>Ga0335074_10007277_pt1 | contig 15335 bp, 13 predicted proteins | sample Lox_Sample_23_FD_206715 | JGI IMG/M metagenome (GOLD analysis project Ga0335074, IMG submission 206715) | Soil microbial communities from Loxahatchee National Wildlife Refuge, Florida, United States - Lox_Sample_2.3 | ecosystem: Environmental > Terrestrial > Soil > Wetlands | place: USA... | reverse complement strand
CTATCGCTGCCTAACACTGTGTCGAAAGCATTTCGCAGCGACTCGCCGGACCGCGCCCCGCCATGTTCAGGAGACGAGCGCCCGATGTGGACCAGACAGGTCCTGGCTCCATACGCCTTCGCCAGGAGGCAGGCCGTTTTTAGCACCATGTCGGCCTCGGGATTCAGTTCGACGGCACAGAGGATGGAACGATATCCGCCCGCGAAGGTGGTCAACGCCTCCGGCAGATGCGCGCTGGTCAACACGGGGCAACTAATATCGTGAAGCACCTTCGCGGTGACGGATCCCAGCAGCAAGCGGCGGAATCTTCCCAGGCCTTTGGTGGGCATCATGATGAGGTCGGAATGCTCGCGTTGCGCAGCCCACTCAATGACTTTAGCCGGGTCGCCATCTTCGACCAGCGCCGTCACGCTGACGCCCGGGAATTGAGTGCGCGCGAACTCCTGCAAGCGATCCTCAAGTTGTTTGCGGAGTCCCTGGACCGCGGGCATATATGGTATTGCGTCGCGTTCCGTGCTGTGGGGCGCCAGCCCATAATCGCTGACCAGGTTGAATGCATTCAGCACGGTGACGGCGGCGCTGAAGCGTTGGGCCATCTCACGGACATGCGGCACCAGGGCCACGGCCGCCTCGGAAAAATCAATGGGAAAAAGGATCTTACGGAACGGCATCATAGAAGTGAGTCCGGCGGTGGACACGATGCAGAATCGGTTGTTTGCTTGTTCATGCTGTTGCAGCCGGATAGCCGGGCTTCATTTGTTACTGTAGTTCTTCCGCAAAATCGCCCCGAGAATCATAAGGAATGAGAGCAGCCTCACCAGGTAGGTCCAAGGACTCCCCTCGTTTGGCTTATTTACGAATAGAACAGCGGAGCGATTCAAACCCTCGATGATGAAAGAGGCGGCGAAGGCGAGAAAGAACGAGTCGCGGGTGTTACGCCAGAACTTCAGGAAGTAGACTCCCGCGACAATCGAAGCCGTCGCGATCACTCCCATCAGAAACCCGTCGATCATATCTTCATTCACTTTCCCAAATCAGACCGTAAAGCAGAAGGATCATCGCAAGAGCGGCGGTGGCCAGGCGGAAACGATACAAGTTCACGTCGGGGAGCAACACCAGGTCCACGAAAACCAGAAAGTTCGAAATGGTGAGGCCGGCAAAACACAGGCCGCTCCATAAAAGAAGCCTCTTTTTGTTCTGAGAATAGCCGCGCAGCAGTAAGAACGCGCAACACAAACTCGTGAGGGCGCCAAGAATGTAGACGGCCGGCGCCATTATCCTCGATCCTTCTTGAACCGAAAGGCGCGGGCGAACGCTCGGACCGATGCAGAGGGCTTGGAATGGATGAGCCTGGACACCCGGATCAGTTCCCGGCGGTAAGTGGAATCGACCGATGCTACCAGTTGATCTCGACTTGGCGACGGCTCGTAGTAATAGGCTTCTTCCGCCCCTGGAACAGTCAGGATGAGGCCTTGACGGGTGAGGTCGTCCAAGATTTCTTTAGCGGCCTCGGAGGCGACATACAGCCCGCTGGCCATGTCATTCACTGACCACCGCTTGGGGCGGCTGTTCCACAGCAACAAGAGCGCCTCCAGGTGAGGCACCGAATCGATTTGGTCATGCAGGAACTGGTCGACTTCCTCTTTGGTGTAGTCATCTTCCGCCATCGTTGCGACTGACTCAAAATCATTCAATCACATCCGTGCACCTGAGCTACGCGCCCGGGCCAGCGACGCGCGGGCGCGCTTGCGCATCATGGACTCGAACGATATGCGCGGCAGGTCGACCAGCTTGCGCATTTCCGGGCTGCGGAGCAGGCGCTGGGCCAGGTTCGGCATGCGCGCAGCAGCGCGATCGAACGCGCCGGGCGAGACTGCCTGCATCCCCGCGATCGCGCGATAGTATCCCTGCTGGCCTTTCACTTTCTGGCAGCCGGTGACCAGGGCGGCCAGCACCTCGTGGCTTTCGTCCAAGCCGGCGACCACTCCGCCCCAATCGTCCAGGAATGGACACAGTGGCAGAAGGGTGGCTGGCGACCGGCGGAGCGCTTTGACCGGACGAAGCGGGTAGTGCCGGTGGCCTTCAGCCGAAAGTCCGGTGTCCTGGTACATGCGAACGGCCGCGTCGAAGCGGCCGCGTGCGGAGAGATGCTCCATCAGCGCGCGATTCGCGGGCGTCTTTTTCCAGAAGCCCATGCCCTGCGTGAGATCGCCGCGATTGTGGGCCAGGGTCATCGCCAGGCGCAGCAGGTCGAGCTCGGCGTCGCGCTCCTCGGCCACTTGAGCGAAGACGGCTTGTTCGCGATCGATTTCTTCTTCGATCGCAGCCTGGGCTTCATCAGCCGAAGCCCGGTCATCGAGCTCGAGCATTCGTCCGAGGCCTCCGGCGATCGCGCTCCAGTGTTCGCCATTGTGGCCGCTGACGCCGCGAACCGAGCGGGTGGAGATACCGTCTTCCGTCCATCCGCGCGCGGCGAGAGCCAGGCGCAGCATGGGCTTGAGCACTTCGGGGTCGCGCGTTTCGCGCCATGCGAGGCCGCGAATTTTGGTGTCGACATCGGTCGGCACAAACGTCGCGACGGTTGCGTGATGGCAGGCCAGGCACAGCGCGAAATAATCCTGAAGCTGTTCGGCATGGCAGAGTCCGGGGCGATGAATGTTTTTCGAGTTGGCGATGACGCGCAGAAATCCGCCGGTGCTCCGGCCGATGTCGACCAGGCGGCCTGATTCGGGTTCGGGAAGCCGCGACTGGAGAAACGGCGCGGTGTTGAAAACCTGCGACACCAGCGTTTCGGGCGAGATCCAGTGGGCCCAAGCCTGGCGTTCGATGGGGATGGCCGGGGCATTCATGGGGCGGTTGCGTGCGCGGGCGCGATCAGGCCGCGGCGCCTGAGATCGGGAAAGATGACGTCGCGCAGGCTGGGCGCAAGCAGCGCTGCGTCGTCGCCGGGGCCGAACCACACCAGCTCGTCGATTTCAGCATGCGGGCGGGGAGCGCCTCGCAATTCACCGGAGAAGAGCTCTATATGGACGATCTTGCCGGGATGGCCCGCGGCGGGGCTTTCGTACGTGCCGAGGTGGACGAGATTCGGGATCTCGACCGCGCCCAGCTCTTCGCGGCACTCCCGCCTAAGGCACTGCTCGGCGGACTCGCCCTCCTCGAGCTTTCCTCCCGGCAAAATCAGCAGGGAAGTGGAGCGCTTCTTGCGGCAAAGCAGGACGCGGCCGTCTTGGATGTGGAGCAGCCCGGCTTTGTGAATATCCGCCATTTACTGCAGGATCGGGAACCGATCGAAGCCGGGAGCGATGTAGAGGCTCCCTTCGGTAACGCCGGCGGGAGCGAGACGGCGGAGCTGATCGTGAAGCTCGGCCGCGCTGGTTCGGTTCGCAAGGTACGCCTGAAATGCCCGCGTGACGTCTTCGACCTGGCGCGCCGATTCGTGAACAAATTCGAGGCGGTAGTGCGCGATGCCGGAAGCGCGCCACGAATCCAGGTGCGCGGTCGCCTCCTGCGCTTCAGCGCCGAAAACAGTGTTGCGGCAGCCGACGTCGGCCACCACGGGATGCGCCCGGCCGTGCGAATCGCGCAGCGCCACGCGATGATGCTCGCAGGGGCGCCCGCAATCGCGGTGCGTGGTGCCGGTGGAAAGAAAACGGCAGAAGACGCAGTGCTCGGTATAGAACACGGGCAAATGCTGATAGGCGATGGCTTCGATACGGCCGCCGCCCGCGGTTTCCGCCAGAGCCGCGATCTGCGCCGCGTTCAAATCATGCGTGGGGGTGAGGCGCGCGAGCCCCAGGTCCAGATACATTTCGGCGGTCAAGGCGTTGGCCGCGTTCAAGCTGAAATCGCCGATCAGCGGGTGCGCGGCTTTGCGCCGCAGCTCGGAGAAGGCGCCCGCGTCGCGAACCAGAATGGGGCAGTTCAGGCCGGCGAGAAAATCCACGATGCGGTGCTCGCCGGTTTTGAGAATGCGCGGGCTGGCGACGCGGACTTCGACTCCCGCGGCCTTTACACGCTCCACCGAGGGACGCAGCCCGAAGAGGTCCAGGTAGTCGAGAGTGATGCTATCCGGGCCGGCTGCGATGGCCGCTTCGAGCTGCACAGGCGCGCGGACCAGAACGTGGAGGCGCGCGGCGGCCACGACATGCTGGCGCGATTCGCGATGCAAGTTGGGCGTGGAACAAATTTTTCGGACCGCGGGGCGCGATTGGATCTCCTGCAGCTTGTCGACCGCTTCGCGCCGCATGCGATTGAGGAGCGACGTGGGCACGAAAACTGAGTCTGCAATTTCGGCATCCAGCCGGGCGAGCTTATACGGCGTGTTACCGAGCCTCCCGAATTGTTCCTCGAGCGTCTCCCGCGTGAGGCCGCGGTTCTGCGCGGCGGCCAGCGGCTCCGGCGATTCAACGACCACGCACTGCCCGCTCGCGAGCGTCCATTGCGCCTGCAGCGGCCCACCTGCGCGAGCAGTCACCTGCACCGTGACCGGCTGTTTGGCCACCGGCGCCGGCGGGTCAAGATACGGGCGCACCACGCGGTCGAGGTCCGGATCATGCGTGCGCCAGACCAGATCGCCCGGGCGGATGGAGCGAAAGTTCACCGCGTTATTCGCGAACTGCAACTCCAGGCGCCCGTCCAGGAGCGGTTCCACCAGGTAGACGCGGCCGCCTTCTTCAGCCTGCTCCGGGCTCCGCCAGCCGGCGGCATCGAACACCAGGCCGTCGCCGGCTTTCAACGGCGCGATTTGGTGCGCGGGCGCCGGGTCAATGCGCACACTTTGCTCGCGAACCTCGGCCACGATGCCGATCTGAACGCCGCGATGGCGCGGGCCGCGGCCCCGCACCACCGCCTGATGATTCACGCCGCTGATGAAATAGGGTCCCAGCCCGCGCGAGTAAACCTGTTCGAGCTCCAGCTCCTCGCGCGCCGTGATGGCGAGCGGCCGGCCGGCCCAGGCATCGTCCACGGCTTGCCGGTAGCTGCGCGTGGTGAGCGCGACGTAGTCCGTATCCTTGTAACGGCCCTCGATCTTCAGGCAGCCGACGCCCGCCTCGATGATCTGCGGCATATAGTGGAGCGCGGAAAGATCGCCGGGGGACAGCAGATAGCGCGCGTCGCCGAGCGGCTTGTGTTTGCCGTCCACCAGCATTTCGTATGGCAGGCGGCAGGCTTGCGCGCACTGCCCGCGATTGGCGCTGCGTCCGCCCCAGGCTTCCGATGAGAAGCACTGGCCGGAGTACGCCACGCACAAGGCGCCATGCACGAAAATTTCGAGATCGGCGCCGGTTTTGTCGTAAATCGCCGCCACTTCTTCGATCGCGAGCTCGCGCGCCAGAGTAATGCGATCGGCGCCCTGCTGGATCAAAAACTCGACGCCAGCGGCGCTCGCGATGCTGGTTTGCGTGGAAGCATAGCGCTCGAGCTCCGGCGCGATTTCGCGCGCCAGGCGAAGAATGCCCAGGTCCTGCACCAGGAGCGCGTCTACACCGGCCGCGGCGATGACGCCGAGCGCGCGGGCGGCCTCGTCCAGCTCGTGATCGAACACCAGGGTGTTGAACGTCAGGTAGCCACGAACACCCCGGGCGTGCAGCGTGCGCATGACCTCGGGCAGCTCGGCCAGATCGAAACCCACCTTGGCGCGCGCGGTGAAGTGCTTGAGGCCGAAATAGCACGCATCGGCGCCCGCTTCGATGGCGGCGTTCAACTGCGGCCAGCATCCGGCCGGGCTCATGATTTCGGGTTTTTTGTTGCGTCGCAAAGGCTTAATTCAAGGGTACCGTACCGCCCGTCTCAGTAAGATGAGAGCTGTGACCGATTGGAGCGCACAGCAATATCTCAAGTTTGAAGACGAACGAACCAGGCCCGCGCGGGATTTGCTGGCGCAGGTGCCGCTGGCCGATATCCGGAGGGCCATCGACTTGGGTTGCGGTCCGGGAAATTCCACGGAATTACTGCTCGAGCGATATCCGAAGGCCGTTGTCAGCGGCATCGACTCATCCCAGGACATGCTCCGGCAGGCACGCGCGCGCTTGCCGCAAACTGACTTCACGGAGGGCGATCTCGCGACCTGGGTTCCCGAGGAGCCCGTGGACCTGCTCTTCGCCAATGCGGCCTACCAGTGGGTGCCGGACCATCGGACCGCGATGTGCCGCGTGGCCGCGAAGCTGCCGCCCGGCGGCGTGCTCGCGGTTCAAATGCCCGACAACACGCGTGAGCCATCGCATGTCGCGATGGAGGTGGTGGCCAGGCGATTTCACATCACAGAAGGTGCGCGCGCGGATCTGCCTGCCGCGGGAGTTTACTACGATGCACTCAAGCCGCTGTGCAGCCGCGTTGAGGTTTGGCACACCATCTATAATCACCCGCTCGCAGGCGCCGCTGCGATTGCCGAGTGGTTTCGCGGGTCTGCGTTGCGGCCGTTCCTGGATGCCTTGGATCCAGACCGCGCTGAGGCTTTTCTCGCCGCCTATATCGAAGAATTCAGGCCGCACTATCCGGTTCGCGTTGACGGCCGCGTACTGCTGCGGTTTCCGCGCTTATTTATCGTCGCGGTTCGCTAGCGGTCTTATGCCTGTTACCATCTTCATTTCTACCAAACATGATCATCGATTCCCATCAGCACTTTGTTCGCCTGGCGCGGCACCCGGAAGTGGAAGGCTTTCGCGAAGCGCAGCTGGGCGGAAAGAACCCGGGAGCGCTCCCGAACATCTCCGATGCCGACGTTGCAAAAAGCCTGGAACAGGTGATCGGCCTGATGGATGCGCGCGACATCGACGTAGCTTTCGCTTCGCCGCGCGCCAAGGCCATGGCGACTCATGACGGATCGGTGGAGCAGAACGCTCTCTGGGCCGATCTGAACAACAGCCTGATCCTGCGGGCGTGCCGGCTGAATCCGGGGCGCTTCGTGCCGGTGGGGATGCTCGGGCAGCACCCCACGTGCCCGTCCGCGCAGGTGGCAAAACAGATCGAGCGCTTTGCGAACGAAGGCTTCGCGGCGTTCAATTTCGATCCCGACGGCACGGGCGGCCGCTGGCTCAACCAGCCGTTCACGGGAAAGCAAAATTATCCGGTGTTCGAAGCGGCCGAGGCGCTGGATGTGCCGCTGGTGTTGCACGGCAGCGAGTCCATCAACAAGAACTTCCCGCACACTTCGGTGCAATATCTGGTGGCCGACATCGCGGGTTTCGTGCAGCTCATGATGGCCAAGGATCTGTTCAAGGATTTCCCGCGCCTGCGCTTTCTCATCCCGCATGGCGGAGGCGCGCTGCCCTGCCAGATCGGGCGCTGGAGGGCCATCGCGAAGTTCAACAACTGGGCCGGTCCTGATGAAATCCTGGGGAGCGGCAATGTTTTCGTGGATACCTGCGTCTACAATTGCCTGAACATGCAGATGCTGTTCGATGCCGTGCCGCTGGCGAACATTCTGTTCGGCTCGGAGTGCGACGGTGCGTTCCCCGGCGTGATCAACGAAGAGACCAACGACCATTACGACAATACGCGGCGCTACGTAGACGAATCGAAGCTGAACGGCGCGGAGAAAGACCGGGTATTTGCGGCAAATGCGCGGCGGGTTTATCCTCGTGCGAGCCGCTGGATTCAGATTTGATTTGGATCCATGAGACGGACTGACGCGCATCCTAAAATAGTCTCTTGCATCAGAAGCGATATGAGACGGAATCGATTCGGAGGTTGTTCGATGAGATGGCCTCGACGTACGGCTATGTGAATTTGATCTCTTCCTTCGGATTCACAGCGCTCTGGAGGCACCGGTGCGTTGAGGGCCTGCCGTTGTCGGATGCGGAATGCGTTGTCGATCTGATGTCCGGAATGGGGGAACTTTGGCGTCCGCTCTCAGCGAGCTTGAGAGCCTCGGCACGGGTAGTTGGCATCGACCTATCGCCCGAAATGGCCCGCCGTACGCCGCGAGAATGGCGCTTTACTTCGGAGATCCATGTCTCTGACGTGCTCCAGTGGGAGGGACCTTTCGACTCCGCAGACGTTGTCGTGTCCTCATTCGGACTCAAGACGTTCGACCGCGAACAACAGCGGCAGCTCGCCCAAAGAGTTGCTCGGATCCTAAAGCCCGGCGGCTCCTTTTCATTCATTGAGATTTCAGTGCCAACATTTACTCCGCTCCGTCTGCTCTATATGTTTTACCTGAGTCAAATCATTCCAGTTATCGGACAGTTCTTGCTCGGCAACCCTGATTGCTATCGAATGCTGGGCGCGTTCACAAAAGCGTTCGGCAACGCTTGGCACTTCGAGAGGTGTTTGCGCGAGGCGGGTCTCGAAGCGCGTCCGGTTTCATACTTCTTCGGCTGCGCGAGTGGAGTGAGAGGCTTTAAGCCCCCGCTACCTTGAAGTGCCCGCGTTTTGGAGCAAGGCGCGGATTTCGGCCGCGCCGGCGGCGCCGTCCTTCGGGCTTCTGGCAGCGACGTTGCTGCTCAAGGCGGCGGACTGCGCGGCGCCCGCGCCTGCGAGATCGACCGGTTTGCGCCCGCTCGCGTCCCGCACGTCGGTCTTAGCGCCTTTTGCCAGCAGGTATCGCACCACGTCGGCTTGTCCTTTCTGGGCCGCGGCGTGGAGCGCGGTCATGCCTTCGGTTACGGAGGGTGCGCGCGTGATGCGCAGGGAGTACGTCAGCATCCCGCTGACTTGCGCATTGATATCGGCGCCGTGCGCGAGCAGCAGGTCCATGATCGCCGGGTTGGGGGTAAAGGAGGCACTGGTGGCGGACGCCAGACCCGTTCCTCTTCCGCCGGTTCCCACGCCAGCCGCAACCAGGAACGGAGTGACGCCCATGGCGCGGATATTGGGGTCGGCGCCCTTGTCGAGCAGCATACGCACCACTTCCACGTCGCTCGCCAGGGTAGCCCGCATCAGGGGCGTAGTTCCGGTGTTGTAGAACTCCTCAACGAAGCGGCCGCTGTTCCCGCCGCGGCTGGGGCGATGCATGTTGAGCTGCGGATTTGGATCTACGCCCGCGGCCAGCAACGCGTTGATCATTTCGAGATTCGAAACCGGCGGATGACCGGCCGCGTGAATTACTTTGGTAGCCTTGTGCTGGGCGTCGATAGCCAGGAGCCCGGTTTTGAGGGGCGAGAGCACGACGTCCCTGCGATCAATCGCGATGTAGAGCGGCGTGCGGCCCCACCAGTCCCAGAGATCGGCATTGGCGCCGCGATCGAGCAGGAGCTTCGCGACCTCGTTGTGTTCGTTATCGAGCGCGAGCATCAGCGGCGTGACGCCTTCGGGAGTCGGTGTGTTCACATCGGCGCCCGCCGAAAGCAGCTCCTCTACGCAGTCATAACAGCCGTCGCGCGCGGCGTAAAGCAACGCAGTCAAGCCGCCCACCGGGCGATACTGCGCGCGAGGTTCGGACGTAATCTGGCTGGGCCAATCGCTATAGAGCGCGCGGGGCTTGAAGTCCGCGCCCCTGGCGAGCAGGAGCTTGACCATCTCGCCGGCATTCCGCGGCGCGGCGGCGGCCCACATCAGCGCGGTCTGGCTGTGAAACGTTTCGCGCGCGTTGACGTTCGCGCCGGCATCGATCAGCATTTCAACCACCGGCAGCTCGCCCGTCTTGATGGCGAGCATCAACGGCGTCTCGCCGTCCTGATTGGGCAGGTCGGGCTGCGCGCCGGCCGCGAGCAGCGCCTTCACCATACGGGCGTCGCCCAGCCTGGCGGCTTCGCCCAGCGGCGTGGAGCCGAATTCGTTGGTGACGTCCACTTTTGCTTTCTTCGCAAGAAGGGCATCGAGGAGCTGGTAGTCGAGGCGCTCGATCGCCCACTGGATGGGCCGCGTGCCGTCAGGCTGGGCCGCATTCACGTCCGCCCCGGCGCGAATCTCCTCGAGGGCGGCTTTGTGGTTGCCTTGTTCGATGAGATTGGCGAGCGACTGGGTCCCCGCGCAAAGCGGCAGCGCCGCGGCTGCACAGAGCAAGGCGCCGAGCGTCCTACACAACATTGGCATTGATCTTGTCATGGTGAGCCCACAGGCCTTTGGCAGCGTCGTACGCGAACGCCTCGGGGTCCTTCCATACTCGCGGCAGGTCTTTCAAAACGCCTGCCTCCAGCATGTCCTTGGGACCGTCGCCTTCGCGCACCAGGTCGAACATGCGCTTGCGGATTTCGTCCATCATGTCGCGCTCGGCTTTGAATTCGGCCTGGGACATGACAGGCCCGTAGGCGGGCACGATTTTGGTCCGATCGTTCGCGAGCTTCAGCAGCGCATCCATGGCGTCCACGCGGCCGGCGATCCATGCGCCTGTGAACCAATCGAGCGCGGGATCGCGCAGCGGGGATGCAACGTCGCCGACGGCCAGGACATTGGCATTCTTGAAGTGGACGTAAATATCGCCGCTGGTGTGGGCCAATAGCAGGTAGCCGTAGTCAATTTGTTCGTCGCCTGCCTTCAGCGAGCCGGTCTCATTAAAAACTTCGGTGGGACGAGCCGCCTTGGGACGCGCCTTTTCGTAGCGATCTTTGGACGGAATCCAATAATCCGTCGACATCCATTGGCGAGTGCGTTCGTGCGCGATGATTTTCGCCCCGGCTGCGGCGAACATTTCGTTGTTGCCGGTCTGATCCAGGTGATAGTGCGTGTTGAAGAGTATCCGCACGTTGGATGCTGGGGGCGGGTGGCCAGGAGCGCCGCTGTCCACGAGCACTGTGCCGTCGCGGCTGGAGAAAGCCACGACGTTCGCACCGCCCGCGTCGAGCACGGCGATCTGCTCTGACAGCCGCTGCTGCGCGAACATCCACGGCGCTAGAGCCCCCGCAGCGATGCCCTTCAATGCCTGTCGTCGATTCACCTAGACTCCCGCGATGGTGCCAGTACTATCGCCGAAGTGATCGCGCTGCAATCCCACCTTCTGCAGCAGCGTCAGGTGCAGATTTGCGATCGGCGTGCGCTCGGGCAGCATCAGGTGCTGGCCCACCAGTTTCATTTTGCCCGCGCCGCCGCCCACCACGATGTTCGGCTCGGGGTAGTTATTGTGCAGGTCGCTGTTGCTCATGTTCGACCCGTACATGAAGATGGAATGATCGAGCAGGCTGCCTTGGCCGTCGGGAGTCTCCGACATCTTCTTTACGAATTCGGCGAACTTTTGGACGTGCCAGGTCTGGATCTTGACCAGCTTCTGGATGCGCTCGATATCGTTGGCATGGTGCGACACGGGATGGAAGGAATCCGGCACTCCGACGTGATTGTAGGTCCGGTTGGTGCCCTCGGCGACCATAATGTAGGTCGCGACGCGTGTGAGATCGGCCTGGAATGCGAGCGCCAGCAGATCGAACATGAGCTTCACCTGATCGGGGAACAGATCCAACTCGCCCACCGGGGCCACAGGAATCTTCATGCCCGAAAAATCCTTGGCGTTCGCCTTCTCGGTCCGGCGCTCGATCTCGCGCACGCTATCGAGATAACCGTCCAGCGTGGCGCGGTCACCGGCGCCCAGCTCGCCCTCAAGCTTCTTGGTCCGGTCCAGCATCATGTCGAGCAGACTGCCGGTCTTGTGGTTAATGGATGCGCGCTCCTGGGGCGTGTCGCCTTCGCCGAAGAGCTGCAGAAAAACCTTGCGCGGATTGTATTCCATGGGCAGAGGCGAATCGGCGTCGCGGAACGACAGGGTGGTATACGAGCCGCCGCCGCCCGCGGCCACTTGCACCGGGGTTTCCGAGGCCACTTCGAGCGAGGGCAGGGGAGTGTCCTGGCCGATATAGCGGGCGATCACCTGATCGAGCGTGGTGGCCATGTGGGCCCGCGGTCCGCCGGTATCGGGGCGCGTGGCGCTCAGCCAGGTCGCGGGATTGAAGGTGTGCACCGATCCCGCCGTCGCGGCGTTTTCCAAGTTCCCGAACGACGTGATGTATTTCTTGTACGGCTCGAGCGACGCAAGGATCGGGCTCAACTTGAAATCGGCGCCCGCGCCCGAGGGCGTCCACTTGTCCATCGCCGGGCCATGCGACGTGTTGTACATGATGGCGCCGTGCGGGATGTAGAAGAACGCCGCGCGCATCTTGGGAGCCGCCGCGGTCTGGGCCAGCGCCGTCGCGGCCGGCACCATGGCTTCGAGAAACGGCAGCGCCAGCTTCACCCCGGCAGCCTTCAGTACCGTTCTGCGGGCAATATGCTTTTTGGTGATAAACATATGATCTCCTGCGCTTACCTGGCCGTTGCGGACTCCACTACTTTTTCTTTCTGAATGGGCGCCGCGCCCTGCTTGCGGAACGCATCCGTATTGACGATTCCCAAAACAATGGATGAAAACTTGTAGTTATCCTTCGCCGCCCCGCGAACCACCGCGCGCACCTGCGGCATGTCAAAATATTCAAGCTCGCGATTCAGCGCGTACATCATGAGCTTTTCGGTGAACGCTTCGGCGAACATAGCCGGCTTTGCGACCAGCTGGGCCCGCAGCTCCACCGGACCGTCGATCGCGACGCCGCTGGGCAGCACCGTCTTTGCATCGATGGGAGCCTTGGCTTGGGCATCCACGGTGCGCCACTCGCCGATGGCGTCGAAATTTTCGAGCGCGAGGCCGGTGGGATCGATAACGCCGTGGCACTGGTTGCAGCTTGCCTTGTTGCGATGCTGTTCCAGGCGCGCGCGCACGGTTTTGGGTGTTTCTCCCGCCTTCTGCGATAAGTCAGTGGCAGTGTTGGGCGGCGGAGGCGCGGGCGGTGTGCCCAACAGCTTGTCCAGCACCCACTGGCCGCGCAGCACTGGAGACGTTCGGTCGCCATAGGAACTGCGCAGCAGCACTGCCCCCTTGCCCAAAAGCCCGGCGCGCTCTTTCTCGGTCAGTGTGACCTCGCGGAACTGGGACCCGAAGACGTCGGGGACCCCATAGAGACGAGCCAGCCGTTCATTGAGAAACGTGCGCTGGGAGGTGAGCAGCTCGAGCACGCTGCGGTCTTCGACGAAAATGCTTCTGATGAAATCTTCAGCTTCCCTGGCGAAATCGTGCCGTAGCGGCTCGCTAAAGGCCGGGAACAGCGTCGGATCGGGCTGCACCGAATCGAGCGTGGTGAGGTTCAGCCACTTCATCGCGAAGCTGGTGACCAGGCTCGAGGCCTTGGGATCGGCCAGCATGCGCCGCACCTGCTTTTCGAGCGCGCCCGGCTTGGTGAGGCGGTTGGAGGCGGCGAGCGACAGTAGCTCCTCGTCCGGGCCGGTATTCCAAAGGAAGAACGAAAGGCGCGAAGCCAGTTCCAGGTCGGTGAGCGCGAACTCGGATTGGGGAGCTGTTCCTTCGGATCCGCGAATCGCGCGGAATAGAAAATCGGGGCTCGCCAGCACCGCCGCCACCACCTGCTCGATTCCGTCGTCGAAGCCGCCGCCATCTTTGCGCGCGGCTTCATAAAACGGCATCAGCAGGGCCATGTCCTCGGCCGTCACAGGCCGGCGGTAGGCGCGGCGCGCCAGGTGTTCGGCGATTTGCTTCGCGCAGGCCGGCTCGCCCATCTTTTTGGGATCGCAGACAAAAATCAGCTTGCGGCTGGCGGTGAGCGAAACGCCGGTGGGATTGAACGGACCCACGATCTCCATGCCGTCCACCAGGCGTGCCACCCGATTGCTCCCGTCGCCGAAGGCCAAGGGGCCAATGCCCGAGAAACCGGAGGCGACGTTGTCGTCCGATTCCACGTGCGCATGGTCCATGAAGGCCACGGTGACGTCGTGCACGCCGGCCTCGACTTGAAAGGGAATCTTGGAGAAGCGCTGCATGATTTCGGCGCGGCCGTCCGCGCCCTTGCGATCCGCGATAGCCAGGTCCGCCGGGCCCCCGATGGCCTTTCGAAACACGATACGGCCGTCGATCATGACCACCAGCGTGCTTTCGTTTTCCATGGTGCTGGTGTAGAGGCCGACCGAAAGGTCGTTGATATCGATGCGATACTCGCCGTCGGCCGGAAAAACGTGCTGGAAGCGCACGCCGCCGCGGGTGCCCGGAGGCAGGGGCTCATCGCTGTTCTGGACGGCCGAGATCAAATATTTCACGTTGGCCATGTGACCGGCCGGGTCGCCCATCGCGATTTTCGCCACGTGCCGGGCGGCGGTGACGTACTGATCCAGGAACGCGGGCGATACGCTCAGCGCGGCCGCGATGTTGTCGAAGCCGTCGACCTGGATGTCCTGGGGCAGAACATCCTTGGGGTTGACCTCCACGCCCACCAAATCCTTCACCGCTGCCGCATATTCGGTGCGGTTCAGGCGCTCGATGGGCACATAACCGGCTGTGGGGCCCTTAGGATGCGCATCCAATGTGTTCTCCATCCAAGCAGTGAAGGAATCCACATCTTTCTGCGGCGGCTGGGGCATGCCGGGCGGCGGCATCAGGTGCCCGCGCAGCTTGCGCAGCGCTTTTTCCCAGGTGCGCGCGTCGTCGGAAGCGGCTTGAAGATCCAGGCCTTCCAACACGAGGCCGCCCATTTTCGCGCGCGTATTGTGGCACGTGAAACAGTAGGTGGCGAGCAGTGCGTGGTATTGTTCCGGCCCCGCGGTCTGCGCTACGGCCCGTGTGAGGGCGGTCGGGAGAAGTGCCACCAGGATCAATGATTTGCGACCCATTCTCACCAACCAAGTTTTATCACAAACCGAGCTCAGCCGTTCAGAATCGAATCCTCAATTCCACCCAAGCCCGCCGCGGCGCGCCCGGCGAGAAAAACGTCACGCTTTGGGAGGGAGCGTTTCCCGCATATGGTCCGCCGGCGTAAGCGGGGAACGGCAGGGACTGAAACGCGCCTTGCGCTGTCAAGACCGTACCCGAAAGCCAGGCCGCCGTGTAGTATTCGTGGTTGAAAAGATTGTCGATCTGGAGCGCCACTTGAAGGTGCCGCGTCAGGTCATAATGGGCGCGAAAGTTCGTGATGGCGTAGCCGGGTGAGACGCCGGGTCCGACGTAATAAACGCCGTCGGCGGTGTAGGCATTGTTTTCGTTGCCCCGCGCATACGCGCTCGAAGCAATCACTTCGTTCATTTCGAACATCAGTTTCGGTGTGGCTTGCCAAATTGCAAACGCTTTCCCGGTCTGTTTCGGAATCAGCGGAAGGCGGTTACCCGGATGCACCGTGATGTTGCCCTCGAGCCCCGGATATCCCTCTAATGCAACATTGTTGGTGTTGTTGGCCGAGCCATCCAGCGTTTCGACGCTTTGATAGGTGGCCGAAAGGAAGGTCCAATCGAAGCCCCAACTCACGGGACCGATGCGCCCGTCCAGATCCGCGTCAACCCCTTCGCGCAATGTCTTCGCGAAATTCTGGAAATACCCCGTGCCGATTTCCGGCGCGGCGATGAAGAGAATATCGTTGTGATTCTCATCCCGGAAC
>Ga0335074_10007276_pt1 | contig 15335 bp, 10 predicted proteins | sample Lox_Sample_23_FD_206715 | JGI IMG/M metagenome (GOLD analysis project Ga0335074, IMG submission 206715) | Soil microbial communities from Loxahatchee National Wildlife Refuge, Florida, United States - Lox_Sample_2.3 | ecosystem: Environmental > Terrestrial > Soil > Wetlands | place: USA... | reverse complement strand
TGCGCGCCGCTGGTCTGGCCCTGCTGCGCGTCGTACATCGAGGTGGTCACGGTAATTTCCTGCATGAACTCCGGAGGCGGCGAGGCGAGGCCGTTGCCGTTGGAACCATAGACGGAGATGTTGTCCTGGGCCTGCCCACCAGTGGTCGCGCCTTCCCCGATGTTGAACTGGTAGCGCTGGGAGACGTCCTGGCTGGAGCTCTTGCCGTTGAAAAGGTTGGTGACGTCGACACCGTTCACGGTGAAGGTGTTGCTGGTATCGCGCTGGCCGTTGGACCAGATGGGCTGGTTGCCGAGACCGGCATCAGTGCCGACGCCGGAGAGCAGCTGGGAACTAACGCCTGGCGCGAGGATGGCAAGCTGCGTGAAGCTGCCGGTAGCCAGCGGAGTTTCGGCGATCTGCGACTTGTCGAGCGTGTAACCGTTGGTCGTGTCGGTGGCATTCAGCAACGGATTGGCGCTGACTGTAACTGACTCCGTTACTTGTCCGGGCTTGAGCGCGGCGTTGAGCGTGGCGGCGCGATCTTCGCGCACGGTGATGCCGGGAAAATCTTCGCTTTCGAAATTGGGCGCTTTGACGCTGATGCGATAGGTGCCAATGGGAATGTTGAGGATCTCCCAGTAGCCGTTGTTGTGCGTCGTGGCCGACCGCGTGAGGCCGGTCTGTTCGCTTACCACCGTGACGGAAGCGCCAGAAACGGCCGCGCCGGAAATGTCGGTGACTGTTCCGTTGAGACTTCCCAGCGTTTGCTGGGAACGGGCGAAGGGCGCAGCGATGAGGGCAAAAGCCAGCAGGCACAGCGCCCAGGCTGGCTGGATCCGGAGAAAATTTTTCATTGCCATGGCCTCAAAAAATAGTGATTCGTGTTGCTGTACAGAGTGCCGGTCAGGGCACTCCGGTGTCTCAGGTGAAGGCAGATTGTCCGGTTTACGGCTCCAGAGTTTCACCCTTAAATGAATTTGAGGTTAATTACAGCATGGTTTGCAGCGGCGGGATGCCTGAAATTTGTAACGGTTACCGTGGAAAACCGGGTGCGAAACTCTGTCACAGGATCGGCGGAATCAGAGGGTGTTGAAAAAGGCGGCGATATCAGAAGTCCAGACGCACCCCAACCTGCAACTGTCGCTCGCGGCTGATGGCGCTGCTGTTAGCGTTAGTCGGCCCTCCGAAGGCGGCGGTGGCGTCGAAGACCGGCACGGAGATTGAGGTACCGTTGACGAGCTGTACGGTGCTGCCGGGTTTCATGCCGCTCTGCCAGATGAGGTTCGCCATGTTGGCGTGCTGGGTGTCGTTGGTGAGGCGATAACCCACGGTCTGCACGGCGGTGAGGTTCTGGTGGTTGAGGGCGTTGAAGGCTTCGCCAAGTAACTCGATCGCACTGTGGTCGCCCAGATGGATGCGTTTCCCGAGGCGCAGATCGAGGTTCGCCGTGGCTGGATAGCGGAAGCTGTTTCGGCCGATGGGGAGAATCAGGTCCTCGCCGCCGGAACCATTGAGGCTGGCGCCGAGGCCGGGGACAGGAACGGCGACGGTGCCGGCGTCAAAGGTGCTGTTGGGCTGCTGCACAATTTTGAGACACTCCGCGCCATTGCCGGTGGCACCTCCGGCGCTGAGCCAGTCCCGATACGAGCAGGATGGAGAAGGGATGGACCCCGCCGTGCGCATCGAGAAAGGCAGGCCGGTGCGCCAGTCTCCGACGGCGGCGAGCGTATAGCCGCCGAGGAGAACGCCGGCGGCGCCGCGGGGACGCCACGGCTCGCGGGCCACGACGGCACCGGAGACGCGCTGGCGTACGTCGAAATTGGATGTGCCATGTTCGAGAGCGAGATCGGCGGGATCGTAAACGTCGTCGCGCTCGGCGAAGGCAGCTTCATTCTGGTTGTCGTCGATGGCGTGCGACCATGTGTAACCGGTATTGATACTTAAACTCGGGGACAGCCGGCGGATGAGACGCACCATGAGCCCGCGATAACTGGAATTCGTCTCGCTCAGGATATCGGTGACGGAGCCATAGTCAGGATTGAGCCGCTGGAAATAGAAGTTCCGGCGGAGCGCGTAGATCGGGTAGGAGGCATCGGGCGACTGGCCGATCGCCTTACCCAGCGGGCCGGCGTCGCTGAGATTGTCGGGACCTTTAACGGTGTAGAAGACGCTGGCCACGTCGCCGAGGTCGATGTTTGTGTCGACGAACTGGGTGAGATGGTGGCCGTTTGTGGCCATGCCGGTTATGGTGAGCACCATGCGACTGCCAAGAGCCTGCGCGAGCTCGAGACTTGCCTCATCGATCTGGGGATGGCGGAAGCGGTGGTCGAAATACGTCACCTCCGGTGCGGACGAGGCCTGATCGGGCGCGGCCGGATCGGTATACGGTGTTTCGCCGCTGGAAAAGACATAAGGGAAAGGCGGCGCACCGACGTCGGTGGAGCGCCAGGAATAAGTGCGCGGCGAGCGGGCGGAGCCGGTGGCGGTGAGCGCGCTGAAGACGGTCGCGTTAGGCACGCGGCCACAGTAGAGTCCATAGCCGCCGCGCAGGATGGTGCTGCCGCGTCCGAAGATGTCCCAGGAAAACCCGGCGCGCGGGCCGAAATCATTACGGTTGTGCGGCAACTTCGCGGTCTCGGGAATGGCGGGGTTCACGAGGGCGGAATTTGTATCCGGCAAGCGCTCATATTCATAGCGAACGCCAAGGGTGAATGTGAGCCGGCGTTCGGCCTTCCACTCACCGGCAGCGTACGCAGCGTAGTCGGCGGTGTTGAACCACCACTTCGGGAAGCCCAGTGTCTGACGGAAGCGCGAATAGCAGGGATACGATCCCGCAGCCGTGGCCGAGGCGTCGCAGCTGTCGGGGGCCAGCAGATCGGAGATGAAGTCGAGGAGGGTCGCGTAAGAGTATTCACCGTTCTCGCCGTTCATTCCGTCGATGGCGTCTGTGACGTGGTTGTAGTCATAGCCGAAGCGGATGGCGGCGCGGCCATGGATCCACGTGGCTGCGTCCATGAATTGCTCGCGCGTCTCCAGCGGATACTGGGGCTTGTTGACGGCGGGAAGGGTTCCGAAGGTGAACCCGGAGCTGCGGTCGACAGAGATCTGTGGGGCCAGACCGTACGGATTCTTCGCGAATTGCTGCTCGAAGGCCGAGGGCGATCCTGGAGTTTGCGCCAGCAAATCGCGGCTGTACTCGAGACGCAGGCTGCTGAGGAACTGCGGCGAGGCGAAGAAATCCCAGCGGGCGACGGCGGCATCGTCGCTGGTGGAGCTGTTGCCGAAGCTGCCCATCGAGTCCATTTCCGAGGCGCCGGTGAGCGCTCCGTGGGGAGCGGTGCGGCGCATGGAATTGAACTGGAAGACAAACTGATTGCGATCGTCTCGATGCCAGATGATTTTGGGAAAGACGATGGTCTGGCGCGTGGACCGGGGGACGCTGCCGAGCATGCCGCTGAGCTGATTCAGCACGGCGGGATAGGCGCATGCAGCAGCAGCCACGGATCCGCCCGACGCAGTAGCGGCGGGGCAGCTTTTCAGGATCGGGTTGGCGCTGTTGACGCGCGCGAGGCGTGCCTCCAGTGTGGTGAGCACAGCAGCCGATGGTGGAAAGAAGAAAACCTGGGGCTCGCTGGCGCGAGCGATGGCGGGATCGTTGCGGTCGTGCTGTTCCCAGGCGAAGAACCAGAAGGCGCGGTCGCGGCGCAGGGGTCCGCCGGCGGAGACCTCCCATTGCTGACGACGATCGGGGGCGTGAATGGGAACGTCGACGTAGGTGATGGGCTGGCCGTTCAGATAGAGAACGGGCTGGCCGGTCGCGGTGGCTGTGCTTCCCGCAGGCTCGGCCTGCATGACTTTGTTCCAGGCGTTCGCCGTTTGACCGATGGCTCCGCGATCGTAGAAGACAGCGTGGCCGTGCATGTGGTTGGATCCACCTTTGGTAACGGAACTGATGACGCCTCCGGGCGCGCGGCCATATTCCGCGGAGTATCCGCCGGTATTGGTCTCGAAGCCGCCGATGGAGGATTGTCCCGAGGCATAACCGCTGCCCTCGGCGCCGCGCTCGCGGGAACGAAAGGCGAGGTTGTTGTCGGCTCCGTCGACGGCAACGCTGTTGAGCAGGGGGCTGAGGCCGCGAAAGCTCAGATCGCCATTCGAGCCGGGGCTGGCCGCGGTGAAGAGTCCGGCCAGAGCGGACCAGTGCTGACCGTTGTTGGGAAGGCCATCGAGGGCGGCCTGGCCGATGGCACCGTCCTGTTCGCCCCGGCCCGGAGCGGCTTCCAGCCTGCGGCCGTCCACGAGCACAGTGCGGTGCAGAGAGAGCGGAGAAAGCTGCACGGTGAGGCGCACGTCAGCGCCTACGGCCACGCTGAGATTGTCGGCCTCCCAGCCGGAAAGTTCCGGGGCGCGCACCTCGACGGAGTAGGTTCCGGGCAAAACTTCAGGAAAGCGGAAATTGCCGCCATTGTCCGACGTGATGTCGCTGTGCTCACCGGTAATCGTGTTTTCGATCCGGAGCCACGCGCCGGCGACGGCTTGTCCGACGGGCGAGAGGACGCGACCGGAGACCATGGCACCCGTGTCGGACTGGCACGGAAGACTCGCGGCGGACGCGAACAGAAGCGTCAGCACGATCGCGATCGGGAGCCCGGAAAACCGCACAGTTGCCTCATCGAACAGACCGGGAGCGGCGCCATTCCCAGGAGCTGATTTCTGTTCGGTGAATCGAGCGTAGTCCTTTCGTTAAACTAAAGGGAGCGAATGTTTATCGATGAGGCAAAAATCCGCATAAAAGCCGGTGACGGCGGTAATGGTTGCATGGCCTTCCGCCGGGAAAAATTCGTGCCGCGCGGCGGCCCCTCCGGGGGCGACGGCGGACACGGGGGGAACGTGGTGATGGAAGCCAGCCAGCGGCACAACACGCTGGTCTTCTACCGCTTCAATCCGGAGCACAAGGCGGAGCGCGGCGAGCACGGCATGGGCTCCAACTGCACGGGGCGCGACGGCAAGGACGTGGTGCTGAAGGTCCCGGTGGGCACGCTGCTCTTCGATGCCGAGAGCGGCGAGCTGATCCACGATTTCACGCATCCGGACGAGCAGCTGGTGATCGCCCGCGGCGGACGCGGCGGACGCGGCAACCAGCATTTCGCCACCTCCACCCACCAGGCGCCGCGCGAGCACGAACTGGGACGGCCGGGCGAGGAGCGCGCGTACCGGCTGGAGCTGCGGGTGCTGGCGGACGTGGGGCTGGTGGGGTATCCGAATGTGGGCAAGTCCACGCTGATCTCGCGGATCTCGGCAGCACGTCCGAAGATCGCGGACTATCCCTTCACCACCCTGGAGCCGCAGCTGGGCGTGGTCTCCATCGGCGAGGCGCCGCACGAGGAAAGCTTCGTGGTGGCGGACATTCCCGGACTCATAGAGGGTGCGCATCTGGGCGCGGGGCTGGGCACGCAGTTTCTGCGGCACATCGAGCGCACGCGGCTGCTGGTGCATCTGGTCGACGTGTCCGACGGAAGCGGACGCGCCGATCCGGCGGAGGATTTTCGCGTGATCATGGACGAGCTGAAGAGCTTCGGCCATGGACTCGCGGAGAAGCCGATGATCCTGGTCGCGTCGAAGGCCGACGTGGCCAACCCCGCGAAGCTGAAAAAGCTGGAGACGATGGCCAAGCGGAAGAAGCTGCCGTTCTATGCCATCTCCGCTGTGACCGGCGAGGGCGTCGAAAAGCTGAAGTACGGCATCGGCAAGCGGGTGCAGGACTTGCGAAAGGAATCGGCGCCCGCGCCGCAGGAGTCGGCCGGGCTGGCGAGCTAAGATCGCCGGGGCTCTCAGGTAATTCATCTCTTCGCATCAGACGCAACTCTGCGGCAGCTTCCTGAAAAGGCGCAAATAGCCTCGCGTCGTGGTTACTTTGGAGTTATCTTTTTAACCGAATTATTGCTCACCTTCCGGCGAAGTGCGCCCATGATAGGTGCGAACGAGACATCCTTCACTCACTCGTGATGGATGTGCGGGACGAGCAACACCCCGATGATTCCATCGGTCCCACCTCGAAATCCTCCCCCCAGGGTGGACCTTTGCATGTTGATTCGTATGCAGTTTCTTCTGCCTTTGGTAGTTATCTTTTCTGTTAATGGCTCGTTGGCGCAATCGGCGCCACCTCTCCCACTGGTCGACGCCCCGAGGCCTGACGATGTTGAGGCCGCTTCCACATCTCCGCCCCTTGCGGTGACGCTGCCTGTCGTCCGCACCTGGGTTCGCGTCGACGGGAGCGCAGATCAGACGCCGGTGGAGCATCCGTCTCCCCGGCCCTTTCACGCCATCGCGGAGGACATTCTGCCTTCGGCCGGCACCTATGGCGACTTCTCCCGGTATATGCAGGTTTTTCCGGGCGTCGTGGGCAATGGAGACTACAGCGACGATCTGATCGTGCGCGGCGGCAATCCCATCGAGAATCTTTACCTGGTTGACGGCTTTGAGGTCCCCAACATCAATCAGATTTCGATCATGGGAACCACGGGCGGAATCTCCACCATGATCGACACGGCAGCGATCCAGGGGCTCGACCTCTACACCGGCGGCTACGATGCGAGCTTCGATGAGCGCCTGTCGTCCGTGGTCGACATTCATACGCGCTCGGATGGCGACCGTAAGCGGCACGGCGAGGCAGAAGCGGGTTACATCGGAGCCGGCGGTCTGCTGCTCGTTCCTCTCGGCCAGGACGGATCGATTCTGGGATCGGCTCACCAGAGTTTCCTGAACCTTTTCGACAGCAACGTGGGGCTGGGTGGGACGCCGATTTACAACAACATGCTCTGGGCGGGGCACGTTGCCCCGAGCCCGGGCGATCAGGTCGATTTCCTGAGCCTGAGCGGGTTTGACAAGCTCGATCTGGACCCCGGCGGAGCTGGCGGGTCCCAGGGCTTCGACTGCGTGAATCCCAACCAGATCGACATGCAGTACACGGGCTGGAGAACGACCGATGGGCTTCGCTGGCGTCACACCTATTCTTCCTCGAGCTTTGGAATGCTGACCCTGAGCGACTCTGAGGACCAGGAAGATATCCGTCAGGAAGACACGCTTTTCGAGATCGTGACAATCAAGGGACTGAACCCGCAGCAAATCCCGGCGGTCCCGGTCTATGCGCAGACGAGCCGCGACGGGAGGAGCGCGGCGAAGTTCGATTTCGATGCGGACGCCGGCGGCAAGTGGTCCCTGATCACGGGGACGTCCGCGTATCTCAATCATGTCAACTACCGAATCACTCAGCCGGTGGGAGAGCAGTCGCCGCTGAGCCTGAATCCGGCGGCCACAGGCGCTACGTCGTTTGACCCCGATTTCCTGAGCGGGGAAACCGGATCTTACGCAGAGCTGACATATCGGCCGTTCTCCCGCTGGAACGTTAGCGGAGGAGGACGTCTGCAGACATTTGCTTTGGGCGGCCACTGGACCGCGACGCCGCGCCTCAATACTGCCGTGCGCCTGTCCGAACACACCGGGCTGCACGCTGCCTTTGGAGAGTATGCGCAGATGCCGCCGACGGCCGACGTCACATCCTGGCCGGGGAACCATAACCTGCTGCCCATTCGCGCACGCCATATCGTTGCCGGGGCCGACCTGTTTGCGAGCCCCCGGCTGCGCCTTGGCATCGAGGCTTATGAGAAGAACTATCGCGACTACCCGGTATCGAGCCAGTTCCCCACGCTGTCGCTTGCAAACATGGTGGATGACCTCGGACAGCAGATTCTCTGGATTCCGCTGGTGAGCCGGGGAACGGGCGATGCACGCGGAATCGAGTTTTCCGCCTCCGGGCACGCCGGCACACACTTCACTGCGCTGCTTAATCTTGCCTGGTCGCGCGCCGAATACGCGGGCACAGACGGCATCCTGCGGCCGGGCAATTACGACTATCCCTTTATCGGCAACACCACGGGGACCTACCGCACGCCGAAGCACTACGAGTTGAGCTGGCGCTACACCTACACCAGCGGGAGGCCCTACACTCCCTACCTGCTCCAGCAGAGTATGGAGCAGAATCGCCCGATTTACGATGTGTCGCGCATCAACGCGCTGCGAGGCCCGGATTATTCCCGGCTGGATCTGGAGGGGGACCGGTCCTTCTTCCTGGGCGGTCGCCGGCTGGTCACATACGTCGGACTGGATAATGCCACCAATCACAGGAACTTCCTCGGCTATTACTGGATGCCTCGCATCGACGCCTACTGGGGCTGCGAGGGCAATCCGCAGAATTGTCTGACCGAGGTTGACGGCCTTTCCATTTATCCGGACGGGGGAATTCGCTACCGGTTCTGATCCGCCCTAGTTCGCCATCCCGGCCAGGCCGGCCAGGCAGAGCGCGGCCTGGGCGAAGAGCACGAATGCCGTGGTCCAGAGAAAGACTCTGCGCCAGCGTGTCTCCAGCGCATCGGCGAAGATGCCGCCGACAAAGGTAATGAGAAAGGGCAGCGCCCAGAGCCACGGCTCCGACTGCACGCCGGTGGTGATGAGCAGGAACAGAGGCACCCCCACCAGCAGAGGCGCAGTGTTGCCGAAGTAGCGGGAGCGGCGCGAGGCCGCGTAGAGTGCGAGCGATCCGGCGAGAGCGATGGTGAAGGCGGAGTTGGCGGGATCGGCGAAGAACCAACGGGCTGCATCGAACGAGATCCACATACGGCCGGCGGCGCTGCGGAAGACGTACGTGAAAGCATCGGGTGAGAACGCGTAGGAGGCAAAGAGCAGGAAGAGCGCGCCCACAACCCAGACGATGAGCAGCGTGGGAATCCAGGCGCGGCGGCCTTCGGCGACATACGCCATGAAGATCAGGGTAAAAAGCAGGGCCAGAACGAAGGCCGCAATGTGCGCGGCGGCGGTGAACCCCAGAGCCAGAGTCAGCAGCAGAATGCGCGCTCGCCACTTGCGGCGCGGAGCCTCGAGCGTGTGGGCCACGCCGATGGCGGTGTAGACAGTGGCAAACAATCCGAAGGCGGCGAGGATTTCGTTGTTCGGGACCGTGGAGGCGCGAACTACCGCTGGGGTAAAGCAATAGAGCGCAAGCGAGACGTATCCGCCGGCGTCGCCGTAGAGACGGCGCGTGACCCACCAAAGGCAGGCGCCGAGGCCGAGGCCGGCGAGCATGAATGGCAGGCGCAGCAGAAAATTGATCGCGCTCACCTCGTGCCGCATTTCCCAGGTGGAGGTGGTGGAAGACTGGCCGGCAAAGATCCGCTCAAGGGTCAGCGGCAGGCCGGCGGCGCGGTATGCCAGGGTGCCGTCGTGAATGTTTCCGCAGGTGGTGAAGTAGCCGGGGAGGGCCTCGGGATGCTCCCAGATTTCGCGGCCGCAGCGGGCGTACTGATAGTCGGTTTCGGAAAGATAACGGTGGGCGCTGACCCAAAGGCACTGCAGGAACAGGAGGAGGAGCAACGCCGCTGCGAACTGTTGCGGACGTTCGAACCGGAATTTGCGCAGGCGATGGTGCGATCGGGTGGAGGACATCGGAAGGCTGTCAGCAGTGTATCGAAGAGGGCCAGGCAGAGTGCGAAGGGCGGCGGCTCCGGGCACGATGAGGTTCTGGCGATCACCACCTGAAGGCGTGACTCCGGCGGGCCGATAAAGAAGGCGGTGTCCCCCGTCCGCAGCGGCGGCACCAAAAGACCTCGGAGGAGCAGCCATGAGGGCAACAGCGCCGGCAAACGATCTCGGGAAACGGGCCGAGCCAGGCGCAGAACGGCCGTGCCCGGTCCGCTATCTGGGTCGCCAGCCGATCGTGGACGAGAAATTCCGGCTCTATGGCTATGAGCTGCTGAATCGCGGCAGCGAGGAGAACGAATTCTGCGGGAGCGGAGAGCATGCCACGCGCGAGGTGGTGGACCACTCGCTGATGCTGATGCCGGATCCGACGATTGCCTTTGTGAACTGCACGCGGGCGGCGCTGGTGGAGGGCGCGGTAACGGTGCTGCCGCCGGCGCAGACGGTGCTGGAGATCCTGGAGGACATTCAGCCGGACAAGGAGCTGCTGCGGGCGTGCCGCGCGCTGAAGAGCCAGGGCTATCGACTTGCGCTGGACGATTTTGCTCCGCTGCGGTCGCGGGTGCCGTTCATCGAGCTGGCCGATTTCGTGAAGATCGATTACCGGGCCAGCGACGCGCGGGCGCGGCGCGAGATCGACGCGATGCTGAAGGGCAGCTGGGCACTGCGCATTGCGGAAAAGATCGAGACGGAAGAAGAAATGCGGATGGCGCGGAAAGAGGGCTGCATGCTGTTTCAGGGCTACTTCTTCTCGCGCCCTCTGATGATGTCTTCGTCGACGCCGCCGCAGAACCGGATGGTCTATCTGCGGCTGCTGGCGGTGCTGCAGGAGTCGCCGGCCGATCTGCGCGAGGTGGAGTCGCTGGTGCTGTCGGACACCATGCTGTGTTACCGGGTGCTGCGCATGGCGACCTCGGCGATGCAGGGGCATCCGGGGGCGATCTCCACGGTGCGGGAGGCGCTGCTGCTGGTGGGCGACGAGGCCGTCCGGCGCATGGTGACGGTGGCCCTGGCGGCGGTCCTGGGGGGACACCGGCCGCAGGCTCTGGTGTCGATGGCGCTGGCGCGGGCTCGCTTTTGCGAGCTACTGGCGCAGGCGGTGCAGAGGCCAGAGTCGCAGTTCTACCTGCTGGGCATGCTTTCGCTGCTGGACGCCCTGCTGGAGATGCCGATGCCGCGCATAGTGAGCGCGCTGCCGCTGGACAGCGAGATGAAGGCGGCGCTGCTGGGCGAGCCGGGGCCAATGAGGACGGCTCTCGAGCTGGTACAGGCGCTGGAACTCTGCGACTGGGAGCGCTGCGAGAAGATCCGCGGGCCCATGAGCCTGACCGAAGGCGCGGTGGCCACAATGTACGTGGAAGCGCTGGGCTGGGTAGCGCGCGCGCTGCAGGGGTGAGAGGGCGCGGCGGACGGGCGCATGAGGCTTCTCTATAATCGGTACCCATGACCAGCCTGCGCACGGCCAAGCGGTTCGTGTTTCCGCTGATTGGGCTGTGGGTGCTGTTGTACGCCTCGTTTTCGATGGTGAGGCCCCCGCTGCTTGACGGCTCCGACGCACTGAGCGCGGAGATGGCGCGGGAGATGCTGACGGGCAGGCACTGGATCACGCCCTACGCCAACGGAGTGCTCTATCCGGAGCGAGCGCCGCTGCTCTACTGGACCATCGCCGCGAGCTTCCGCATCTTCGGCGTGAGCGACTGGACGGCGCGACTGCCGATGGCGCTGGCGACGCTGTGTCTGTTTATCGCGACCTTTTCGCTGGGAAGACGAATTTTCCGCTCGCCGGCGGCGGGCTTTTATGCGGCGCTGGCCCTGATGACCTCCTACGGCATCTTTTTGTTCGGGCACCTGCTGGAACGCGATGTCTTTCTCTGCCTGTGGACGACGCTGGCGATCAACTTCTTCTGGCGTTCGCTGAGCCAGGAGAAGCACCGGCTGGGGACCGCGCTGGGATTCGCTGCCTGCTGCGCGCTGGGGGTGCTGACCGAGGGCGTCGCGGGAGTGGTCTTTCCCGTGGCGATCATGGTTCTGTATCTGCTGGGAACCGGACGGGCGAGCCATCTGTTGCGGTGGTATCCAGTTCCGGCCTTCCTGCTGTTCCTGGCCATGGTGCTGCCCCTGCATATTGCGGCAGCCATGATTTATGGACGTGCACCCCTGGCCAGCCTGATGCCGCAGCTAACCGGAGGGCGCGTTCCCCTGCTGATTTTCTGGCCGCTGCTGCTGCTATGGATCGCCCCCTGGTGCGCATTTTCGATCCGCGCGCTGTGGATCGGCATGTCACCCGACCCGGGACGGCGGCGCGACGCCCGCACCCTGTGCATTCTCTGGATCCTGGTGGTGCTGATATGGTTCAGCTTTGCCGCGCGGCTGGAATATAACCTGCTGAGCGCGCTTCCCCCGATGGCGCTGCTGGCCGGGGGGTGGCTGGCTGAGGACGAAGAGCAGGTCCATCATCAGGGACGCATTGCGGCATGGATTCTGTTTGTGATCGGCATGGGCGCCGCGGCGCTGGTGGCCTATTTCCTCTTTACTTCGCCCACCCCTGCACCAGGAGTGGATATGACCACTCTGCTACGCAGCACCGGGCACCACGCCGTCTTCTTCGGATACTTCCTCGACCTGACCCACCGGGCGATGGGGGCCTTCAAGGTGCCGCTGGGCATCACGCTGGCTGCGCTGCTGGTGGGCGTTTCGGCGGGATTGTGGTACCGGCTGCGGGACAATGCGCGCATGGCGAACTGCTTCATGGCGGGGATGATTGTGGCGATCCTGATTGCGGCGCACCTGGCGCTGAACACCTTCTCACCGGCGCTTTCATCGCAGATCCTGGCAGAGGCGATCAAGCCGGAGGTGCAGCCGGCAGATACGGTTGTGGTGAACGGGTCGATCGAGAGCGCTTCGTCGTTTGTGTTTTATCTGGAGCGGCAGGCGCTGCTGTTGCGCGCCGGGCCAACCGCGAAGCTTGAGCCGGCCGACCATCTGGTGAACGCTTCCCTCTTCATCGATCCGGCGGAACTGACGAATCTCTGGAGCGGGTCGGCTCGAGTGTGGCTTTGGACGACGCCGGAGATGGCCCCGAACCTTCCGGGAGCGGTGTACGTGATCGGCCGCAGCGGGGGCAAGGAAGTGCTGAGCAACGAGCCGAACGCGGGCGGGGCCAGCTTCTGAACGCCCGCCTGGGACGGCAGTTGCAGACGAGGGCCCTGCTGGAATGCCCGCTCCTGAAAGCGAGCAGCGGGTGCCGCATTGACCGAACCCTCGCTTTCCCGATAAACTAACTTGGTTTGGCGAGTTCTGCCTGCCCCGTGTGTCTCCGGGGCCTCCGCGCGGGGTTCAGCCCGTCGGGGGGATGATGGTATCCGCCCAGCTCAATGAATAGACTGCGCCCGCCGGGAATTCCGGTCGTGATTTGCGGGCGCCGGAGGAATTATGTACGCGGTCATCCGCACTGGTGGCAAGCAGTACCGGGTCGCTCCGGGCGACGTAGTGAAGGTGGAAAGCCTGAAGGCAGGCGAGAACGGCGCCGTGGAGTTTGGCGAGGTGCTGGCGTTTTCGGGCGAGTCCGGCTCGATCAGCAAGCCGCAGACGGCCAAAGTGCTGGGCACGGTTGTGGAGGAGGGCCGCGGCGACAAGGTGCTGGTCTTCCACTTCAAGCGGAAGAAGCAGTACAAGAAGCTGCAGGGGCATCGGCAGAACTTCACCGCGGTGCGCATCAGCGAGATCCAGGTGGACGGCAACAGCTATACCGCGTAAGGCGGACAATCCGATCCCGCCCAGGAGCGGGCCTTGAGGAACAGGATCCATGGCACACAAAAAAGGCTTGGGAAGTTCGAAGAACGGGCGCGATTCCAACGCGCAGCGGCTGGGCGTTAAGATCTTCGCCGGCCAGGTGGTCACCGGCGGCTCGATCATCGTGCGGCAGCGGGGCACGAAGCTGAAGCCGGGTCTGAACGTAGGCCGGGGCAGCGATGACACGCTCTTCGCAAAGATCGACGGCCGCGTGAAGTTTATCGACCGCGGACGCACGGGGCGCTTCGTCGCCGTGGAGCCGGTCGCTGCGGATTAACGCTGGCTTGAGTTGGGCAGAGGCCGGACTTCGCGTCCGGCCTTTTGCTTTGCCCTCATGGACGTCTGTGCGGCAGTTGACCACGATGGCCGGGGGGATATCCAGCAGGGCATCAAGAAGCGACGGGGACAAGAGAAAAGCCCCGGAAGTCCGGGGCTTTTCTGAAGTGAGCTGCCGAAGGGATCAGCGCGAGGAGACCGCCGGGTTCTTGGCGAGCACGCGCTCCACCACCCCTTCGATGTCCTGGAGGAAGAAGCCGCTGGCGGGCTGCGTGGTAGCAACCTGAGGCGCCTGGCCGAGGCCGTTGGCGAGGGCGTTCCAGCGAGCCAGCGCCGACTGCGGGGGCAGGACGATGATGCTCTGCTCCTCGCGAGGCTCGGGGAGGACGAAGTAGGTGAACCACGTCACCAGGGCGGCGGTGGTCGTGATCTGCTGGGCGAGGTTGACGACGGAGTGGATGGCAGCGCCGGCCTGCAGGGCTGAAGTGATCAGCTCCATGGCGGCCTGAATCCCGAAACCCAGCCCGATGCCAAAGAGACGGCTGCGGAAGGAGCGGCCAAAAGCATGAACGGAGAGCGCCAGGAAAGCGAGGAGACAGATCTCCATCACGCTGACGTAGCGCATCATCTGCAGGGCGATCGGGCCCATCCGGTCGCCATTAGTGGCAGCAACCGACGCGGGCAGCGCGATCGCGCCGATGGCGATCACCGCAGAGATAATGCTGATCCAGCGAAATGCCAGGAGGCCAAGGCGACGGAGACCGGGAACCGGCTCCAGCACATTTCTGAAAACTTCCTGTACGACGAAGAAGATCGCTACTGCAGAGGCGACGTAGGAAATCCAGTAACCGTAAAAGTACGCAGCGTACCGAAGCTGGTGGCCCCACATGGGGCCTCCGATGTAATAGACCGCCTCCAGATAAACCAACGAGACAGCGCGCAGCGCGAAATAAGTTGCGAGCGCAGGCAGCCGGCGAGCAGAGCCCGACCTGAAAAATGCGATTGCCGCAATGATCAGGAAGAGTGGCTCGGCAGCCACCAAAAGGTCTTGCAGATGGGCCATTGCTCACCTCAGAGATATTGAGGATATCGCAAGGGGCCGAGGCGCCACAACAGAAATATTTGTGGCAACCATTTGACTTCTGCAACTTTTGTGGTAGCGTGTGACTGAAGTACCCGGCGGCTCTTTACAGGCCGGACGGGGGCGGTGCGCCGTTCTGGCCATTGCACGTTCCGTTGGGTCCGCAACCGGGGGTCGGCATGGCCGCAACAACAGAGGACGCGCCCGACGACGTTCCGGTTCCATTGCAGTTGCCATTGGGTCCGCAGCCAGGGGTCGGCATCGCCGCAACCAGAGAGGACGCGCCCGATGAGGTTCCGGTTCCGTTGCAGTTGCCATTGGGTCCGCAGCCAGGGGTCGGCATCGCCGCAACAACAGCCTGGTGACTACCGATCATCGGAACGTTGGAGGAGTGAGCGGAGATGACGGCAGCGGATGCACCGGCAGCGAACAGGCTGAGGACGAAGGCGCGAACGACGAATTTCATGGCTTGTAGCTCCTTGAAAAATCTCTGAAAAAGTTGTGTACTTCCGGGACAATTTGGAGTATAGTCGCTACAATCTCGGAGTTTAGCCCAACGGAAGTATTTAGTAAGTATACATAGCCCCAGTTACTGAAGTACTAACGGCTAACTCTCTTCTTTATAACCTTCAGCTCATCGCCCCCTACCCGAAATATGGTGCAGGTGCCGAGC
>Ga0335074_10007274_pt1 | contig 15337 bp, 13 predicted proteins | sample Lox_Sample_23_FD_206715 | JGI IMG/M metagenome (GOLD analysis project Ga0335074, IMG submission 206715) | Soil microbial communities from Loxahatchee National Wildlife Refuge, Florida, United States - Lox_Sample_2.3 | ecosystem: Environmental > Terrestrial > Soil > Wetlands | place: USA... | reverse complement strand
GCCGCGGGGCGAGGCGAACCGGCACATAAGGGGCATCATTCCGCGGCACGCCGGAACCTCACCTTGATTGGAGCGTCGCCGCGGGCCGAAGACACGAGCTTCTGAGGTGCGGCGCGAGCTGGAGCGGCGCGAGCTGGAGCGGGGCGCGAGCTGGAGCGGCGCGAGATTTAGGTTAGGTGCGGGATGAGCTGAGCGGCTGACGTGGGCTCGGGGGTACCCGCGTCAGCCGCTCTACTTAGTCATCGCCCCGCACTCGCGGATCGTTACATCAGAACACCGGGATGATGTCCTCCGGATTGATGTCCGCGGCGACGTCGACACCCTCGATGTCGAGTTCGGGGATCGCGGGGAAATCGATGCCCCAGCGCTGCACGATCGCGCGCACCCTGGCCATCGCCACCTTCCAGTTCTCCGCCTGCTCCCGGAACGAGAGCACGCCGAGGCCGGCGTCGCGGGCGCGCGACATGAGCACGCGGTGGTTCGCCAGGAAGTACGGCGGCAGGTCCCAGAACCCGTCCGGCGGCTCCCACAAGATCATCGACAAGAACACGAAACCGGCCCGCAGCTGCCTGGTGATCTGGCCCTTCACCTCGTCGGTGAGACCGGGCCACTCGTTCTCCAGGATCGTTATGCAGATCTGCAGGTGACGCGACTCGTCACGGCCGATGCGCTTGAACATCTCGCCGAATACCGGGTGCCGCGTACCGCTCGCCATGCCCCGGAACAGCGTGGAGGCGGCCATCTCTCCCATCATGAAGCTGGTGAACAGAACAGCGAGCGAGTACTTCCCCACCGCCTGGTTGTAGCCGTTCCAGTACCGGCCGCCGTTGTGGTACAGCCAGCCGATGTTGTTATGCGCGGCCTTCTCCAGATCGGTCCGCGGCGTCCAGTTCAGCGGACCGCCCGGCCACAGCCTGTCGATCGTGCGCTGGCAGCACTCCTCGTGGTTCATCTCGTCGCGGGTGATCGAGAAGAAGCACTTGCGGACCGGGTCCTCCTCGTGCTGCTCGAATGCGTGGATGGTGGCGCGGGCGAAGACCGCCGGGCCGGACGCGTCGAAGTTGGCCAGGACCGCGAACCAGTACATGATGCCCAGGCGCTGTTCGTCGGTGAAGCTGGCCGGGTCGAGGCCGTCCCAGGGGAGGTCGGCGGGGTTCCAGACGGCTCTCTTGGACTTCTCGTAGATGTCGGCGAGCTTGGCGGTGTCGACGTGCCATTCCATCGGGTAGATGTTCGGCTGCGGGACTTCGGGCGCTGGCCAGAAGCCTCCGTCGGGGATTACAAGGTCCATGCGCTCAGGTTACGCCGTCGCATCCTGCAGCCCGGTCGCCGCCAGCGCCCGGCCTGGGAGCGAGCGGCAGATGCGCCTGGCCGGGTACACGGCGGACAACGCGGCGGCAGCCGCGTTGTCCGCCGAAGTGTCCCGCGACACGTGAGACCTCAGCGGAACGAGCCGGCGGTCAGGCCGGAGACGATCCTACGCTGGGCGAACAGGACGAGCAACGCGATCGGGATGGAGATGAGCACCACCGCCGCGTCGATCAGGTTGTAGTACACCTGGAACTGGCTGAAGCCGAACGTGGTGATCGCCAGCGGAGCCGTGAAATGCTGCGGGCTCTGCAGGAACGCCACCGCGAACGCGAAGTCGTTCCAGGCCAGGATGAAGGACAAGATCGCCGCGGTGAACACGCCCGGGACCGCAACCGGGATGACCACGCGGCGCAGGGTCTGCAGCCGGGTGGCGCCGTCGGTGAGGGCGGCGTCTTCCAGCTCCGTGGGGATCTGATCGAAGAAACTCTTCAGCAGCCAGGTAGAGATAGGCAGCGTGTACACGGTGTAGACGATGATCAGCGGATAGATGTTGTCCAGGATGCCCAGGTGGCGCATGACCAGGAACAGCGGGCCGATGATCGCCAGCACGGGGAAGAACCCGGCTAGCAGGATGAACCCCAAGATAGCGCCCACGCCCCGGATGTGCAGCCTGGACAGCGCGTAGCCGGCCATGGACGCGACGACCACCGTGACGGCGGTGCAGCATAGGGCCACGATGAAGCTATTGAGCAGCGGGGTCTGGAAGTCATTTTCCGAGAACACGTTGACAAACGAGGAGAACGACAGGTGTGACGGGATGATGCCGTTCGCACCGCCGACGCCTTGCCCGACCTGAGCGTTGGACAGCAGCGAGGTGCGCAGGATCCAGTAGAACGGGAACAGCGCGATAAGGACCACGATGACGACCGCGATATAGAACAGCGTTTCCCTGATGATCTTCGCGGGGGTCAGCGGCTTGCGTGGCGGCCCGATCCGGCGGTGACCGGCGACCGCGGGGATGCTGGCCATGTCAGGCTCCCCTCGTCGGGCGGAAAACGCGGACGTAAATGAAGGACACGATCAGGGCCAAGATGACCAGCATGATCGACATGGCGCCGCCGATGCCGAAGTCGGTGTCGATGATGAACTCCCTGAAGTTCAGGTAGGACAGGACCTCCGTCGAGGTGCCGGGGCCGCCGCCGGTCATGATGTACACCACGTCGAACACCAGCAGCGCCTGCAAGGTACGGAAGATCACCGCGACCGACAGGGCCGGCTTGAGCATCGGCAACGTCACCCGGCGGAACGCCTGCCACCAGGTGGCGCCGTCCATCTTTGCCGCCTCATATACCTCGTTGGGGATGACCTGCAGGCCAGCCAGCAAGATGATCGCGACGAACGGTATGTTCTTCCACGAGTCGGCGACGAAAATCGCCGCCCAGGAGCGCGTCGTGCTCTGGCCGATCCAGACCACGTTGGCCCAGGGCGCGTGAAACGTGGCGAGGAAGTAGTCCACGAAACCGTTCCGCGGGTCGAACATCGTCTTCCAGAGCATCGCCGACACCACCGTGGGCATCGCCCACGGGATCAGCACCGAGGCCCGCACCAGACCGCGGCCGCGGAACTTGCGGTGCATCATCAGCGCCAGGGCCAGCCCCACCACGATGTCGAAGACGATCGACACCACGGTGAAGGCGAGCGTCCGCTCAAGCGCCGACTGCCATAGCGACGAGCTGAGAATCTTGCCGTAGTTGCTGAGCCCGACGAAGTTGCGCGGCGAGATGGCGAAGGTCTGGTTGTCGTTGTGCAGCGAGTTCCAGATGTTGTAGACGAGGGGGTACCCGGTGATGGCGAGGAGCAAGACGATCGCCGGGGTCACCATCAGGTAGCCGAGCCTGCGGTCGGTTCGCTCCCTGGCGTGACCGACGGGCCGGCCCGGGCGTGAACCCCGGCGTGATCCTGGGGCCGGGGCCGGGCGGCCCGCTGACGCGGGCCGCCCGTTCATCGTGGCGCCGTCTTTTGCGGCTTTGCCGATTTCGGCAGTCATCGGGGATCTTAGCTGCCGGATGGGTTGGCGTCTGTCGCGACGGTCGAGGCGTAGCTGGTGAACGCCTTGGACGCCGCGCTCGGGCTCGAGCTCGCGTACGCGGAGGAGATCATCTCCTGCAGGTCAGCGGACACGGTCAGGTAGTACGGCGAGACCGGGCGGGCAGCCGCGTCCGCGGCCAGGCCCTGGACGGTCTTCCAGAGCGACGAGTTCGCGAACAGCTGCCCGTCGTAGGCGGCGTTGACCGCCGGCGCGTCGGATACCGCGATCGCACGGTCGGTCTGCTGGGCCGGGCTGGTCAGGAACGAGATCAGCTTGTTCACCGCGGCCAGGTGCGTGGTCTTGGCGTTGATCGAGAGCACCGAGCCGCCGAGCGCGACACCGGGCTGACCGCCGGAAGCGGCGGGGAACGGAATGTAGCCGATGTCGGCGGCGGTCACCCCGTTGCTGAACGGGCCGCTCGCCACGTACGGCCAGTTGATCGCGAACGCCGCGTAACCGGCGTCGAAGTCGTCACCGGTCTGGCCTTCCTGATAGCTGACCACGTCCGCGGGGGCGATCTTGTACTGGTAGATGAGGCTGTGCAGGTAGTTCAGCGCCGCCACGTTCTGCGGGGTGTTGATGTTAGACAGGTTGTTGAGTGAGCCGCCGAACGACTTGTCCAGCACCATGAACGAGGTGATCTCGCCCTCGTACTGGTCGCCTTCGAACGCGATGCCCTCCTTGAGGTGCGGGTCGGCCTTCATCGCCTGGACGGCGTCGGTGATGACCTGCTGCGGGCTGGTCGGCGGGGTCTTGATCAGGTCCTTGCGGTACCACAGGCCCTCCACGTTCAGGAAGAACGGGCAGGAGTACTGCTTGCCGTCGAATGTGCCGGTGGACCACATGGCCGAGTTGAACGCGCTCTGCGGGCAGCTGACCGGCTCGAGGTAGCCGCCGGCCGCCCACTTGGCGGTGTAGGTGACGTCCGACTCAATCAGGTCCGGCGTCGGCGAGCCGGCCGCGAAGCTGTTGTTGACCTGGGACAGGAACACGGTCGAGTTGGACGAGTCCTGGTCGAAGGTCACGACGATGTTCGGGTTGGCCGTCTCGAACTCCTTGACCTGCTTCTCCAGATAGGTTCCCTCGGCGCCGAGGCCGGAGATGGCGAACACGATCGACTGCTTGGCGCTCGCCGATTGCTGCGGGGTGGAACTCGAGCTGCTGCTGCACGCGCTGGCGCCGACCGCCACCGCGGCCGCGGCTACCGCGAAGGCCGCTCTCTTATAACGTATCACTGATATAGCTCCCTTAGTTATCTAATTTATTTTCGGATATGCCTCTATAGACGAGTGGGCTCAAGGCTGCTGGCCGGCCCCGATGATACGGTCAGCAGTCAGTGTTCAACTGCTGCGAATGATGCTGGTGAGCAGCTTCTGCATGGTCGCGAGGGCGGCCTTCGGACTCAGCGTCCCTTTCAGCGCCTGGTTGACATAGTTGGTGATCACCAGGCTGGCCTGGTCGTAGTCGGGGATAGCGGGGCGTGGCTGCGCGGTGCTGATGGCCTGGTACAGCGTGGGCAGATAGGGGAACTCGTTGATCAGGGTCTTGTCGAAGTAGAGCTGCTTGAGCACCGGCGGGAACGAACCGAGCTCGAGCATCGTCCGCTGCTGTGCGGGCTGGGTCAGGTACTGGATGAACTTCAGCGCCGTCGTCTGCTTCAGCGAGTAGGCGCTGACCGCGAGGTTAGCGCCGCCGAGGGAGCTTGAGCCTTCGCCGGCCGACTCGCCCGGCAACGCGGCGACGGCGTACTTCTTGCTGCGATCGGAGCCGAGGTTGGCCCACACGTCCGGCCAGTCGTTCAGGAAAAGGTACTTCCCGGCGGTGAACGCGTCCTGCGCCTCTTGCTCCTCGAAGCCGTACGTCTGTGCCGGGATCCACTTGTGCCTGAACCCGTTGACCAGGAACTCCAGGCCTTGCAGCGCCTGCGGTGTGTTCAGCGTGACCTCAGTGCCGGACGAGTTGAGGATCGAACCGCCGGCCGACTGGACGGCCTCGGCGAAGTTGACGGTCAGGCCCTCATACTGCTTGAACGTGCCGGCGTAGCCGAGCAGGTGGTACCTGGGCGCCACCGTTTCCGCCATCTGCTCCAGCTGCGCCCAGGTCGTGGGCGGCTTGAGGTGCGCGGCGGCGAGGATGTCCTTGCGGTAGTAGAGCAGGTCCGCGTTGGTGTAGTCGGGCACTGCCCACAGTTTGCCCTGGTATATCGCGGTATTGACGGCCTGGGGAAGGAAGCCGGAGAGGGAGAACTGCGTCTTGGACAGCGGGATGATCCAGCCGTTGGACGCGAATTCCGCCGTCCACACCACGTCCATGTCGATGACGTCGTAGATGGTGCTCTTGGCCTGAAGGTTGGCGACCAGCTGGTCGAGCTGGGCGTTGGACTCCTCCGGCAGCAGCAGCACGGTGACCTTCTCGTCCTTGGGGTGGGTCTTGTTCCAGCCATCGATCACCGGGCTGAGCCAGTTGACCACGTCCTCGCTGCCGATCGCGAACGTGATCCCGCTGGTCTGCGGGACCTGCGCTCCGGAGGCCGAGGCACATCCCGCCGTGGCCGCCAGTGTCATGAAGATCGCGATGCCGGCGATCGCTCTCCTCATGACAAGCCTCCACGATGCGTCTAGCATTTGGGGTACATGCATGTTATGCACCCTTGTTAGGTACATGTCAACGACTTCAGGACACGTCTCGGCAACATAGGCCTTACCTGTCAGTAATTCACGCAGGTAATGTGAACAAGATGTAACCACGGAGGTGACGAGACCGTGCGGCAGCCCCTGCTCGCGCTCCTCGCCAAGGAGCCGGCCCATGGCTACGAGCTGAAGCTCGCCCTTGAGCAGACCTTCGGCGGGGCCTACCCGTCACCGAACATCGGCCAGATTTACGTCACGCTCAAGCGGCTGGAGCAGGACGGACTGGTGCAGAGCCAGGACGTGGCACAGACCACCAGGCCCAATAAAAAGGTCTACGAGCTCACCGAGGCCGGCCTGGAGGCGCTGCGGGCCTGGGTGGACGAGCCCAGCGATGGCCCGCGGGTCCGTGATGAGTTCTTCATCAAGCTGATCCTCGCCCCGCGGGCGGGCCTGGCCGACCGGATGGAACTGATCAACGCCCAGCGACGGCATTACCTGGGCATCATGCGGAGCCTGACTGGGCTGTCCGCCGCCGATATCCCGGCTCGGCTGCTGATCGAGGGCGCCATCTTGCACCTGCAGGCCGACCTCGACTGGCTGGAACGATGCCAGGAGGAATTCGTGTGAGCGGAGCTTCCCCGCACCGAGCGAACGAGGAGGCACGGTGAGTCGTTCAGCGTCGAACAGCTTGTCCGCGACGGACCTGCTGAGCACCCGTGGGCTGGTGAAGGAGTACCGCTCCGACAGCGTAACGGTGGAGGCTGTCCGGGGCGTCGATATCGGAGTCGGCACCGGCGAGTTCGTGGCGATCATGGGCCCGTCCGGCTCGGGAAAGTCAACCCTGCTGCATATGCTCGGCGGGCTGGAGCGCGCCTCGCGCGGGGAGATATGGCTGCGCGGCCAGCGAGTCGACCAGCTATCGCTGGCTGAATGGGCGGTGCTGCGCCGCAAGCACGTCGGCTTCGTCTTCCAGTTCTTCAACCTGCTGTCCAACATGACCGTCGCCGACAACGTGGAGCTTCCCGCCCTGCTGGCCGGTGCCACCCCCCGCCAGGCCCGGCGAAGACGCGAGGAGCTGCTGGCGGAGCTTGGGCTCTCGGCGAAGGCCGACACCGCTCCAGCCCGGCTCTCCGGTGGCGAACAGCAGCGGGTCGCGTTGGCCAGGGCCCTGGCCAACGAGCCGAGCCTGCTGCTGGCCGACGAGCCCACCGGCAACCTGGACAGCTCCAACACCCGCGATGTGCTGCGGCTGCTGCAGCGCGCACACGACCGTGGCCAGGCGATCTTGCTGGTGACCCACGACGCGCGGGTCGCGAGCATGGCCGACCGGGTGATCAACCTGTTCGACGGCATGGTCGCCGACGACGCCCCGGTCATCCGCATCCCCCGCGCGGTGACCAGCGTGCTCGAATTGCACGGGTTATCAGGCATGCGCGCGACCGTCCGGTGGGCCCGCGCGGATCTGCGCGCCCGTCGGGGCCAGGTTCTGCTGACCATCAGCGTCGTGGCCGGGGTGGTGGCCGCCCTGGTGCTCGCCACCATGCTGCTCGAGGGTGCGGTCAACCCGTGGCAGGGGCTGTTCGCCCGCACGCACGGGGCGGACCTGATCGTCTATCTCTCCTATGAGACGCCCAGCGGAACATCGGTGGACACCGGCTCGCTGGCCCACTTGCCCGATGTGCGCGCCATGGCGGGCCCGTATCCGTTTGCTGCGGCCACGCTCTTGCGCACGGGCGACCCCGGGATTCAGCTGACCGCGATGCCCGTCAGCCTGTCCCGGATCTCGATGTCGGTACCGCTTGTCGTCGCCGGGTCCTGGCTCACCCACGCGGGGCCGGACGGCGTCGTGCTCGAGGCCTCGTTCGCCGCCGCGATGGGACTGCACGTGGGCGATCAGATCGAGGTTCGGGGCGCGGACCAGCGGAAACGGGTCAACCTCACCGTGATCGGCCTCGCGGACACCACCGACCAGGGCTTCTACCCGCAGGCGACGCCCGGTCTGGTCTGGGCGCAGCTGAGCGTGCTCAAGGAAGTGGAGCCCGATACGTCCGGGTGGGACCAGGTGGCGGACTTCCGGCTCGCGGACACGTCCGCGATCGCTTCCGAGCAGGTCTTCGAGGCGATCTACGATGCCTACCCGACCTCCACCAGCACCTCGGTGGCGCAGCGGTTCACCACCGCCGAGCAGGTGCAGGGCTCGATGGCCAGCGACGACCGGCTGCTCGGGCTGCTGCTCGGGCTGTTCGGCATCATCGCGCTGGTGGCGGCGCCGTGCGCGATCGCCAACGTGACCGCGGGCCGGCTGCTGATGTACCGGCAGGACCTGGCCATGCTCAAGGCGATCGGATTCACCCCCGGGCAGGTGGTCCGCATGCTAGTGGCCGAGCAGACCGGGCTCGGCGTGCTCGGCGCGGTCGCCGGGGTGGCGCTCGCCCGGGTGATCACGTCGCCCCCGTTCATCCATCCGCCGGACGGGGCCTCTACCGGCCTCGCCCCCTTCCCCGACTCCTGGGCGGCACTGATCGCGGCCGGCACGGTGGCGACCGTCGCGATCGCGACGGCCATCCCCGCGTGGTGGGCCGGGCGGGTGTCCCCCGTCGCGGCCGTGCAGGCCAGCCCGCCGCGCGGCCACCTGTCGCCGATCGCCAGGCTCGGCCTGCTCGTCCACCTGCCCGCCCCGCTCGTCCTCGGCGCCAGGGACTCGCTGACCAGACGGCTCCCCTCGTCGCTGACCGTGTTCGGGCTGGCCATCCCGCTGATGATGATCACGGTGGCGCTGAGCTGCTGGACCACGATCGACGGGTTCTCCGGCCACCCGGCCAGGATCGGGCTGCCGGCCGCCCTGTCCGTGCCGGCCCCCGTATCGGGTATGACCGGCAGCCAGCTGCGGTCGCTGCTTAGCCGCGTCGGCACGCCGTACCCTGACGCCGACCTTCCGCTCACCCCCCTTCCCGGCCAGAACGGCACGTTCACCCCGCTGGCCATCGGCACGTCCCGCGGCCCGGGCCGGTTCCCGTTCCAGGTCGTGCAGGGCCAGCCGTACGACGCGCCCGGCCAGGCGGTGGCCGGCCAGCGCTACCTCAGCCTGACGCACCTGTCGGTCGGCCGCTACACGTTGGTCTCCGTGGACGGAGTCAACGTGGACGTCCGCATCACCGGCCGCATCCTGGACGCGGACTACGACGGTGACGTGCTCGCGTTCGGCCTGGACACGCTGGACCTAGACGGCGGCCAGCAGCCGCCGCAAGCCTTTGATGTGGTGCTCAGGCCCGGCCTGTCCGCGACGGCGGCGCGGGCCGACCTGCTGCGCTGGTCCCCTGACCCGCTCGTGGTAAACGTGGTCGCCAACCCCGCGGACAGCCTCGGGATCGTGCGGGCGGTGCTCGCGGTCTCGGTGCTTGTGCTCGCCGTGATCGGGCTGGCCAGCCTGCTCACCGCCACCGCGATCGGATTGCGCGACCACCGGCACGAGACCGGCGTGCTGGCCGCGCTCGGCCTGACCCCGCGGCAGGTGATGGCGACGCTTGTGGTGAACACCACGATCTTGACCGCGCTCGGCGTGTCGCTTGGCGTCGCCGCCGGCCTGGTGGTGGCGCCGCGCCTGATCAACATGCAGGGCCAGGCGAGCGGCATGGGCGCCGGCATCGCCACCACCCCGTCCGTGCTCGTGCTGGCCATGGTCTTCGTGGTGGCGCTGCTGGTCACCACCCTGGCGGCCGTGCTCATGGCCCGCCGTACTATGCGCACGGCCGATCCAGCCGCGCGCCGGGATCCTGGGATCCGGGACCGCCTGGACCATCCGCTCCAGGCGAGAATCGGAGGGTGGCGACGCTGATCTTGCTGAACGGGCCGCCGGGGTCGGGGAAGTCGACGCTGGCGCGGATGTACGCGGAGGCGCACCCGCTGACGCTGAACCTTGACATCGACCTGGTCAGGGACATGATCGGCCAGTGGCGTTCGGACCCGCACTCGGCCGGCCTGCTCGCGCGCGCCGCCGTGCTCGCCGCGGCGCGCGCGCACCTGGCCGCCGGGCACGATGTGGTGATCCCGCAGTTTCTCGGCAGGCTCGCGTTCGTCGAGCAGACGGAGGTGCTCGCCCAGGACGTCGGCGCCACCTTCGCTATGGTGGTTGTCCTTGATACCGAAGGAAATTCCCGGCGTCGTTTTGACAGAAGAGGCCCTATCGACGGACGGCCGGTCAGCGGTGAAGAGTTCGGCCGGATGTACGCGCGCCTGATCTCGGTCATCGCGGCCAGGCCTGACGCGAGCGTGGTCTGGACCAGTGACGGCGAGGTGCAGCGGGCGTACCGCGACATCGAGGTGGCCGTTGCGCGAAGTGCCCGGTAAGTCCGCGCACGATTTCCGTTATATCCGACAATGCCCGACCCTGGCCGCCCGTGGCGGTAGAGACCTGGCGGCACGCCCCAGCCGGCGATGGAATATCCATGGAACTGTTCGCGCTGTTTCGGCTACTAGAGGTTAGTAGGGCCTGTGTTCCTGTAGTCAACTGCTGGGGGACCCTCAATGAGAGCACGCACGCAGGGCCGGAACGCGTCGATGCCGGCTGCGGTCGGGGACATGTTCTTCGTCGCGGACGGCAGCGGAAGTTTCACCTATGTGAGTCCGCCGTTCGCACGGCTGCTCGGGTACCCGGCCGCGGAACTGCGCGGACGGAACGCGTTGGAGTTCATCCAGGCGTACGACAGGGAGCGGCAGCTGCGAGCGTGGGACGCGTGGCAGCGGGAGCCCGACCTGCCCTGGCACGCCGAGAGCCGCTGGATCTGCGCCGACGGCGAGCGCATCCTGCGGTTCACAGCGTGGCACGAAGTACCCAGCGGCCTGATCTATTGCGCCGGCCAGGAAGTGACCGACGGCCGCGCTGCCCAGGAGCGGGCGGCGCTACAGCGCGTCGCCGCACTGGTGGCACAGGGAACTCCTCCCGCTAGCGTATTCGAGGCCGTCACGACCGAATTGCGCACGCTGCTGAGCGTGGCGGGCTGCATGCTCGGTCGCTACGAGCCGGACGGTTCGGTCACCCTCCTCTCCGACAGTGTCGACATCGGTACCGGCCTGGCGCCGGGGACCGTGTTGCGTTACGCGGCGGGCACGGCGGGGGCGAAAGTTCGCGACAGCGCTGAACCGGTGCTCGATGACGACCCGACCGGCTTGCCCAGCCCGCTTCGCGAAGAGGTTTACCGCCTCGGCACGACGGAGGCGATCAAGGTCCCGGTGATGGTGGATGGCCAGGTGTGGGGTTACCTGGCGGCGAGCTGGCGGGACACGGCGCCGCCGGAGGTGGAGAGCCGGCTGGCGCGGTTCACCGAACTGGTCACGATGGCGATCAACAATGCCGATGGGCGAGCCCGCCTGGACGCCTCGCGGGAACGCCTGGCGGAGTACGCCGAGGAAGAGGCGGCGCTGCGGCGTGTCGCCACCACCGTGGCGGCAAGCGCGCCCACGACGGAGGTCTTCGACGTGGTCACGGCCGAACTGCGCAGGCTGCTGCACATTGAGAGCGCCGTCCTGCAGCGGTTCGAGGACGACGGCACGGCCACTGTCGTGGCCATCTGCGACCCGCAGGACCTGATCGCGGACGGCGGCAGTGCCAGGTCGCGGGTATCCACCGAAAACGGCAACCTCGTCACCAAGGTGCGGCGCAGCGGCCGGGCGGAGCTCCTGGGCAGCTACGATGACGAGTCCAGCCTGATAACCACGGACCTCGGCGGTGCCGGCATCCTGGGGGCCGTAGGGGTCCCGGTCAAGGTGGCGGGCCGGCAGTGGGGCATGGCGGCCGTCGCGTGGCGGCGGCCGGTGACCCGCGACCTGAAGTCCCGGCTTACCGAGTTCACCGAGCTGCTGAGCATCGCGATCGGCAACGCCGACAGCCGTGAGCGGCTCGCCGCTTCCCGGCTCAGGGTCATCGCCGCTGCCGACCAGGCCAGGCAGCGGATCGAGCGCGACCTGCACGACGGTGTCCAGCAGCGTCTGGTGACGCTCGCGCTCGACCTGCAGGAGCTGAGCGAGCACGAGGTCAGGCCCGGCGACCTGCAGCGGATCGGCAAAGGGCTGCGGACAGCGATGGAAGAACTCCGCGAGATCGCCTCCGGGATCCACCCGCTGGTGCTGCGGCAGCACGGGCTGGAGCGGGCGCTGCGCGGGCTGGCACGGCGGGCCAAGGTCTCGATCCGGCTGGACCTGCGGCTGCACGGGCGACTGCCGGAACCCGTGGAGATCGCCGGCTATTACGTCATCTCCGAGCTGGTCACTAATGTCGCCAAGCATGCTGGAGTAAACGCCGTAGACCTTGAGGTGGCGGCGCAGGCGGACGAATTGTCCATCGTCGTACGCGATGACGGCGTCGGCGGGGCCGATTCCGTCAACGGAACCGGGCTAACCGGCCTGCGGGACCGGGTAGAGGCGCTAGGTGGCACCATGGAGGTGGACAGCCCGCCCGGCAACGGGACGTCCGTGCGCGCCTGGATCCCCTGGCCGCGAGCGGGGACTGAGCCGGGCACCAGGCATATCACCGTAGGTAGCAGGCAATAACCCTAGGGTGACTGTTTGTGTTGCGCTCGCGGACGACAACGTACTCCTGCGCGAGTCGCTAGCCAGCCTGCTCGAGCGTCATGGCTTCACGGTCGTCGGCCAGGCTGGTGACGCGGCGGGCCTGATTGACATCATCCGCGAGCACCAGCCCGAGCTGGCCATCGTGGATATCCGGATGCCTCCAGGGCACGGCAACGAAGGGCTCGAAGCGGCACGGTCCATCAGGGCCGAGTTCCCGGCGGTCGCAATCCTCGTGCTGTCCGCCCACGTCGAAGTCGAAGAGGCCATGGATCTGATCGCCGCCGGCACCCGAATCGGCTACCTGCTGAAGGACCGGGTCACCGACGTCGAGAACTTCCTCGCCACGCTGCACTCCATCGTCAAGGGCGGTTCGGTTGTCGATCCGACCCTCGTCAGGGAACTGGTCGGCGCGCCCCGGGCCGAAGACCCGCTGAGAGTCCTGACCGGCCGGGAACGTGAGGTACTCGCGCTGATGGCGGAAGGCCGGTCTAACGCCGGGATTGCGCGCCAGCTCTGGATATCGGAAGGAACGGTCGAAAAGCACATACGGAGCATTCTTACCAAACTAAGCCTTCCGGAAACCGATGGAGATCACCGGCGCGTTCTTGCGGTGCTAACCTTTCTCGATCAGGCCGACCGGCCGACACATACCGGTTAGCCGGAATATGAAGATGGCCGCTAGCAGCGATGATTCAGGGCGAGCCGTGGGTAATAGTGGTTGATGGGGCAAGATCACTACTACTCAACCGGGGGCCCGACTTTGAGCATCGCCGAATCCCTCCTCCCGCACGCCGATCCATTCACGATCCCGGACGGCCGCTCCATCGTCGTACTTTCCGGCGAACTGGACATCGCCGCCGTCTCCGTCATCCGGGACGCATTCGCCGACGCGATCAGCCGGACCCGAGTAGGGGTCATCGCCGATCTATCAGGTGTTTCATTCATCGATGTGAGCGCGCTAGGTGCGCTCGCCGGCGCCGCTAACGGCGCGCGCCACCTGCCCGGGGGTCTCACCCTCGCCGGGGTCTGCGAGCACACGAACAGGCTGCTCGCAGTAGCCGGCCTGAGCGGGCACTTCCCGCAGGTGCTCCCCCAGGTGACACTGGCCAGCCCGGTCCGCTACGCGGATCCCGCTGGCCGCAACTTCGGCCGGGAGATGATGCCGGTATGATCACGATCCCGCGTCCCAGAGACCCGCTGGCGCCCGAACGCCGGTCCACCCGCGCGGGCGTCATATGGACGGCGGCCAAGCCGGACGTCACCGCCGCGATCGTCGTCAGGAGCATTCCCCAGGGCATCGCCCAGGGGCGGACGGCGGGAACGGACCGGCCCCGACCGCGGCGCTGACCTCGGGCCGGCGGACCAGCCCTCGGGGCCGGCGGATCAGCCGGCCTCGGCCAGGCGCAGGGCGTTTGTCCAGATCCGGTTCAGCGTGTCGACCAGATGCTCGAACGGCATCGGTATGTTCAGCACGAATACCAGGTACGCCATCCGGCTGACCATGCCGGACAGAGCATGGGCGGTGAGCAGCGGGTCCAGGGCAGGGTCGGCCAGCCCTTGCTGCTGAAGCTCGCGGATCATCTTCGCGTTGCGCGTGGCGAAGGCGTTCCCGCGCTCCACTCGCCGGGCGCGGAAGTTCTCGTCGATGTGGGCGACCAGCTCGAACAGCGCCATAAGCCTGGCGTTCTTCCTGTACGACCGCAGGTACTCGCGGTTGGCCAGGTCGATCAGCGTGCGCGGGTCCGTGACGCCGGTGCGCTCGCGCAGGTGCGGATGGAGCATCTCTTCCTGCACCTGGTCGGCGACCGCCTGGAAGATCTCCTCTTTGCCGTCGAAGTAGGTATAGACCGAACCCGCGGCGACTCCGGCCTCCAGCGAGATGTCGCTCATCCGCGCGTCCAGGTACCCGTCGCGCTCGAAGACCACCCGCGCCGCCGCGATCAGCGCGTTGCGGGTGCGGATCCCGCGGGCACTGCGCGGAGTAATCCGTGCGCTCATAGGACCCCGGATAACTTGAACTTGACGACAACCTCAAGTATATAAGGCAGCATGGACCTGTTCACAGTCTCCGACCGTGCCAAGCGGTACCAGGCCGACCTGCTCCACTTCATGGACGAGCACGTCTATCCGGCGGAAAAGACATACGAGCAGCAGATGCGTGAATCCGGCGACCCTCATTTCCATCCGCCGGTCATCGAAGCGCTCAAGGCCGAGGCGAAAAGCCGCGGCCTGTGGAACCTGTTCCACCCGCACCCCGAGTGGGGGCCAGGGCTGACGAACCTGGAGTACGCACCTCTGGCCGAGATCATGGGCCACAGCTTGCTCGCCCCCGAGGCGTGCAACTGCTCGGCACCCGACACCGGGAACATGGAGGTGCTGACCCTGTTCGGCACCGACGAGCACAAGCAGAAATACCTCCGGCCCCTGCTCGACGGGACGATCCGCTCGGCGTTCGCGATGACCGAGCCGGCCGTGGCCAGCTCCGACGCGACTAACATCGAGCTGCGGATGACCCGCACCGGGGACGGTTACCTTCTTAACGGGCGCAAGTGGTTCGCGTCCAACGCGATGCACAAGAACTGCCGTGTGCTCATCGTCATGGGCAAGACCGACCCGGATGCGCCCGTCCACCTGCAGCAGTCGATGATGGTCGTCCCGATCGATGCCCCGGGCGTTACCATCGTCCGCAGCCTGCCGGTCTTCGGCTACATGGACCGCGAGGGCCACGCCGAGATCGTCT
>Ga0335074_10007272_pt1 | contig 15339 bp, 11 predicted proteins | sample Lox_Sample_23_FD_206715 | JGI IMG/M metagenome (GOLD analysis project Ga0335074, IMG submission 206715) | Soil microbial communities from Loxahatchee National Wildlife Refuge, Florida, United States - Lox_Sample_2.3 | ecosystem: Environmental > Terrestrial > Soil > Wetlands | place: USA... | reverse complement strand
ACTCCTCCGGTTGCGTTGAGCTATCAACATTGCACGATTCGGTTCCCCAAAGCGGGCATTTACCGGATCGATTCCGACACTGACGTGCTGCAGGCGTACAGCGGCGTGGCAAGAGTTGTCGCGCCGGGCGGCAAGACTGCGGACGTGGATACCGCCAAACTGTACTTCTTCGATCCCGGTACACTGACCAAGAAGTTCGGCGAACCGAATGAGGATGAGTTCTACGACTGGGCCCGAGGCCGCGCTGACGCGATCTCAGCGGAAAACCAATTAGCTTCCCAGAGTGAAGGCGATGCCGGCGACAGCGGTTCCAACCCGGGTATATTCACCGCGCCGCTTCCCTCCTATGGGACCTATCCTGCATACCCGGCGATAGACGCTTACGGATTCAGCGGTCAGTTCTTCGACCCTTTCTTCGGCTTCAATGCAGGCGGCTACTTTCCGTACAACGCTCTACCCATTATTGTGGTGGAACGATATCGAAACTGGCCTTCACACTGGCCGCACAGAAACCCCGCTCCGACTCCTGGATATGTGGCCAACCGCCCCGGCCTGACGCTGACACCCGTCCGAAGGCCGGTTTATATTCCGCGTCCTGCTTCAGGTATGGTTGGCGGGGCCAGAGTGTATCGGCCAGCGCCGGTCACACCGCGCCCAAGTGCTCCAGTAGGCATTCATGCCATCGGTCACTGACGTAAAGTCGCGATCACAGCCCTACTGGGCCGGCGCGTAGTAACCCAGCCGCCAGCGCGCCTTCAATGTGGACAAGCCGGGGGGAGCAGTCAGTTTCACCTCCACCTTGCGGTATTTCCCATTCCGCTCGTGCTTTGTTGGCGAGTACGCAAGCACATACTGGTTCCGCAACTCGATCGCAATTTTTCTAGCCACCGCGGGCAATGCACTGAAGCTGCGCGCGGGAAACGTACGGCCGCCGGTTTGTTCGGAGACTTCTGCCAGCAACCGCGGCCCCGACAATTCAGGCTCACTAAGGGCCAGATTGGAGAACGGCTCAAATACACCCATCGCGTAAACCTGTACATCCGCCTCGCGAACCAGGCTCTCAATCTCCTGCGCCGTGTAGCGGCTGTTGTTGTCTCCGCCGTCCGAGATGATAAGCAATGCCTTCCGCGGATTGCGAGCGTTCCTCATCTCTTTCAGGCCCATATCGATGGAATCGAGCAGGGCGGTCAGACCCTGCGATTCCACTGAGCCAAGCTTCTCCTCGATTGCGGTGAAATCGCGAGTGAACGGAACGGCCAGTTCCGCGTGGTCGCTGAACTCGATCAGAAACGCTTCGTCATCTTTATTCAAAATCTTAAGAATTTCCGAGACGGCTTGGCGGGATGTCTCCAATTTCGTTCCCATGCTGCCGCTCGTATCTACCAACAGCCCGATGGAAAGCGGCGCATCCTCCGCCGCGAACTGCGAGATGCTTTGCCGAACGCCATCTTCAAAGATGGAAAAGTTCTGCTTTTGCAAGCCGAGGACAAAACGATTTGACGCGTCCGTGACGGTTACCGGAATTACCACCAACGTGGTGTTCACACGCAGGTTGACATCCGGACGCGCTTCGACCTGCGGCGCCGGCGCCTGTAGCGCGCATAGCAAACAAAGCGCGATAAGCATTCGCACTATTCATAGCGCAATGATATCGTCGGATCCACTCGCGTCGCTCTCAATGAAGGCAAGTAACACGCGCCAATCCCGACGAGGACGAGCAGCGCGACCACTCCGGTGAGAGTTAACGGATCGTAAGTCGTTATGCCGGAGATCTGACTCTTCATGAGCCGTAAGATCAAAAAAGCGGCCAGCAGTCCTACCGCCAGACCGACGAGAATGAAGCGCATGCCGCCCACCATCACCAACCGAAGCACGTTACTCGCGCTCGCACCCAGCGCCATTCGAATGCCGATCTCGCGGCTCTGCTGGCTAACCGTGTACGAAACCACGCTGTAGACCCCGACGGTCACCAGAATCAGCCCAACCGTCGCAAAGACCGAAAAGATCTGCAGCCCGAAACGCGGCTGCGCGTATTGAAACTGGTTGAGAGCCTCGTCCAGCGTCATCGTCTGCTGCGGGCGAACGCTCTTGTCCACATTTAATACCTCGCCTTCCAGCATCTTCGCGAGGGGCTTCGGATTCCCGGTCGCGCGGAGAAAGACCAGGTACTCGCCAAAACCTGTGATGGTCACCGGTCCATAGGCTTCCGGAACGATCGGATCGCTGACTCCATGATTCTTCACGTCCGAGCTGACGCCTACGATTTCGAACCATGGGTTCGCCACCGGTATCGGGGCGTCTGCCAGCCGCATCAACTCAATCTGCTTGCCGATCGGATCCTCGCCCGGAAAATATTTCTTTGCCAGGGTCTCGTTTACCACCACTATCTTGCGTTTATCCTGTACGTCCGCTTCGGTCAGAAAGCGACCCCGTAACTGCCGCATGCCGAGGGTGCGGAAGAACGCCGCATCCACGAACCCCATCTGACCGCTCCATTTTTCTGCATGCGTCTTCCCTGCTATTTGGAAATCTGTATTGATCCCGCCAAACGGCGGGAAATCGAGCGCACCGGTTGCGCTGACCACGCCCGGCACGTTCTGCAATCTCGTGATCAACTCGCGCAGAAAGCGCGACTGCTGATCGGCCGTTTGATATTTCTTGCCCAGCGCGATGTCGGTTACGACCAGCCTCTCAGGAGTGAGCCCCAGATCGGCATACCGCTCGATGAAGAAGCTCCGCATCATTAGTCCTGCGCCGCTCAACAGGATCAAAGACAGCGCGACCTCACAGACGATCAGGACGTTGCGCAGGCGGCCGCGCCGGAACCCGCTATTACCACGTCCGCCGGCCTTCAGCGGCTCACTCAAGTTATGCGAGAAGGAGCCGAAAGCAGGCGCCATGCCAAACAGCAGGGCAGTGAATACTGCGACCATCACGGTCGCGGCCAGCACCCTCGGGTTCAGGCTGATGACCGCCTCATCCGGAAACGTAAATGTTGGCAGCGCCGCAACCAATGCCTTAAGTCCGCCCCATGCAAACAGGCATCCAACCGCCGCACCCCCTAGCGCCAAGCCGATGCTCTCCACCAGCAACTGCCGGATAATCCGCATGCGTCCCGCCCCCAGGCTGTTGCGAATAGCGAATTCCTTTTCGCGAACCGTGGCTTTGGCCAGCAGCAGGTTGGCTACGTTCGCGCACGCAATCAGCAGCAGAAGTCCCACGGCGGCCAACAGCGTAAAGAGCGTCTCCCGAAAGCGGCCCACCACGTTGTCAGCCAGGGTAATTAGGTGAACGTCGAATTTCTTCGGGTATAGTTTCGGATAAACCTTCGCAAGCCGGTGCGCCAGGATGGCCAAGTCCGGTTGAGCGCTCTTGAGCGTAAGCCCTGGCTTCAGATGTCCTAACAAGAAGAAAAAGTCCGCATTCGGGTTCGTCTCGCCGTGATCTGCTGACGCCGGCACCCAAAGGTCGGCGCCCCACCAGGCGAAGCGCTTAGGCATGATGCCAACCAGCGTCCGAGGCGTATCATCCAGCGTAAACGTCTTTCCAATAATTGTGGGATCGCCAGAAAACCTCTTTTGCCACAGCTTATAGCTCATGACGAACACCGGCGGTGCACCCGGTTTGGCATCAGCGGGTGTTGCGTACCGGCCCAGCAGCGGCCCTACGCCAAGAAACTCGAACGTGTTCCCGGTCACGTGCGCGCCGTTCCACGATTCGGGCGCTCCTTGACCGGTCCACAATATCCGGCTTTGATAAACACCTATCGAGCTATCAAACACATGGTTCTGCTGCTGGTAATCCAGAAACTCCGGCTGGGAGAATACCGGTCGGCCGCCGGGGCCGTTTTGCACCGAATCATGAATCTGAACAGAGATCAGCCGCTGCTGATCGGTGTAGGGAAACGGCTCCAGCAGAACATTATCGATGACGCTGAATATTGCGGTTGTCGATCCGATGCCGAGAGCCAGAGCCAAAACCGCCGTGATGAGGAAGGCGCGATCTTTGAGAAGAGTTCGGAATCCGAACTTAGTATCTTGCCAAAGCCAATCCATGGAGAAAACTACGTACCACGGCGCCGAAAGGCGCCTCAAGTTTTTCTCAATTAAATCTTTAGGGTTGTGCCGGGCGGCGACAACGCTCTAAATTACCCGATCGTCGGGAGCCTTGGTTTCAATTGCCGGGTCGATTTCGCCCGCCGTCAGTAAGTTGAATGCGATCTTGGAGCGCGACGGAATGAAGCGCCACAACTTGTCGGCTGTCTCGCTTTCCTGAGCCTGGATTCCACGCGCCAACTCCTCAGTCACCGCATCGCCGGCCGCCACTGCCGCGGTCGCAAGCGCCTCATACATCGCGCATTCGCTCTTCTCTACCGCGAACGCCACTATGAGGTTTTGCACCAATTGCTCTTCCTGAGAACGGCCGATCTGAGTAGATTTCGGAGTAAACGAGAACAGTTGGTCGAGGAAACTCTTTACGGCGGAGGTCGTTCCGCCGAGTGTCTGCAGACGCGCAGCCAAGCGCTCGTGATGCACGCGCGTCTCTTCTGCGTGCGTCAGGAAGGCCGCCTGCACCTCTGCGTCATCACCCTCCTCGGCGAAGCCGCGCAATCGCGTTTCGAAGCTCTTCTCCGCCGCGATTGCATCCTCTATATAGCGCTTGATGAGACTGCCGCTGGTTTCGGCCACCGTGGATGTATACGAGGTTCGCCTGGGGCTGCCGTTAGGCCGCAACCTTTTGCGAAGTCGAATTTGGCCAGATGGCCAGTTCAATGAACTCCGCCTCGAAACGCCCCTGCTCCTTCGGATCCTGGGAAGGCCGGAGTTGCCGGCAACAGTCGCGCATTGCTTGCTCTAACGGACGGCCGGCCGCTTCGTCGCCAAGCACAACCCGGATCAGTTCGCGAGCCGCCCTGCGCGCCGCCTCAGGAGACTTGGCAAACATCAAAGCATCGTAACGTTCGTTGATCAACTGAGTGTGTCTATTCATCGCGCCCTCGAAACATTGGATGCGGGAAAAGCGATTTTCGGTGCGAAGTCCGTGCAACCGCTTGGGGGCAACCACCCGGCGGCGGCTTCAATTCTCAGGCATCGCCGCTGGCCCGTTCCTCAGCAGTGTTCCGGGCGGCTTGTTCCAAGAGCTTACATACTTCTGCATCAGTCACTTGCGCGAAATCCTCATACCACAGCCCCACTGCTCCAAAGGGATGCGGCGTAGCGATGCAAATGACCTGGTCCGCCTCTCGCCGGAGTTCTTCGCAGCTCTCTCGCGGCGCCACCGGGACCGCAATAATCACCTTTCGCGCGCCGCTCGGTCGTAGTGCTCTCGCTGCCGCCAGCATTGACGCACCGGTTGCCAGGCCGTCGTCCACCAGCACTACCATCCGGCCCTCGATCGGCACAGGCGGCCGACCCTCCCGATACAGCAGCTCGCGCGCCTCTAAGACACGCTCTTCGCGGGCGGTCACCTGCTGGATCGTCTCTTCGGAAAGCCTTAAGTACTGGATCAACTCGTGATTGAGTACTCGAACTCCGCCGCTTGCCAGCGCCCCGAACGCCAGCTCCTCCTCACCCGGCACCCCGAGCTTCCGCACCAGGAAAACATCCATTTCCGCGTGCAGCGCCTGCGCCACTTCGAAACCGACTGGTACGCCCCCTCGCGGGAGAACCAGGACCAAGACGTCCGACTGGTGAACTGCGGATTTTACCTGTTCGGCTAAAGCGCGGCCCGCTTCGCTTCGATTGCGGAAAAGTGGAATACTCGCCTCCTCTTCCCCTGCCAGCCGCTCTCACGCGGAGCGCGGTTGCGGGAAAAGACGCGCGGAGGCGCTCAGCACAATCTGCTTTCCTGTCTCGCGATCAGGAACCACGTTGGTAGACCGGTCCAATCGATACGCCATGAGCGCCGCCTGCGTTTGCGGAATATTTTCCGGCTGGGGCACTGTGCTGGCAAGTTTAACTAACACTCGCTGCAACGGACTCAGTGGTTCGTTTGTCACTACCTGGGTCCCCGGCGCCGCCGCTGATACGGTCTCCGGTCCCAGGTTGAGATTCGGCGCCGAAAGCGTCAAAAATCCACCTAACCCGGTTGCCGCAGCTTCCCTTTGGCTCAGCACGCCACCCTCGACTCCGAACACGCTGCGAACCGTACTCAGGATGGAGGTGTGATCGTACACCGGGCCCGACGTGCCCGTCTGCGTTGCCGGTATATACGGGGAGCACAGCACGGTGGGCACGCGAACCCCATATCGATCAAAAGTGAACCCGTCCAGGTAAGGGCCGCCCGGCGGCGTCGCGGGGCCCGGGTAGAAACGGTCGTAACATCCGCCGTGCTCATCGCAAGTAATGATCAGCAGCGTGTTTTCCCAAAGGCTCGAGCCCCGCAACGTGTTATAGAGCTGCGCCACCAGCATGTCGCCCAAAAGCACGTCGAACGGTGGATGCATATCGTTCGGCAACACCAGGTAGGAAGGCTCGATCCAGGTGTAAGCCGGCAAATCGCCGTTCTTCACGTCTGTTTCGAAATCCACGAACCAGCGGAAATTCGAAAAGCTATAGGGCCACACGTCGGCCATTGCTAGCGTCAGGGGGAAATCGCCAAAGTAAACTCGCCAATCGACGCCGCTCGTCGCCGAAATCTGGTTGAAAATGGTTGTGCCGAAATATGGCCCATTAATAATCCTGGTCCCATCCGAAAATACGGTTTCATTATTGACAAACCCGTTCGCCGTACCAAGCTGCGCAAAGCACCGGTTCGGAAGCGTCTGACAGGGAGCAGAGGCGTAATACGTTTCGACCGCAGTGAACGCCCCGGCGAGCGTCGCGAGCGCCTGTACCTGCGCCGCCGTAAACGCATGCATAATGTTGTTGACGTTCGAGGTGGTCACGCCCGGAATCGTCAGGTAATTCTGCACGAATCCGCCCATTGCGCCCAGCGGGCCGGGAGCGGTGGGCAACGTGCCATCCGGCGGAGTCGTCAGCAAACCGAAAATCTGCTGATTCATCTGCTCGAACAACTCCCCGGGATCGGGATTCGGAATCGTCATGGTGTCCCAGTCTGTCCCCGTGTTGCTCCAGGAGCCCACCGTCGTTGTAGGTCCGTTCGGAGGCGGATTGTAGTACGTATTCCCGTTGCTGGAAGTTAAGCCGTATTGCCAGCCAAGCAAATTATCGAAAGAACGATTTTCGAGCATCAACACAACGATGTGCTGAATATTCCCCAGCGAAGATCCCGGCACGAAGGGCTCCTTTTGATCGAACTACAGCCGAAGCTAGGGTAGAGCCTTGGCGGGCTAAATGCAATAGCGAATTTTCGCTAACCTTCACTCCCGCCGCAGCGCCATCGTGGGGTCTATCCGGCTCGCGCGGCGCGCGGGTGAGGGCGGCATGTGTCAAAACGTCTACCGGCGCTTTACTTCAGCTCCAGTAATTTCGATCCAAATTCCTGCACTGTACCGTTTCGGCTACGTGCTTAGCGGCGACGTGCTCGGCGTGGTCGAGGTCCGCAATCGTCCGTGCTACTCGCAACAAGCGGTCATGCGCCCGCGCGGACCTGCGCCGATGTCTCCCCATCCGTTTTGCCGCGCAAGTCTTTATACGGCACAGCCGGCACTTCAATATGTAAGTCGATGCGGTCGAGCAACGCTGGATGATACCCGGCGTGCAGCGGCACTCGCGCGTGTTATCGCCGTAGAACCCGCAGGGGCACGGATTCAAATTTTGGTGCGCAACAGCAAATTGAGATCCGGGTGTCTGAGCCCCTAGGTGTTTTTCTGGGCTCGGCATTTCGCCCTGGTGCCGGGAGCAGGCGCATGCCGCGCTAGGCGCATACTGCATTAAGAGTAGAAGCAAATCCTTGGATTTCGTCTCAAAATCTGCCAGTTTATCCTTGACAAAGCCAACATAACGAAATAGCATTGAAACTGATTTTGGAAAACTGCTACTATTTTTTATAATAACCTGAATATTTTACTGTTTAAATCATCCTGATCCCCATTTAGTTTCTCTGGAATTCACCGCCAGGGATTCGTTGCAGGTTTAGTCGCCCGTTGGAGTGGGTCGAAAAGATAGATCTACCATGCTAATGCGCTTAAACACCACAACATCACTCAGAAGATTAATCAAGGGGCGTCATGCGCCAGCCACAATCGTATGGGCCATAACTGTGGCGCTCACCACTGTTATCTGCGTTCTTGCTGTCTCTCAGTGGCAGCCCCCCACCGATAGCATGCCAGCATTCTTTACCGTTAAGCCTGACCTCAAGGAGCAAGGTCGAGCGATCCTGCACGGCGAGGAACTGACGGGCCAATACTTTTCTCACGCTTATCAGATAGGAGCATATAAGGACGCCGCGAAGGTCTCTGATCGCCTCTATCTGATGCCTTGTTACTGCAGATGTGATCGGGCTGACGGCCACAAGAGCCTTCATAGTTGCTTCGAAGGAACACACGGCGCAATTTGCGGAACTTGCATGAAAGAAGCACGCTACGTCTATCTCATGACGCAGGCCGGTTGGTCGGTTGACCAGATTCGTGCTGGCATCCAGCAAGGCAAATGGCAAGAAATCGATCTCCGGAAAACATACCCGGAGCCTGCGCCTTAAGAGCTTTCTGTTTTCGAAACATAAAGAAACATAAAGAAAGGAGGAGCGCGCAATGAAGAAGTTTGTCGTTCGTGAAGTTGAAACTTTGAAGACCACATCTGCCTGCTATTGCGGCAGCGGCTGCCCGGTTTAGAGCCCTTCAACAGGTCATGGCGGGGCCTACTTTGTGGCCCCGCTGCTTAGTGCCATATTCATTCCTCCTATCATCCGCGATGCCAGTGTTCAATCGAGAAAGCCGCGTACAAGTCTTGCCATTTAGCCGGCAACCCGACGGCGAAGAAGTCATCATCGGACGCCCCGAAATCGGCGTCTTCCTCGCGGTTCCGCCCGATGCTGTCGATGTCCTTGACGAACTGGCTACCGGCAAGCCGATCGGTGCTGTGGAGCGCGCGTACCAGGCCTCGCACGGAGAAGCATTAGACCTGACAGACTTTGTAGAGCTTCTTCACGCGAAGGGCTTGGTCGAAGCTTTCGACGATACGCGAGAAACAAAGAGCGCCCACACACCCCTGCCGCGAGAGCCCGCCAATCGCAAGTATCATTTCACGACATTTCCCAAGTCCGTTGCCCGTGTGTTGTTCGGCACTCCTGCACTCGCCATTTATCTCTTACTCTCGCTCATAGCGCTCGCTATCGTGATTGAAAGACCAGCCTTTGCTGTGGGACCGAAGGATCTATACTTTCCAGACCGCAGCACCCTTAGTATCTTGCTTCTAACGGCTATAACTTATTTCTCACTGTTCGTGCATGAATTCGCGCATCTCGTCGCCGCTCGCGCCGTCGGTGTGAACTCGCGGCTGGGAGTTGGCCACCGCCTCTGGGTATTAGTTGCCGAGACGGATCTCACTGGACTCTGGGCCGTTCCAAAAAAACAGAGATATCTCCCGCTTTTTGCTGGCATGATTGCCGATTCCGTCTCCTGCAGCGTGGTTATTGAGATGCTCTTCCTTGCGGCTTACTACCGGATGGATATTTCTCCCTTCTGGCAGCGATTGGCCAGGGCTGTAGTATTCACGTATCTTATGCGAATCGCCTGGCAGTTTCTATTATTTCTTCGAACAGACATTTATTACGTGCTCGCCAACTATCTTGGCTGCAGAAATCTGATGAACGACACGGAAACGCATCTTAGAAACTGGGCGGCACGGATCTTTCCAGGCATCGCGCACCGGGATCAATCCGGAATACCAGCCGCGGAGGCAAGAGTCATCCGCATTTACTCGCTGCTGTGGCTTGCAGGACGTATAGCGGCATTGATGCTGCTGTTTTTTGTAACTATTCCGGTTTGCGTACTGTATGTCCGAAAATTGATTATCACCTTTCACGCTGGGTTTTCGGCAAACCCTTCCGCATTTCTGGATTGTCTGCTGCTCACCAGCTACATTCTGGTTCCGCTCCTGATTGGAATGGCGATGTGGATTAACGGACTAATAAAACGTGAGGAATTAGCTGGATGACGATGGCCACCGCCTTGCCTACCGCCGCCGAAATCGGAATTCGGCTCGAAAAGCCCCGGGTGCAGGTCTGGAACGCGGTTCTCGGTGAATCGCGCCAGCGATTTCTAAAAGAGCGCCTCCTGACGTGTCCGTGTGAAACCAGGACATTTTACGTTTCCTGCAATTTCGAGAAGGCCGGAGTATGGGCTGGCGTCGGCGGCTTTTTCGATCCGATCTTCTCGGCCATCGCTTCCGAACGGCCGGATTTGATCGAGAAGCACACGTTCGAATTGGTCCATATCTTGCCCCGGCTCCGGCGAGTCCTGACGGTCCGTAACCCCACTCTCACGGACTTGGCTTCGAATGACGAAAAGGTCCGCAACTATGCGGCAGATCGGGCATTTCGAATCGTGCATGGGCTCATTGATCTCGTAGCCTCCTGGAAATCGCATGTGGATCCGCTCTCCCCCTGGATGATTGCGTGTGACGATTTTGATCGGGCCGGAGTCGTGGACAGCCAGTTCTTCCGTGAACTCATCCGCAGGCGAGGGAAGACGCTGCACATTTCGCTCATCCTCGCAGTCTCTCCGGGCAATGGCGTTTCGACCGCGATCGCGTTTTCGCCGTACGCCCAAACCGAGGTGCTCGATGTATCGCTGCCGGAAACTGCACCCGTCTGCCTGGACATCCAGACCGCCGCGCAAACCGCCGAGCAAAGGGAATTGGAGATCGGCAACGACACGGTTTTGAAGCAGATTCACTTGCCGTCGCTGATTCAGCTCTGGACCTGGGCGGAGCGACCGGACAAGGTGATTAGGTGGAGGTATTTCGGCCTGTCGTTCTATTGCAATCTCGGTTTCTATGCCGACGCGATGCGCTACGGGAACGGCCTCTTGGAGGAAGCGGCGAAGCATATGCCACAAGATGACCACCTTCGCTGGTGGATCATCATCAAGACTCTGAATGCCAATACCGGCATGCTCGACGCCGATGCCGGGCTCGACTTGGCCGAGCGCGCGCAACGGCTAGCCGAAGAAGAGACAGCACACCTCATCGGAACCGTCCCTGTCGCCTGGAAGATTCAACTGCTTTATCTAACTGCGATGCTGTACGCACGATATAAGCAGCCCCGAGACCTGTTGAAAGGAGAGGAGTATCTGAATATGGGTTATCAAGTTATTCAGACTGCGGATATTCCGGAAGGCGAGCGCCATTTCCAATCGGTATTTAATCGGAACGGCCTTGCCATGATCCGAAGCTTTCAGGGCCGCAGTCAGGAAGCGCTCGACCTTTGCATGGACGGCATTCAAAAGCTGGATGCCTATCTTACTGCTGATCAACACAGACTCCATCGATCCATACTCAACTACAATATCGCTCAGGTTTATGTCGCGATCGGGCGCCTGGAAGAGGCTCTAAGATATTTCCATGTTGCGATGGAGATGGACCCGAATTATTCCGAGTATTACAACGAGCGTGGCAACGTGTATCTAAGGCTCGGCCGCCAAGAGGAAGCTCGTTCGGATTACCTGAGAGCGATCGAACTCAGTCCGCCTTATCATGAGGTTTTCACAAATCTGGGTCAGTGCTGCCGAAAACTCGGCCGATTCGCGGAGGCAGTTGAGGCGTATTCCCGCGCGCTCGACCTCGAGCCGAACGATTCATTGGCGCTGGTAGGGCGAGCCAACGCTTACGAATTGTCTGACAATCCGGGCGCGGCGATCGCGGACTACACCGCGGCTCTCGAGCATGACAGCAAGCAATGGGAGGTTTTAGCCAATCGCGGGGCGCTACACTATGAGGCGAAAGACCACTTGGCGTCCCTGTCGGATTTCGATCGCGCGATCGAACTTTGCTCACAAGAGCCCAATCTCTATTTCAACCGCTCTATGGTGCTTGCGGAACTGGGCCGCCACGGCGAAAGCGCTCGCGACTTACAAATGGCCCTTGCCTTCTGTCCCGTCGGCGCGATGCGGGAAGAAATCGAAGCTTGCCTGCATGCGAGGATGGAGCAGAACTCGTCGCGAGTCACTTGTGAGGTCGCGAGTACTTAAATACCCCGGGACTGGCTCCAGGTCATGAATTTGAAGTATACGTTGCGGACCTTGGGGCAAACCCCGGGCCTGACTGCAATTTGCATACTCACAGTCGCGCTGGGCATCGGCGCAAGTACCACGCTCTTCAGTGTTGTTGATTCAATTCTGCTGAAGCCGCTGCCGTATCGCAACGCAAACCGAATCGTGGTCCTTTATCGCTTGCCGCCGAAGGACTTGAACCTCGGCTATAGCGAACTTCCCTGGGGTCAACCCGAGTTTAAACGGCTCAGCGAGCGGACGGCGGTGTTTCAAGAAGTCGCCGCCTTCGAGAGTACCTGGTTCAATCTCACCGGCGCGGGGGAGCCCGCTCTGATTGAAGGCCTGAGTGTTTCGGCCCCGTTCTTTTCCGTTTTAGGCGTCGAGCCTCAACTCGGACGCACGTTCACCCAGGCGGAGGACCAGCCCGGCCGGGAGCATGAAGTGATCCTGAGCGACAAACTGTGGAGAGGCAAGTTCGCAGCCAGGCCCGACATCTTGGGACATTCTATTCAACTCAGCGGTTTCGACTATACGGTAATCGGCGTCATGCCTGCGGGGTTCACGTTCCCGCGCGCGTCCGAAATGCCCGACAGCTTCGAATTCCCGAAGGAAACGCAGTTGTGGGTGCCGATTGCAATTCCGCCTGCCCCGCCACCCTACGCTTCAGCCGAATTGGCCGTTATCGGGCTCCTGAAGCCGGAGACTTCGGCCGCCGCACTTCAATCCGAATTGGACGTGTTCGCTGGTATCGAAGATAGAGAATTTCCAAAGTCCAAAGGATGGTTCCAAGCCAAGACTGTTTCCCTTCGCCAGCAGATTATTGGCGACAGCCGCCGCCCCTTGCTCTTGCTGTTATCGGCTGTTGGATTAGTCCTCCTCATCGTCTGCTCTAATATGGCGAACCTTCTACTCGCGAAATCCATCGAACGCAAGGCGGAATTTACACTTAGAACCGCGTTGGGTGCGAACAAGTTACAACTGTTCCAGCAGCTCATGGGCGAGAGTATTTGCCTGGCCTTGGTTGGCGGTGTACTGGGCGCGGTTATCGCCATCGTCGGCATGGGCTCTGTCAGGCTCATCGCCCCCTCCAGTCTCCCGCGGGTTTCAGAGATTCGTCCGGACTGGACACTGTTCGCCTTTGCTTTCGCGGCGAGCTTACTCGCTGCTATGTTTTTCGGACTCGCGCCGGCGCGCGGCATCGCCCATTTGGATATCGCTGATGTCTTGAGAGAAGCCGGGCAAAGGGTTGCAGGCCCTCGACACGGTAACCGCCTCCGCAATATCATCGTGACGGCGGAAGTATCCATTAGTTTGGTCCTTATCATTTCGGCCAGCCTGATGGTCCGATCCTTTTCTCAGCTGATCACCGTCAATCCAGGATTCAATCCGAACCGGGTGCTTACGTTTGAAATCTCGTTGCCCGTCTCCAAATATGGGGACAACGCACGCATCGTCGAGTTCTATAAACGCGCCTTGCACGATCTGAGCACAGGTCCAGGCGTAGTGGCCGCGGGCATTGTGGAAGCTGTCCCCATGAGCGGTCCTACCGAAAATACCATCATCCGAATTCCCGGAACGACGCCTCTGCGAAGCAATGCGCATCCTTTAGTCGACTACACGATCGCCTCACCCGGATATCTAAAGGCTATTGGAACGCCTCTGGTAACGGGCAGAGACTTCGCAGAAACGGATACCGCCGCTTCCGCGCCGGTGACCATCATTAATCAAACGATGGCCAGGCAATTTTGGCCGCACCAGGATGCGGTTGGCAAACAAGTCATCGTGCCGTCCGCACACGCGCCGCTCGAAGTAATTGGCGTTTCCGCAAATATTAAAAGGCTGTCTCTCGGCGAGAAGAAAGAGGCTGGTCCGGAGATGTATGTGCCATTTACACAGAATCCATGGCCGCCCATGTCGGTGATGCAAGTCGTGGTGCGCACCAGATCCGCTCCGTCCAATATGGCCAGCGCAGTGCGCCGCATTATCCACTCGATCGATCCCGATCTGCCTCTTGCGAAGATGGCGAATCTGACCGAAATTCTGTCCGATTCTCTTGCGCGACCGCGCTTCTCAATGCTTCTATTGACTGCGTTCGGCGCGTTAGGCCTCGTCCTTGCTCTCGTCGGAATCTATGGAGTAATCTCCTACTCGGTAGCGCAGCGCACTCACGAGATCGGCGTCCGCATGGCGTTGGGGGCCGAGACAGCAGACATCTTCCGAATGGTGATTGGAGCAGGCGCTCGCATTGGGGTCGCCGGGACATTCATTGGCATTGTAGGAGCGTTTGGACTTACGCGTCTGTTCAGCCGCTTTCTCTATGGAATCCAACCCGTCGATCCGGTCACGTTCCTTATCGTTCCGGTGCTTATGTTCGTGATCGTGATCGTCGCCTGCTGCGTGCCCGCAGTACGGGCCACTCGCGTGTATCCGGCCGTTGCCATCAGGACGGAATAGTGGGGCGCCCGGCGCCGTTGCCGCGCTCAGATCCAGGATCCCTTCGGGTTAACTCCAGTAATTCCGATCCAGATTCCTGCACTGTACCGCTTCGGCTACATGCTTGGCGGCGACGTGCTCGGCGTGGTCGAGATCCGCAATAGTCCGTGCTACCCGCAACAAGCGGTCATGCGCGCGCGCGGAAAGATTCATGCGGCGGACGGCCATCTCCAGAGTGCGTTCTCCGCTCTCATCGAGGGCACACAGCACCCGCAGTTGCGAAGCCGGGATCTGAGAGTTGTAGAAACCGCGTTTCCGCTGCGTCTCGCGAGCACTATCGACGCGCTCGCGAATCTGTGCCGACGTTTGCCCATCGGTCTTGCCGCGCAAATCTTTGTACGGCACAGCCGGCACTTCAATATGTAAATCGATGCGGTCGAGCAAAGGTCCGCTCACCTTGGCAAGATAGCGTTGAATAATCCCGGGCGTGCAGCGGCACTCGCGCGTGTTATCGCCGTAGAATCCGCACGGGCACGGATTCATGGCGCCAATCATCATGAAGCGCGCTGGAAACGTCAGCGTGCCATTGCTGCGCGCCAGCGTGACCGATCCTTCTTCGAGCGGCTGACGCAGTTGTTCCAGAACACCGCGTGGAAACTCAGGCAGCTCGTCGAGGAAAAGCACGCCCTGGTGCGCCAGGCTCACCTCGCCTGGCCGTGCGCTGCCGCTTCCACCGCCTATCAGCCCGGCGTCGGAAATGGTATGGTGCGGCGCCCGGAATGGCCGCGTCCGAA
>Ga0335074_10007271_pt1 | contig 15340 bp, 20 predicted proteins | sample Lox_Sample_23_FD_206715 | JGI IMG/M metagenome (GOLD analysis project Ga0335074, IMG submission 206715) | Soil microbial communities from Loxahatchee National Wildlife Refuge, Florida, United States - Lox_Sample_2.3 | ecosystem: Environmental > Terrestrial > Soil > Wetlands | place: USA... | reverse complement strand
CCGCTAGGGAAGGCACCGCCCGGGTGCGCGGCCCGGGCGGGATGAATGCCGATTAGACAAGGGTCGATGGTGCGGACGCGCCCTGGTAGGATTCCCAGAGGAACAACTCTGCCTCGGTGATGTTCGCCGCGTTCGATGCGCTGGTTTGCACCGCGATGGTGTGGAACCCGTTGACCAGGTCCATGCACATCTCTGGCGTGATCTCGAACACCACGATCTTGTCCGCCACGGTGACCGAAGTCTGGAAGGTCGCCGCCGCGGTCTGCACTGCCAGCGCGTCCGAGGTCGCAGTCGCGGCAGTGAGCCAGATCGGCATGACGCCGACGGCCTTCGACCCGGTGCCGCTGGTGTCCTGACCTTGCAGGATCGACAGCGTCACCTGCGCCGCGTTGCCCTGGTTCACATGCACGACGACCCACGCCTTGAGCGCGTTCGCGAGGTCGCGGTAGGCGCTGGTGCGGCCCGCCGCGTCGGCCGCCGGCGGCAGCAAGGCGACCGGGGGGAACTGATACGGCATAGAAATCTGACGTGCCATCGTCCAATGCTCCTAAACCGCCCCCCAAAGCGGCATGAGTGGCTGTGCGCGAACCAGGGGCCGCGCGCAGAGCGGTGGGGAGCCGCGGATTTTTCGAGGATCAGGCCGCGAAGCGGACTGATGTGCCGTGAGGCGTCTGCCGCACTCAGGCCGCGAAGCGGACTGATGTGCCGTTAGGCGTTTGCCGATTCAGCGAGAGGCCAGCGCGATGAACGGGCTCTTGGTGTTGGTGCCCTTGAACGGGGTCAGCGGCACCGACCACATTGGCTTGCCATCCACGCGATAGGTGATGCGGAACACCATCTCGTCGGTCAGGAAGGCGACGTGCATGCTGGTCGCTGCCTGCACGCCGTTCTTGTCCACCAGCATGTACTGGCTAAGGTCCGCCAGCGTGATGTCGCCGGTGGTGCCAAGGGTAGAGTTGTATTCCGTCCAGACCACCTCGCGGCCATACAGGGTCGAGAACGGCGTGGCGGACAGGCCGCCGGGCGGCAGATAGACGAGCTGGCCGCCGGTGCCGACCGCCTGGTTCATCGCCATAAGCTGCGGCAGGCAGTCCTGGTTGATGAACCAGACGGCGTTTTTTGCCGACCGCGCCCAGAGGCGTGCCCACATCTGGTCGACGTTTTCCTTGACGATGGTTGCCGCAGCCTGCCCGGTCACCTTCGGTATCGTAATCAGAGCCGGGCTTTTCATGTAACCGAACGGCATGCCGGCGCCGGTGCCCTCCACGATGGCGTCCTCGGTCATGAACATGACTTCTTCCGAGAACGCCTGCGCCGCGATCGAGGTCAGCGCCGTCGAGTCCTGCAACAGCTCGTCGGTGGTGTACATCACCGACATCAGCTTTTTCAGGTCGAACTCGATGGTGCGGAACTTCGGCTTCGACGGGGTGACCGCCGTCCCTTCGCCTACCCAGCTCGACGCCACGCCACCCCAGCGGCTGCCGGTCGCTCGGCTGGTTTCGTCCACGCCCGGAATCTTGATGCCGTTCGCGTTGGCGCTGATCGGCAGCTTGTTCACCCGACTGAGGATCTCGCCCATGTCGTGCGCGAGCATGAAGATCGAGGCCGCGAAATCGACCTGGACCAGGAAGCCGCCGCCAGTCGGATCGACCTCGCCCGCGCCGGTCGGCGCGCGCACCAGGCGCCGGTCGGTGTCGCTGCCCTTCGAGCTGTAGTGCTTGAACACCGCCTGGAGCTGCTCGCCCAACGTCCGGTATTGCTCGCCCGCGCGCGGCGTGAAATCCAGCCCCTTTCGGGCCAGGCTGAGATAGTCGTCGAAGCCGCGCAGCCTGCCGGGCCGCGGGTCCATCCCGCGAATTTGCGACAGAGTCCGCTGCGAGGGGTTGATCTCCATCACGTCGTCGCCCGGACCGGCGCTGATAGGCCGCGCCAGCTTTGCGGCGAGTTTTTCGGCCCGGTCCAGTTCCCCGATCGTGCGCTCGAGCGTCGCGATCTCGGCCTCCTTGGCGGCGAAGGCAGGCGTCCCGGCCAACGGCGCGAGTTCATCCACCGCCACCCCGAGGGCGCGGCGGAGCGACAGCAGTGTGCTCATGTGATATGCAGTCCTTCGAAATAGTCGGTCGCGAAAGCCGGGCCTGAAGCCTCTGGAGGGCGTTACCCCGCTATGCTACTTTGGCTGCCATGAGCGTTGCCCTTCGCAAGCCGATGACACTGACCGAGTTCCTCGCCTGGGAGGAGCGGCAGGAGTTGCGTTACGAGTTCGACGGCTTCGAACCGGTCGCCATGACCGGAGGGACGATTGCGCATGACCAGATTACCTTCGACCTGCGCACCGCACTTGCCACCAGGCTCGCGGGTAAGCCGTGCCGTCCCCTGGGTCCGAACGTCAAAATCATCGTTGACGGGCGCGCGCGATATCCAGACGCGCTCGTCGTCTGTCAGCCGGTTTCTCCCACCGCCTCGATCGTCGAGAATCCTGTTGTCGTGTTCGAGGTCCTGAGTGAGGGTACCAGCGAGACCGATCTGATAGACAAGAACCGCGAATACCGCGCAACCCCGTCCATTCAGCGATACGTGATTCTGCAGCAGATTCACAAGGTGGCAATCGTCTTTGAGCGACGGGCCGACCTCTGGCTGTCGGAAATTGTTTCTGGCAACGGCGCCGTGCTGGACTTGCCCGAGATCGGCATCACTATTCCGTTGGATGAGGTCTACGCCAACGCCGAACTGACCGAGGCACCGCAGTCGTAAAGGCGATGGCATCTGGACAGTTGACAAGACTACAGGTGCACGGTGACGGCACACTGCACCGCGTGATGCCGGACGGAACCGAAGTGCCGATGCCAGATCCCGGTCCGCTTGCTCCGCGGCCAGAGGCCGAGATTCACGCGGCTGCGATGCGTGACCGCGACGCCCGGCCGATGACGGACGAGGAATTTGCCCGCATGAAGCGGGTGCCACACGCCAAGACACTGCGCCGTGCGCTCGGATTGACGCAGGAAGAATTCGCAGCACGGTTTCAAATTCCACTCGGCACGCTGCGCGATTGGGAGCAGGGACGGGCGGAACCTGATCAACCGGCCCGCGCGTATCTCAAGGTCATCGCTTTTGACGCGCAGACCGTACAGCGGGCGCTGACAGCTACGCCACCAATGCCGAGTTGAGCGTGGGTCAGGAAGGCTTGTGCCTGGCCCGCAGTTCCGCCGCGCGCGCGAGTTGGGCTGCTTTTTCCGCGTTGGCATCGGGATCGGGGTCGGCGGGTGGATCGGTGATTGGATCGGCATCCAGCGCATCGACCACGCCGTCCAGCAGGCTCAGCGCCTTGGCGTGGTGCGTCATCCCCTCGGCCATGTAAGCCTTTGCGGTGCGCATGGACTTATGCGCGAGCCGAATCGCGTCCTCATGCGCCACCGGCAGTTCGTCGTTGTCTGGCGCGTCGCCATCCCTCCGGCGTCCCAGAAGCCGGCGCAGCGTTGCCAGCAGTTTCTCATCGGGCTCCGGCGCCGCCGCGTTGCCACCATGGACCGCGCACTTGGACGGGTCGGCCAGCCCGCATTCGTCGTCGGCGCTGCGTCCGCAGGTGCAGACGGGATCGTCTTCGCTCCCGCCACCAGTGCGTCGCGCGTTCGAAGACCTGGCCGGGCTTGGGGATCGAGGTGTCGGTCGCGTCATAGCCGGTTCCTTTGCTGCCCTGCGCAGGCGTTCCAGTTCGGCGCGCGGCAGGGTCGCCTTGCCGTCACCGTCGAGCGTTTGCTCCGCCCATTCCACCAATGGCCGTGTGTCGATGCTCTTGCGGCGCGCCTCTTGCAGCGCGTTTGGATTTGCCGGCACCGGACACACGCTGATTTCGAGCAGGCTTTGTTCGAGGAAGTCGATGCCGAATCCGCGCTCGGGATCGTTCTCGACAAACGCGTAGCGAGTCGGCAGGAAGCCGACGCTGACCGCGCGCAAGAACTTGCCCAGCACCAGGCGATAGATCGTGTCGGCGAACGCATAGGTCTCGGGCGGAGCGAACTCGATGTCGCCCAGCAAACGGTCGCCCTCGACGCCGACGTTGCGCGCGCCGCCGATCGGCGGGGCGGAACTGTCATGTGCCCACAGCGCCACCGGGTTCGCCAGGAAGTCAGTGAGGTCCCAGCCGGAAGCGGCGATCGTGTCGTTCATGCGATCGACGCTGCCGTCCGAGAAGCAGAAGCGCAGGGTGCGCGCCGCACCGTCCACCGGCAGCGGTTGCGCCACGCTGACCCGATACACGCCCCCGACCGGCTTGCGCCTCGCCCGCAGTTCGCCACGGAACTGGTCAGCGCTCATCAAGGCGGTCATGGAATCATCAACCTCCGACAATCAACAGGCCGCGGCCGTCGGCGTAGATGCCGGATTCCTCCGCCATGGAGCGGCCCACCGCCATGATCACCGCGACGATCGGATCGATGCGCTCGATCGAGCGTTCCTTGTCCGGCTTCACGTTGCCGGCCGGATCGGTGCGGATCGACACGTTAGACGCACACCAGTCGGCCACCGGATCGGCGCCATGCTGCAGTTCGCGCGCCAGCACCTTGCGCATGAACTCCGCCGCTGCCGGCCCCATGCTGAGGAAGCCCTGGCCGAACTCGACCAGGTTCATGCCCTCGTCCGCCAGGTTACGGATGATCTCGCCGGCAAATGTCCGGTCGAACGCCAGTTCTTCGATGTTGTAGATGCCGGCAAGCTCCAGGATCGCCGCCTCGACAAACTTGAAGTCCGTCGTGTTGCCTTCGGTCGCGATCAAATGGCCCTGGCCGCGCCAGACCTGGTAGGGCGCACGGTCCCGCCTCGATCGCTCCTCGATGTTGTCGGCCGGGCACCAGTGGCGCCACAGAACTTTCCATCGTTCGCCGTCGCTGACCGGCGGGAACAGCAGTGCCAGCGACGACAGGTCGTTGATCCGCGCCAGGTCCAGCCCGGCGAAGCACCTCCGGCCCCGCAGCGCCTCCGCGTCGATTTGCTCGGCGCCGTCAGCCCAGACCTCCATCGGGATCCAGCGCACGAGCTGCTGGGTCCACTGGTTGAGCCGCAGGCGCCGGATCGAGTTCTGCCGCGATGGCATCTCCAGCGCGAGTGCAACCTCGGCGCGCAGGTCCTCGATCTGGAGCACCGTGCCCAGCGACGGATTGGCCTTGCGCCAGGCCAGTTCGTCCTGCCAGTCGTCGCCATCATCAACGGTCGCGATGTAGGCGAACCATCGGTCGGCGGTGACCTGGGGGATGACCCCGTCCAGGATTTTCACCGAAAAGTCCCAGTGCAGGTAGCAGACGGACGTGCGACTCACGCCAGCCGTGGTTGTTTCGTACATCAGCGGTTGGAGCCGCGCTCCCATGCCGGTGTCGAGTTTCTCGATCACGCCGGCATCGGGATGCTCGTGCAGTTCGTCAACAAGAGCGACGAAGACGTTCAACCCGTCCATCTTCGACGTGTCAGCCGACAGCGGCCGGAACCACGATGCGGTGGACAACACCGCGAGGTTGTTTGTTGTCTTGACAATCCGCCGGCGCAGCGCGAGCGAACCGGCCCGCATGCGTTCGGCCTCGGAGAACACGATCCGCGCCTGATCGCGCGTTGTTGCGGCGGAGTAGATTTCCGCGCCGGGCTCGTTTTCGTCGATCAGCGCCTTGAGACCGATGCCGGCCTCGATGGTGGATTTGCCGTTCTTGCGGGCGGTGGACACGAACGCGGTGCGGAACCGCCGAACCTCGATCTGCTTGTCCGGCAGCCAGAGCTTCCAGCCGAAAATCGAGCCGACAACGAACGCTTCCCAATCGAGCAGATTGAACGGCTGGCCGGCATACTGCCCCTTGCTGTGGCGCAGGACCTTCGGGAAGAAGTCGATCGCGCGCTGGGCGGAGTCGCGGTCCCAGCGCAGGCCACGCGCTCGACCATCAGCCAGGTCGCGCATGTGGCGCTCGCAGGCGAGCCGAACCAGGCGCCCGGTGACGTGCTGGTTCCCGACAACCGCCCTGGCATACGCCTCGACCGGGTCCTGCGGCTCAGCCGGCCGCTTACGCCCTGCCACGCAGGAAGTCTTCGGCCGGGTCGATGTCCCCCGGCGCGTCGCTCGCCCTGATCCGCGAGCGCGCCGAACCCGACAGGCCGATTTGTTCCGAGAGCTGGCGTACCTGGTCGAGTGCCTTGTTCGCGGCGGTGAGATAGGGCGAATACATCGGGAACCCGTTCGGTGCCTTGATGATGAGTCCGGTGTTCACAAGCTGGCGTTCGCACTCGACCCAGCGCGCCCAGGCTTGGCAGTAGCCGGCGATGACGGCGCGATCGAGCTTCGCGATCAGGCCGACCTCGGCCAGCAACACCGTGATGCGGCGCCACTCCGCCAGCGCCTCGTCTTTCAGCATGTCGGGCGGATCGGGGATCACCGTCCGCGGCGTCGCCTCTCGATCGTTGAGAGGGCGCCGGCCCGGGTTGCCGGTGACGAGTTTCAGTTTCGTGGGCTTCGGTTTAGGCCCCTGCATCGGCTCCCTCCGGGCCGACCGACGCGCGTGCGGCCTCTTGCTCGGCGAGCGCCTTGCCGGCCAGCTCGGCCATCATGCGCAGCGCAACGGCGGTGTTGTGCACGCCGGTCGCGTGCTTGACCGCCAGCAGGCCCTGGAAGAAGCGATCGAAGTCCGCATAGGCTCCGACCAGGCGGGTGACCGCGGCCTTCGATTTGGCGATCTTGGTCAGCCAGCCCATGAAGATCGCCGCGTCAGCCGGCAGGAAGGCGATTTGCAGTTCCTCGTAAAATGGCTGGCCGACCCGCAGCACGGAGGTATCGAGGTCTTCGACCTTGAACGCGTCGTCGGTCAGGCCGGAGTACTCTTTCCAGCCGAAGTCGAGTTCGGCATAGAGCGACTGTAGAATGTTCGGATCGTCCTCGCCGACGACTGCGTTGTGGCTCAGTTGCAGTGCGACGAATTGGGCGCGGGTCAGCGGCGTCAGGATTTCGAGAACGTCCGCTTCCTCGATGCCCGCTTTCATCGCCGCCGGCACGCGATGGTTGCCCGACGCCACCAGCAGCTTGCCATCCACGTGTCCGACCAGCGGAACGCTGGTGAGACAGCCATCCGCTTTGATGTTCGCAACGAGGCGGGCGAACGTCGCTCCCCTCATAAACCTGGCGTTCTTTTCAAGCAGCGTCAGGTCGGCGAGCCGCATCCGTGTGACGCGCGTTTGCAACGAACCGCTGGAACCACTCGGCGTAGATTTCAGTTGGGGTTTGCTGTCTGATCTTGCTGCCATAGTTCAACATCCCGGGGCCGCGGCCCAACAGTTCGAAGATGCCGCGGTACTTCATGGACACCGGCTTCGACGTAAAAGCCGTGGTCATCACCGAGTCGATCCGCTGCACCAGCCGGACCTGCATCCGCTCAATGATCGTCGCCGAGGTCGCCAGCATTGCGATCAGCTTCGACACCCGGCTGCGCGGCGACAGCGCGAAATCCGAAAGCAGGTAGAGCAGGTCGCCGCCCCACTTGTCGCGGGCGTAGATGAAGCCACCGGCCAGGTGGCCGTCGATCAACACCAGGAAGTTCGCGATGCCGGCGGTGTGCGCGATCCCCTTCGCCAGGTAGATGTCCTTCAGGAAGTTCATCTGTCCTGACGTTGCGCCGACGATCTCGACGCGCGAGGCAGGGGTCAGTACCGCCGGATCGAGCTTGGTGTAACGGAACGGCGTTGACCGGTGTTGGGTGCGGCGCACCGAACTGGCAGACTGGTCCGCGAAGGTGAAGACCGGCTTGTTTGATTCTCCGCGATAGACAGTCACCGGCTGGTGATGGTCGAGCGTGTGGTCGGTCAGCACGCAATACCGCACCCGCATGGCGTCCAGCTCATCCAGCCACGCCTCAAGCGCGGCAGGGTCCCAAACGCCATAGGACGGCCGCGGCCAGTCGGTGTTTTGATCGACGAAGCGGTACAGCCGCTCATACCCGTTCTTGTAGGTCGGCGGGAACGCGGCAACGCCACCGCCGGCGCCGGCCGCGCGGCGCGCTTGCTCCCGGAAATCTCCGGGATGGAAGCTCGCGATGTGCAGCCCTTCGAGGAATTGATCGAGCCGCGTCCGAACCGGCGCGAGGAACTCGACAAACTGTTCCTCGTAGTGCCGGAAATGCGCCTGGGCGTACGGGTTGGTGCCCTTGTATTTTGCCATTTCCAGTGCGATCTGGACCGCCGCGGCGCGCGCTGCGAAGGGCTGGCCCGCGAGCAGCGGCTCAATGAAGGCGAGCCGGCCCTTGAACTCAATCGGGAACTCGGCGCCGGTGGCGAGCGCACCCACCGTGCAGGACAGCAGCGAGACGTCGTTCGAATGCACGGCGACGGTCGGGTGAATCTCCCGCACCGCTCGGTCGAAGCGGAATGATCCGGAGCATCCGACAAAGACCTGGTGCCAGTCGGTGAAGGGGACCGAGCGCGTGATTTGCTCAACAGCGGGGCGCGGCACAGCTCCAACAAACATAGTCTACCCTTGCGCAACACATGCCGAAATATCTGACGTGCTATCAGGACATCACGCTACCATGCTAGCAAAGTAGCAGCGCGCATCGTGGCTTGTTCGGGCAGCAAAGTCGAAGGAAACAACGAGAACTTTCAGTGTCACGTGTGAGTCACTTATGCTAATATGGTGATGTTTGAAATGGCTTTCGCGAAGGACGATTTCCGTGTCGGCGCTACCTCTCATCAAGACCGCGTCGTGGACAACGAATCTGCCCGACGATCATCTGCGGATCGGCATTTCACGCGGCACGCCGCGCCGACTGCCGGCTGGCTATCGTGTCTATCGGGCGCTCGCACCAGGGCCTTGGTTCAACAGTGTCGGGATCGAGGAATACTACCAGCTTTATCGGACCGAGATCCTCGGACGTCTCGACCCCAGGCTCGTCGCCGACGCGCTGCTTGGTCTCGGCGGCGGCCGGGTTCCGGTCCTTCTTTGCTATGAACCGCCCACAGCCGGCCAGTGGTGTCACCGCGCGATGGCCGCGGAATGGCTCGCCGAGGCACTCGGCGCCACCGTGCCGGAGTTCGGATTTGAATTGCTGCCGCAGCACGAGCATCCCCTGATGCCGCCGCAGCTTCGTCGCGTCATCGCCTCGACCGTTATCCCTGACGTTGCACCCTTCACAGGTCACACCGCAGTCATCGACGGTGAACTGCACCGCGTCGTCGGAGCAGACCCTCACCAGCCAGGGAAGGCGATCATCAGCACTGGCGACCGCGAATATTCCACTGGCCTCGCCACGCTGCGCCGCTACTTCCGAGGAGCCTGACGATGGCCCAAGACACCTTTCAGGTTTTGCTCGATCTGGCCGAGCGCATCAGGCGTGACAACGAACAACGCCATGTGCTTTCCACCGGCGAATACCTCGCGGCCGCCCTCCTGTTGAATCGATCCGACTGGCTGGACGAGAAATCTTACACAATGGTCGAGGCCATCGACCGCATCGGGCCGCAATGGCTCGCCGAGCTCCGCAACGTAGAGAGCGCGCTGCAAAACTCCTGAAATCCGCCGGCCCGCAGCAGAAAACCTGGAGCGGCTACGGGAACTGCACCCGCCCGCGGGGTGGTGCCCCACGGTCAACTGATTGTCGCCGCAAATCTGTTCAGTCAGGTGGCACCAAGTGCAAGCGCCCAGCGGGCGAGGTATAGAGCAGGAAAACCGAGAACTATATTGCCATGTTGGCGCTTTATGTTTGGTGTAGGCGCGTAATTATGCTATAAAATACTCACTAAGAACTTGCTCCGAAAGCCACTTCGATGCCCGCACGGACCGCGAAGATTTCCAAAAAAACCGCAGCAGTGCGCGACGCCTACGCCGCCCGCACGGGCATGGACAAACGGTCAGCAAAAATCCTGGTCGCTGCGCACATCGTGAAGCCTGAAACCTACCAGGACGAAGACGGCAACGTGATCCGGGTGTGGAAGTCCTCGGAAATGTCGTCGTACTCCAATGCCGATATCGCCTCGACCCTCCGCAACCGCGTGGCGGTCGAACCCAACGAAATGTTGGGCACGGTTCCCCCCTCCGCGATCAAATACTGCGTCACGAAGGGCTGGCTGGTGCCGAACGCGAGCAAGACGCTCTACAGCGTCACGCTGCGCGGCGCCATCGATCTTAACCTGCCGCTCCGCTTCAAGGGCGGCCCGTCCCACGGCCGCAAAATCCCGTTCGCGGCAACCCCATCCGCTCCTACCAAGGGGTAATTCCCAATGTTCACCGCGGAACTCGCTCGGTTGAAGACCGAGTATGTCCGGCTGCCCGAAAAGGATCAGACCTTCGCTCTGTCGCTTCTCCAGCAGCATGCCAGCAGCGGTCGCCTCTCCGACCGGCAATGGCCCTTCGTCAAGAAGTTGGTCGAGCGCATTGACCACCCGCAACCAGCCGACGGCCCGCGCAATCTCGGCGACCAAACCGAACTCCGCGCGATGTTCGCCACCGCTGCCGCGAGGCTCAAGTTTCCCCATCTGCTGCTGCGCCATGCCCACGACGGCTACAGCGAGACCCTGAAAATCTGGATCGCCGGCCCGCGCTCCATGCAGCCCGGCTCATTGTCCGTCACGACGACCGCGGTCAACCGCGAGTGGCTTGGCCGCGTGCTGGAGGATGGCACCTGGGCGCCGGGCCACACCCGCAGTGCCGCCGAATACGACAGCGTCGCGGACCTCCTGTGCGAACTGATCGCCGCGCCGCAGGCCACCCTGGCAGCCAATGGCAAGTCGGCCGGAGCCTGCTGCTACTGCGGCAGCGAACTCACCGATGCGCGCAGCGTCGAGGCCGGCTACGGCCCGACCTGCGCGAAGAAGTGGGACCTGCCCTGGGGACCGAAAGGTGGTGTGAAATGACACCCACCCCAGACCAGGTAACCGCCCTCCGCGCGGTCCTCGACGCGATCCTCGAAGCCGTCGCCGCCGCTGGTCCATGCGGTGCCCCGGGCGGCGTCATCTACGCCGCGCTGATGGGGCAGGGGTGCAGCCTCTCGCAGTACCAAACCTTGATGGACGGGCTGGTCTCGGTGCGGCGGCTGCGCCGCGAAGGCGATCTGTATTTCATCGTCGCAGCGCCGAAGCGGGCGCCGGTGTGATGCAATCCAAAACCCAGCGGTTGATTGAGCTGATGCGCGCGGGCGACTGGCCGCGTGCACTTAGCCTCGCCAACACCTTCCGCCGGCTCGGCCCTCACCGAGACACGATCCGCCTCGCGCATGAGTGCCGAGTGCATCCCCGGTTCTATCGCAGCGTCGGCCGCGATCCAGAGGCGACGATCGCAGCCGGCATCGCCGCGCTTCAAGAACTCTATCCCCCGAACAGGAGCCGACCATGACCATGACCGTGCAGCAGCGGCAGGAGATCGAACGCCGCATCATCCAGCGCATCGTGCGCGATGCACTCGATGGTGGATTTCAAATCACCGTCGATGACGGTGGCGAAGCACCGAGCGTCAGGCGTTCAACCGACGAAGCTGCCGTCATAGCGGCGGTGATGCTGACCGATCAGGACTTCCTCTACGTCAACAAGCCCGGCGAGCCGCTCCAGGGTTGGGTGCGGCTGGTCTACGGCAACGACGGTTGGGACGTGGTCAATGACTACACCACGAACTTGGAGCCGTTGCTGGCCGGCGCGACGGCCGAAGCCGATCACCTGGAATCCATGCACGGCTGAATGCACGCCGTTTATGAGTAACTTACCCGCGCATGGCGAACCACCCGCCGGCGCGCGATGGAGCAATCCAATGGCCCACCAAACGACAACAGCGGTCCGCTCCCTGAAACCGCGAACCTTCACCATGCGGCAGATCGAAGAGGCGAGCGGCATGCAAGCCGGATTCTGCCTCGCCTGCGGCGCCATGCAGGAATGTTGCGAACCCGACGCTCGGAAGTACCGCTGCGACAACTGCGGCAAATCCGAGGTCTACGGCCCCGAAGAGCTCCTGCTGATGGGCCGCGTCTACTGACGCCTGCCTGCCCTCCCGCCACAAGGAAATCCCCTCATGTCCGCCACCAGAACGCGGGTGCCAGACGACGTACTCCCGATCCTCCGCCGCAGCACCATCGCCGGCAACGTCCTTACCCTCCCCGAGCAACTCGACCGCCCAACCTACCTCCGCGTGGCCAAGGTGCTGACCGCGGCGCGCGGCAAATGGAACCGCAAGGCCAACGGTCACGTCTTCCCCTTCGATCCGCGCGAATTGATCGGCGCGGTAGTCGCGAACGGCGTTGTCGTTGACGCCAAGCGAAACCTCCAATTCTTCGAGACGCCCGACGATCTCGCGCAGCGCATGGTCAGCGTCTCCGGCATCGGCGCGGGCGAGATTGCCCTGGAACCGAGCGCCGGCCAGGGCCGGATCGTCCGGCACCTGATGGCCAGGGGCGCGATGGTCGATGCCGTCGAGATCGATAGGGAAAACTGCAAGGTCCTCCGCGCCATCCCTGACATTCGTTGCGTGTGCGAGCAGGATTTCCTCGAGTACGCGAAGGTGGACGCCGCGCTGTACGACGCGGTGGTGATGAACCCGCCGTTCTCGAACAATCAGGACATCAAGCACATTCGCGCGGCATGGCAGTTCGTCCGGCCCGGCCGGCGCGTGATCGCCATTTGCTCCGAGGGTCCGTTCTTCCGGCAGGACACCGCGGCACGCGAGTTCCGCGCGTGGCTCGAAGAGATCGGCGCCGACGCAGTGAAGCTACCCGACGACACGTTCCGCGAGAGCGGGACCGGCGTCGCTACCCGGATCATCTTCGCCACCAAGGCAGCCCCTCCGGCGCCCGCGGTCACCGAGGAACCCGAGGCCACGGCCCGCGACATCCCGATGGACCAGATCGAGCCCGACCCCGACCAGCCTCGCAAGGTGTTCGAGCCGGCCGCGCTACGCGAACTCGCCGCCTCCATCCGGGCGGACGGGCTACTGCAGCCCATCGTCGTGCGGCCCTCGACCACCGGCCGCACGCCTTACATGATCGCGGTCGGCGAGCGGCGCTGGCGCGCCCACCAGATCAACGGCGCCCCGACGATCCGGGCGTTCGTGACGGCGCCGAAAGACACCACCACGATCCGCGTCATGCAGATCATCGAGAACGATCAGCGCCAGGACGTCACGCCGCTGGAGCAAGCGCGGTCCTATCAGGCGCTGATGGACTCGACCGGCTGGACCGTGGAGGAACTGGCCGCCCGGATCGGCAAGGCGCCGTGGCGCATCACCGAGCGCACCGCCTTGCTCCATCTCCGGCCCGAGTACCAGGCCCTGCTGGCGAGGGGCAACCTGAAACCCTCCGAGGCGACCGAACTGGTGCGCCTGTCGCCGCGCGGGCAGGACACCCTGTTCAACGCCATCCGCACCGGCGGCTGCCGGAACTACAACGACCTGCGGGCCTCGGCCACCGCGCTGGTCAACGCGGAGGCCCAGCTTCTGCTGATGCCCGATGCGCCGCCGCCGCCGACCAAGGCCGACCGCGACCTTGCCAACGCCTTCGAGGCTCACGTCGAACGGATCGCCGGCCTGCTGCGCTCCGGCATCCAGGAGAACCAGATCGTCGCGGTCCGGAAGACCAGCCCGCACCGCGCCGGCACCCTGGCCGACCTGCTGGCCGTCATGCAGACCGACCTGCGCCGCATCGAAGTCGCGCTGCGCGAGGTCGCCATCCAGGCAAGTTTCCTCGACACGGCGGCGAAAGCCGCCTGACGCACGGGGCTGCCCCGCTCAGAGCCGGGCTGCCCAGGTAGCAAAGTAGCATGATAGCAAAACAGCAAAGGGGCATGACATGGCCCACGATGTCATCTTTGACGATCTGCTTGCCTGCTCGTCCGACGCGGTGGACGCGTTGGTGACGGGCGATCTGGCGACGGTCCGGTCCAACCTGGAAACCATGCTGGCCTACCGGGGACACCCCAATATCGAGGTCAACGATGTCGGCTCGGACGAACTGCTGATTTGCGCCGCCGACGCGTTGATCGCCTTGGACAAGGGCGATCTCGGCGAGGTCCGGTTCAACCTGAAAGCACTCCTTGACGGGCTGGGCGAGGTCCTGGACCCGGATGACGACTCCTGACGGCCGCAGACCAGGCACTGCCAATCGCCGCTGACGGCTGGCTTTGCGCGCGCGCGGGCCTCCCGCCGGCGGGCGCCATACCCCCCACCCGAATTCGCGCCGTAGCGCGTTTCACCCACGCACGGTCCCGGAGGGGGAACGCGGTGGGGCTAATACCCCATACCTGCCGGCGGGCCAGCGACAGGCTACCCGCCGCTACGTGGAATGCTGATCAGGTTCTCACTGACCGAAGCACAACCGAAGCATCCTTCCCTCCAACCCAGACCGACCGGGCACCCAGTGATGACCTGACTGCGAGTCGCCCCACCGTCCGGGACCGGTGCTCTTGTGTCCTACCGTGCCGCGGGCACTATGCACGGTGCCCCCCGTTCGGGACGCCCTCGTGCGTCCGTCAGGCGTTGGGCCGCGCGCACACGTGGCTTCAACAGCGAAAGCGTCTGATCGAATGCCCATTGACTTCATCCCAACCAGAGCAGACCGGACCAGATACCCGGTTCTAGATCACTTGATTTCCGAAATCACCACCGGTGCCGGTTCGCGGATGCTGGGAGATGGGGTCCTTTACTACGGCTGGCCGAAATTTACAGACTATGACGCGGTCAGGCATCGCGTCGACCTAGCTCTGGTTTCCGCGAGGGCCGGGGTTGTGCTCATGAGAGTGCTCTCTGCTCCAAATGCCCGCGTGATCCGTGATACCGTTGAGAGCATATCACAGGTCACCGCTAGCGCCGTTTCCCAGCTTATTCGCAGCCCAACCCTGAGGGCGAGGGGCCAGCGCCTGTGTTACGAAGTGACGCCGATCGTCTTCGCCCCGGGGAGTGACGATGTCCTGGTCGATGACGTTCCTGTCTTTGGGTCAGAGGCCGCACTGCTGGCTTTCATTGGCGACATAGATGACCAGAAATTGCTGGTGGACCAAATCGCCGAAACGCGGTCCATCCTGGAAGGAGCGAAAGCGCTCGTTCGGGGCAGTCGTAGGGCCATTCCTGACCCGTCGCGACAAACACTGGCTGTAGCCCTGAGCCGACTCGAGGAAGAGATCGCTAGCTTCGACGCGCGCCAACGGCTTGTGGCTCTGACTGCTCTTGGTGGCCCACAGCGCATCCGTGGTCTTGCCGGATCTGGGAAAACGGTAATCCTTGCGATGAGAGCAGCGTTGGCTCATCTCGACAATCCAGATGCGCGCATACTTGTCACGTACTATACCAGGAGTCTACGCGATACCCTTAGGAGACTGATCACACGGTTCTATCGCCATTTCGGTGAGGGCGACCCCG
>Ga0335074_10007270_pt1 | contig 15340 bp, 12 predicted proteins | sample Lox_Sample_23_FD_206715 | JGI IMG/M metagenome (GOLD analysis project Ga0335074, IMG submission 206715) | Soil microbial communities from Loxahatchee National Wildlife Refuge, Florida, United States - Lox_Sample_2.3 | ecosystem: Environmental > Terrestrial > Soil > Wetlands | place: USA... | reverse complement strand
CGTTGGGCTTGGCCTGATCGGATGCGACCTTGGCCACCATGCGGGCGGTCGCGATGCCGATGGAGCAGTTGAGTTGCGTGGCGCGCTTGACGGCTTCGTGCAGCCGATGCGCGGCCGAGAGCGGCGGTCCATGGAGGCGCTCCGTGCCGGTAAGATCCATGTAGGCTTCATCAACCGATGCCATATCAACCTGGGGCGAAAATGTTTTGAGAATTTCGTAGATCTTGTGCGAATATTCGCGATAGCGCGTGGGGTGGCCGTCGACGAAAATGGCTTGCGGACAGAGGCGAGCGGCCGTGCGCAGCGGCATGGCGGAGTGGACGCCGAATTTGCGGGCCGCGTAGGATGCGGCCGAGACGACGCCGCGCTGGTTGGCCTTGCCGCCGACAACCACGGGCTTGCCTTTGAGCGCGGGATCGAAGAGCTCTTCGACGGAGACGAAGAAGGCGTCCATGTCGACGTGGAAGTAGGTTTTCATAACACCGGTCCGCAACGTCAATTGTATGGCGGGGGCACCGCCGCTCAGTAACCGCGTCGTGCGTGACTCCTGTAAATTGATCCTCCAGACTCTGCTCCCGTTGAAGGCCAACTGGTTTAGATCGTCGCAATCCCAAGCATCCTTCATGCATGTTAGACTGCTAGGCGCATGTTGGGTCGAGCGCTTGTCTTCGCAATGCTCTCCTTGCCAATATTTGGTCAGGCCAGCAGTCCCCAATCCTCCAGCAAAGAGTTTGTTGAAATGGAGGCGGCTAACAAGGACAGAGACGCAAGAGTCTTGCGTGGCCTGTCGAAGCTCGCCATCGGCCCTGTTGATAGTGCAACGAACTTGCTGAACGACGAGGACCGCAAGGTGGTCTTTGATGTCCTGAGGAGATATGACTTACCAGTTGGGTGGACGTCCCCAGTCGCCGGTCACGCTGGTTATGCGGTAGAAATTCCAACGATCTTCGTAACCGCACGCACAACAATAATCCGCTACTCAAACGGCGCGACGGCCCCGGGATCCTATCCACGCACCGTCGTCTCTTTTGAGCTGTATGAGAATGCGACGTTGGTTCGGAACAAAAGCATTGTTCTGGCGCTCCCCGTTTGGCGCGCCGAGGAAGTGGATCTCTTCGACGCATTCTCTGATCGAGATGCAACAGAAACAGCGATAAAGAGGCTGGCTGAGAAATTCTGCTTGGCCTATCTCTCTGCAAATCGCCCGTGAGCGGGTCGGGTTGGCATAAATCGAAGGGGTGAATACGTCTTCACGTGTGGCGAAGTGGCTTTGCCGCTACTGCTCAACCCTCTCCTCTGTATTCGCGACGCCCCCACCAGGCACCTTCAGCCTCTGGGCGAGGCCCAGGTTCTCCTTCTGCCCCTAACAATGGAGTGGCTGTTGCACCTCTCCACTGGGAACATGAAAGGCCCGGCGACATAGGAGCTCCTGCGGCGATACAATGTAATTATGAAGACAATCTTCGAAAATGATGGATATATAGACTATAAAGCAGAGAAATTTGGCGTTAGAGTGCGGTTGGACTCGTGTCAGCCCATCCGTTTCCAGGGTGGAAGGTGGATTACGTATGACGCTAGGTACAGTCTTCCGCTCAGGCCGCATGTGATTGAGATGCACACAGCTGACAGGCGGGCTTCAACGCCCCTCTCCCGAAACGTCGCCGACTATGAACAGTATAGGCTAGGTGAACTAGATGAGGACAACACCGAGTTGCGATGTCTCCTCTTGGGATGGGTCGGATCTAATTCGGTTGTTTGACCTACTCCACGAGGCACCCTCGCTAAGAAGTAGCAAAGGCCGTAATGGCCTCCGCGTTCGCCCCGAGGGCTGGCACGGTCATTCGCTTTCTACGTGTTCGATTCGACGACGGCATGAACTGCATGTGTGATACTCGTCTTCCGCTGCTAGCGGATCTCTGCAGTATCGGCACCTCCGTCGGAGACCTTGTAGGTATTCCTCTTTCCTAATCAGTCCATTTTTTTGCACCAATAAGTTGATAAAACTCCTTTACTGGTTGGATATTTTCCACTGGAATGACGTTCCAGGCAAGGCGCCACATCGTGAAATCACGACACCAGCCGAGTCGCGAGGACGCGGGGGAAACCGGCGAGGTCGTGCATCACGGCGATGTCCGTCCAATTCGATTGCAGCATCGCGCGCACCGGATCTAGCGAATTGTAGCCGAGTTCGAGCAACAGCCAACCGCCGGGGCGGAGGACGCGGGCGGCGTCGGCGATGAGTCGTTCATAAATTTCGAGACCGGTGGGTCCGGCGAAGAGAGCGACGTGCGGCTCCCAGTCGCGGACCTCACGCTGGAGGCCGGGTTCGTCGGTTCGCGGAACGTAGGGAGGGTTGGAGACCAGCACGTCAACGCTGTGATCGCGCAAGGCGTCCACCAGGTTGCAGAGCAAGAAATGGACCCAGGCTGAGAACTGTTGAGCGCGTGCGACGCTCACAGCCGCGGGGGAAATGTCGGTCCCGATCACATGGGCTTTTGTTTCGAGCGCCAACGTGATCGCGATCGCGCCCGAGCCGGTGCCGGCGTCCACAACAACGTCACCGGGCTTTATGCGGGTGAGCGCGGCTTCCACCAAATGCTCAGTCTCGGGGCGCGGGATCAGGACATCGCGCGTCACGCGGAAATCGCGGCCGTAAAACTCCTGATGCCCGGTGATGTACTGGGTCGGCTTGCCCTTCAGCCGCTCGTGCAAGTAGCGGCCGTAGTGGATCCAGGCGACCTCGGTGAGTTCGTCGCCCGAATGCGCGTAAAGATAGGCGCGGTCGCGGTGGAGCGCGTGCATCAGGAGAACTTCGGCGGTGAGTCGCGGTGCGGGGATTGCATCGTCTTCCAGGAGTTTCGCCCCCTGGAGAAGTGCAGTTTGGACCGTCATCGCAGCGCTAGGCCGCTTCGCCCTGCTCTTTCAACTTCTCCGTTTGATAGTAATTGGTGAGCGCGGAGATCAGCGGATCCAGGCGCCCCTCCATTACCAAATCGAGCTGGTGCAGCGTCAGGCCGATGCGATGGTCGGTCACGCGGTTCTGCGGGAAGTTGTAGGTGCGGATCTTTTCGCTGCGGTCGCCCGAGCCCACCATGCTGCGCCGCTCAGCGCCGATCGCCTCACGTTGTTTTTCGAGCTCGATCTCATACAGCCGCGAACGCAGCACGCGCTCGGCTTTGGCGCGATTCTTGATCTGCGATTTTTCGTCCTGGCACGACACGACCAGTCCCGTCGGAAGGTGCGTAAGACGCACGGCCGAGTAAGTCGTATTCACCGATTGCCCGCCCGGACCCGAGGAACAAAACGTATCGATGCGGACGTCCTTCGCCTCGAGCTTGATCTCTACGTCGTCGGCTTCGGGCAACACCGCAACTGTGATGGCAGAAGTATGCACGCGACCCTGCTGCTCGGTGGCCGGCACGCGCTGCACGCGATGCACGCCGCTTTCGTACTTCAGATGGCTGTAGACTCTTTTGCCGCTGACCAGCGCGATCACTTCTTTCAACCCGCCGACCGCGGACTCGCTCGCCGACGTCACTTCCACGCGCCAGCGCTGCGATTCGGCGTAACGCGTGTACATCCGGAACACTTCGGCCGCGAACAATGTGGCTTCGTCGCCGCCCGTGCCGGCGCGGATTTCGAGCACCACGTTCTTCTCGTCGAGCGGGTCTTTGGGGAGTAGCAGGACCTTGAGATCCTCTTCGATTTGCGCGATCTCCGGCTCCAGCCGCACGATTTCGTCGTTGGCCATCTGGCGCAGATCGGGGTCGGGGTCCTCGATCATCAGGCGCGCTTCGTCGTAGTTGTGCTTGGCCTGCTTGTATTCGCGATATTTGGTGACGATGTCTTCGAGCTCCGAGCGCGTCTTTGAGACTTTGCGGTAGGTCTCGCCGTCGGCAATGACGGCCGGGTCCGCCATCTGGCGCGTGACGTCATCAAACCGGGCTTCAATATCGTTGAGTCTTTGGGAATATTCCATGGCGGGCGACCTGCGTTACGCGATTACCAGTTCGCCGCCCTGCGCCTCTTCAAGCTGCATGGCGCCATCGAGCGCCTGGATCGCGACCATCGCCATCTCATCGGTCGGCGGCTGCGTGGTGACGCGCTGCAGCCAGAGGCCGGGCGCGGTGAGCGTGGCCATCAAACCCTGCTGATGGCGCGCGGCGTAGCGGATCAATTCATAGCTTACGCCAACGATCAGAGGCAGCAGCGCGATGCGGGCGATCAGTTTCGCGGCGAATCCATCGAAAGGCAGGAGCGGGTAGACCAGAATCGCGAGCACCATCACCAGCAGCAGGAAACTGGTCCCGCAGCGGGGATGGAAGGTGACGAACTTTTGCGCGTTCTCGACCGTCACCGGCTGCCCCGATTCGAAATTGAAGACCACTTTGTGTTCAGCGCCGTGATATCGGAACATCCTGCGGATGTCCTTCATGCGGGAGAGCGCGGTGAGGAACCCGAGGAACAGCACGAGGCGAATGACGCCGTCCATCATGTTTATGGCGAACCGGCTATCGAGCCTCGGCACCGCTTTGCCAAGTTCGGTGGCCAGAAGCAGCGGCACGAATTTGTACATGAACAGGAAAAACAGGAGCGAAAACCCGATCGGCAGAGCCAGCATCCAGCCGTTGAGCGCCGGCGCTTGTTCGCCTTGCTTCGCCGCTTCTTCTCCGAGCGCGACGTTGCCGGAAAATTGCAGCGCCTTCACGCCCAGGTACATGGCGTGGCCGAGCGTGCCGAGCCCGCGCAGAATCGGCAGCTTAAAGATCGGGTATTTCTCGGAAACGCGCGCGAGCGGAGCCTGCTCGGTGACAATCTCGCCATTCGGCTTGCGCACGGCCACACAATAGCTGTGCGGCGCGCGCATCATGACGCCTTCCATGACGGCCTGGCCGCCCACCAGCGTCTCTTCGCCGCTTTCCAGCACGGGCAGCATTTGAATATGGGCGCAGAGGCGCAGAAACCTTCGGATGGACAAGTGGAAACTCCTTTTCGATTATATCGCGAACCCCCGGCCGGCCCGGGCGATACAATAGGCCTTATGCAAGTGGTGCTGGCGGGCGAGCACAAGTTTCTGCTGCTCGAACTCGATCCGGATTTCGTAGCGAATATCGCCAAGCAGGCGGGATTCGATTACCGTATCGAGGAAAGCGCGCGCAGCATGAACTTGCACCTGTCCGCGGTAGACCGGCAGGCGCCGCTGCTGCTGTTCGATGCGGCCGATCCGGGAAATCTTGGCTGGTTTTCGCGCTGCCAGTTTTATGTGGACGGCAAAACGGGCGCGGTGCTGCAGACCCCGATGTCGCTTGCGAATCAGAAGGACCGCTCGGGCCGCACGCTGCCGGATGCGGTGCGGCTGCAAATCGCGAAAGAGCTGCCGGCGTCGTTCCGGATGCCGGGTAAGCAGCCGGTGAATGAACAGCTGGTCTACGCCGTGCTTTACAATCTGCTCAACGCGCTGCTGAACACCGGCGTAGGCGTGTGCGGCGGCGGGATCGTGAAGCCGCTGGCGGGGCGGACGGAAAGCATCGGAACAAGGAATTAGTTGTCGTTCAGAACGGCGTTCAGCGATCCCTGCCGGTAGCCTTCCAGATCGATTGTCACGTAATGAAATCCAAGCGGCTTGAAAATTTGCACGAACCGCTGCGCCATTTCGGGCGTAAGCGCGGCTGCTAGTTCGTCCTTCGCGATTTCGATGCGCACCAGTTTGCCGTGGAAGCGCACACGGAACTGGCGGAAGCCGAGCTGGCGAACAGCCTCTTCGCCGCGTTCGACGGTTTTCACGTTTTCGATGGTCACAGGTGTTCCATAAGGGATGCGCGAGCTGAGGCAGGCGGATGCGGGGCGATCCCACGTGGATAATCCGGTGAGGCGCGATAGCTCGCGAATTTCCGCTTTCGTCAGGCCCGCGTCGACCAGCGGGGCTTTCGCCTGGTGCAATCGGGCGGCTTGCTGGCCGGGCCGGTAGTCGGCCAGATCGTCCACATTCACGCCGTAGGCGATGTGCTCGATACCCCGTGCGCGCGCCACAACCTCAAGCCGCGTGAACAGCTCGTCCTTGCAGTGGAAGCAGCGATTCGGATCGTTCTTGGTGTAGTCGGGATTGTCAAACTCGCGGGTTTCGATATATTCGTGCCGGAACCCGCATTCGCGCGCAAAGGCCTCGGCATCGGCTTTATGCGACTCGGGGATAGAGGCGGAATCCGCGGTGATGGCGATCGCATTTTCGCCGAGTACGCGATGCGCCGCCCAAGCGAGATACGCCGAATCGGCGCCGCCCGAGTAGGCGACCAGCACCCGCCGCATCGGCTTCAGGATCGAGAACAGCCGGTCTTGCTTGGCCTTCAGGATGCCAAAGTCGAGTTTAGGCACAGCCGCCAATTTCACCAAACCCGCCATAACATCAGTATAACGGCGGTTCGGGCGGTGTATCGCGCATGAAACATTTCTCGCAGGTTGTGGAAACGGGTCGGGTTTTGCTTTTATAGAAAGCTGGGCCTGTGACATGAGTTCGAAGCCGTGAAGTTCGAAATTGAAATCAAGCTGCGCCTTCCCGAGAAGCTCGACAAGATCCGGCGCACCTTGCGCGAGCAGGGCTTTCGCGTTTCTAAGAACCGCGCGCATGAATACAACGTTCTTTTCGACACGCCGAAGCGTCTGTTGCGAAGCCACGGGAAGCTGATCCGAGTGCGCCGCGTCGGGGTGCATTCGCTGCTGACGTACAAGGGTCCATCCGAACCGGGCCGTTATAAAAAGCGGCGCGAAATCGAGATGAACTTTCCCGATGCCTACGCGCTCGAGCAGATCTTCAATGAGATCGGGTACCATCCCATCTTTCGTTATGAGAAGTTCCGCACCGAATTTGCGAAGGCTCCGGGAAGTGGCAAAGTCTTGCTGGACGAAACGCCCATCGGAAATTTTCTGGAGATCGAGGGTAGCCCGCGCTGGATCGACCAAACCGCGAAGCTGCTCGGCTTCTCCACGGCCAATTACATCACACGCAGCTACGGCTACCTGTACCTCGCCTACTGCCGCGAGCGGCGGACGCGCCCGAGCGATATGCTTTTCACGGCGAAAGACCTGCGGCAGCTTCGCAAGAACAATCAGCATGCCTGACGAAATCCTGAACCACCCGCATGAGACACGACTGCGGGTGCGCTATGCCGAGACCGATCAGATGGGCGTGGTTTATTACGCCAACTATCTGATCTGGATGGAAGTGGGGCGCGCCGATTACTGCCGAATGGCGGGGATGCGCTATCGCGATATGGAGAAGGACGACGGCATTCTGCTGGCGGTGGTGGAGGCGCATTGCCGTTATCTTTATCCGGCGCGCTACGACGAGGAAATCGCAGTGAGGACCAGGATTTCAGGTGCGAATCGGCGGTCGGTGGAGTTTCAGTACGAAATCCAGAATGTGCAGACCGGCCGAGCGCTGGCCGCTGGATCAACCAGGCACGTATTTGTGGGCGCGGATATGCGGCCGCTAAAGCTTCCCGAAAAATACTGGGCGCTGTTTGGAATCGAGCCCGGAGCCGAAGCTTCCGCTACTTGAACTCGATATTCGATTCGCCGGCGAATTTGTGATAATTGCGAAACTCGATGGAATTCTTCTGGCACTCGTTGGAATCGCGCCAGCAACTCAAGGCTTGGGCGTCGATCGGCAGTAAGAATGGGTCAGGAGTTCCGAGGCGAATGGAATCGTAATCCACGGCCGTTTCAACCGTGATTTCGGGGAATTTTTCAGGAATATCCTTGGCCTGCATTTCCAGACGCAACACTTCGCCGGTGCTCTTATCGATCCAGACGGAGCCTTTGTAGGCGGGCAGGATGTATTGCCCCGGAGTCCAGATGCGCCAGTTGGAACGCACGCGCAGCACCTTGAAATCGAAGATGGCCGCGGAGCGGTGCTCGATCGTATCGTCCTGCGCGAACTTGAATTCGGCATCGGTATACGGCGAGAACAGGCTTCCCAGAATGGTCCCGAATTCTCCGGTGGACCAGGCGCCGGACTCCTCGGGCGGCTTGTTGGACGGACGGCCGTTGATCTTGAGATTCCGGTAGGTCTCATGATTGTCCTCAAAAACCACTTCGGCGGAAACCAGGTCCACCACATTCCAGCTCGGCTGCCGCGTCTCGCTGACGTAGCGCGTGGTGTCTTCGGAAACGATGTAGTTCGGCAGCCCTTGCAGGAAGGAGGCCGCGACTCCGCGAGCCTTTTCGACCAGAGCCATGTGCGGATCCCCAGTGGGCCGTGGATCGGCGCGGCGGCTCAGACTCGCCGTACTTGACGCTGTATTGGGCGCATCGTCGGGAAGCGGATCGGACGGGCGCTGTGCCTGTTTGCCGTATTTCAGCACGGGCGGTCCGTCGCCATTGTCGGCCGTGGATGCGTCCGGACGAACCAGGATCGTCGGTGGCGGCGCGGTTCTGCCTTCCTCTTGTTGCACGCCGGGAATGGCGTCATTCGCATTGATGGTTTTCGCGATGTCCCGGTCAAACTGGATGCTCGAGGCGTGAAACATTCCATCGCTGTCTTGGGAAGCCGTGACATCCACACCATCGCCGGTTCGCAGGTCCGCCGGCTTCGATGCGACGGCAGCCAGATCGATGATCAGAAACCGGGTGTCCTCGATTTCCAGATCCATGGACGCGCCGTCCAGCTTACGAACCACGCCTCGGTACGTATCCGACTCACTTGTTGCCGGCTTGCTTTGGGTATTGCGGTCTGAACCTCGCCGGCCGCCTCCGCCCGGAAAACGTCCGGAAGGATACTGGCCCGGGTATTGGCCGCCCGGAAATGGGCCTCCAAACTGCCCGTAGAGAATGAACGGGGCGATCGCGAGTAGAAGCGCGGCTTTCATGCGTCCTCCTTATTGGCGGAGTTCCCTATATAGACGAAATACCACGCCGGATAGGTACAGTGGGAGACTACCCCTGAACTCTTTTCTCCTTGCCCCGCCAAAATTGCTCGCGCAGTACTAGTTTTCGGACCTTACCGGTGCCGGTTTTGGGCAGCGCGTCGCTCGAAAAAACGATGATTCTCGGCAGTTTGAACTTGCCAAGGCGTGTTTGGAGGAACGCCAGCAGATCCTCGGAAGTGAGCGCAGTCTTCGGTTTTGGGACCACGATCGCGGCCGGAACTTCGCCCCAGGTATCATCCGGAGCGGCAACCACAGCGCATTCGAACACGTCCGGATGCGCGCAAATCGCCCGTTCCACTTCGAGCGACGAAATGTTTTCGCCGCCGCTGATGATGATTTCTTTTTTCCGGTCGACGATCTGGATGAACGAATCCTCGTCCCAAACGGCCATGTCGCCGGTGTGAAACCAAGGGCCGGTCATGACGGAGGCGGTCATCGCCGGCTCGCGGAAATAGCCTTCCATGACGTGATCGCCGCGCGTGACAATCTCGCCCGAGGTCTGCATGTCGCGCGGCACGTCGTTCATCTCGGGATCCACCACGCGCATTTCCATCCCTAATACCGGCCACCCGGCCATCGCGCGGCGGCGGTAACGGTCGGCATCGGAGGTGTACGTGTATCCGGGCTTGGAGTAAGCGGTGCTGAGCAAGGGAGAGGTTTCTGTCAGGCCGTAGCCGGCGAAGACGTCGCAATGAAAAGCCTTCTCCATGCGCTCAATCAACTCGGGCGAGGATGCCGCGCCGCCCAGCACGATGTTCCGCATGCTGGAGAGATTGCGCGTGGCGAGGTCGGGGCAGTTGAGCAATGCATTCGCCATGGTGGGAACCAGCGCCATGTCGGTTGCACGGTGCTCTTCGATCAGGCGGAACACCGCCGGGGGATCAAAACGCCGCACCATGATCTGCTTCGTTCCAAGCATGGTAGATGCCTGCGGGCGGCCCCATCCGTTGGCGTGAAACAAGGGAATGGTGTGCAGATCCACAATGGTTTCGGCGTCGCGATAGATGTTCGCCACTGCGAGCGCGTGCAGATAGAGCGTGCGATGCCCCAGCATCACACCTTTGGGATCGCCCGTGCTGCCGCTGGTATAAAACAGCTCGGCGATAGCGTTTTCGTCGAAGCTGAGGAGATCGGCGCGCCCGGCGCGGCCTTGATCCAGCAGCTCTTCGTATGTCAGATCCGCCACGGGGATCTTATCGTTAAGCGTGATGAAGCGCTCGATACCGGTGCAAGCGGGCTTGAGCCGCTCCACCAGCGGCGCAAAGTCATTTTCAAAGAGCAGCACCCGCGCGCCGGAATGATTCAGGATGTTTGTCAGTTCCACCGGCGACAGCCGGACGTTGAGCGGCATCACGATCGAATGCGCCAACACAACGCCGTAATAGCCTTCGAGCAACTGATGCGTGTTAAAGCTCAGATACGCCACGCGATCGCCAGGCCGCACGCCGAGTTTCGGAAGCGCCGCGGCCAATCGTTCGCAGCGTTCGCCGAATTCGCGATACGTAAACTGGCGCGCGCCGCACACGATTCCGATTTTGTTGGGGAAAAGATCCACGGCGCGGTGGAGACACCGGACCGGTGTCAGAGGAACAAACATGGTGGAATTGTACCCCTAACCTTGCGCGGCTGAGGGCAGCGTGAACTTAAAGGTGGAACCTCGCCCCACTTCCGACTCAACCCACATACGTCCGCCGGACGATTCGACGATCTCTTTGCAGATGGTCAGCCCGACGCCGCTGCCGGGAAAATCCTTGCCATGCAGCCGCCGGAAAGCCTGAAAGATCTGCTCGAAATATTGTGGTTCGATCCCGATGCCGTTATCCCGCACCGAAAACAGCCAGCGTCCGCCCGAAGGTTCTGCTGCGATCGAAACCTTCAACGGTTCCTCCAGCCGGCGGTACTTGATAGCGTTGCTGATGAGGTTCTGAAAAAGCTGCTTCAGCTGGGTTTCGTCCATGGTCACATCGGGCAGATTCCCGCAAGTAATTTCCACGCCGCTGTCGTGAATCGCTTGCTGAAGATCCAGAATCGCCGTCTCGATCGCCTGTGCGCTAGGGATGGTCTTCACTTCTCGCGGGGCTTCCGGGTCGAGAGCGCGCGAATACGTCAGCAGATCCGCCACCAGATTCTGCATTCGGGCCGAAGCATCCACAATAAATCCGATGTACTGTTCGGCCTTGCCATCCAGCTTGTCCGCATAATCTCGCGCCAGCAGTTGATTGAAAGTCCGGATGGTACGGATCGGTTCCTGCAAATCGTGCGAGGAAACATACGCGAAACGCTGCAGAGCCGCGTTGGACCGTTGCAGCATGGCCGTGCGTTCACCGACGCGCCGCTCCAGATCGGCATTCAGCGCGCGTACTTCGGCCTCGGCGCGGGTGCGCTGTTCAATCTCCTTGTGCAGATCGTCGGGGCTCGGGAGCGCCACCGCCTGCGGCACCAGCCGGAACATGAGAACCGCGGTGGCGATGGAAGCGACAGCCGTGATCGCCTTCACCAGGCCACTCAGGCGATAAGCCGAATGCCAGATGTTCCAGACGCTCATCAAGTGCGTGGCTCCGCACGCCAGAATGAAGGCGCTGAACATCACGAACATCCAGTCGAACTCCAGGTCTTTCCTCTTCCGCACCAGTTGGATGAGGGAGAAAGGGATCATCACGTAAGCGAGCACGATCAGGGAGTCGGAGGAAACGTGCAGCCAAACGAGTTCGGGACGCCAGAAATAGCAGCCTCCATGGGGCATGAAGTCGGAATCGAAGAGGCGCCGAAAAAACTCAATCATGAATTACCTCGCGCGGAAAGCATGCGCACCAAAGTATAGCAACCGTTATCCGCGCCATAAAGTGAGATTCGCCTGCTAGGATGAAGTTTCTAATTGCGCCTCGGCCTCCATACTTCGATCGCCAAATCGCTGGAAAACGCCGCGATCAAAGCCGCCGAAGTGGGAGCCAACACGTTCCAGATTTTTTCGGCCAGCCCTCGCATGTGGCGCGCATCGCCGCCGGCTCCGAGCGCGGTGAAGCTGCTCGATCGAGCGCGGGAGAAATATGATCTCAGGCCGCTCGTGATCCACGACAACTACCTGATTAACCTGGCCTCGTGCACCGAGACACTGCGTGCGCAATCGACCGCGGCGTTTCGCGGTGAAATCGAGCGGGCGCTGGCGATCGGCGCCGAGTACCTGGTGGCGCATCCCGGCAATTGCAAGGGGCACTCGGTGGAGCAGGGCATCTACGCTGTGATCCGGTCTCTGGCTGAAGCAGCGCAAGGGCTTGACACCGCGAAACTCACGGTGCTGCTCGAAAACACCGCCGGCTCTGGCGCGGCGCTCGGCAGCCGGTTCGAAGAGTTGGGCGTGATGCGCCAGTTCGCCGCTGAACTGACGGATCTGAAGATCGGATATTGTATCGACACCTGCCACTGCCTGGCTTCGGGCTACGATGTCAGTTCGGCAGCCGGATTGAAGCAGACGGTAGCTGAGATAGATCGCGTGCTGGGCATCGAAAACGTGCGCGTAATTCACGCCAACGATTCGAAGACGCCGCTCGGCTCGCACGTGGACCGGCACGAACACATCGGCAAGGGCTTCATCGGCGAAGCCGGGTTTCGCCGCATTCTGAATCATCCGAAGCTGCGCGACAAGGCGTTCATTCTCGAGACGCCGGTGGATGACGCGGGCGACGAGTTCAAGAACCTGGAGATGCTGAAGAAGCTATGCCGGAACAAGGCGAGCCAGTGAGTTACCTTCGAAACCAAGCTCTGATATGAACGAAATCGGGGGCGCGATCCTTCTCATTGCCCGTGTGTACGCCTGCATCCGATGTTTCTCGGACGGGAGTTTTATCTAACCGGCATCGGCGGTTCACAATCTTCGGAGCTTCTGCGAAACTGGATCGCGACCGCTGGCCTTTCTGCTTGGAATTGGCGCAGCTTGGGTCCGGGTTTGCTGCGCAAGTAACTAAGAGCTTCGACACACGGACATGCCGGACACCGCTATATTGAAATAGACGGGTTTCGCCGCATCCTCACCCATCCGAAGCCCGGCACCAAGCCTGTTCAATATGCCGGAAAAGCAGTACGACCATAATCAGATCGAGTTGAAGTGGAGCGAGCGTTGGGCCAATGGCTCGCTCTTTGAAGCCGAAGAGAATTCGAGCAAGCCCAAGTTCTACGTGCTCGAGATGCTGCCCTATCCGAGCGGGACTTTGCACATCGGGCACATCCGCAACTACACCATCGGCGACGCGCTCGCGCGCTACAAGCGCATGCGGGGCTTCAACGTGCTGCATCCCATGGGTTGGGACGCCTTCGGTCTGCCCGCCGAAAACGCCGCCATCGCCAACAAGCGTGATCCATATGAATGGACCATGCACAACATCGAAAACATGAAGCGCCAGCACCGGCGCATGGGCTTCAGCTACGACTGGTCGCGCGAAGTGACCACCTGCGACCCCAAATATTATCGCTGGAATCAGTGGTTCTTTTTGAAAATGCTCGAGCGCGGCGTGGCCTACAAAAAGACCGCGCTGCTCAATTGGTGTCCCGAGTGCGGCACCGTGCTCGCGAACGAGCAGGTGGTGGACGGCTGCTGCTGGCGTCACGAATCGGTGCAGGTGGAGCAACGCGAAATCGAGCAGTGGTTCTTGCGCATTACCGCTTACGCCGACGAATTGCTGTCCGCGATCAGTGAACTCGAAGACGGCTGGCCAGAGCGCGTGCTGCTGATGCAGCGCAACTGGATCGGGCGGTCAGAAGGCGCGGAGATCGATTTCACGCTGGAAGGTACCCGCGAAAAAATTCGCGTCTTCACCACGCGCGTCGACACCATTTACGGTGCAACATGCTTGATTCTCGCGCCCGAGCACCCGTTGGTTGCCAAGTTGCTCTCGCGTGAAGAACAAGCGCGAGTCAAGCAGATGATCGATGCGCGCGCCGCCAAAGGGCCGGGTGATATCGAGAAAGAAGGCCTGCCGACGGGCAAGTTCGCCGTCAATCCTTTCAGCGGCGAGCGAATCCCGATCTGGATCGGCAATTTCGTATTGATGGGCTATGGCACCGGCGCGATCATGGCCGTGCCCGCGCACGACCAGCGCGATTTCGAATTTTGCAAGCAATACGGCATTCCGATCCGGCCAGTAGTTCGTCCCCTCGATAGCATGCTGGCCGACACCTCAACGATGAAAGAGGCGTGGGGCGAGGACGGCATCGTCGAAAATTCCGGGCCGTATAGCGGACTGCCGAGCGACGAAGCTCGCCGCGTAATGTGCGCCAAAGCCGAGGCGGAAAGCTTTGGCAAAGCCGCCGTCACGTTCCGCATCAAAGACTGGGGCATCTCGCGCCAGCGCTATTGGGGCACGCCGATCCCCATCATCTATTGTCCGAAGTGCGGCATGGTCCCGGTGCCCGAGAGCGATCTGCCGGTCGTTCTTCCGCTCCTGGTTCCGATCGGCGGCAAAGGCCGTTCGCCGCTCGAAAACGTTCCCGAGTTCGTCAACGTGAAATGTCCCAAGTGCGGCGAGGCCGCGCGCCGCGAGACGGACACGATGGACACTTTCGTCGATTCGTCCTGGTATTTTTATCGCTACTGCGATCCACACAATTCAACCGCGCCTTTCGATTCGAAGAAAATCGCTTATTGGTTCCCGATCGATCAATATATCGGAGGCGTGGAACACGCGATTCTCCACCTCATCTACTCGCGCTTCTGGACAAAAATGATGCGCGATCTCGGACTCATCTCAAACAATGAGCCAACCAAGCGCCTGTTCACACAGGGCATGGTGATCAAAGATGGCGCGAAGATGTCGAAGTCCAGGGGGAACGTCATCAGCGCGGATGACATGATCGAACGTTTCGGCGCCGACACCGGCCGGCTGTTCGAACTCTTCGCCGCGCCGCCCGAGCGCGAAATGGACTGGACCGACGCCGGCGCCATCGGCGCGTACAGCTTCCTCGGCCGCGTTTATCGCTTCGTTACGCGCAATGTCGATCAGAGCAAACCCGGACAAGGTGGCGCAGAGCCCACGCCGTCGGACCGCAAGGCCCTCCGCAAGCTGCATCAGACGCTCAAGCAGATCACCGGCGATTTTGAAAGCCGCTGGCATTTCAACACCTCGATCGCCGCCCTCATGGGTCTCATGAACGTGCTCTCTGATCTCGAAAAAGATCTTTCCGCCCCGGTGCTGGCCGAGATTTTGGAAAAGCTGACGCTCATGCTGGAGCCCTTCGCGCCGTATTTGGCCGAAGAATTATGGGAAGAACAGGGCCGCAAAGGTCCGGTCTTCCGCCACGCGTGGCCGGAATACAATCCGGATCTGGCTCGCGAAGACGAAGCCGAAGTGGTGATCCAGGTGAATGGCAAACTGCGCGGGCGCATCAACGTCGCGTTTGGCACCCCGCGCGAGACCCTCGAAAAG
>Ga0335074_10007268_pt1 | contig 15340 bp, 12 predicted proteins | sample Lox_Sample_23_FD_206715 | JGI IMG/M metagenome (GOLD analysis project Ga0335074, IMG submission 206715) | Soil microbial communities from Loxahatchee National Wildlife Refuge, Florida, United States - Lox_Sample_2.3 | ecosystem: Environmental > Terrestrial > Soil > Wetlands | place: USA... | reverse complement strand
GGCCGGCGCGGCCCTGCTGGCGGAGCGGCTGTGGGCGATGTTCACCGACGAGGACGCCACGCTGGTCGAGGTCAACCCGATGGCGCTCACGGAGCAGGGCGATGTGATCGCAGTCGACGGCAAGGTGACCCTTGACGACAATGCCGCGTTCCGCCAGGAGCACGCGCGGTTCGCCGACGTGGAGAACACCGACCCGATCGAGTCTCGAGCCAAGGAGAAGCACCTCAATTACGTCAAGCTGGACGGCGAGGTCGGCATCATCGGCAACGGCGCCGGCCTGGTGATGTCGACGCTCGATGTGGTCGCCTACGCGGGGGAGAAGTTCGGCGGTGTGCGGCCGGCTAACTTCCTCGATATCGGTGGCGGCGCGTCCGCCGAGGTGATGGCCAACGGCCTGGAGATCGTGCTGTCCGACCCGGCAGTCAAGTCCGTGTTCGTGAACGTCTTCGGCGGGATCACCGCCTGTGACGCGGTGGCGAACGGGATCGTGTCCGCGATCGGCATGCTCGCCGATCGCGGCGAGCAGGTGAACCTGCCGATCGTGGTCCGGCTGGATGGCAACAACGCCGTCGAAGGCCGCCGTATCCTGGACGAGGCCGGAATCGCCGTGGTGGAGCGGATAGACACGATGGACGGCGCGGCCGCGCGGGCCGCCGAGCTCGCGGCGAAGGGGGCATAACCCATGGCCATCTTCCTCACCAGCCAGAGCCGGGTCATGATCCAGGGCATCACCGGGTCCGAGGGCCGCAAGCACGGTGCCCGGATGCTGGCCGCCGGCACGAACATCGTCGGTGGTGTCAATCCCCGCAAAGCCGGGCAAACCGTCTCGCTTACCGGCAAAGACGTCCCGGTATTCGGCACGGTCGCCGACACGATGGCCGCCACCGGCGCCGACGTCTCGGTGGTCTTCGTGCCGGCCGAGCGCACCAAGGCCGCGGTCATCGAGGCAATCGACGCCCGCGTTCCGCTGTGCATCGTGATCACTGAGGGCATCCCGGTGCATGACACCGCGGAGTTCTGGGCTTACGCGGCGGCCAACGACAACCAGACCCGCATCGTCGGCCCGAACTGCCCCGGCGTCGCCTCCCCGGGCAAGTCCAACGCGGGCATCATCCCGGCGGACATCACGACCGAGGGGCGGATCGGCCTGGTATCCAAGTCGGGCACGCTGACCTACCAGATGATGTACGAACTGCGCGATATCGGCTTCTCCACCGCGGTCGGCATCGGCGGCGATCCGGTGATCGGGACCACGCACATCGACTGCCTGCGGGCCTTCGAGGAGGACCCGGAGACCGACGCGATCGTGATGATCGGAGAGATCGGCGGCGACGCGGAGGAGCGGGCAGGCGCGTACATCGAGCAGCACGTGACCAAACCGGTCGTCGGCTACGTGGCCGGCTTCACCGCCCCCGAGGGCAAGACGATGGGCCACGCGGGCGCGATCATCTCCGGTTCGTCCGGCACGGCCCAGGCCAAGAAGGAAGCCCTGGAGAAAGCCGGTGTCCGCGTCGGCCGGACCCCGTCCGGGACCGCTCAGCTCATCCGCGACATCATGCGCTAGCCCTCATCCCCATCCCATGATCGCGGGTCAATTGCGGCCGTCGGCGGCCAATTATGACCCATGATCATGGGATGGGTCCGGCGCGCCTGCCTGAAGGCGGCGCGGTCGGGGTGGGAGCATTGGTTTTGTGACCGTTTCTCCGCCGGCCACGGCGATGTCTCTGGCCGAGGCGGCCCAGCCGCGCCGCCCGCTGGTCATTACCGGGGGAATCGCCGCGTGCGCGGCGGCCGCGAGCGGCCTTGCCGTGCTTACCACGCTTACCGCGGTCGGCTGGATCACCGCCCCGCACGTTGGCCTCGGCAGCGGGCTCGGCGGGGTACTGCGCACAGCGGGCCTGCTGTGGCTCGTCGGGCACCACGTCGGCTTCACGGTCCGCGGTGCTGGCCGGATCGGCATGCTCCCGCTCGGCCTGGTTTTTCTGCCCGGCCTGCTGCTCGCGGCCGCGGGCCGCTGGGTGGTCAGGACGGCCGGTATCAGCAGGCTCAGGCATGTCGGCTATGTCGCGATATCGCTCGCCTTTCCCTACGCCTTGCTGGCCGGAGCGATCGCGGTTGCCAGCCGTACCGCGGTCGCCTCGCCCTCGCTCTGGCAGGCGGTGACCGCCGCCTTCATTCTCGCGCTAGTGGCCGGCGGCCTCGGCGCGGCACGGGGTCTCGCGCCCTGGTCGCGAATGGCCGCGCTGATGCCGCCGCGCCACCGGTCGATCGTGATGGGCATGCTGGCCACCGCGACCGTGCTCACCGCGGCGGGCGCCACCTTGGCCGCCGGGTCGCTCGCCACTCACCTGCACCAGGTCCGCCAGGCTACCGACGTGCTGAACCCAGGTCCGGGCGGTGCCGCGCTGCTGCTGCTCGCGCAGCTGGCTTACATACCGAACGCCATCATCTGGGCTGTTGCCTACACGCTCGGGCCCGGATTCGCGTTCGGCACCGGAACGGTGGTGGCGCCGACCGGCTCCGCGCTCGGCGCGGTGCCCATCTTCCCGATGCTCGCAGCTCTGCCCTCGGGAGGAGCCACGGTCGCGGAGCCCGGGGTTCACCTGGGCGGCCCGGCCTGGCTGGCCGTCGCGATGCTCGCGGTCCCGTACCTGGCCGGGATCTTCGGCGGGATCGTCACGGTCAGGATCGCCCCCACACCCATGCTTGAGGCGGCGCCGCTGTGGGGTTTCGCGGCGGGCACGGCGGCCGGACTGGTCACCGGCCTCGCGGCGGCGTTCTCCGGTGGCCCGCTCGGCGACGGCCGCCTGGCCGCGGTCGGCCCGTCCGGCTTGCAGGTGGGGCTGGTGGCCGTTCTCGAGATCGGCGTGACCGCCGCCTTGGCCGCCGGCGCCGCGAACTGGCTGATCCTGCGCCGCGCCGCGCGCCGTGCTAAGCGGATCGGTGCCGGTCAGGCCGTGCACGAACAGAACCTGTCGCTGGTGGACGAGAGCGATGACCTGGACGGTCACCGCATCTACGTCAATCCGTGGGCGGAAGAGTTACGGTACGCCGATCTCCTGCCCGGTGGCCTGCTTGAACTGGGTCGTGCATGCCTGCGAAGCCGTGATCGTGTTCGCGCTGTTCATGCACGAGAAGTACGTGTTCAGCTGCGGCCAGAACATCACGAACGCGTACAGCATCAGCACCCCGAAGCCGGCCCCGAACACGCCGAGCAGCACTCCGCCGAACGCCCAGGCGGGCCGTGCGGTGCTCTCCCGCCGCGCCTGGCGGTTCGCGGTCATACCCAGCCAGACCGCCGCCAGGCCGAACACGATCACGAGCGTGAGTACCAGCAGCGCCTTGCGTGGATCGTGCGCGGAGGGCACCGCGAGCAGGCTCAGCGCGCCGATCACGAATGCCGCCACGGCCCGCTGCCGCACCTGTGCGGAAGCTGGCGGTAGCGACATGCGCTGCCGGGGCGCGGATCTGGCCATCGGCTACTATTGTGCCCCCTCACCGGGCCGCCTTGGCCGCCCCTATATCGTGGCCGCATGAGCGCTCGGCTGGTGGTACTCGTCTCGGGGGAGGGGACGAACCTGCAGGCACTGATCGATGCCGCGCAGGATCCCGGCTACGGGGCCGCCGTGGTGGCGGTCGGTGCCGACCGGGTCGGCATCAAAGCCCTCGCCCGTGCCGAGCAGCACGGTATTCCAACGTTCACCGTTCGGACGTCGGACTATGCAAAACGGATGGATTGGGACGAAGCGCTCACCCGTGCGTGTGCCCGGTTCCAGCCGGACCTGATCGTCTCGGCCGGCTTCATGAAGCTGGTGGGCGGGCCGTTCCTGGCCGCTTTCGGAGGCCGCTTCATCAACACGCACCCGGCACTGCTACCGTCGTTTCCCGGAATGCACGGCGCACGCGACGCGCTCGCATACGGCGTGAAGGTCACCGGGGCGACCGTTTTCATCGTCGACGAAGGCGTCGACGACGGGCCCATCGTGGCGCAGGCCAGCGTTCCGGTGCACGATGACGATGACGAGAACACCTTGCATGAGCGGATCAAGGTGACCGAACGGGCCCTGCTCACAGACACCGTAGGCAGGATGGTCCGCGAGGGATGGTCCGTCACAGGCCGGAAGGTAACGATAGGTGCTTAATCAGATCCCGATCAAGCGAGCGCTGATCAGCGTCTACGACAAGGCGGGCCTCGACAGCCTGGCTCGCGGCCTGCACGAGCACGGTGTAGAGATCGTCTCCACCGGTAAGACGGCGGCCGCGCTGACCACGCAGGGCATCCCGGTGACCGAGGTGGAGGAACTCACAGGCTTCCCCGAATGCCTGGACGGCAGGGTCAAGACGCTGCATCCTCGCATCCATGCCGGCTTGCTCGCCGACACCTCGAACGACGCGCACCTCGCACAGCTCGCGGACCTGAACATAGTGCCGTTCCAGCTGCTAATCTCGAACCTGTACCCGTTCCAGGCCACGATCGCCTCCGGCGCGGCCCCCGGCGAGTGCGTAGAGCAGATCGACATCGGCGGCCCCGCGATGATCCGTGCCGCGTCCAAGAACCACGCCAGCGTCGCGGTGATCACCGACCCATCTCGCTACCCCGACGTGCTTGCCGCGCTCGATGCCGGCGGCTTCACCTTCGACCAGCGCCGCGTGCTGGCCGGCCAGGCCTTCGCGCACACCGCTGCCTACGACGTCGCGGTCGCCTCCTGGTTCGCCCGCGAGGCCGGCGGCGACTGGCCGGACGTGGCTGGCGCCGTATGGCACCTGGCCGACGCGCTCCGCTACGGCGAGAACCCTCACCAAAAGGGCGCCCTTTATAAAGAACAGACAGTGGCGCGCGGTATCGCTAACGCCGAACTGCTCCACGGCAAGCAGATGTCCTACAACAACTACGTGGACGCAGATGCCGCGCGCCGCGCGGCGTACGACTTCACCGAGCCGTGCGTGGCGATCATCAAGCACTCCAACCCGTGCGGCATCGCGATCGGCTCGGACATCGCCGATGCCCATGCCAAGGCGAACGCCTGTGATCCGTTGTCGGCCTACGGCGGCGTGATCGCGACTAACGGCACCGTGACCGGCGCGATGGCCCGCCAGGTGATCGAGGGGTTCGCCGAGGCGATCGTCGCGCCGGACTTCGAGCCGGAGGCGGTGGGGATACTAACCGGCAAGTGGAAGAACGTCCGCCTGCTCCGCTGCGCCGCGCCCTCGGGCGGCTCCGCCGTCGAGTGGCGGCCGATAAGCGGCGGCATGCTGGCACAGACCGCGGACCTGGTCAACCAGCCGGGCGATGACCCCGCTAACTGGGAGCTGAAGGCCGGTTCACCGGCTTCCCCGGATACGCTGGCGGACCTGGCGTTCGCGTGGAAGGCCTGCCGGGCGGTCAAGTCCAACGCGATCCTGCTAGCCTCCGGCGGCGCCTCGGTCGGCGTCGGCATGGGCCAGGTCAACCGGGTCGACTCGGCCCGGCTGGCGGTCGCCCGGGCAGGGGATCGCGCGGTCCGTTCGGTCGCGGCCAGCGATGCCTACTTCCCGTTCCCCGACGGCCTGGAGATCCTGATCCAGGCCGGCGTCGGCGCGGTCGTCGAACCCGGCGGCTCGATCCGGGACCAGCTCGCCATCGACACCGCGCAGGCCGCGGGGGTTACGTTGTATTTCACCGGCGTCCGTCACTTCTACCACTGAAGGGCCGCAGTTGACAGCTCAGATACTGGACGGCAAGGCAGCCTCCGCCGAAATCCGCCTCGACCTGACTTCGCGGGTCGCGGCGCTGGCCGCGAAGGGGCTCTGTCCTGGTCTAGGTACCGTGCTGGTCGGAGATGACCCGGGTAGCCGCGCGTACGTCAACGGCAAGCACCGGGACTGCGCCCAGGTCGGGATCGCCTCGATCCGCCGCGACCTGCCGGCCACGGCGACGCAGGCGCAGGTCGAAGCCGTCGTCGATGAGCTGAACGCGGACCCCGCGTGCACCGGCTACATCGTCCAACTGCCGCTGCCTAGCGGCCTCGACGCCAACAGGGTGCTGAACCGGATGGACCCGGCCAAGGACGCGGACGGCCTGCACCCGGTCAGCCTGGGCAAGCTCGTGCTCGGCGAGCCAGGGCCGCTGCCGTGCACGCCGCGTGGCATCGTGTACCTGCTGCGCAGGTTCGAGGTGCCGATCGAGGGCGCGGACGTCACGGTGGTGGGCCGCGGCATCACGGTCGGCCGGGCGCTCGGCCTGCTGCTGACCAGGCGGTCGGAAAACGCGACGGTCACGTCGTGTCACACCGGCACCAAAGACCTGGCCGCGCACACCCGCACGGCGGATATCGTCGTGGTGGCGGCCGGCCGGCCGGGCCTGATCACCGCCGGCATGGTCAAGCCTGGCGCGGCCGTGGTGGACGTCGGCATCACCCGCACCGACGCTGGCCTGGTCGGCGACGTGGCCCCTGACGTGGCCGAGGTCGCGGCCTGGATCGCCCCCATGCCCGGCGGCGTCGGCCCGATGACCCGCGCCATGCTCCTAGCCAACGTCGTAGAAGCCGCCGAGGCCCAGGCTTGACCCGCCCCGCCCCGCCCCGCCCTCCCCAGCCGCCGCCCCGCCCCCAGCCGCCCCGCCCGCCCTCCCCAGCCGCCGCCCCGCCCACAGCCCACCGCCGCCCCGCCCACAGCCCACCGCCGCCCCGCCCCACCCACCCAACGTGTCAATGGCACCATTGAGCCCGCTAGGAAGGCCCTCAACGTGTCAATGGCACCATTGAGCCCATCGCGTCGGCCCCGCAACGCCGGCCTCCCGACCCTCCCAAGCGCCGGTTACTGGCCGGTAATATAGACACCGGAGGTGCCATGAACATCGTCGTCTGCGTGAAGCAAGTACCGGACACCTGGGCCGAACGCAAGCTCAAGCCCGAGGACTCGACCCTTGACCGTGCGTCGGTGGACGGGCTCATCAACGAACTCGACGAGTACGCGATCGAGGAAGGCCTGCGCATCGCCGAGGCGAACCCAGGGTCCGAGGTCACGATCTTGTCGATGGGGCCGGAGAAGGCCGGTGAGTCCATCCGCAAGGCGCTGTCGATGGGCGCCGACAAGGCTGTCCACCTCCAGGACGAGGCCCTGGCCGGCACGGACGGCCTCGGTACCTCCTACGCTCTCGCCCAGGTGCTCGGCCAGATCGGTTTCGACCTGGTGATCTGTGGGTCTGAGTCCACCGACGCCCGGATGGGCGTGATGGCCGCCATGCTGGCAGAACGGCTCGGCGTGCCCCAGGTCTCGCTGGCCAGCAAGGTCGACATCGAGGACTCAGCGCTTCGCGTGCGCCGGCTCTCCGATGACGGCTACCACGAGGTCTCCGCTACGCTGCCCGCGGTGGTGAGCGTGGTGGAGAAGATCAACGAGCCGAGGTACCCGTCGTTCAAAGGGATCATGGCGGCGAAGAAGAAGCCGGTGCAGACGTTGAGCCTGGTTGACGCTGGCATCGACCCGGCGCTGGTCGGCCTGGGTGGTGCGTCCACCGAGGTCGTGGACTTCACCCAGCGGCCGGCACGCCAGGCCGGCACGATTGTCAAGGACGAGGGTGACGGCGGCGTGAAGACCGCGGAGTTCCTGGCCGCGCAGAAGTTCATTTAAGGAGCCCCTGCCATGACAGAAGTCCTGGTGCTCGCGGAGCATGACGGTGCCGAGGTCAAGAAGGTAACCGTCGAATTGGTCACGCTGGCCCGCCGGTTCGGCGAGCCATCGGTGGTCTGGATAGGATCCGGTGCCGATCAGGGCCGCGCGCGGCTGGCCGAGTTCGGCGCGGAGCGGGTCTATACAGCCGACGACCCGGCGCTGTCCGACTACGTAGTGGCCCCGGTGGCGTCGTTGCTGGCTCAGCTCGTGCGGGAGAAGGCGCCCGCGCTGGTGCTGATCGCCGGCACCGCGCAGGGCAAGGAGATCGCCGGGCGGCTCGCGGTCAAGATCGACTCGGGCCTGCTCACCGACGCGGTTGACCTGGTTCCCGGTGACGATGGACCGGTCGCTGAGCAGTCGGTGTTCGGCGGCGCGACCGTGGTGCACTCCCGGGTCAAGCGCGGTACGCCGATCGTGGCCATGCGGCCGAATGCGGTATCCCCGCAGGCCTCGCCCGGCACAGCCGAGATCGTCCCGGTATCACTTGGCGATGCCCCGTCGGGCGCGAAGATCGAAGAGCGCGTGATCGCCGAGCGCGGCGACCGCCCGGAGCTGACCGAGGCGTCGATCGTGGTCTCTGGCGGACGCGGCACGGGCAGCGCGGAAGGCTTCGGCATCATCGAGCGGCTGGCGGACACGCTCGGGGCTGCGGTGGGCGCGTCCCGCGCGGTGACCGACGCGGGCTGGTACCCGCACCAGTTCCAGGTGGGTCAGACCGGTAAGACCGTCTCGCCGCAGCTGTACATGGCGATCGGCATTTCCGGCGCGATCCAGCACCGGGCCGGGATGCAGACCTCCAAGACGATCATCGCCGTGAACAAGGACTCTGAGGCGCCGATCTTCGAGCTAGCGGACTTCGGTGTGGTCGGTGACCTGTTCAAGGTGCTGCCGCAACTGATAGACGAGATCGGCAAGCGCAAGCAATTGTTACCGTTGTTACGTGACTTCTGCTTACATGGACCACGCGGCGACCACGCCCATGCGCCCCGAGGCCATCGCGGCGATGACCGAGGAGCTAGCCCAACTGGGCAATCCATCATCCCTGCACGCGGCGGGCCGTCGTGCCCGCCGCGTGGTCGAGGAGTCCAGGGAAGAGATCGCCGCCGTTTTCGGCGCTCGCCCGAACGAGGTCATCTTCACCAGCGGCGGCACAGAAGCCGACAACCTAGCCATCAAAGGCCTCTACTGGGCCCGCAACCCCGCCGCCTTCGCCACGCCCGTCACCGCCCCCTCCGCGTCATCCACCACCGCTCCCTCCGCGCCACCCACCACCGCCTCGGTTATACGTAGTCGACTACTTGCGACAGCAATTGAGCATTATGCGGTGCTGGATCCGGTCAAGTGGCTTGAGCAGGCCTATGGCGCCGAAGCGACCTGGCTAGGTGTCGACGAGACCGGGCTAGTTCACCCGGACGAGCTCCGTGCCGCGATCTCACCCGATGTCGCGCTGGTCAGCGTGATGTGGGCGAACAACGAGGTCGGCACCATCCAGCCGATTGCCGAACTCGCGGAGGTGGCCCGCGAGCATGGCGTCCCGTTCCACACCGATGCCGTCCAGGCCGCGGCCCAGATCCCGGTGGACTTCGCCGCGAGCGGGGTCTCCGCGATGACGGTCTCCGCCCACAAACTCGGCGGCCCGGTCGGCGCCGGGGCGCTGATCCTCGCCCGCGACGTGCAGCCCGTGCCGGTGCAGCATGGCGGGGGCCAGGAGCGGGATATTCGTTCGGGCACCCTGGACACGCCCGCGATCCGGGCCTTCGCCGTCGCGGCGGCCTGCTGTGCGCGGTCTATGGAAACGGAGGCGGTGCGCCTGGCGGCGCTGCGCGACGACCTGATCCGCCAGGTCCTAGCCGCCGTACCCGACGCCATCCTGAACGGCGCGCCCCCCGCCGGCGGCCCTCGGCCCGGCCCCGGTGGCGGCCCTCGGCCCGGCCCCGCCGGCGGCGGGCCTGGCGGCCTCGGCCCCGGCGGCGGCGGGCCTGGCGGCCTCGGCCCCGGCGGCACCGGTCCTGAGCCCGGCCCTGCCCGGCTTCCTGGCAACGCGCACTTCTCGTTCCCCGGCTGCGAGGGCGATGCCCTGCTCATGCTCCTCGACGCCCAAGGCATCGCCTGTTCAACCGGTTCCGCCTGCACGGCCGGCATCGCCGAACCCAGCCACGTCCTGCTCGCCATGGGCGCCGACGAGTCCCGCGCCCGCGGCAGTTTGCGATTTTCGCTCGGTTACACCTCTACGGCGGCGGATATCGCCGCCCTGGGGGGGGGGGTTTTCCCGCCGCCGTAGCCCGCGCGAAGCGCGCCAGCCCGCGCTGACGCGCGGGCTCCCAAGATCGTTCGTTGATCAGGAACGTTATAGCGGTCCTAATCAACGAACGATCTTGTCAACTCCTCCTTCCAAGCTGTGGAAAACAGGGCTGTTATCCACAGAGTGGTGTTAGTTGTGGCGTGCAGTTTGACGGTCCGTAACCGTTGAGCACATGACGTATCCACTAGGTTTCACGGAGCTACTGGACGAGAGGGACCAAGTGCTTGACACCGTCACTGTGCGCGGTTACTTCACCAAGAGCGCGTTGCAGTGGATGGTTGCCAGCGGACGATGGCAACGGCCTTGCCGTGGAGTGATCGTGACTCATAACGGGCCGCTAACCGAGAGGCAGCGCCTGCGGACGGCGCTACTGTGGGCGGGCCCTGGCGCGGTTCTTGGCGGTTTGACCGCTGCCTGGCTGGACGGGTTCACAGGGTTCGGCGACCGCGAGCCCGTCGGCCGCCGTCCCATCTATGTGATCAGCCCGTCGAGCCGATCACTCCACCGGCAGCCGCTGAGCTTGCCCATCGTCGTGCACTATTCGACCATGCTCGAAGAGGTTGACGTGCATCCAGCGCGGGAACCGCGCAGGACGCGGATCGCGCGGTCCCTAGTGGATGCCGCCTCCTGGATGATCACCGAACGAGGCACCAGGGCCGTCCTGGCCGCGGGCGTCCAGCAGCGACTGGTCCGGCCCGCGGATCTTAGCCGTGTCATCGACGCGAACCAGCGGCTATTCCGGCGCAAACTCATGACCGAAACGCTTGGGGACATCGCCGGCGGCGCGCAGGCGCTATCCGAGCTGGACTTCACCCGACTGGTGATCCGGCCGCATAACCTTCCCGAACCCGATAGGCAGAGTCGGCGCAAAGACGCCGACGGCAAATGGCGGTATCTGGACGTCGTCTGGGAGGATGCCAAGGTCGTCGTGGAGGTTGACGGTGCCCAGCACATGGATACCCAGCAGTACTGGGACGATATGAGCCGGGACAACGATCTGCAGATAGACGGCTACCTGGTGCTAAGGTTCCCGTCCTGGCTAGTCCGGCATCATCCCGAGTACGTGGCCGAGAGGATCCGGAGGGCCATAGGCTTAATGCCATGGCAGGTAGCCAGCTGCCGGGGTTTCTTCCGGAGGGTGTCATGGGGCTGGACTCGGGTCACGCCTTCGCCATCGGGAATGAAGAGCAATACAAATCAGCCCTGGCCGTCGCTGACCAGCATGTGAAGATCCAGGCTGAGGATGGCGCCAGCGGCCTGCTGGCCTGCTATGGCTCGCGCCCGCTTAACCGCCCCGGCCCGGCCCTCGAGCGGCTGGTTGTCGTCGTGCACGGTGCGCTGCGCGATTCGGACCGTTACTTCGCTCTCGCCGCCCAGGCGGCCGGTGACACCGGGACTGGCACACTGATCGTGGCCCCGCAGTTTCTCGCTCACGTCGACCTGCGCACAGACACCCCGGAGGGCATTCTCTACTGGGATGTGGAGGGGTGGAAGGGCGGCGAGTCGGCGGTCAGGCCCGCGCGGATCAGCTCGTTCACGGCGATGGACTGCCTGCTGCGGCAGCTGACCGCGCCCGGACGACTGGCCCCGGGCGCCAAGCCCACCGTGGTGGTCGTGGGCAACTCCGCGGGCGGTCAGTACGTCAATCGCTATGCCGCGGTCGGCCGCGCACCAAGTGACCTGGCTGAGCGCGGCATCTCGGTGCGTTTTGTCATCGCGAATCCTTCGACTTATCTGTACTTCGGCGAGGAACGGCCGGTCCCGGTCCCTGACCCGGTGGGTGTGAACCGGTGGCGCTACGGATTCGAGGCCCCGCCCCCTTATGTCGAGGGCACCGCCCAGGAGAGCCTGCGACGTTATCTGGCCCGCGATGTCACGATCGTGCTCGGTGCCGAAGACAACGACGGCACCGCGCTCCTTCTTGAGATCAGCGCAGCCGCCATGGCCCAGGGCGCGAACCGGCTTGAGCGAGGTATCAACTACGACAGGTATATCCGCCATCTGGCGGACCAGGCCGGGCTGTCGGCGCAGCACCGCCTGATCCAGCTTTCCGCTGTCGGCCACTCAGCCGCCGATGTGATAGCGGCGCAGGAGACACGCCAGCTGCTATTCGGCTAACCGGGTTACTCACCGCGCCTGGACGGGTGCGCATGTAGGTGACAGGATCTAGGCAGCCCTGCGCGGCACGTAGGCTGAAGGGGATGGGCGGACTCAGGGTACTGGCGGCTATGTCAGGCGGAGTGGACTCCGCGACGGCCGCGGCGCGGGCGGTAGACGCCGGGCATGAGGTGACCGGCGTTCATCTCGCGCTGTCCGAGAACCCGTCCTCATATCGGACCGGCGCACGCGGCTGCTGCACGCTTGAGGACGCCAGGGACGCGCGGCGGGCCGCCGACGTCATCGGTATCCCGTTCTACGTCTGGGACATGGCCGAGCGCTTCCGCCGGGACGTGGTCGACGATTTCGTCGCCGAGTATGCCGCCGGACGCACGCCGAATCCATGTTTGCGGTGCAATGAGAAGATCAAGTTCGCGGCAGTGCTCGACCGCGCGCTCGCACTCGGGTTCGACGCCGTCTGCACCGGCCACTACGCGCGGCTGGACGGCGGTGTGCTCAAGAGGGCGGCAGATCCCCGCAAGGACCAGTCGTACGTGCTCGCCGTCCTTACCAAGGCTCAGCTAGACCACGCCATGTTCCCGCTCGGTGACACGCCGAAGGGCCAGGTGCGGGCGGAGGCGGCCCGACGAGGGCTGATGGTCGCGGACAAGCCAGACAGCCACGACGTGTGTTTCGTCGCCGACGGCGACACCCAAGGGTTCCTGGCCCGCAAGCTGGGCGCCGCGAGAGGCCAGATAGTCGACGAGACCGGGGCGGTGGTCGGTGAGCACGACGGCACGTTCGGGTTCACCGTGGGTCAGCGCAAGGGACTGCGGATCGACAGGCCATCCAGCGACGGCAGACCGCGCTACGTGCTGAACATCGAGCCCGTCACCAGGACCCTGACGGTCGGCCCAGCGGAGAGCCTCGAAATCAGCGAAATCACCGGGGAGCGTCCGGTATGGACCGGATGCCCCCCGATACAAGCACCCCTGCGCTGCCTGGTACAGCTGAGTGCGCACGGAACGCCGCTGGCTTGTACCGCCCAGACAGCACCCGGCGGTACCGCCCAGGCAGCTCCCGGCGGTACCGCCCAGGCGGCACCAGGCGGCACGCTGCATATCGGTCTCGATCACCCGGCCCGTGGCGTGGCCAAGGGCCAAGCCGCCGTCTTGTACGACGGCGACACCGTCCTCGGCAGCGCAACCATAAGCGCAACAGTCGGCATCTGTTCCGTGGGGCCAGCACGAACAGCCAGCCTTGGCGTCTGATAGACGAGATAATCGCGTGATGTGGGCTAGGCCGGATGCCTGCGTAGACCATGACTATGGCCTAGGGCGATCCCCGTCTTCGCGGAGCAGAAGCTTGGCGGTGCTTTTTCCGTTGGGACTGGTCCTGCGCTCGAACAGGGCACCAGCGGGATAGTCGGGCGGCTCGGCTTTCCCGCAGGTCTCGAAGCCCTGGTCCTTGTAGTACTCGTGAAGGGCATGATTATCGGTCCAGACGTCGATCCTCAGCAGCGGGTTTCCGATCAGGGCCTCGGCTTGGCTCGAAGCCCAGTCGAGCAGTCCCGCGCCTAGGCCTTGGCCGCCGTAACGGCGGCGCACGACGACGCGGTGCACATAGAGGGCGTTTTCTTCGAGGCGGTCTGCAGGCCAGACAGGGTTCTGCGCAGCATCGAGCGGATATGCGAGGTCGAGCGTAATTGTGCCGATGCCTAGGTCATCGTCCCAGGCAATCCAGGTGCGGCCGGCGCTGACGTCGTCTACTATCCGCCTGTCCCGCCCGCTGGCATCTGGCCACGGTTTTGACCACTGGTCGGTGCCTTTACTCCGCAGCCACTCTGCTGCCTCGTCCACGAGCTCTTTGATCACATCTGCCTGTGCGGGCGTAGCCGGACGGAGCATATACGGCGGACTTCCCACCGATACATATTCACCCCAATCCGCCGCAATGTGTACCAGTTGACGGCATAAAATTACCAACCGGCGACCGATCCGGGTGCATCCAGCATCTAGACGGATGCGAGCCCTGGGATGGGTGCGCCAGAACGTATCGCGGCAATTGAGTACGGGCTCAGATTCCTCTTTATGCTCCTTAACTGCCTATGGCTTCGCTGACCTCCTGTCGTACCGCCGGCGCTGCTTGCTGTAGCGCCCAGCGCCGGACGGCTTGAACGCGATCAAGCTCTCTGAAGGAGAGCGTAATTGTTCACATTCCGCTGTTGATGCGCTACATGCGGGGGTCGTAGTGCTCGTAACGGTACTGACGGGATGGACGACCATGCTTCTTAACCATTGCCACACACCTCCCTCATCTGATCGGATCTGGGCGACCTCCCTGCTGTATGAGCCAGGCGCGCCGGTCGACCATCGCTAATGATGCCACAGATCCCAACCAGCCTGTCAGGCAGGACGATCCCAAATAGATAAACAACCCAAATCGTCTAGACCATTCCTATTTGCGCTGGATAGCGAAGTGCGACGATGACAGTCCCGGGTTGCGAGATCTCCCATCCATGCAGGTAGTGGCGCTGGCGTGACCCATCACTGCTCAGGCTTCGGCTGATCGTACATCGGGTCTGGTACTTCGCCTACATTGACGATCAACTGGTTCCGGTCGGCCGGGTAGACGGTGACCGTGACGCATATCGGACTTCTGCTCTGGTCAAAGCGGGTGCGGAATATCTCGAACACCGTGCAGTCGTGCGAGAGCTGGAAGAACTTCTGCTCATTGTCGTTTGGAGCTCGCGCCGTGATCCAGTCGCGGTATCCGGCCTGCTCGGTTCCCATAACTTCTTTGAGGTACTTGACGGCGCCCTCCTTCATGTCCTCCGCAACCAGCAGTAGGGACGCCTTGCCGCTGGTTACAAACTCCAACGGGTAAAAGGTGGTCTGGAGCGACCACGGGATGCTATCGATGAAGCGTTCCTGGTGTCGGCTGACCACTTGGGTGCCGGGTACTGCCCGGAGTCGCAAGGCTACTTCGGCAGGTGCCGGCTGAACCTCGACCCGTGGCGTGCTGACGGTGGCCCCCCGGCCTTCTGCGCCGACCTCCGACAGGTACGTAGCGCTGGAGTCCTCGGCCTGCCCGGCCTCCGGGCTGCCAGTCAGCGTCGTCACGAACGGGTCGATCTTCTGCACCACGTACGTGCCCTGGCCCGGTCTGGTTTCTACCAGGCCGAGGCTGATCAGCCGCTTGATGGCGTCGCGGATCGTGTTCCTCGATGCGCCGTACCGCTCGCGCAGGTCCAGTTCGGTGGGCAGTTGCGCGCCCGGTGCGAGCTTG
>Ga0335074_10007267_pt1 | contig 15342 bp, 16 predicted proteins | sample Lox_Sample_23_FD_206715 | JGI IMG/M metagenome (GOLD analysis project Ga0335074, IMG submission 206715) | Soil microbial communities from Loxahatchee National Wildlife Refuge, Florida, United States - Lox_Sample_2.3 | ecosystem: Environmental > Terrestrial > Soil > Wetlands | place: USA... | reverse complement strand
CTGGCCCATGGTGTCGTAGGACGTCATCTGCGCGGTACCACTCCAGCCCGCACCGGCAATGTTCTGGCTCGACGCCCACATCTTGCGGGCCTCATCCTCAACGGTCTGCGCGTGCACATCGAAACGGCCCGCCATCGACCGCATCTCGTGCGGGTCAGTCATAAAACGTGAAGGCATATCTTCTTCTCCTTACTGGTGATCATCCGAAAAAACTGCGGTCGTCTTGACCTGAACGAAGCGAATTGGATTGCCGCCCTTCCTGTCAGACGTTCGCCGACGAGTGTCCGTTGGTGTGTCCGTTGGTCGGCAAGTAGACGATGTGCGGCGCGTACCCGGGAGCCGGCGGCAGCCCGGGCGGCGTAAGGGCGGCGGGCGCGGAGGCCGGGTTCGCCGGGTATCCGGCGGCGGGCGGGCGGGCCACGACTTTAAGCGGCGAACCGTATTTGGCCGCAGCCGCGCCCACGCCCACGCCCGCGGCCAGCGGCAGTCCGGCGGACATCGGAATCGGCATTCCGGCCGGTATGGGCACGCCACCTGGCCCAGCGACGCCGGGAAGTGGCGTCGCCAACGGCATGCCGCCCAACATCGCCGCGTGAGGTGTTGCGGCCCAGGCCCAGTTCTGCGGCACCGACAACGCGCCGACCGAGGCTGCGCGACCCAGGCCCGAGAGTCCGCCAAGGCCGCCCAGGCCGCCCGCGTAACCCGAACCCATCGCGCCGCCAGCCGCGGCCGGTCCCAATCCTCCGCCGGCGATCGCACCGGCGGCACCGCCGCCCGACGCGGCCGCGACAGGGGCCATCGCCTGGGAGAGCGCGATGTTCTGCGTTCCGGCGACGAGCGGCGCCAATGCGTTGGCACCCATGAACGTGGCGAACATGCCCCCGTATTCGAGGGGAAGAATGCTGGCGTTCGACAGGAAGTTGCTTTCTATACCTATCGTGCCCGAGTCGGATGACAGGCCAATCATGCTGTTGAAGTCCTGGAGCAGCGTCGTCAGCGACAGCGTCGACGCCGACGAGGCGGCGGGCGTGGCCAGATTCTGCAGCGATGTGGGAATCAACGAAGTCAGTTGCGACAGCGTTGACTGCACGCCGCCGCTGGTCGCCGCACCGGCCGCCTGGGCGACGGCAGCGGCCTGAGTTGCACCACCGGATGGGTTGGTGATCGACGGCGCCGACGTGAACGTCGTCAATCGCGACGCAGCTCCGGAGTTGGCCGCATAGGTGTACATCGCCGCGGCGTCCTGAGCCCACATTTCGGCGTACTGAGCCTCGGTCATGGCGATCGCGGGCGTGTTCTGGCCGAAGACGTTCGTCGAGGTGAGCGAGGCCAGTTGAAGGCGGTTGGCCGCAATCTCCGTCGGCGGCACCGTCATTGTGAGCGCACCCTGGTACGCGGCGGCCGCCGCCCGCGCTTGGCCGGCCGTCTGCTCGGCCGCCCCCGCGACGGTATTCAGCCAGGTCGCGTAAGGGGTCGCCGCGGCCGCCATCGCTTCGGACGACGGACCGGTCCATCCGTCGTCGGTCAACTGCGTGACCACCGACCCGTAGGAGGACGCCGTCGACTGCAGTTCGGCGGCCAAGCTGTCCCAGGCCGACGCGGCAGTCAGCAGTGATTCCGGCCCCGGCCCGGCATACATCCGTGCGGAGTTGATCTCTGGCGCTAAGGCCCCAAAATCCATTGCTGAACCCAGTTGCCTAGAGTGCCGCGGCCGCGTTGGCGGCTTCGGTCGAGGCATACGATGCGGCGCTGATACCCAGCGTGCTCACGAACATCTCGTGAATCGCCGCGGCTTGGGCGCTCACCGCCTGGTACAGCGCGCCGTGCGCGGCGAACTGCGCCGCCGTCAGCGCCGACACCGAGTCGGCGGCGGCGGGAACTACCCCGGTGGTAGGAGACGCAGCGGCCGCATTTCCCGCCGTCATCGCGGCGCCAATGCCCTGCAAGTTGCCGGCCGCCTCTCCCAGCAATTCAGGCTGCGTGGTCACGAACGACATGTGCTCCTCCTAGCGGAAGCGTGGGCCGCTATTTGAGGCGGCACCGGTGCGACCGGTACGGATATACCGGCGATGCATCTTTACCCAGTTTTACATACTTTTTGAAGGATTACAACTGGAATGCCAGGGCTTTAGTATCTAAATGATCTTGGGACATCCAGATGTCCAGGACTTTGGACAAATGCCAGACCGTAGAGCTTTCTTTAATACGCGAACAGCGTTCATACCGGCGCCCTGCCAATGTGGCGGCCCACATCCGTGAGCACACTCAACAGGCCGTCCACGGCGTGATCGACGGCGTAGCAGTCCGCGTAATGCCGCGCGGCCGCTGCCCCCCGCAAGGTCGCGGTGAGTGGATCCGACAGCTCGTCGAACGCTGCGGTCAGCCCGACGACGTCGTCGGCGCCGATTGGCGGAAAGACCGGGGGCTGGTATTCGGGCAGGCCACCGACCGGGGAGACGATTGGCATGACACCCAGTTGCATCGACAGCATTTGCACGCCGCTTTGCGAGGCACTGCGGTAGTGGGCGAGCGAGCCCTTCGCCGCGGCCAGGGTTTGGACGACATCCGCATACCGGTAATTGCCCGGGCGCCAACGCACGTAGGCCGGTAGGGTCCGGATGACGAGCGGGCCGTTGCCGATCAGCAGCAGCTCATCACCGCGCCAGCTCTCCCCGTCCACGTGAAGCTGCCAGGCCTCGAGGACCACGTCGATGTTCTTCTGGGAGTTCAACCGACCGGCCACCACAAAGTCGCGTCGTTCTTCGGGGCCGACAAAGGTTGGAACCAGCGCCGGATCCAGATCGCTGCATAACGGCACCACATTCATAGGAGTACCGGCCACGTCGCGCCGCGTGGCCGCGGCGATTGCAGCGTAGTTGCTGTACGTCACGGTGGCCGCGGAATGGGCGCCCCACCGATCGGATACGACGCGTTCGTACATCCGGCGCTCTCGGCGGCCATCAGTGCGACGGCCGTCATCGCGGCGCTCGTCGTGCACCAACTGAATCCGCGGGATCCGGCCGGCCAGCGCGATCCACCGCGGATCGCGCACTTGCTCGGTGATCACGACGTCAGGCCGATGTTCGCGGATGCGACGCTGAGCCGCAAGCCATGTCGATGCCGTGCGGAACCGCAGGTCCAACACCAGCTCGTAGTCCCGGGCCCGATCCGACTCCGGATGACGGTCGGTCGTCACCAGCAGCACATCGACTCCGCGCTCGCGCAGCGCTTCGACCTGTACGCGCGCCAGCGGACGCAGATACGGCGAAAGCCAAACTACGCGAAGTGTATTCGCGTGTTGGCGGTAGTCACGCGGGATGCTGGCACTGGTCATAGCCGTCACCGTGCCGTACCTTCGTCTGCGACCGAGGCCGCTGGTCGCACGCCAACGCCGAGTGACCACGTCCCCGACGGAATGTATTCGGCTGCCGGCACCTTGCTGATAGTGCCGTCGCAGTCGCGACTAAACGTCATGCCAGTTTTGCTCCAGTCCCGTTGGCTACCAACATGGTCGGGCTTTGCAGGCTCGGAGGGAAAACGAGCTGGCCACCCCACTCAGCGATATAGCTGAGTTGTTTGGTCAGCTCGGCTTCCAGGTTCCACGGAAGGGCCATGACCACGTCCGGCCGGTCCCTGATGATCGACTTCGGGTCACGAATCGGGATCCGGGTACCGGGGGTGAAGCAGCCGTGTTTGTACGGGTCGCGGTCGACGATGTACTCGATCAGATCGGTGCGGATCCCGCAGTAGTTGAGCAGCGTGTTGCCCGTGCCGGGCGCGCCGTATCCGACGACCCGTTTGCCGTCGGCTCGGCACTGAATCAGGAACCGTAACAGGTTGTGGCGCAGCGCTTCCGTGCGCTGACGCAGCTGCATGTAACCGTCGACTCGATGCAGGCCCGCCGCCTTCTCCGTGCGCAGCACCTCGACCACCCGTTCGCTGGGCGGTGCGGCAATCCGCGACGGCCGGGCCCAGATGCGAAGCGAGCCGCCATGCGTCGGCAACAGTTCGACATCGACGACCGCCAGCCCCGCGGTGGCCAGCGCGCGGGTAGCCGAAAGGAGGGTGTAGTACTGGAAATTCTCGTGGTTGATCGTGTCGAACTGGGCGTGGCGCACCAGTTTCAACGCATGGTGCACCTCGATGCTCAGCCAGCCGTCGTCGGCAAGCAGCATGCGCATCGATCGGGTGAAGCCCAGCAGATCGGATACGTGCGCATAGACGTTATTCGCGACGACCAAATCCGCCGGTCCGTATTCCTCCCGGACCCGACGCGCCAACGGCTCGTTCAGCGAGTCTGTGGCCGTCGGGACGCCTCGCTCGCGCGCGGTGGCCCCAACGTTCACTGACGGCTCGATACCCAGGCAAGGTACGCCGGCCGCGACGACATGCTGGAGCAGATAGCCGTCATTGCTGGCGATTTCCACCACAAACGACTCGGCCGACAGACCCAGTCGATTGACCGCTTGCTTGACGAACGTCTTCGCGTGTTGCACCCAGCTGTCCGAGAACGACGAGAAATAGGTGTATTCGGTGAAGGTGTCCTCCGGCGGAATGAGTGCCGGTATCTGCAGTAACAGGCAGTCCTCGCAAAGCCGTAGGTGCAGAGGGAAAGTGGGCTCGGGAAGCTCGAGTTCGTCTGGATTGAGGAACTTTTCGCATGGTGGAGTTGCACCCAGATCCAAGACGCTGACCAGGCGCTCCGAGTCGCACAGGCGGCAATTCAGCCGGACCGCCGGCGTAACGGGACTAAATCTTGTGATGGGTCTCATGGCGCACTCGAGTCGGTATGGGCCCGGACCGCGGCGGGGGCACACCGCGGCCCGGACGTTTGAGGGAAGCCCGGTCCAATTCGCGAGTGACGCGATCAGCTGCTGCCTCCGAGGCAGCGAGACCACCGTCAACAAATTGACCGAACCAATTGCCACGGTGGCCATCCATGGATCGCCGGTCGCGGCGATCACACGGAGGCGTTGCCCCCGACGGCACATTCAAGTTCATTTGCGTCATCACGCTGTGACGCTCCCAACGGTCGCCAGCAACGGCCAGTTGGCGTCTTGTTCCGAAATAACGCTCACCGGCAGGGGCCATTTGATGCCCAATTCTGGGTCGTCCCAACGGAATCCCTGCTCTTCGTCTGGTTGGCACAGTCCGCTGACCTGATAGAGCACCTCGGTGTTGTCGGCAAGGGTCTGGAAACCGTGCACAACATACGGCGGTAAGAAAAGGGCACGGCGATTGTCCGCACTGAGTTGCACCATGACGTGCTCGCCGTAGGTGCTCGACTCCGGGCGCAGGTCGACGGCCACGTCGACGATGGCGCCGCGGGTGCAGCGCACCAGCTTCGCGTCGGCATGCGGGGGAACCTGGCGATGCATGCCGCGCAGGGTCCCTCGGGCGTAGTTATAGGAGAGGTTCGTCTGCGCGACATTGGCGTTCAGCCCGTATTCGGCGAACTCGTTGGCGCAGAACGAAAGCGAGAAGAAGCCGCGATCGTCGCGGTGCGGTTCGATATCGATGATCATCACACCGTCAACAGCCGTGGGCGTGTATTTCACTGCTTCCTCCTTCGTCTCCGCTACCGACTTGCGCTAGTTCACCGAGTAATCGGATCCGGGCTCCAACACCGCCTGCTCGATCGTGAAGGCTTCGGCGTAGCGGCTGCGGCACTGCACTCCGCGGACCCGCATCAGGCCCAGAACGGCCTCGTCGTCAAACCATCCGCGGCCGGATTGCGACGGATAGCACTCGGCGAGCAAGCTCGCCTTCTCGTGCGCCGTCTCGGTTGGGATCGGCAGGTAGAGCGTCGGATTGGGCAGGTCCGACTCCCACTTGAGGACCTCGTAGCCGAGCACCAGATGATCGCGAAACTCGGTGGGGATCAGCTCAGCCAGCAATCGGTGGTCCTGGTTGTAATCGCTACGGTGCGGTCCGAACACCATGTCCGGCTCGCAATCCCGACGAAACTCAGCCAGCAGCCGTTCCACCCGGCTCGAGTAGTCCAAAATCCGGCCGGGAGGCAGATCGGCAACCGTCAATCGGACGTCGGCAGTGGGGCACAACGCCGCGAACGCGTTTTTCTCCTCGATCTCCCGCTCGGTACCGCCACCCGTCAGCACCAATGCGTGAACCACGAGATCCGGTTTGTCACGCGCGATTTCGATGAGCGTTGCGCCAGCACTGATGGCGATGTCGTCACAGTGGGCTCCGATGACAGCCACAGAATTGAGGCTCATCGGCGTCAGCACCATCATGCCGGCTGTCCCGCCGATTCGACCGAGTGCCGCACCATCCGCCGATCAACCTCCGGCGTGGCGTCTGGCCGCAGCACAGACGCCAAGAAAAGATCGCGCACTAGGGCTCCTGCCGCGGGGACACCGCCGAGGGCGTAGTGGTCAAACCGACTATAAGCATAAAAGGCATCATACATACTTTTTGGATGATGTTAAGCCTTTGAGGCAACCAACGGTATAAGCTCTGGCGATTCTGGGGACCAGCGAAGGCCGATCGACCGCTTACCGGGCCTTTTGCCTTAACCGGCGTACACCGGCCGTTGCACGATGGTCGGACGGACGTCGTAGCGGGCAGCCAGCGGCGAAGAGCTCGAGCCTGCACGTCCGGCCGAATTCGCCATCGGAGGAGCGAACGGGGTCGTGGGGGCGTTGGGCACGACCGGCGTCGGAGCGCCCAGCCCCGCGCTACCGCTCGGCAGCGCGGAGGCAACCTGACTGAACGCCGGAGCAGCAGAGGTCCAGCCCTGGGGCACCGACAATGCGCCGAGCGAAGCCGCCCGTCCCGCAGCCGCCGTCACGGCGCCGTCGAAGCCGGGAGAGCTCAATGCTCCTGATCCCGAACTCAGGCCGGTACTCCAATTCGATCCGAAGACCCCAAAGCCGTTGCTGAATGTGCTGGCCGACGGGCCGAACGAGTTCATGACCGAACCCGCAGAGCCGAGCATCGAAACGCCCGAGGTAAGCATCGACGCGGTCGAGGCGGCGCCGGACGCCACGCCCGTCCCCGATGTCACCGCAGTCGACGATGTCACCGCGGTCGACGACGACACCGCGGTCGTCAGGGCCGACACCGGCGACGTTGACGTCGTAGACGTGGTGACCGTCGTCGCAAGTGCCTCCACGGCAGCACTGGGCACCGCAGCCGAGCTCAGTGGTGTCGACAAGACCGAGCTCAACGGTGTCGAGAACATCGAGGTGAGTGGCGTCAACATCTGCACGCCTGTGCCCGCAGTGGTCTCGGCGGCCTGCGTCACCGCGGCGGCCACGGCGTCCACCCCGGCCGAGGCGGTGGTCTGCAGCGGGGCGGTGAACGGTGTCAAAGTCGACGCGGCCGACGACGCGCCGGCGTAGCCGTACATCGCGGCGGCATCCTGCGCCCACATCTCGACGTACAGGGCCTCGGTCGCCATGATCGCCGGGGTGTTCTGGCCGAAGAAATTGGTCGCAACCAGCGCCATCAGCAACGCGCGGTTGGCGGCGATCGTCACCGGGGGCACCGTCATCGCGAAAGCCGCCTCGTAGGCCGCCATGGCCGCCTTGGCTTGAGCCGCAACCTCTTCCGCCTGCGTGGCCGTTGCGCTGATCCAGGACACATAGCCGCCGGCCGCTGCCGCCATCGACAACGAAGAGGGCCCGAGCCACGTGGTCAAAAGGTCGGCAATCGCCAACGAATAGGCACCCGCCGAGAGGTACAGGTTGTCGGCCAGTGCGTCCCAGGCCGCAGAGGCGGCCGCCATCGGCCCCGCCCCCGGACCGGTGTACATCAGCCCAGAATTGATTTCCGGCGGGAATACCCCGAACTCAAGCATCGACGCACCGCCGTCGTCGATGGCGGCAGCCCTGGCAGCGCGGATCATCGAGACCGCAGCTGCCGCCCGGCCCAGGTAGCCTTTTACGCGCCCGTCGAGCCGGGGCCGGGCCGCACAGACCGACTCCCCACATACCAACCATCTTACATACTTTTGGGATGATGTGTAGGCTTGAACAAACCGAAAGTCTTGCTAAGCTATCAATCGGTGGATCGGCTCAGGGGTGGCCTCCGGGCCGCGTCGATCGCCGACTGCATAGAGCTGTTGGACTAGGCTCTAACGCAGACGCCTTGAGACCGAGGGCCCGTTGTGAAACCGTCGCGGCGGAGCAGCCAGGCATGCGCTGCGACGGTGGTCAAACCGTCGGCGCGCACGATTATTAGGTGGCCCAACCATGACCGAACTGACCGACACCAGAGCCGACACCACCCGCGCACAAATCCTGCGGGCGGCGGCACGTCAATTCGCCCAACTGCCGTACCACCAGGTCGGCCTCGATGACGTCCTCGCCGAGGCCGAGTTGACCAAGGGCGCAATGTATTTCCACTTTCGCTCGAAGCACGCGTTGGCGTTGGCCATCATCGAAGACCAGACCACGCGGTACACCGAGGCGATCGCCGAACTGCAAGCCCGAAAATTCTCCGGCTTGGAGACGCTGATCGACTTCTCATATCAGCTCGCGGTTCGGGATATCACCGAGGACATCGCGAGGGCGTCATTGCATCTGCTCGAATCGATCGGCCGGATCGACGGGCTTCAGGCGAAGTTGCTGGGGATGTGGATCGACATGCTGACGTCCACCGTCAAGCAGGCCATCGGCGAGGGCGATGTCTTCGACGACTGTGACCCGCAGGACGTGGGACGTCTGCTGGTGGCGCTGTACATGGGGCTACGCCAAACCGGCAACCTCGACGATCCCGAGAAATTTCTCACCGAGCTCGAGCGAACCTGGGTTTTGACACTGCCGGGCTTTGTGCTTCCGGAGCGGATCGAATACTTCACCCAATTCATCAGGCGGCGTTCGGCGATCGCCGCCGGCAGTGCTTCTGCGCTGGCAGGGGCGAGTTAAGCGCATTACCGCATCCGGTGATCCGGATGTTTCGGACCACCGACTGTTAAGCTTCCCGCCGAGTAGCGGCTTGTGAGACACCGAGGGTCCGGAGTCTGAGCACTCACCGGAACTTCGGAGGTACGGGACCATGGCGCGCCAGGTTCGGTCGGAAGCGACGCGGCGAAAGATACTCGACGCCGCGGTAGACGTGTTCAACGACGTCGGCTATGCGGCTGCCGATCGCGGCGCGATCATCGAGCGCACCGGTATGACCAAAGGGGCGTTCTACCACCACTTCGATTCGATGGAATCACTCGCGTCCGCCATCATCGAAGAAGGCGCCAAGCTGGTCGTCACCGAGTTGAGCACGATGTCGGACTCGTTTTCTCCGGCGCTGGAAAACATCCTGCACGGCACGTTCATCACCGCGGACCTGTTCGCCTCCAACAAAACGGTCCGCACCGCCGAGCAGTTGACGCTGGCGTTCGGCAAGTTCAACGACACCGCGGCGGGGGCTTACACCGCCTGGGTCGAAGCGATGGCCGCGGAAGCCAGTCGCGCGATCACCGAGGGCGACATCCGGGCAGACCTCGACCCGCACGCGGTCAGCGAATCCATCATCGGCGCAACATTCGGCGCCCGGATGCTGGGCCAGGCGACCGCGGACGGCCACGACCTCGTCCGTCGACTGACGCAGATGTGGGAGCTACTGTTCCCCGCGATCGTCACGGAAACGTCGCTGGCCTACTACCGCGAGTTCCTGGCCCGCGAGGCACTGCGTCACGTCAAGCACGACGCCGACTGAAGCCGCCCGGGTCAGTGTTCGTTGACCCACAGATGCTCGGTGAGGTCCTGGAACGTCGCGAGCGCGATATCGTCGTCGGCACGCCTCAGCGCCGACCGGCTCATCAGCGCGCGGACGGTGGAGCCGTCCTGGTGAGCCAGTTCGACGACCATGTTCGCCAAACCGTCGACAAAAGAGAGCACCGATTCCGATTCGGGCGCCGAGTGGAAGATGTCGTGGAACTTCAGCACGACGACCTCGTCCGCGTCACGGCCCACCATCTCGGCAAATGCCCTGTTCGCGAAGACGATCGTGCCGTCGCGCAGGACCGCCAGGGTGGGCACCGGGATGCGTTCCAGCAACACCAGGGTCGGCAACTGCTCGAGCGCCTCCAGCGGAGATCCGCTAGCCGGCGCTGTTCGTCGTCGCTCCACCGCTTGATTATTGTCCATAGCTGCGGCGATTGCCGAATCCCGCGCAAAGAATCCTGACTGGGACGCCTCCGTTACCGGGGACGCCCGGGGCGGTGCGGTTTCTTTGCCCCGACCGTGCGGATAATGACACGCTGGACGGGTGGCGGCCGCAAGCCCGCTTGCCGCAGCGAGCGGCCGGTAGCGAGGAGGTTCTTTTGACATCGCATGGCGAATCGGCGGTCCTCGTCCTGGCGGCCGGGGCCGGCACCCGGATGCGCTCGGACACGCCGAAGGTACTGCACACCCTCGCCGGCCGCAGCATGCTGGCGCACTCGCTGCATGCGATCGCCAAGATGGCACCGCAACACCTGGTGGTCGTGGTGGGCCACGATCACCAGGTCATCGAACAGGCCGTCGGCGAGCTGGCCGGAACGCTGGGCCGCCCGATCGACGTGACACTGCAGGACCAGCAGCTCGGCACGGGTCATGCGGCACTGTGCGGATTGTCGGCGCTGCCCGATGACTTCGGCGGCGTCGTCGTCGTCACGTCCGGCGACATTCCGCTGCTCGACGCCGACACGCTGGCCGACCTGGTGACCAGCCACAACTCGCGCGGCGCGGCCGTCACCGTGCTGACCACGACGCTCGACGATCCCACCGGCTACGGCCGCACGCTGCGCACCCAGGACGACGAGGTGATGGCGATCGTCGAGCAGGCCGACGCGACGCCGCAGCAGCGGGAAATCCGTGAGGTCAACGCCGGCGTGTACGCCTTCGACGCCGCCACGCTGCGATCGGCGCTGGGCCGGCTGTCGGCCGACAATGCGCAGCAAGAGCTGTATCTGACCGACGTCGTCGCGATCGCCCGGCAGGACGGGCAGGTGGTGCAGGCCCGCCACGTCGACGACAGCGCGCTGGTGGCCGGCGTCAACAACCGGGTGCAGCTGGCCGAGCTGGCCGCCGAACTCAATCGCCGGATCGTCGCCGCGCATCAGCTGGCCGGCGTCACCGTCGTCGACCCGGCGACCACCTGGATCGACGTCGACGTCACCATCGGCCGCGACACCGTGATCCAGCCCGGAACGCAGCTGCTCGGCGGCACCCGTGTCGGCGGGCAGTGCAGCATCGGCCCGGACACCACGTTGACCGACGTCTCCGTCGGCGACGGCGCGTCGGTGATCCGCACCCACGGCACCGAGGCGGCGATCGGTGACGGCGCCGTGGTCGGCCCGTTCACCTACCTGCGGCCCGGCACCGCGCTGGGCGCCGACGGCAAGCTCGGCGCATTCGTCGAGACCAAGAACTCCACGATCGGCGCAGGCACCAAGGTGCCGCACCTGACCTACGTCGGTGACGCCGACATCGGCGAGCACAGCAACATCGGCGCGTCCAGCGTCTTCGTCAACTACGACGGCACAACCAAGCAGCGCACCACGGTCGGCTCGCACGTGCGCACCGGCTCCGACACCATGTTCGTCGCCCCGGTCACCGTGGGCGACGGCGCCTACACCGGGGCCGGCACCGTGGTGCGCGAGGATGTCCCACCCGGCGCGCTGGCGGTTTCCGGTGGGCCGCAGCGCAACATCGAGGGCTGGGTCGAGCGCAAGCGGCCCGGCAGCGCCGCCGCACAGGCTGCCGAGAAGGCACGCGCCACCGATGAAGAGGCGACATGACGCCAACCCGGCGGCGCGTCCGCCGTTCGCTACCTAGTATTTGTAGGCGATCCCATTAGTTCATCAGCCAGCCATTCAGTAACCATCCGATCCCGACACGGCGAGGGCAGCACGTGAGCCACGACTGGACCGACAACCGCAAGAACCTGATGCTCTTCTCCGGCCGCGCGCACCCCGAGCTGGCCGAGCAAGTAGCCAAAGAACTCGACGTGCACGTGACCGCGCAGACCGCGCGCGAGTTCGCCAACGGCGAGATCTTCGTCCGCTTCAACGAGTCGGTGCGCGGCTGTGACGCCTTCGTCCTGCAGTCGGCCCCGGCGCCGGTGAACGACTGGCTGATGGAATCGCTGATCATGATCGACGCCCTCAAGCGGGGCAGCGCCAAGCGGATCACCGCAGTCTTGCCGTTCTATCCCTATGCCCGTCAGGACAAGAAGCACCGTGGGCGCGAACCGATTTCGGCCCGGTTGGTCGCCGATCTGCTCAAGACCGCCGGTGCGGACCGGATCGTCACCGTCGACCTGCACACCGATCAGATCCAGGGCTTCTTCGACGGGCCCGTCGACCACATGCGCGGGCAGAACCTGCTGACCGGCTACATCAGCGACAACTACTCCGACGGCAACATGGTCGTGGTCTCCCCCGACTCGGGCCGGGTCCGTGTCGCGGAGAAATGGGCCGACGCACTGGGCGGCGTGCCGCTGGCATTCATCCACAAGACCCGCGACCCCCGGGTGCCCAACCAGGTGGTCTCCAACCGCGTGGTCGGTGAGGTGGAAGGACGCACCTGCGTGCTGATCGACGACATGATCGACACCGGTGGCACCATCGCCGGCGCGGTCAAGCTGCTGCGCGACGAGGGAGCCGGTGACGTGATCATCGCGGCCACCCACGGCGTGCTCTCCGACCCGGCGTCGCAGCGGCTCGCGGCCTGCGGCGCCCGGGAAGTGATCGTCACGAACACGCTGCCGATCGGCGAGGAGAAGCGCTTCCCGCAACTCACGGTGTTGTCGATCGCGCCACTGCTGGCCAGCACAATCCGCGCGGTGTTCGAAAACGGCTCGGTCACAGGGCTATTCGACGGTGACGCCTAGATGGCAGCTACGGCCACCATCTACCACAATCCCAGGTGCACGACCTCCCGCAAGACCCTGGAGTTGCTGCGCGACAGCGGTTTTGAGCCCACGATCGTGGAGTACCTGAAGACGCCGCCGTCGCGGGGCGAGTTGGTCAAGATGATCAGCGCCGCCGGCATCGACGTGCGCGCCGCGGTGCGCAAACGCGAGGCCCTGTATGCCGAGCTCAACCTGGCCGACGCCGGCGACGACGAGCTTCTCGACGCGATGGCCGAACATCCCATCCTGATCGAGCGGCCGTTCGTCGTCACTCCGAAAGGCACGCGACTGGCCCGTCCGGTCGACACGGTGCGCGAGATCCTGTGAGGCCGAGGTTGTACCGAGCCGCGGCCGCCGCAGCCGTCATCGCTGTGAGCGTGCTGCCGATCGGTTGTGGACCGAAAAATCCTGACTACCAGTCGATTTGGAGTACGAAGCCGACAACGACGACAAGCCCGACGCCGACCGAAGCGCCGGAGCCGTTTGCAAAATACCTCAAGGACATGGGGGTGTCCGGCACGCCGGTTGCACCCGACCAGTTGCCCGATTTGACCGCGACAATTCCGATACCGGCGGGCTGGGCGAAGGCAGACAATCCCAAAAGCCCGCCCACCACTGTGGCGATCGCCAAGGGCGACGGCCTGCCCGCGGCAATTCTCGAGGTGTTCAAGATGGACGGCGATTTCGATGCCGCCGAATTGGTGAAGCACGGCAACGCCGACGCTGCGCTGCTCACTGACTTCAAGCAGCTCAACGCGTCCAACGCCAACTTCCACGGCTTCCCGTCGTCGATGATCGAGGGCAGCTACGACGTCGGCGGTGTGCGGCTGCACACCTACAACCGGATGGTCATCGCCACCGGATCGGGCCCGGACAAGCAGCGTTATCTGGTTCAGCTCTCGGTCACCAGCCGCGCCGACAAGGCCGCGCCCGAGGCCGCCGATCTCGAGACGATCATCAAGGGGTTCACCGTCGCCCCCAAGTAGCGTCCAGCGCACGGCGAGGTCGCACTAATGTGGATGCCATGACCTCGTGGACCGCCGCCGACCTGCCCTCGTTCGCCGGGCGCACCGCCATCGTCACCGGCGCCAACAGTGGCCTCGGCGCGGTCACGGCCCGCGAACTGGCCCGGGCCGGCGCTCAGGTCATCCTGGCCGTGCGCAACACCGGAAAAGGCGAGGCAGCCGCCCGGGAGATGCCCGGAGACGTCGAGGTGCGACGACTCGACCTCCAGGATCTGGCCTCGGTGCGGCAGTTCGCCGACGGGGTGGACAGCGTCGACGTCCTGGTTAACAACGCTGGCATCATGGCCGTCCCGCACGCGGTCACCGCGGACGGCTTCGAAAGCCAGATCGGCACGAACCATCTCGGACACTTCGCGCTGAGCAATCTGTTGTTGCCCAAGGTCACCGACCGGGTGGTGACGGTGTCTTCGTTGATGCACTGGATGGGTTACATCAGCCTGCGCGATTTGAACTGGACGTCGCGGCCCTACTCGGCGTGGCTTGCGTACGGCCAGTCCAAACTCGCCAATCTGCTGTTCACCAGCGAACTGCAACAGCGCCTTTCGGCGATCGGATCGCCGGTGCGGGCGCTGGCCGCTCATCCCGGTTACTCGCACACCAACCTGCAGGGGCAGTCCGGTCACAAGATCGGCGACACGCTGATGGCGCTCGGTAACCGGCTGGCCACCGACGCCGACTTCGGTGCACGGCAGACGCTGTACGCGATCTCGCAGGACCTGGCCGGAAACACCTTCGTCGGCCCGCGCTTCGGCATGATCGGAAGCAGCCGACCGGTCGGACGCAGCCCGCTGGCCAAACGCGACGCCACCGCGGGCGCGCTCTGGGAGCTGTCCGAACGGCTGACCGAGACCAAATTTCCGCTCTGAGCCGCTGATGCGCTAACCTTGCCGGGCGTCACGGCGAGGGCGGCTTGCGACGAATTCGCAGGCCACCGTTATCGACGGGGACCGTTTCTACTGGTCGTCGCGATTCTGGCTGTGCCACAAACCTGACACAGGAGCGACATCCATGGCTAAATCGGCGAACGAGCTCACCGTCTCGGTGCGGACCAAGACCGGCAAGGGCGCGTCCCGGCGCGCGCGGCGCGAGGGCAGGATTCCGGCCGTGCTCTACGGCCACGGCGCCGAGCCGCAGCACCTGGAGCTGCCCGGCCACGACTTCGCCGCGGTGCTGCGTCACTCCGGCACCAACGCGGTGCTGACCCTCGACATCAACGGCAAGGAACAGCTGGCGCTGACCAAGGCGCTCGCGATCCACCCGATCCGCCGCACCATCACGCACGCCGACCTGTTGGTCGTCCGTCGCGGTGAGAAGGTCGTCGTCGAGGTCACCGTCGACGTGGTGGGCGAGGCGCAATCCGGCACCCTGGTTACCCAGGACACCAACACCGTCGAGATCGAGGCCGAGGCGCTGGCGATCCCCCAATCGCTGACCCTTTCGATCGAAGGCGCCGAGGCCG
>Ga0335074_10007262_pt1 | contig 15347 bp, 13 predicted proteins | sample Lox_Sample_23_FD_206715 | JGI IMG/M metagenome (GOLD analysis project Ga0335074, IMG submission 206715) | Soil microbial communities from Loxahatchee National Wildlife Refuge, Florida, United States - Lox_Sample_2.3 | ecosystem: Environmental > Terrestrial > Soil > Wetlands | place: USA... | reverse complement strand
GCGCCTTTTCGCGTGAACTTCTTCTCGCGATTCCACTGCTTGAGAACTCCGACGACTTTGTCTTCGACAACCAGATGATCGCCCAGGCCGTGATGTTCGGCTTCAAGATTGGCGAGATTTCCTGCCCGACGAAGTATTTCGAAGAGGCATCGTCGATCAACTTTCGCCGCAGCGTGAGATACGGGCTCGGCGTGCTTGCCACCACCGCCAGCTTTGTTCTGCACAAGCTGGGAATCCGGCGGGCGCCCCGATTCGGCACATCCGGACGCAAGATTACAGAGAGCTACTACTCTCACATTCACCAGGGTTCGTGACCGTGCTGGAAGCAAACAGGTCAGACGATGAAGGCGCACGGCCGAGTCTCCGCCGCTGGCATCACCTGGTCATCTTTCTTCTTGCCTGCCTGATCCTGGCCTCACGCCGACCTGATGCAATCTTCCTTCCGCAGTTTCGCGCCGAAGATGGGCACGTATGGTTCGCTGACGCCTACAACCTCGGCTGGCTCGCATCATTGATCCGCACCCAGGATGGATACCTGCAGACGTTTTCACGGCTGGGGGCAGCTCTCAGCCTTCTGATCCCTATCGCACTGGCGCCTCTCGTGCTCAACGTGATTGCCTTCGCAGCCCAGGCCCTGCCTGTGAATCTACTGCTCTGCTCGCGCTCCTCTGCCTGGGGAAGTCTTCGTTTCAGGGCGATGCTTGCGGCCATTTACCTGGGCCTGCCCAGCACTGGAGAGGCCGGCCTCGGCATTACCGAGTCGCAGTGGCTGCTGGCCCTGAGTGCGTTTCTCCTCATCGTGGCCCGGCCGCCAAAGAACCGAGCGGGCTGGCTTCTGGATATCGCCTTTCTCGCGCTCTCGGGCTTGTCTGGCCCATTCTGCATCTTTCTGTTGCCGATTGCGGTTTATGTGGCCGCGCGGCGCCGAAATCTCCGGCGCTGGGCTCCCGTCTGGATCCTCGGAATCAGCTGCGCAATCCAGCTATTTGGACTGTTGATTCTCGACCGTATGATTCGCCCCCGTTACGAGATGGGAGCGAATGCGGCGCTGCTCGTGCGCATTCTCGGCGGAAATGTATTCGTCGCCGCTTTGATCGGCAACAACCGCCTGGCTGCCATGCCGGGGCCGGGAATCTTTATTCTGCTCCTCGGTGCGCTTCTTGTCGGAGGAACCATCGCTGCCGTCTGCCTTCTCAAGTCGAACCTCGGGATGAGGTTGTTCCTCCTGCTTTCCGGCGCGATTATGATTGCATCCTTGCTGGCGCCCTCGGGGGGCATACCTGCTGGCGTCACTGTATGGCAGATGCTGGCTAAGGCTGGCAGCGTGCGTTACTGGATCTTTCCGTCGCTGGCCTTTGCATGGTCGCTGGGCTGGTGCGTCCGAGTGAAGAAAGACGCCTTGCGCGTCCCTGCCGCAGTTCTGCTGGGCATCTTGTGTCTGGGCAGTGTGTTTCAATGGCGGCTGCCGGCGCTTGACGATCTGCATTACGCCGAATACGCCAGAGCATTCGAGGCTGCGGCACCGGGAACCGTCATGACGATTCCTGAGAACCCGATGGGGTGGGAGATACGGCTTGTCAAGCATCAGACCTTTTGAGAGAATCGCCTTTCTGCGGGTGAAGGTCGCGGGGTCGACATCGTATTGCAATGCTGCATCACGAATTGGAGCTCGACGCCTCAGGAATTGGAGTAAGACCGGGAATGGTTAGAGACGCCGAACTGCTCGTCTCATCGCTGCCGGCAACCCGATTCCGGCAGCAGGGCATTGACTCGGGTGCGGCGCGATCTTTGCGCAGTTTCTGGCCTGAGTGGTGCGCACTGGCCTTGTATGCGGCACTGGTTGCCTGTGCCATTCCTTACCACGAACCCTGGGCCGATGAGGCTCAAACCTGGCAGTTGGCCCATTCTCTGCCGCTGCTTTCTCTCTTCAAGACCTACATCCGGTACGAAGTTTCGCCAGGTTTGTGGCCTCTGCTTCTGTGGATCCTGATTCGCCTGCACATCACTTACGCGGGCCTGCACTGGATCTGCGGCCTCATCGCTGCTGCGGGCGCTGCGCTGTTGCTCTTTAAGTCGCCGTTTCCGCGATGGCTCAAGCTCCCCTTGCCCTTCACCTGCTTTCTCCTGTTTCAATACGCGGTTGTTGCCCGCAACTATGTGCTTGCCCCGCCGCTCATGTTCCTGGCTGCCATCCTTTGGAAGAAAAGTCCGTTGCGGCTGGCGCTGGTGCTGGGATTGCTGGCAAACGTTGCTCTTCATACCACGATGATCGCTTCGGTGCTCGTCCTGATCTATCTCATCGAGCAGGTGCGGAGCGCTGGCGTAAAGACTTTGCTGGGCCAGTGCAAATTTGTTGGCGCGGTAGCGGTGTTTCTTGCCTTCCTGGCGTTTGCACTCTACACTGCATGGCCCCCCCACGATCTTGCCTTCGCCCCCGATCGCAGCCTGCCCACATTTCTTCCTCGTTTTCTGACCGCACTTTTTTGGCCGGTATGCTATCCCCAGCTTCTCTCTCTCTCATTCTGGGTGGTAATTGCAGTCCTGTTTTACGCGCGGCGCAACCTGTTATTTCTTTTTCCGATTTTGCTCTATGCGCTCTTTTGCGGCGTGGTGTACCTGGTCTGGTGGCATGCAGGGCTTATTGCCGTCCTGTTGATAGGTATGTTGTGGATCACCTGGCCGCCGGCCGCACAGCCAATTCAAAGCGGAGAGCGATATGGGCGCATCGCATTCGCTGTCATGATCGCCTTCCAGATCGGCTGGTCGGGTTACGCGCTTTATTACGATCATTACTTCGCTTTCGCACCCGATCCTGCCACAGCAGCGTACCTGCGGCCCTTTGTGAACGAAGGTGCCCCGATTGCCGTCACTTACCTGAAGGATTATCGCGCCGGCAGTTCGCAGGCATTTCTTTCAGTCGGTCCCGAACCCTTTTTCGACCACAATATCTACGCGAATACACCCTATCCTTTCTGGTGGTGGAGCAAGAAGGACCGAAGCGATGCTGATTTTAACGCCCTCCTTCCTACGCATCCACGTTTCGTGCTCGTGGTATCAATAAAGCCGGGGACGATTGCGCAGCCTGATCTGGATCATCCTATCTATCGGACCCTGGCGAATCAGGGCTACCAGTATCGCAATACTTTTTGCGGCAGCCAGCCAATGGGTCCTCAGCTCGGCCTCACCGTCTGCCATGTGATTTATGAATACCCAATCAGGCCAGGCGCGTTTAAGTAAATGGAGCTCAGATGTCTCTATGGCATCAACCCGTTCGTTTTCCGCTGTGGCATTGGCGGTTACGCACCGGCCAGGGGCAATCTCCTGCACGGCAAACCTTTCTTTGGCTGATTCTTTTTGCCTCCCGGTGCGCGCTATCCCAATCGGTCGCGCCGCCGGTGTCGATCTCTGTGGTTGATGAGACCGGAGTCGGAGTTGACGGGGTCGAAGTCACCATCACAGAGTCCGGACACGGCCTCATCCAGCTCCGCACTGGTTTCGACGGCCAGTGCATCCTCACGTCCGTTCCTTCCGCACCTTACTCAGTCAAAGCTGAGAAGCCCGGCTTCTATCAGTTCACAGAAACAAATGTTGAACCCAACTCGACCAGCGTGAAAATCGTTCTGGTGCACGAACAATATGTGCGCCAGGAGGTAAACGTCTCGGCATCCTCGCCGGGAATCGACACGTCACAGCCCTCCGACACCCTCACCATGAACATGCCCGAAATTGTGAATATCCCGTATCCGACTTCGCGCGATATCCGTGATCTTCTTCCGTTTTATCCCGGGGTGGTACAAGATTCATCGGGCCAGGCACACGTTGCGGGCTCTGAGACATGGGAGACAATCGACACGCTTGACGGATTCGAAATCCGCTCGCCTGAAGAGGGCACGCTCGACTTGCGCGTGAGCGCCGACGCGGTTCGGTCCATCGATGCCGAGTCAACTCGTTATCCAGTCGAGTTTGGCCGCGCCACCGGCGGGGTCTTTGCTTTTTACACCGGCATGGGCGACAACAAATATCGCTTCAATGCCACGAACTTCGTTCCCTCGTTACGCGATCTCAACGGAATCCGGTTCGACAAATTTGTCCCGCGCTTCACCTTCTCAGGCCCGCTGGCGCGCAATCGTGCCTGGTTTTACGATGGGCTCGAAACTGAATCCGACAACATCTACATCACTGAGCTGCCATCAAACGCCGACTCCGACCTGCTCAACCGCGGCAGCAATCTTTTCAAGATCCAGGCCAACGCATTGCCGGCGAATATCGTCACCGCGGGCCTTCTCTTCAACGTTTACCACTCGCCCTACGACGGCATCTCGGCATTGACGCCGCAGCAGAGCACCACTAATCGCAACATCATCGCGTGGCTGCCTTACGCACGGGATCAATGGACCATCCGCGGCGCGCTGCTCGATTTTGGCATCGGCGTCATGCGCTTCCGCGACGGCTATGAGCCGCATGGCGACTCGCCTTACCAGCTCACTCCTGAGCTTGCGCAGGGCAGCTACTTTGAGAATCTGACCGGCCGCTCGCAGCGCATCCAGGAAACCACGACTCTATACCTTCCTGTGCGCGAGTGGCTGGGCAGCCACCAGGTCAAGGCCGGCCTGGACCTCAACCTCACCGGCTATAACGAGAATGTCGCGCGCACATCTGTGAGTTACCTGCGCGAAGACGGAACTTTGGATCGGCAGAGTGTCTTTGCGCCGGCGGCGCCCTTCACGCTGCATAACGCTGAGATCGGCGCCTATCTTGAAGACCACTGGCAGATCACACAGCTTCTGCTCATCGAGCCGGGCGTGCGCTTTGACTGGGATGAAATCATCCGCAAGCCGATGCTGGCGCCGCGCATCGCAGCCGTTTATGTGCCTGGCGCGGGCAGAGGAACAAAGATTTCGGCCGGCATCGGCCTCTACTACGAACAAACCTACCTCAGTTACCTCGCTCAGACTTTCGCGGGTGTCCGCGACGACACATATTTTGGAGCAGATGGCATTACGCCTTCGGGTCCCGCTCAGGAAACGACATTCACCGTGACGCGCGGTTCGCTCGACACGCCGCATGCGGTAAATGCGAGCCTCGCGATGGAACAGCGGCTTCCATGGTCGCTGATTGCGCGCGCGAACTTGATTGAGAAGCGCACCGACCGGCTATTTACATTTGTGAATCAAAGCGGCTCCGAGAACCTTGGCGGCAACTATCTGCTTACCGACCAGCGCGACGACAGCTTTCATTCCTTTGAATTCGATGTGCGCCGCCTGTTTGCGGACAATTACCAGGTATTTGTTTCATACGAACATTCATCGGCGCGAACCAATGCTGCGCTCGATTATTTGCCTGATCCTTCACCGCTCGGCCCGCAACAGAATGGGCCGCTGGCATGGGACGTACCCAATCGCATCATGTCATGGGGATGGCTGCCCGTTCCAATTCCGCGTCTCAAAAAAAGCTGGAATTTTGTCTACACTTTGGAGACTCGCACCGGCTTTCCATATACCTCAGTGGACGCTGCGGACCAGGTGGTGGGCGCTGCCGGTTCAAGGCGATTCCCCGAGTACGCGAACCTAAGCCCCGGTCTCGAATGGAAGTTCCATTTTCACGGCGCCTACTTCGGCTTGCGCGGCGTGACGGAGAACGGGACCGGCAGATCCAATCCAACGGTGGTGAACAGCGACGTTGATTCGCCGGAATATGGAACCTTCAGTGAGCCCGAGGGCAGAGCTTTCACCGCGCGATTGCGCCTTATCGGCTCAAAGTGATGCAACGGTGGACGGTGATCGGTGAACAGTGGGACCTCGAATCGCTCGAAAAATCAATTGCAGGCTCTGGACCGACTGCGCTGGTTTTCTATCTGATCTCCGTCCACCGCTCACTGCTCACTCCCTTCGCCGTAGAATGCTTTTTAGGAGCGCTCAGATGAACGAGATCGGCAGGTTTCTTGTCGGGTTCGGGCTGCTGCTGGTTCTAGTGGGGGTCTTCGTTCTCGTTGCGGGACGTACCGGCCTGCCGCTCGGCCGCTTGCCGGGTGACTTTGCATATCGCGGCAAGCACGTCTCGGTGTACTTCCCGCTCGGCACCTCCATCCTCATCAGCGTGATCCTCACGCTCGTTCTTTATCTCCTTTCCAGGTTCCGCGGCTGAGCCGTTGCCGGCTGCACCCCTGATCGGCTTGCACGTGCCCCGCGCCGCATCCGCAACATCCTCTGTATGAAATCCATACGCGATGTTCATTTCCGACTCATTTTTCCAGGACTACAATATTCAAAGCGGCCTTCTCGGGCCGGCCCAGCGTGTTTCTGCAGGTGAAGCATGTATGCAGTCCTCTTTAAAGGAAGCAAGCGCGCTGTTTTGCTGCGGGCGGCGCTTATTATCGCCCTGGTCGCGCTCGTTGACTGGGAGGTAATCGGCTGGGTTGGGCTCGGCTTTTTGTATCTGCTGCCCATGCTGATGGTGGGCAGCGTGATGGGCCGCCGGGCCATTTTCGCGGCGGCTCTGCTGTGCACCTTCCTGGCCGAAATCTTCAGCGATCTGCCATGGACCCTGCCGACTGTAATTTCGCGCGACGTGTTGTACTTTGCGGCATTTGTCGGAGCCGGGCTGTTTATTCGCGAGGTCAACATCAGCCGCCAGGTTGCCGCAGAACACCTTAAAGTGATCGAGCGCGAGCGTGATGCCCGCCGCGATGCTGAAGAACAGTTGAAGATTCTGTTTGAGAGCAGCCCGGTGGCCATCTTCACGGCAGATGTCGACGGCATTGTGCTGACGGCCAACGAGGCCGCCCAGCGCATGCTGGGAGCACAGGACGGCGCGCTGGTTGGCAAGCCCATTCATCGTTATCTGCCCGCGCTCACCAACATCACGCTGCACGATGAATCCCTGCAGTTGCTGCGCGCGGTGATGCAGGCGCGCGGGCATCGCGAGGACGGCGAAGCTTTCCTTGCCGATATCTGCTTCTCGACCTACCAGACCAACTCCGGAACCCGCCTGGCAGCCATGGTGCTCGACGCCTCAGAGGATCTGCGCGCCCACGAAGTTGCCGGAATGCAGCAACTGCTGGAAGGCTCGCGGATCGCCGTCAGCGCGCTCTCGCACGAGATCCGTAACGTTTGCGGCGCCATTGCCGTTGTGCATCAGAACCTGAAGAGCGCAGCCTCGCTGAGCGGGAACAAGGACTTTGAAGCGCTCGGCAGCCTGGTGATCGCTCTCGAACGAATCGCCAGCGTCAATCTGCGCCAGTCGGCAAGCCAAGCCTCTGAAGTTGATCTCAACGTGTTACTTGATGAGCTGAAGATTGTCGTTGGCCCGTCGCTCCTCGAGGATGAAATCCGATCGGAATGGAACATCGAGCCGGGACTTCCGCTGGTTTGGGGCGATCGCTCGAGTCTCATGCAGGTGTTTCTGAATCTCGTTTCAAACAGCAGCCGCGCCCTCCTGCGCAAGAGCCATCGCGTGCTCACCCTGAATGCCAGGAGCGTGGGCAATCAGGTGTGTGTCGAGATTATCGACAATGGCGGAGGAGTGGCGCAGCCCGAGCATCTCTTCCGGCCATTCCAGGCCGGCGCCGAATCAACGGGGCTGGGACTCTACATGTCGCGCGCATTCCTGCGTTCCTTCCGTGGCGACCTGCGCTATATTCCCATCGAAGACGGGGCGTGCTTTGTCGTCGAGCTGCTGCCGGCCAGCGAGGTCGCGCAGGAAGTGCAGTACGCGCGGTCGACCATCTGAACCCGTGCTATCCACCATATTCCTGATCCTCAGCCGCATCGTTGCACGCGGGCGGTGCCGCGTCTCGACCACCCATGCGCGGCGATGTTAAGGTGAGAAGCGGAGAAACGCCCTAATGCAGACGGTTCAGGTCATCACCACCGGAGGAACGATCGAGAAGGCTTACTCCGAGCAGTCGGGCGCGATGCTCAACACCACCAACAAGATCGGCCAATATTTGAAACTTTTGCGTCTTCCCGGCCTCGATGTACACGTCACTCCGCTGATGAACAAAGACAGCCTGGAGATGAGCAACGACGACCGCGCGGGGCTGGTAGCCAAGGTGGGTGAGCTGCTGCCGTCGAACCAGCCTATCGTCATCACCCACGGCACCGACACGATGGTTGAGAGCGGACTTGCCATCGAGCGGGCGTTCCCCACGCCACCGGTTCCCATCATCCTCACCGGGGCCATGAGCCCGCTCGGGTTTGAGAAGAGCGACGGCCTGCAGAACCTGACTGAGAGCCTGTTTGCCGCGCGCCTGCTCAAGCCCGGCGTCTTCATCGTCATCCACGGGCAGGTGTTTCCCGTGGCTCATGTGCGCAAGGACCGCGAGCGGGGTACATTCGTTCTTGTTTGATGCACGACCTTCAACCACCCGCCAGCGCGAGAGCCAATGACCGGCTCTGAGGGTGTAGAGTGTCCAAGAGACCGGAGAGAACGGATGAAAGCATTGGTAAAGAGCCGGGCCGAGCGGGGGCTCTGGCTCGAAGACATTCCCGAGCCCGAGATCGGCATCAACGACGTGCTGGTGAGGGTTCACTACACCGGCATCTGCGGCACCGATGTCCATATTTACGAGTGGGACGAGTGGGCGCAGAAGACGATTCCGGTGCCTATGGCGATCGGTCACGAGTTTGTGGGCGAAGTGGTAACGGTGGGCTCGAACGTGAACGACTTTTTTGCCGGCGACATTGTGAGCGGCGAGGGGCATGTGGTGTGCGGGCGTTGCCGCAACTGTCTGGCCGGACGCCGTCACCTGTGCGCTGCGACGCAGGGCGTGGGCGTCAACCGACCGGGCGCGTATGCCGAGTTCATTGCGCTCCCCATGTCGAACATCTGGCGCCACAGTCCCGGCATCAACCAGGAGGTCGCGGCCATCTTCGACCCCTTTGGCAACGCGGTGCACACGGCGCTGGCCTTCCCGGTGCTGGGTGAGGATGTGCTGATCACCGGCGCCGGCCCCATCGGCATTATGGCGATTCCCGTGGTGATGCATGCGGGCGCGCGGCACGTCGTGATTACCGACGTGAACCAGTTCCGGCTCGATCTGGCCCGCCAGATGGGCGCGACCCTGGCCGTCGACCCGACGCAGAATCCACTCAAAGAGGTGCAGAAGCAGCTTGCCATGACCGAGGGGTTCGACGTGGGCCTCGAGATGTCGGGCAACCCGCAGGCGCTGCGCGACATGATCGCCAACATGAGCCACGGCGGCAAGATCGCCGTTCTCGGCATCCCAGCCAAGGACATGTCTCTCGACTTGCGCCAGATCATCTTTAACATGCTCACGCTGCGCGGCATCTACGGCCGCGAGATGTACGAGACCTGGTACAAGATGACGGTGATGCTCGAATCGGGCGTGGACATATCGCCGGTGATCACCCACCGTTACGACTACACCGACTTCGAAAAGGGCTTCGAGGCCATGGTCTCCCGCCAGACCGGCAAGGTGATTCTGGACTGGACCAAGGCGTAAAGGCAGCGAGTCGGCGAGTCAGCAAGACGGCTAGTCAGCGAGTCGGCGCTGACTCTGCGGGACAGTTTTTTGGGGGGTATACCCCCCGGTATTCCCTGTAAAAAAGTGCATTGGTTTCATCGGTTTAGGTATAAATTTTAACAGTAACCTGATTAGAATCAGCGGTCTGCAGCCAAGCGTATGAAAACAAATGGCTTAGGTGATGGGTTCGGGCCGGCTCTAATATCAAAACTCGCTCGGCGTTCCATTCTCGGTTTCAAGGTAGCACGGGAAGGGGTAATTACCGGCAGTGTGTCACGAACAAAAGTGAAAGCTTTTGATGCTGTACCGAAGATGGGAGACGGCCTCCCGGAGCCGGCTTGCAGGAGTTGGCTTCAAACCGCGCGGTGCTGCTGCGTGCCGAAAGGGCGTGGTGGTGAACGACCGTGGAAAAGGCATCGTGAAGGTGTTAGGTAGGTGTCGAGGAGATGAGCGAAAGCAAACCGTCCGATGACGCATCGTTAATTACTTAAGGCGCTGTCGAAACTGGGGTCGTGCAGATGCTCCAGGATAAGCCGGGAAGAAACCTGTTTACGGTCCTGGCGGCAGTCGGTGTATAGGCGGCATGAACTCGATACAGGCTTTGGTATGGAACGTGAGAACTTCGACCTGGATGAGAAGGGAAATGACAAGTGGCAGACACCACGAGGAAGAATACCGATGCCGGGCCGAGGGGCGGGGCTGCTCGCAGTAGCGATGAAGCTTCTGTAATGGGAGTGGAGCGAAGGGGCAGAGTTATCCGGTCGACGAGTGTCGCCAACTCGTTTTTGTGGGGATGAGTGACATGAAATCGACGAAATCTTTTGTCATTGCGAAGCGGGCAGTATGGGAGGCATACCAGCAGGTGAAGGCCAACCGAGGTGCTGCGGGCATCGACGAGGAAACGATCGCGATGTTCGAGCAGAACCTGTCGAGGAATCTGTACAAGCTGTGGAACCGGATGTCGTCGGGTTCGTATCTGCCGCCGCCGGTCAAGCAGGTGGAAATTCCGAAGGCAACGGGGGGCATGAGAAAGCTGGGTATACCAACTGTGTCTGATCGCATTGCGCAGACCGTGGTCAACCACCCCAGCGAATACAAATCATTCGCTGGGGACCCTGGTCAAGCACGCCATCGAACCGAAACTCGAACCGATCTTCCATCCGGACTCGTATGGATATCGGCCGGGGCGTTCGGCTAAGCAGGCGGTTGCCGTCACCAGGAAGCGGTGCTGGCGATATGACTGGGTGGTGGAGTTTGACATCAAGGCGGCCTTCGATCAGATCGATCATGGTCTGTTGATGAAGGCGGTCGTCAGCCACATCAAGGAAAGCTGGATTCGGCTGTATATCGAACGGTGGCTTAGGGCGCCATTCGAGACTACGGACGGGGAACGGCTGGCGAGGGAGCGCGGAACGCCGCAAGGTGGAGTAGTCTCGCCGATCTTGATGAACCTGTTCATGCATTATGCTTTCGACGCCTGGATCGGGCGTACCTGTCCGCTATGCCCGTTTGCCCGGTATGCCGACGACGCGGTGGTTCACTGCCGCAGCAGGGAGCAGGCCGAAAAACTGATGCGGAGCATCGCATCGCGGCTAACGGAATGCGGGTTGACGATGCATCCGCAGAAGTCGAAGGTGGTTTACTGCAAGGATGGCAAACGCACCAAATCCTATCCGCATGTGCACTTCACGTTCCTGGGCTTTACGTTTCGGCCCCGGAAGGCAAAAGGCGCTCAGAACCGGTTTTTCACCAATTTTTTGCCGGGGGTGAGCGCCGATGCCTTGAAGCACATGCGCCAGGTGGTGCGGGGCTGGCGCATACATCGACAGACGCCAGCGACGCTGGCCGAACTGGCGAAGCAATACAATCCGGCGATACGAGGCTGGTGGAATTACTTCGGGGCGTTTTATCGGACGGCGATGCACAAGCTCTCTCGGTATATCGATCAAAGGCTTGAGCAGTGGGCCAGACGCAAGTACAAAACGCTGTTGCGGCGCGGGTCGCGCAGTGTGGACTGGCTCCGCCGGATGAGGAACGAATCTCCCCGGATGTTCCATCACTGGAGTGTGGCTGGGAATAAGGTTGGGTAACGGGAGCCGTGTAAATCGAGAGATTTACGCACGGTTCTGCGAGAGGCTCAGGGTGAGATTCCCTGGGCCTACTCACCAAGCGGCGGGGTTAGCTGGGTTGGCGGCGTTGGCGGGGTTAGAGTGCGCCGGGCGCGCATGTTGACGAGGCTAAAGTTCGTGGTCTCCCAGGTCTGAGAACCCAGACCTGGGGCACCCGGCTTCGCGTAGGATGAGATACCCGGTGCTATGGGCGCCGGATGCCTGGGATCGGGTACGAGATTGTCCCGCGACCAAAGGGAGCGCGATAAAACGCCGCTTGGCGCCCGGAGCGCGCAGTTCGCCATACACGAAGTATTGGTGGGCGGTCAGGGACTCGAACCCCGGACCTCCTGCGTGTGAAGCAGGCGCTCTAACCAGCTGAGCTAACCGCCCTTGAATGGGAGGGGAAAGACCGCGCCAGAGGCTGATCCTGTAGGTTAGAGTAACACCAGCAGGGGTTTGGAACCAACCCGGGACCGGAACGAAACGCCCTCCCGGGGCTATCGATTTCAGTATCAGTCACACATGCTCCGGATCGTCCGATCTCTTATCCGCGCAGGCATCTTCCCCTCGTTTGGGGAGGGAGGGCTCTGCCCCTTGCCGGCCGGCTGGCCCGCTTTAAGACTGGAATCCGAGCGCACCTGGCCATCCCTTCTCACCCGGTTCGCGGCAATTGGCCGATCTTCAGGATCCGATGAGGGTTCGGGGGATTCCCATGAGGAGAAAAGGGAGCCTGAATCGAACCCGGAAAACGACCTCGAAACGCAACCTTCCGGGGAAGATGGGGTTCCAGAAGATATGGCAACCATGGTCCTAGACAGAACCGGGTTGGGAGCGTCTCCGGCGATAGACCGCGAGTTCGGGATCGACCCGGCTGCGGCGCAAAGGGCCGAGGCTGACCCGGCCGGCGACGCGGCAGTGATGTTAAGAGTTGCCGCGGGAGACGAGGCGAGTTTTAATTACCTTGTCGAAAAATACCATCGGCCGATGATTCACTTTCTGTTTCGGATGGTTCGAAACCAGGCAGTAGCCGAGGAGCTGGCACAGGAAGTGTTTTTGCGCGTCTATCGTGCCAGAGAGAGTTACAGGGCCGAGGCGCGGTTTACCACCTGGCTTTACCGGATTGCGACCAACCTGGCGGTGAATCACGCGCGCGATACGCGGCACGAGCGGGCGGCGCAGACGGTTTATCTTGACGAGCCGGACCAGGAAACGGGGACGACTCCCGACGTGGCCGACGACGAGCCGAGCGTGGAACAGCGGATGCTGCGCGATGAGCGCATGGCCGCGATTCGCTCTCATGTGCTGGCGCTCCCGGAGCGCCAGCGCATGGCGGTACTGATGCACAAATATCAGGGACTGGATTACCGGCAGATCGGGGAAGTGCTGAAGCTCAGCGAGTCGGCTACAAAGTCGCTGCTCTTCCGCGCCTATCAAACGTTGCGGGACAAGTTGAAGAGTTTTGCGTGAGTTGAAAGAAGCCGGAACGAACCGGCAGAGGGCGGGGTGGAACCCATGATGAACAAATCGAAATGCACGGGGATGGAATCGAAGCTGGCTGACCTGCTGCTCGATCCTGCCTCGGCGCCTGCCAAGGTTCACGAGCATGTTGCGGAGTGCGAAACGTGCAAGCGCGATCTGGAGGGGCTGAAGGCAACCATGGGGCTGCTCGACGCCTGGGAGGCACCGGAGCCAAGCCCGTATTTCATGACCCGGATGCTGGCGCGGATGCGGGAAGAGCGCGAGGCCGCGCCGGCCGGGTGGTTGGCCCGCAAGTTATCGAGCTTCCGCGCGGGAATGACCTATGGGTCGCACCACATGCACGCGCGTCCGCTGGCTGCCATGGCGTTGACGGTGCTGCTGTTGCTGGGTGGCGGCGCTTATCTCGACCTGACGATCTCGAACCAGCCCCAGCCGCAACCTAACGCAGCAGTGGTCCATGACCTGCAAACACTCGACAGCAATGCGCAGGTACTGGACCAGATGGAAGCGCTGACCAGCACGGATAACGACAACGGAGATTGATTGAGTTGGAACTTTCGCCCAGGAGCGGGAAGAAAGATGAAAGGCACGACCAAAGCGGAAGGAATGCGTCTGGCGACTTTGCTGACGACGCTGTTCCTGTGCCTGGCGCCTGCCGTGATGCCGGCCCAGCGCTCCGCTGAGCGTCGAGCCGCTCCTGCTGCCCGGCGCTCTGAAGGCCAGCGTGCGGGTCAGGGCGCCCGGATGCGCCAGCAGCAAAAGCTGAATCGTCAACTGGAGCGGCAGAACCGCCAGTTCCAGCAGCGAAATCAGGGGCAATTCCGGGGTCAATATCAAGGACAATACAGGGGCCAGGGCGGACAGTACCAGGGCCAGTACCAAAGGCAGTACCAGGGGCAGAATCAGGGACAGTACCGGTCGACGCCGGGCGAGCAGCCTTATGGCAACTCGGGCGCAGAGCGGCCGATTAACGGCTATAGTGGGGCTGGCGGCGGCGCGTACCAGAGCCGGCCCAATCAGGATCGTCCGGCTCAGACTCGTCCGGTTCAGGGTCAGGCCCGGCCGGCTGAAGCCAACCGGCCGGCTACTGCGCCGGTATATCAGGCGCAGAGACCTTGGGCGACGCGTCCGAACACGGGACCTCCGGGGCACCTGGGCGATTGGCTCAACCAGCACCGCAATCTTCCCGTGCAGGACCAGGAACGGCTGCTGCGCAACAGCCCGAGCTTCAACCGGCTGCCGGCGGCACAGCAGCAGCGGCTGGTACAACAGTTGCACCAGTTGAACCAGATGCCTGAGGCGGAGCGCGAGCGCCGGCTGGCGCGCAGCGAGATGCTGGAGCGCATGTCGCCGCAGGAACAGATGCAGGTGCGGCAGGCTAATCAGCAGTACAAGGCACTGCCCGCCGATCGCCAGGCGATGGTCAAGCAGGCATTCCGGGATCTGCGCACGGTTCCTCTCGACCAACGGCAGACGGTGCTGAACTCGGCGCGCTTCCAAAACAATTTCTCTCCGCAAGAACGCGACATCCTGAACAACTTCCTCAAGGTCGAGCCATACCAGGCGCCCGCTCACTGAGTGACGCCTGAGGAATCGAATTACGGGGAAACGCCCGGGAAAGGCGTCTCTCGGGGACTATTGGTTCCTGCAAATGAAATGTCCTTTCGCAGTCCCTACGGGACTCCGCAATGGTGTTGCGGCGATCCTTTTCCCTTCGCTGAAGCGCGGGGCTAACAACCACTGCGCCTACGGCGCGCCAACCGGACATTACTTACGCAGTCCTCAATAAAGCGCCGAGGCATAGGTCTTACAGTTTTGACAGCAACTCGTAACCCGCTGATAAAGCAAGGTATTTCCGTCGGATTCTGGTTGCCAAAAGGGGTGGTTTTAGTCAAGATGGAGTGACCGGTTCGCTGCGCTGGCCGTGGGTTAGCCTGTGATTCAAGGAAGAAACACAGTCCAGAGCCACAAGCGGAGGAGAACCGGTCATGAAAGAGAAGGTACGATTTTTGGGTTTGGATGTCCATGCCGAGACGATCACCGTAGCCATCGCCGAGCCAAACGGCGAGGTGCGCAACCTGGGAACGATCCCCAACCGCATCGAGTCGGTCCGCAAGCTGATTCGGAAGCTTGGTCCGGCCGAGCAGTTGCGGGCCTGCTACGAAGCCGGTCCGACCGGCTACGTGCTCTACTGGCAGTTGACCGGCCTGGGCGTGGAGTGCGCGGTGGTGGCGCCGACGCTGGTTCCGGTCAAGGCGGGCGACCGGGTGAAG
>Ga0335074_10007261_pt1 | contig 15350 bp, 11 predicted proteins | sample Lox_Sample_23_FD_206715 | JGI IMG/M metagenome (GOLD analysis project Ga0335074, IMG submission 206715) | Soil microbial communities from Loxahatchee National Wildlife Refuge, Florida, United States - Lox_Sample_2.3 | ecosystem: Environmental > Terrestrial > Soil > Wetlands | place: USA... | reverse complement strand
CCGGTCCAGATGACCTCACGGATCGCGACGCAGGACGCGGAGGTCGACGGCACGCTGGTCCGGCAAGGCACGCCGGTCATCGTGGCCATCGGCGGGGCCAACCGTGATCCCGGCGTGTTCGACGAGCCCGCCCAGCTCATGATCGACCGGCCGAACGCCTCGTCGCACCTGTCGTTCTCGCTCGGCATCCATCACTGCCTGGGCGCCGCGCTCGCCCGCCTCGAAGGCCGCATCGCCATCGAGGAACTCACCCGCCGCTGCCCGCGGCTCACGCTCGCCGGGACACCAGTCCGCCGCCCGCTGCTGGTCCTGCGCGGCTACGAGCACATCCCCGTCCGGGCGGCCTAACCCACCCGCACCGCCCGGGCCGGCCGCCGAAAAGCATCAGCCGGCAGGGAATTCATTGTTTTAATTATCATTGAGACCTTATAGGTCGATTTGCGGGCCGGAATAAAGCGGTCTTCCTGAAAGCGCGGACCGATTCCGGGAATTAAATCGGCGCCTGCCTAGAATGACGCCATGCTTGCGCGGGGGCGGGCACTTGTCGTCGCCACGGTCATCTGCTGCGCGGCCGTCGCGATGGCCGCGCCAGCGGGCGATGGCTTCCCGGCCGCCGCGGGCCGGGGGACCATCGCCGCGGCGCCGCGGACCGCGGCCCCCCGGACGGCCAGGGCCGTGCGGCGGGTGCCTCCCGCCGTCCTGTCCCCGCCCGCCCGGGCCTGCGGCGGGCTCCCCACGTTCAGCGCGGCCGAGGCCGGCCAGATCATGGCAGGGAGGCTTGCCGTCGCACCGTTCCCCGCGGTCACGGTCGACCCGGGCCGGGACGGTGACATCGACTGGTCCCTTGACCCGTTCGGCGACCCGACCTGGGTGCTCGACTTCCAGCAGGGCAGCTGGATCGAGCAGCTCATCAGCGGGTACCTGGCCGGCGGCCCGAAGGCCGGCGCGTACCTGCACCGGGCGGCGCAGATCGCCGCCGGCTGGCTCGCGGCGATCCCGGCCAGCGCCCGCGACCCGCTCACCGTGGTCTGCATCGCGCAGGCGTTCCCCGGCCAGGCCTGGATCACCAGCCAGATCGCGCCAACGGTCAACTGGTACGCCGCGCACTGGCAGGGCGCATACAACCACGGGCTCACGCAGGACATCAACCTGCTCCGCATCGGCTGCGCTTACCCCGCGACAGCGTTCGGGGGCGACGCGCTGAACTGGCGGAACACCGCCGTCGCGCAGATAACCGCGTCGTTCTCGCCGAACCCCTACGGCCCGGCGGTCGACGCCCAGGGCGCGGTCAACGAGCAGGCAACCCTGTACGAGAATTTCGTCGACAACCTGTGGAAGATCGCGCGGCCGCTGCTCGCCTCCTGCGGCTACACCCTGCCCGGCTGGATCACGGCGCGCATCGCGAAGCTCCCGGTCTTCCTCGCCTACGCCACCCAGCCCGACGGGAACCTCGTGCAGATCGGCGACACGTACGTCGAGCACCCAGCCAGGCACCCCGCCCCCGGCAGCCTGGTCGCGGTCTACGGCGCCGGCTACGTTTTCGGCCGGTCCGGGTGGACCCCGTCCGCGTCGTTCTACTCGCTGCGGTTTGGCCCTGGCACCGAGATTCACGGGCACGACGACCACATGGGCCTGACCTACTATGCGCGCGGCCGGAACCTCATCGTCGACGCCGGCCATGACGGCTACGCCAGCACCCCCTACCGGACCTGGCTGATCTCCCCCGAGGCGGCCAGCACCTTCGTCATGCCGGGCGTCCCGTTCGACCCGGCCGCCCCCACCGCGCTGGTCGCCGACACGATCGGCCGCTACGGGCAGTTCTACCGGTTCTCCGACACCGCGTTCGGCGGCATCCTGCGGGAGCGGTCGGTGTTCGTCAGCCAGCGGCCCGACCTGGTTGTCGTGTTCGACCAGGCCTCGGGGGCGGGCAGTTACCGGCAGCTATGGCATCTCGACCCGGCGCTGGCGGTAAACCGGACAGTCCCCTCGGGGGTGATCGCGTCCGCGCCCGGCACAGAACTCGCCCTGCTGCGCGTCCCGCTGCCTGGCCAGCAGATCCCGGCCGGCTCCGTCACGGTGGCCCGCGGCCAGACCGGCCCCTACCAGGGCTGGGTCTCCCACCAGCTGGAGCAGCGGACGCCCGCCGACACGGTGCAGATGACGCAGTACGGTCCGTCCGCCGCAATGCTCACCGTGATCGTGCCCGCGGCCCCGGGAGCGCCGGTCACCGCGACGGCGGCCGGCCCGCCGTCCGGCCCGTACCGGCTGACGGTCCGGATCGGCCCGGCCGTTGCCACGTTCACGCTGACCGCCGCGGGCACGATCGCCCAGAGCTAGCCAGACAGCGCGGCCACCGCGGTCCTGGGCCGCCGCGGCCTGGGCAACGGCGGCCGCTGCCGGCGCACGGGGTGCCGGCCGCGGGCGCACCGTTCAGGTGACCGGCGTGGGTAGCCTGTCTGGACGGGCACGGGGGCGCCGCGGACCGGAACCGTGTGGAACCTGGATGCGGCCGTCCTCGAGGTGAGCGCGGCTGCGTCCGCGGGATCGGAGGGGCGGTGCGTGAGTTCGCCTACACCGAGGCGCTGCGGGTACTGTCCCGGCGCGCGTCAGTGGATCTCGACCGGCTGCTTGCCGCGGCGTGCGCGCCGGACAGCGATCCTGTGGTGTACCTGGCCGACTTCTCCCGCCAGCTGCTGCTGCCGCTGGCAGCCGCGGCGCCCGCGGAACCCGTGACGGGGACGCTGGCGGGCAGGGTGTTCGCCACGGGGCAGCCGGCGGCAAGCGGCAGGGACGGGGCCGTGCGCGTGTGGGTGCCGGTGACCGAGCAGACCGCCCGTATCGGCGTGCTCGCGCTGTCCCTGCCGGACGCCGACCCTGGCAGCGTGCGGGAGGCGGAACTGCTCGGAGTGTTCGCCGGCCTGGTCATCGGCGCGATGATGCGGGTCAGCGACGCCCCGCGGGTACGGCGGCAAGACAGGCGCATGTCGCTGCCGGCCTCCATGCAGTGGGACATGCTGCCGCCCTGGGCCATCCGCGTCCCCGGCGCGGAGGTCGCCGGCATGCTGGAGCCGGCCTACGACATCGCCGGCGATGCGTTCGACTACGCCATCGACGACGGCGTCCTGCACTTCGCGCTCATCGACGGCATGGGGCACGGGCTCGGCGCGACGCAGCTGGCCGGCCTGGCGGTAGGCACCTACCGGCACACACGCCGCTCGGGCGCGCCGCTCGAGGAGATCCACACCGCCGTCGACGAGGCCATGACCACGGGCTACGACGACCTTTCCTTCGCCACCGGCATCATCGGCACGCTCAGCGCTGCCACGGGCCGGCTGCAATGGACGTGCGCGGGGCACCCGCAGCCGCTGCTGCTGCGCGGCCGGAACGTGGTCGCGGAACTCGAATGCGCGACCACGCTGCCGTTCGGTCTCGGCACCGGCACCCCCGGGGTGAGCTCCTGCGACCTTGAGCCGGGCGACGCGGTGCTGCTGTACACCGACGGAGTCACCGACGCGCACGCGACAGGCGGCGACCTGTTCGGTCTGGACCGGCTGACTGACCTGCTAGAACGCGAAGCGGCCGCTGGCCAGCAGTCCGAGGAACTGCTGCGCAGGCTCGTCCGCGCGCTGCTGGACTACCAGGGCGGCGATCTGCGCGACGACGCCACGCTCCTGCTGGTGCGCTGGACCGGCCTGGACTGAGGCACGCAGGCCGCGGCCCGTCACAGCGAAGAGCGGAACTCCTCGTTCAGCCGGGCGGCCGCGTCCCGCAGCGCGCCGGTACCGGGCCCGGCTGCGAGCAGCGATCGGGAGGCGGACGGCATCACGCGGTCCCGGCAGGCCGCGAAGGAGGCGGCGACGTCCGCCGGCGAGGCGCCCTGCGCGCCGACACCAGGGGCAAGCAGCAGCGCGTTCGCGGCGGGCAGGTCGAGCGGCGGGTCCAGGGCCGCGGGCCCGACCACCGCACCGACCGGGCCGATCCGGCCGGGAGCAAGCCGCGAGTTGAGCACGCCGATTTCGGTCAGCAGCTTCTGCTCGACGGTCACACCGGGTCCCGCGGTCGCGGACTGGACGGCCCGGCCTTCGGGATTGGATGAACGGACCACGACAAGCAGGCATCCGCCTGACTGGTGGGCGCGGTCGACGAACTCGCCCATCGCCGCCAGGCCCAGGTACGGGTGGACGGTGATCGCGTCGGCCTGGACCGGCGCGCCGTCGCCGAGGTACGCCTCTGCGTAGGCATCGTTCGTGGAGCCCACGTCGCCGCGCTTGACGTCAAGGATCACGAGCAGTCCCCCGGCGCGGGCGGTCTCGACCAGGCGGGTGAGCGCGCGGATCCCGCGCCAGCCGTGCCGCTCGTAGAACGCGGACTGCGGCTTGATCAGCCCGACCGTGCCGGTCGCGGCGGCCAGCACGATGTCGGTGAACCGCTCGAGCCCGTCAGCGTCGTCGGGCAGGCCCCAGTCGCCGAGCACCTGCCGGTGCGGGTCGGCGCCGAGCACCAGCGGCCCGTGTGCGGCGCGGACGGCCGCGAACCGGTCGGCGAAGCAGTCTGCCATGCCCGCCAGTGTCCCACGGGCCTGGCGGCACCGACTCCTCCCGGTGCCGGTTTGACCGGGTGCCGCCGGGCCGGCCACAGTCGGGGGATGAACGCCGACGCCATCGCCAGGATCGAGACTTTCCCGGTCCGCATCCCGTTCAGGGACGGCACCGGGGAGGCGGCCAGGCCGCCGGTGGAATCGCTGTTCGTCAAGGTGACGACCGACCGGGGATACGAGGGCTGGGGCGAGGCCTTCGGGTTCGAGGCGACGCCGGTCGCGCGGCGGGCCGTGGTGGAGCTCATCGCCCCGCTGTGCACCGGGCAGGACGCCGGCCGCATCATCCCGCTGATGCGGGCGGTCCAGGAGAAACTCCAGGTCTTCGGGCGCGCCGGCGCGGTCATCCACGGCCTGTCCGCGGTGGATACCGCCCTGTGGGACATCGCGGGCAAGGCCGCGGACGTCCCGCTGCACCGCCTCCTCGGCGGGGGCGGCACCAGCCTGCCCTGCTATGCCAGCCTCGACCCCTACGGCGACCCCGCCGCTGTCCGGGCCGGCGTCCGCCAGGCACTCGACCTCGGGTTCACCGACGTCAAGCTCCATGAACGCGAACTGCCTGCGGTCCGCGCCGCCCGCGAGGAAGCCGGGCCTGACATCGCACTGATGCTGGACGTGAACTGCCCCTGGACGCTGGCCCAGGCGCGGGCGAAGGCAGAGGAGTTCCGGGATCTGCGGCTACGCTGGCTGGAAGAGCCGCTGTGGCCGCCGGAGGACTACCAGGGCCTCGCCCGGCTGCGCGCCGTCTGCGGCATCCCGGTCGCCGCCGGAGAGAACGTCGCGACGCTCCTGGACTTCGGCCGGCTCATGGACGCCGGCGCCGTCGACTTCGTCCAGCCGAGTCCCGCCAAGATGGGCGGGGTCACCGAGCTGTGCAAGGTCTTCCACGCCGCGGCGGCCCGGGGCGTCACTGTGATGCCGCACACCTTCTACCACGGCCCGGGCCTGCTAGCCGCCGTGCACGTGACGGCCGCCCTCGGGACACCGGACTCGATGATCGAGTGGCGCCGTTCGGATCTCGCGGCCTACGTCTACGGGGCCGAGGTCAGCCCGAAGGACGGCCGCATCGAGGTCCCGCAGGGGCCCGGCCTCGGTGTGGACCCCGACCCGGACGTGCTCCGCGCCTTCCGCGCCGCCTAGCCGTTACCGCCATGGCCACCCGCCAGCACCCGAACTGCCACACCTTCCGCGAGCCGGTCGCCGGGCGGTACCAGGCCCGGCCGCCCGGCGACGTGACCGACAACGCGGCGTTGCCCGGGCGCTACCAGGGGCCGACAGCGCGGCGGCTGCCGGCGACGGGACCGACAGCACGGCGCGCTCACTGCCGGTTGGCCGGACCGGCGTTCGCGATGATCGCCGCGATGGGCGGCACCACCAGCGCCACCGCCGACATCACGACGGCCGCGACGATCGAGTACCGCCAGATCAGGGTCCATGCGAGCGCGATCAGCAGCACGCACGCGCCCATCATGACGAGATAGGTCCGCTGCCGCGTCCCCAGGCTCAGCGGCTTCCCCTCCCCCTCGCGGCGTGGCGGCTTCCCCTGGTGGTGCGGCGGCCCGTCTCCGTTCGGGGTGAACACGGCATCCGCCTCCTCCTGCGGGTAACCCTTCCCCAGGCGCCGCCGACCAACAGTGATATTCCGAACAGAAGGATCCGACGCCTGCTCGTCCGGAACCCTTCCTTAAGGAAGCTGTGACACGGCTGCCGACCTGAGCCGTTCGCGGCCTAGAAGTGAACGTCTCGTCCGCCGCGATCCGTGCCGCGACCGGATCGGCCCGGTCCAGCCAGGTCTCGATCGCCGTGCCCCGGGCGCTGCTCCGTCATCGGCAGGCACGGGGTACGGGGGACAGGGAGCTGACGGTAGCCCGGCTGGCGGACCAGGGTAGCCACCGGTCGCATGATCCCACATTATTTGACGGGGCCCTACGGGGTCGCTTTGCGCGTGACCACGACGAGGTAGCGGCAGTCTTCGGCCGTCTCGTTGCGGAACTCCCTTGGGCGCGGCTCGCCGAGCTCGAAGGTGTCGCCAGGAGTCAGGACATGCGCGGTCGGGCCGTCCGTCAGGATCAGCCGTCCGGACAGCACCCAGACGAGCTGGGCGATGAAGGCGTACGCCCCGGACGGATAGGGGACGGTGGCGCCGGGCGGCAGCGTGACCTCGGTAACGGCGACCGGGAACCGGGGCGTGGAGACCTGGCGGCGCAGGTAGCCGGTGCCCGGGTCGCGCCACTCGGGGATATCCGCGGCCCGGCGGACGACGCCGGCGCCCGACGCGGCGCGGTCCGGCGGCGTCTCCGCCGTGGCTCCGGCGGTCCCTGGCGGGGCGAGCAATTCTGACACGCTGAGCTCGAGGGCGGCCGACAGCTTGCCGAGTACGACCGCGGTCGGGCTGCTTTCGCCCCGCTCGATCTTGCTGATCATCGCCCGCGAGACGCCCGATGCCGAAGCGAGCCGGTCGATCGGCCAGCCGCGGGCGTGCCGCGCGCCGCGGAGCCGTTCACCGAACACGGCCACGGGATCTACTATAGTAGACATGGATCCACTATATAAGATTAGGCTTGCGGAGGCAGCCGACGCGGAGGCGATTACGGCGATCCGCAACGACGTGATCGAGCACTCGACGGCCACGTGGACCACGCTGCCCGTCTCGCCCGACGACGGACGGGCCTGGCTGGCGGAGAACCTCGCGCGCCGCTCCGCGTACGTCGCGGAGACTGGCGGCCAGGTGATCGGCTACGCGAACTGGGCGCCATGGCGCCCAAAGGACGGCTACCGCTACACCGTCGAGGACTCCGTGTACCTCACCGATGGCCACCAGGGGCGCGGCCTCGGCGCGAACCTGCTGCGCGCGCTCATCGTCGGCGCCGGCGAGTCGGGCGCGCACGTGATGATGGCCTGCATCGAGGCGTCCAACGCCCGCTCGGTCGTCCTGCACGAGCGCCTCGGCTTCGAGGTTGTCGGCACCGCCCGCGAGGTCGGCACCAAGTTCGGCCGCTGGCTTGACCTCACCATGATGCGCCTCCCCCTGTCACAGCCGTCCGCTCCCTGCCCAGCCCAAGTGGTGGTGTAAGCCGTCAGGGACTGAGCCGTCTAGCTCCGCTGAATGCGCTCCGCGCTTCTTGCTGTTATCCGTGTGGTGATGGGTTTGAGCCTGCGGGGGCCTACACAAGCTGGAAACTTTGCGCAACTTGGAAACAAAGCGTCTCAGGGGCACGCAAAGTTTCCACGCTGCGCCGAATTTCCACGTAACCGCGGCTGCGCGAACCTGGGACGGGACTCTTACGCCTGTCTATCCTGGCCACGGAGCGCTGAGCCACGGCCGCGGTGATCCGGGACAGGACACGTGCCTCCTGTCCCCCACAGCTAGCCCCCGTTCCCACAGCGTCACAGCTAGCCCTCTGTCCCCCGCAGATGCGTCCTGTCTCCCACAGATGGTTCCTGTCCTCCACAAGCGCACGCAGCTGTGTTCCCTTGCCAGCAGCCGGCTCTGTTGCCTGCATGTAAGCGCTGCGCGCCTGTTGCTGTTATCTCGGGTTGGAGTGGCGGAACGGGACCTTGGCCGGCGCCAGGCTCCGCAGCGGAACGGTCGAGGAGTTCAGAGGCCGCGGAGGCGGTCGTCCTCGCGGGCCCTGGCAAGCCTTGACGCACCGGGCGCGGGCTTGTAGAAGTGCTGCACGGCCTTCCCCGGCGCCGGCTCCCTCGGGATGCCGCGCCGCGGTGGCGGGCTTCGCGTCAGCGGCGATGGGAAGAGAGGCACGGCATGGCCAGCGGACTGCTCCAGGGGCACGTCGATCCCCGGTTCGAGCCCTTGATGGACGTCATCGAAGGCAACCTCGCGTCCGGGGCCGAGTGCGGCCTGTCGGTGACGGTGGACGTCGACGGGCGGACGGTCGTGGACGTGTACGGCGGCTTCGCCGATGAAGCACGGACCCGTCCGTGGGAGCGGGACACGATCGTGAACGTATGGTCGACCACCAAAACCGTGACAAGCCTCGCCGTGCTGATGCTCGCCGACCGGGGACTGATCGACCTGGACGCCCCGGTGGCGTCGTACTGGCCGGACTTCGCGGCGAACGGCAAGGAGCAGGTTCTCGTCAGGCACGTCATGTCGCACTGTTCCGGAGTGTCCGGCTGGAACGCACCGTTCGCCTTCACCGACATGTACGACCTGGAGCGGTCGACCGCCCTCCTCGCGGCCCAGGCGCCATGGTGGGAGCCGGGTACGGCGTCCGGGTACCACGCACTCAACTACGGTCACCTGCTCGGCGAGATCGTCCGCAGGGTGTCTGGGAAGAGCCTGACGGAGTTCGTCGCAACCGAGATCGCCGGCCCCCTGGACGCCGACTTCCAGATCGGCGCGAAGAAGTCCGACTGGGTACGGTGCGCCGAGATCATCCCGCCGCCGCCGCTGCCGTTCGACATGTCAACCATCGACCCGGCCAGCGTGCTGGCCAAGACGGCGGCAGGTCCGGCGGCTGACGCGGCGGCGGCGAACACGGAGGGGTGGCGGCGAGCGGAGGTCGGCGCGGCCAACGGCCACGGCAACGCCGCTTCCGTGGCGCGTGTGCTGTCCGCGGTGACCCTCGGCGGCGCCACCGACGGTGTTCGACTCCTGTCGCAGGAAACGATCGAGCACGTGTTCCGCGAGCAGATCCACGGGGTGGACCTGTTCCTCGGTGCCCTCATCCGGTGGGGCATCGGTTACGGGCTTCCCGAGCCGGCGAGCATCCCGTCGATCCCCGAGGGCAAGATCTGCTTTTGGGGCGGCTGGGGCGGGTCCGTGATCATCATGGACCTGGACCGGCGCACGACGATCTCGTACATGATGAACAAGATGCAGCCCGGCATCATCGGCTCCGACAACGCGAACGCGTATATCAGCGCCGTCTACAAACTGCTTGGCTAGAACCGCAGGGGTCAGTCGGTGCCGGATTCCATGGCGGCACGGTCGAGGAGCTCGTCGTCGGGGACTTGCCCGGCGGAGGCGATCGCCTCGGCGCCGCCCAGCGGCATGGTGCCGATGAGTTCGGCGGGCGACGAAGCGGGAGTGCCAGCGCCGACGAGCGCGGCCTGCCCGCCGCCGAACATGCCAAGGCCCGCGTACTGCTCAAGCTTCGCCCGGGAATCGGCGATGTCGAGGTTGCGCATGGTGAGCTGGCCGATCCGGTCCGAAGGACCGAACGCGGCGTCCTCCACCCGCTCCATGGACAGCTTGTCGGGGTGGTAGCTGAACGCCGGGCCGGACGTGTCCAGGATCGAGTAGTCTTCGCCGCGGCGCAGCCGCAGCGTGACGCTGCCGGTGACGGCGGTGCCGACCCAGCGCTGCAGCGACTCGCGGATCATCAGCGCCTGCGGGTCGAGCCAGCGGCCCTCGTACAGCAGCCGGCCGAGCTTGCGGCCCTCGTTGTGGTAGGCGGCGACCGAGTCCTCGTTGTGGATCGCGCAGACGAGCCGCTCGTAGGCGGCGTGCAGCAGGGCCATGCCAGGCGCCTCGTAGATGCCGCGCGACTTCGCCTCGATGATCCGGTTCTCGATCTGGTCGGACATGCCGAGCCCGTGCCGGCCGCCGATCGCGTTCGCCTCGAGGACCAGGGCGACGGCGTCGGCGAACTCCTTGCCGTTGATGGCGACGGGGCGGCCGCGCTCGAAGGTGATCGTCACGTCCTCGGCCGGGATCTCCACCTGCGGGTCCCAGAACCGGACGCCCATGATCGGCTCTACGAGCTCGACGCTCGCGTCGAGATGTTCGAGCTGCTTGGCCTCGTGGGTGGCGCCCCAGATGTTCGCGTCGGTGGAATAGGCCTTCTCCTTGCTCGCCCGGTACGGCAGTCCGCGGTCGGTGAGCCACTGCGACATCTCCGCCCGGCCGCCGAGCTCGCCGACAAACGCGGCGTCCAGCCACGGCTTGTAGACGCGCAGGGACGGGTTGGCGAGCAGGCCGTAGCGGTAGAACCGCTCGATGTCGTTGCCCTTGTAAGTGGAGCCGTCGCCCCAGATCTGCACGTCGTCATCGAGCATGGCCCGGACGAGCAGCGTTCCGGTGACGGCGCGGCCGAGCGGCGTGGTGTTGAAGTAGGCGCGGCCGCCCGTCCTGATGTGGAAGGCGCCGCAGGTGAGGGCGGCCAGCCCCTCATCCACCAGGGCGGCCTTGCAGTCGACGAGCCGGGCGCCCTCCGCACCGTAGGCGCCGGCCCGGCCGGGCACGGACGCCACGTCGGGCTCGTCGTACTGGCCCAGGTCGGCGGTGTAGGTGTAGGGCACCGCCCCCTTCTCGCGCATCCACGCGACAGCCACCGAGGTGTCGAGGCCGCCGGAGAAAGCGATCCCGACACGTTCACCGACAGGAAGGGAGGCGAGCACCTTGGTCATGGATGCAATTATATGCACAGCATTGCATGACCATGCAACGTGTATCCCGCAACGCCGCGTACCAAGCCGTGGCCGGGAGCGGCGCCGTCCACTCCCCTGCGTGATCTGCGTCGCGGGCGAGGAACTGCCGTTGTAGTTGAACTTGGCGGTCATGCCCGGGTTCGCCTGGTCCAACTGGGCGCCGAACTTGTTGAAGGCGTCGGCCCCGGCCGGCAGCCGGGCTGACGAGACATGACGGCCGGAACCGTCCACCACGCGCGGTGGCCTGACGCCAGCACAGGGCGGCGGGTACCGCGCAGAACCGGTCCCTGGGCATGACCCTCGGCCGCGAAGCCTCCGACCTTGACGCCATGGGCGGCGCCGGCCGCCCGGCCGAGCCCATTGCAGAACCTCTCTGGCCGCTCACGTCACATTGACGTCCAGATATCAGACTTCCCTGCCCTGGCCACGGAAGTTAAAGTGGATCACTCTACCCGGGAAATGCCACTATTTACCTAAAACCGCAAAGCCCGCAATTCTTCCTGATTTACGATCCGATTACCGCCTGTAGGCCGCACATCAGGAGGAATTACATGTTCCGCTCGCCCATGCGCATTCTCGCGCCTCCCCTTGCAATAGCACTCATAGCCCTTGCGGGCTGCGGGGGACTCGCCGCCAATGCCGGAAGCACTAGCCCGAACGGGCTACAGAAAACCACGCTTAACGTGGCCGTCGTGCCGGCGGTGGATTCCGCCGGCTTTTTCGTCGCGCTGCACCAGGGGCTCTTCGCGCAGCAGGGCCTGACCATTCACTACACCCCCGCCGTCAGCAGCGACGAGGTGATCGACCAGCAGATCGCCGGGCAGTACGACATTACCGGCGGAAACTACGTCTCCTACATTCAGCATTACGTGGACCAGCGCCAGCCGCTTGAGATCATCGCCGAAGGATCGGTGATGCAGCAGGGGACGCAGGCCATATACACGATGCCTGACTCGAAAATCAAGACACTCTCGGAGCTGAAAGGGCACCTGCTCGGCATCAACGCACCCCTCAACATTAACTATCTCCTCGCCGCTTCCGTGCTCACCGAGAATGGCATCAGCCTGACCCAGGTACGCTTCCCGTCAGCGCCGATTCCCTTCCCCGACATGGCGGCGGAACTCGCCGCGGGCAAGATTGACGCGGCGGCGATGCCAGAGCCGTTCGCGACCGCCGCCGAGCAGCAGTACGGCGTGGTCCAGCTCACCGACCTCAACCAGGGCGCCACCGAGCAGTTCCCCATCCAGGGGTACGTGGTCACGAAGTCCTGGGCCGAACAGAACCCAGGCACGCTCAGGGCGTTCATCACCGCACTGGCGCGGGGCCAGGAGATCGCGGACACCAGCCGCGCGGCGGTCGAGTCGGCGATGGAGTCACTCAGCGGCCCGCAAAACGGGCAGATCCCCGCGATCGTCGCTGCGGTAATGGCGCTGAACATCTACCCCACCGCCATCGACAAGGTCCGGATCCAGCGCGTCGCCGACGTGATGTACCAGTTCGGCCTGCTGCATGCCCCGTTCAATGTCACCCCGATGATCGGCCCCTGACTCCAGGCGTCCCCGCTCGCGCCGGGGCGGCCGCCAGCGATACCGTTCGCGGCCGCCCCGGCGCCGCGTCCCCGGCGACCGCGACCCGGCGGCCGCGTCCCGGCGGCCGCGTCCCGCCGACCGCGTCCCCGGCGGTTGCGTCCCGGCGAGCAGTCAGGGCGGACCACGCCGTCGCTACGGTGGTCACCCAGTACCCGTGCGCCGCCCGGGCACCCCAGCACCCAGGAGGACTCGCGGGCCTATCGGCCGTGGGCGGGCAACAGGGGACATAACCGGCATCCCGGCGTTGTTGAGGCTTGCGTGATCACCGCGCGGCACCGCAACACCGCTCTGCTCGTCGCAGGCTGCTACTTCATGGAGATGCTGGACGGGACGATCGTCACCACGGCGTCGCCGCAGATCGGGCGGTCGCTGCGGGCGCCGGCTACGGAGGTCGGCCTTGTCGTCAGCGCGTACCTGCTGACCCTGGCGGTGCTGATCCCGCTGTCGGGGTGGCTGACCAGGCGGTACGGGAACCGTACGGTGTTCCTGACCGCGATCGCGCTGTTCACCCTGGCCTCGGTGGGCTGCGCGGCGAGCGTGAACCTCGGCATGCTTGTCGGGATGCGGGTGGTGCAGGGGGCGGGCGGCGCGATGATGGTGCCGGTCGGGCGCACCATGGTGCTGTCGCCGGCGGCCAAAGAAGACATCCTCCGGCTCACCTCGTTCGTGGTCTGGCCCGGGCTGCTCGCCCCGGTGGTCGCGCCGCTGGCGGGCGGCCTCATCACCACCTACGCGACCTGGCACTGGATGTTCCTCATCAACGTCCCGCTCGGTGTGATCGCGTTCGCCGTGGCGTGGCGGCTGATCACCGCGGCGCCCGGTGCGGGGGGCACGGTGCCTCCGCCGCTCGACTGGGCGGGGGTGGTGCTGACCTGCGCCGGCCTTGGCGGGCTGACCTACGCCGCGCACCTGGTGACGCTGCCCTCCCCGCCGGCCGCCCAGACGGCGGCCTTCGGCGTGTTCTCGGCGGCGCTGCTCGCCGGGGCGGTGGTTCACCTGAGACGCGCCCCGCATCCGCTGCTCAACCTGCGCACCCTCGCCGTCCGGACGTTCCGGGTATCGCAGTTCGGCGGGACGATGTACTTCTTCGTCGTCGGCGCGATGCCGTTCCTGCTGCCGCTCATGTTCCAGGTGCAGTTCGGCTGGTCACCGGTGAAGTCCGGGGCGGTCACCGCGTTCGTGTTCGCGGGGAACGTCGGCATCAAGCCGGCCACGACGCCGCTGATCAACCGGTTCGGGTTTCGCCCGCTGCTGATCGCCTCCACCCTGGGTACCGCCGTCATCGTCGCCGCGCTCGGCTTCACCACCGCCTCGACCCCGGTCGCGGTTATCGCGGCGCTGGCCCTTGCCAGCGGTGTCACCCGGTCAACCGGGTTCACCGTGTACAGCACCGTCGGGCTCGCGGACATGGTCCCGGAACTGATGCGCGACGCGAACACCCTGGCGGCCACGTCAATGCAACTCGGCGCGGGCCTGGCGATCGCCGGCGCCACCGTGGCCCTGCGCGTCGGCGACGCGGTCACGAGCGGCGGCCAGACGGCGTACACCGTCGCCTTCTGCCTCCTCGCCGTGATCGCGGCCGGCTGCGCGGGCGAGGCGCTGCTGATGGACCCGATGGCGGGGAACGCCGCCCGCCGCCCGAGAACCGTCGCCGCCGATACCCCGCCGTCAGCTCCGGCACCGCCTGAACTTCCAGCGCCTCCGTCACCCCCCGCGCCATCCGCCTCTGCCGGGCGGGCCGACTAGCCGAGGAGCCGAGGAACGAGGCGGACGCGGACGGTACCGGACCACGCTGGCCACGGCAGCGGCGAGACGTCACAAGCATTCCCGCCACGCCACGCAATGCCTCCCCCGTGCGCGGTGCTCAGCTGGTCCCGTGCGCGGGTGCTCACCTGGTCCCGTGCGCGGTGCTCAGCTGGTCCCGTGCGCGGGTGCTCAGCTGGTCCCGTGCGCGGTGCTCAGCTGGTCCCGTGCGCGGGTGCTCACCTGGTCCCGTGCGCGGGTGCTCAGCTGGCGGGTCACCCGGGCTTGACCGCGTCTTGCTTTCTCGTCCCGGTTGTCCCGCGCCCGCGTGAGCGGTTCCTGCGCTTTGCCTGACGGGTCATGTGGGTGCGCCGACCGGCCGCGGGGAGCGACCGTTCCCTGTGCTCCTCCTCCTGCAGGTCCGCACGCCGGGCGTGCAGCAGCTGGCTGAGGGTGATCTGCCCGACGACACGCCCGGGTGCCGTCCGGTCAACCACCGCCGCCACGGTCACGTCCCGGCGGGCGAACTCGTTGGCCACCTCGCGCAGCGTGCTGTCCGCGTACACGGTGACCTCCCCGGGATCGGGCCCGCACGGCTCGGTCTCCGGAAGCAGCGCGGCCATCACATCGCGGGCGAAGAACACCTCAAGCGGGTCCGTGGAGTACTCGCGGGTCAGGTGCACGCCCTTGCGCGCCACCTTCTCGGTCAGCACCGACCGCTTCAGGATCAGCGCGGACAGCGCGTAGGCGCTGACGGACGCCACGAGCAGCGCGGTGATGGTGTCCCAGGCGCCGGTGAGTTCCACGGTGAACACCACCCCGGTCAGCGGTGAGCGCATCACGCCGCCGAGCACCGCGGCGAGCCCGGCCATCGCCCAGAACCCGGCGAACACATGCGGCAGCGCATGTCCCTCAAGCGCGCCGAGCGCGCCGCCGATCATGAACGTGGGGGCGAGGACACCGCCCGATGTTCCCGAGCCGAGCGAAAGCGACCAGATCAGCGTCTTCACCACGAGGATGCCGACGATAAG
>Ga0335074_10007260_pt1 | contig 15354 bp, 11 predicted proteins | sample Lox_Sample_23_FD_206715 | JGI IMG/M metagenome (GOLD analysis project Ga0335074, IMG submission 206715) | Soil microbial communities from Loxahatchee National Wildlife Refuge, Florida, United States - Lox_Sample_2.3 | ecosystem: Environmental > Terrestrial > Soil > Wetlands | place: USA... | reverse complement strand
TCTTGACTGCAGAGCGTCAGAGCGCCGATCGCCGTTTTATCGATCGTGAGAGGCAGTGCGATCATGGGGCCCGTGGCAGGATCACCGGGATGCGCGTGCTGGCTGCTCGGGCGATAGTCTGTCTCCTTAAATAGGAGCACGTCCGGCGTCTCGTGACGGAGCTTGCCGCTCTTGAGGCCCGACGCCACGCGCTGCCCGATCAAGGCGCAGAGGCGGACGGCGGTCTCATCGCCCGCACCGTGAGAGGCCACAGGCTCCATCGCATGGGTTTTCGGATTTCGCAGCGCGACGAACGCCGAGGCGTAGCCGCCGACCGTGACGACGAGGCGGCAAGCCTCGCGCAAAAGCTCATTGCGATTGCGTATGCGAACGACGGCGCTGTTGATTCCGCCCAACATGCGCAGTACGCCTGTCATCCGCCGAAGATCGTGGTACGCCCGTTGCAATGCAGCGTGCAGACCCTCCCGCTCGTGCTCCACCTTGCGGCGCTCTTCCGCCTCGTTCCGGAGCGCCCCGTTGGCTTGCGCGAGGTCCTCTACCCGCCGCTCGAGTTCCAATGCGAGGGCCGCGCAATCGTGATTGGTGTTCGCGAGCTCATCCTGCAGGATGAGGATCGCCTGGCGTAGCTCCTCCTCGGTTTCCGTGCCCTGGGAACTCACGTCTGCAGGCTCCTCACGACGAGGACGGTAGCATCGTCATCATCGCGCCCAAGCGCGCCAAGCAGCCGCCGCGCGATTTGCGACGGGCGCTCATTCCAGAGCGTCGGAAAGTCGCTCCAGCTCCAGTGCGACCGCACGCCATCGGAGTGCATGACGAGGGTCATACCGGCTGTCCACGGGTGCTCTTCAGCCATAGGCTTCGGGGCCTGCTGGCCCACGACGCCGCGACGGGCGATGAAGCGGATGGGCGTCTCGCTTCCCTGAACGCGAAGCTCGATATTTCCGATGCCGGCGCACGTGAACGTCTTGCGGTCGTGGTCGAAAAGCGCGAGCGCCATCACGACCCCTCGGGTCGCCTGGCAGGTGCGGCCTACCCCGCGAAACAGCGCCTCGAGTGGCTGGCCGTAGTGCTGGTCGATGTACTGACGCGCCGTCTGGGCCGCGCGGTGAGCAAATTGCCCGTGACCGAGCCCATCGATGACTCCGACCAGAGCGCCGTTGGCCCACTCCCGACTCACGAACGCGTCGCCGTTCTCGGGAGCTTGGCGGTAGGCACGCGAGGCCACGCCGATTTCGAGATGGCTCTTGATCTTGCGGGGCTCCGCACGCAACCAGCGGTGGCAGACGATCCGCGAGCCCCCGCATGAGAGGGACTCGTATTCCAGATCGTCCATCAGACGATTGATGGTTCCGAGGCCGGTTCCGAGGCTTCCAACGCTCGAGTAGCCATCCCGCATGGCCTGCTCGAAGTCCGAAATCCCCGGCCCGCAATCAAGCGATTCGATGCGCAGGCCCTTGCGCCCGGTCGCCTCGGCCGGCTCAAACCGCAGTTCCCCACCCGAAGCATGCTTAATCAGGTTCGACGCGAGCTCAGTCACCACGAGAGCGATATCATCGCAATCGCGAGCCGAAAACCCGAGTTCCCCCGCCACCCGCCGCGCGCAGTCCTCGGCATGTCGTATCTCTCGGGGGCCCGAGATGCCCACCGCAACCGAAGCCCGCTCAACGACCGCGTTCACATCGAGCACCACTTCCTCGAGGTGACTGTCGTGCCCGATCCCACGATGGATTGGATGTCGATTTCATCCATGAGGCGCTTCGCGGCAGGCAAGCCAAGGCCGAGCCCCTTGCCGGTGGTGTAACCTTGCTCGAGCGCCCGCGAAACGTCGACGATGCCGGGACCTTGATCGATGAACTTCAGCTCGATCCCGCGACGCCCATTTGCCTCGATCACTTGCCAGCGCATGACACCGCCCCCGCCGTACTTGTAGGCGTTTCGCGCGAGCTCCGATGCGGCAGTAACGACGCGTGTTACGTCGGTGGTCCCGAATCCGACTTCTTGGGCGACCTCGCGCAGGAGCCGGCGGACGGCGACGATGTCGCCCTCGACCGTGATGGGGACCTCTCCACGGGCTGCGTTCATCTGGGCTAGCGGGCGGTAAGTGGGTCGGTTTGCTCGAGCGCACGCTCGACGGTGAGTGCCGTCTCAATGCCGCTGAGGGTGACGCCGATCTGGGTGGCGGTTATCGCAACCGCGGGGCGCATTCCAACGATGATGGTGCGGCCGCCCATCAGAGTCACCATACGGGCGGTCTCGGAGACCGTGCGCGCGAAAAACGAGTCCAGCGTCTCGACCGCGGAGATGTCCAGCACCACGCGCTTGGGGTCGTGCCGCTCCATGGCGCCGAGCACCCGCTCCTGCAGAGCGGACACCGTCGAATCATCCGGTTCGGCGGGAACGGTCACCAAGAGTGTGTCGCGCACCTTGACGACGGAGATCGCGTATTCACCCATCTGGGCCCACCTCAGACGTTAACCGAGCCCTTCGGGACGATCTTGAGATCGAGCATTTCGAGCGCGCGCCGCAGCCCTGCACTGAGTGAGGAGCGTGTCGTGACGTTCGTGAGATCGATGCCAAGATGCACGAGCGTCTGCGCGATGGAGGGACGGACTCCCGTCAGCACGACCTCGGAACCCAATAGCCTAACGGCGGCTATAGCCTCGATCAGGTGCTGAGCGGTCTGGGTGTCGATCGCTGGCACCCCGGTGATGTCGACCAGGGCGACGGGGGAGCTGCTCTCCGTGACCTTGTTCAGCAGCCGCTCCATCAACTGCTGTGTGCGTTGGCTATCGAGCGTACCGATCAGCGGCACGAGTACGATTCCCTGCCAGACCTGCACGACCGGGACCGCCGCCATTTCGACGATCTCCTGAGCCTGCCGCTTGATCTTCTCTTCCGCGTTACGTCGCTCGGTGAGATCGCGCGTTACTTTGCCAAAGCCCAGCAACCGCCCGTCACGGTGCCGCAACGGCGTCACGATGACATTTGCCCAGAAGCGCGATCCGTCCTTCCGCACCCGCCAGCCCTCATCCTCGAAGCGCCCATCCTGAGCAGCCATCCGAAGTTCCATGTCGGTCTTGCCCTGCTCAACGTCCTCAGGCGGATAAAAGCGCGAGAAATGCTGACCGATGATCTCCTCCGCACTCCAACCCTTCAGCCGCTCCGCGGCAGGATTCCACGAGATTACCGTCCCGTGTGGATCGAGCATGATGATCGCGTAATCCTTGATCGAATCGACAAGCAGTTGGAGCAGCTCAGGTTGCTGCAGCGTGTTGAACACCTGAACGTCTTCATTGACGGGCTGCGGGGCCGGACGGCGAGATTCCATTGGCGTTCGTCTCCATGTTGCAGTGCCACGAGATTATGCCCCTCCATAAGGGACCCTCCCTGCGAACTAGCGCACGGAGAGCGCGCGCCCATGCGCTCTCTTTGAGAGCCCACTCACAGTTTCCGCTACTCTCGGCGCGCTGCCGACGCGACGGTCTTCCCTGCATCCGCCGCGCAGTTGCGGCAGGCGGTCAGCCCTTCGCGTTATGGGATTGCGGGGTGAGCGTTCGAGCCACTATCCCGCCTTCGTTATGTGTGAGGGTGCCGCGGACCTGCGGTGGGAAAACTTCATTTTGTACACATTCTTCTCCGCAATCTTGAGCGGAGTCGAGTGGTTGGGTCACCGTCAAGGGGGCGGAGTCGGATACAGCGTGATTCAGGCCATATTCACCGCGTTTTCTAATTCGGAAAACTGCCATATTACCCAGAAGGTTACCCGATCCATTCTCGGGCTTTTTCGGAGGCGAACCATCGACCGCCGGAATCTACAGCAGCCTCGGAGAGGGACAGAGGTGTGAATCGGCGTCGAGATTCGACTGCGTTTGAGCCTCGGCGTGGTCAATCGTCGTTAGTCAACGAACAACGGACGACGCGCGCCCGCCTCCATTCGGGTCGCAGACTCGCCCGACCAGATTCACTACGAGGCCGCTACACTTCGCGATGCGCGAATCGCCCCCGTCCATCGAGAATTCCTGCGGGCAAGCGCGTCGCTTGCCCGCAAGACCTGCCATGCATCGCGGCGGCATTCGATAGACTCGACAGCGCCGCTTCTCGGCGGCTTGATCGCCGAGCATGCATGGCCAGCTAACTCCGGCTTTGTACGTTGCACTAAGGACGCTTATCCTCTTGCTCACTCTTGCGCATCTTTTCTTGCTCGTTTCCAATTTTCGTCTGCGCCTTGCCGAGGTTTTTCTCAAGGTTGCCTTCCACTTCGCCAAGGGTGTTTCCGGTAACTTTGCTCGTGACTTCCTTTACTGCACCTTTGACCTGTTTGCCCACACCACTGGTTTGATTCTCGTTCACGTCACGCCTCCTGGTGGTTACGCCGAAGTTAAACGTTTCGTCACGGCGAAGGTTTCCAAGATAAGGTGGCGCACGGAAGTCGTGAGGCGGAGCGACCAGCAGGTTCGGCGACCGCATGAGTAAACGCGCAGGACCTTTGCGGCCCCCCACGCGGGGAACGGCGGGCGACCGGCAGCGGGCGGCCACGATCGCGCCGAGTCCGGCAGCCGCACGCGCGGATGCGGAGCGAGATTGGCTGCACCTGGGTTCTGACCTCGACTCAAGGCGCTCTGCCCTGATCTCACTGCGAGAGCCCGCTCTGGGGCCTCTTGATCTCAGAGCGGCACGGCAATTGCTCTCCCTCCGTATGCCCCGCCCGAGCGCCGCCACGGCCGTGGAAACGCCACTATCAAAGCCCTGCGCTGCCGAACGTACAAACGTGAAGAGCACGGTGGGGCAACGCCCCCCTTCGAGGCTCCCGGCGGCACCCAGGAGCAAAGACGAGCCCGCGGTCGCCCAACACGCGACGCGCATCGAGCGGACGGCGGACGAAGCCCAAACGCGCCATGAGCAGGTTGTCGCTGCCGCACACTACCTTTTCCTGAATCGAGGCTTCGCGCCCGGACGCGGGCTTGATGATTGGCTTGCGGCCGAGCGACAGTGCGATCGTGCATTTCGAATCAAGGCGTAATCGCACTTGGTACATCCCCGGGGTTGCCTGAAACGGCCCCGGACCTTCAGAGATCGCGCTCGGCAACCAAAGGAGGCCCAGCCGCCCGACACGCTGAGGGGATACCAAGCGCCGGTCCATCATCGGCACCTTTCCCCCGGGCGTACTGGAACCCTGGCCTTGAGCTGCCACCGCGCAAGTGTGCGGAAGCAGTTGCCGGTACGATGAGCGGTGCAGAGAGCGCGCTGCTCTGTCCAGACGAGCTGGGCGACAGCTCCAAGGTCTGTTGACGAATGAATCGAAAGACCAGCAACGATCGCGAAGAGCTCCGTCGGAGCGAAGAGCGCTTCAAGCTTCTCGTTGAGAGCATCCGTGATTATGCGATTTTCATGCTCGATCGAGAGGGGCACGTTCTCACTTGGAACGCGGGCGCCGAGCGCATCAAAGGCTACTCGGCCGATGAGATCATCGGACAACATTTCTCGATCTTTTATCCAGAAGAGCCGAAACAGAAGCGCTGGCCTGAGCACGAACTCGAGGTGGCAAAGACGACGGGCGCATTCGAGGACGAGGGCTGGCGCGTTCGAAAAGACGGCACCCTCTTCTGGGCGAACGTCATCATCACGGCGCTGCGGGATGCGAACGGCGAGCTGTTGGGATTCGCCAAGGTCACCCGCGATTTAACCCAACGGCGCGCCCACGAGGAACAATTGCGGCGCAGCGAAGAGCGCTTTCGCCTGCTCGTCGAAAATGTTCCCGAATATGCTCTTTTCATGCTCGATCCCAATGGCCGTGTTTCGACTTGGAACAGCGGCGCTCAGAGGATCAAGGGATACACGGCGGAGGAGATCATTGGGAAGCACTTTTCGATCTTCTATCCGCCGGACGTGAAGGAAAGTGGATGGACAGATCACGAGCTGCAGGTGGCCGCGGAGGAAGGCCGATTTTCAGATACCGGCTGGCGCGTGCGCAAAGACGGCACGACATTCTGGGCCAATGTCATCATCACGGCGCTGCGCGATGAGACGGGCCGCCTCATCGGCTACGCCAAGCTCACACGCGACCTGACCGACACCAAGCGCGTTGAGGCCATGCAGACTGCCAATCGGGAGCGCGAAGAGATGCTCGAGGCCGAGCGGAGCGCGCGAATCGCCGCGCAGCGCGCTACCCGTATCAAGGATGAGTTCATGGCGACGCTCTCGCACGAGCTGCGCTCGCCGCTCAGTGCCATTTTGGGCTGGACCCAGGTACTGCTACGGGGCGACGCACCCAAAGGGCCCGAAGCACAGCGGCAGGCCATTGAGGTAATCGACCGCAACGCCCGTGCCCAAGCCAGGCTCATCGATGACCTTTTGGATTTGAGTCGCATCATGACAGGCAAATTGCGACTCGACCTTCACCAGGTGTCCTTTACGAATATCGTGCAGGCAGCGGTGGACTCGCTCATGCCGGCGGCGGAGGCGAAAGGCATCCGTTTGAAAGCAATCCTGGGAGCCGGGCATGACATCGTGAGCGCGGACAGCGGCCGCCTGCAGCAAGTCGTGTGGAATCTACTGACCAATGCGATTAAGTTCACCCCCGAAGGAGGGCAAGTACAAGTACTCCTTCAGCGGGTTAACTCGCATCTCGAGCTGAGTGTCAGCGACACCGGCATCGGAATTTCATCAAGCTATCTTCCGCACGTCTTCGACCGGTTCTCGCAAAAGGACAGCTCCACCACGCGGGCCTATGGGGGCCTCGGATTGGGACTGGCGATTTGTAAGCAGCTGGTTGAACAGCACGGCGGCTCTATTCGGGCTGCCAGTCGGGGCGAGGGTAAGGGTGCCACCTTTTCCGTTCAGCTGCCGGTCTCGATTGCGCAACTGCAGGAGGAAGGCACGCCGCGTGTCCATCCCACGGCTGAGATCCAATCAGAAGAGCTGCTTTCCCTCCCCAGATTGGACGGCGTCCATGTATTCAGCGTCGATGACGAACCTGATGCCCGCGAGCTGCTACGAACCGTGCTTGAGGAGCGAGGGGCCAAGGTAACCAGCTTCGGTTCGGCTGCGGAGGCACTCGCCGCATTGGAGAGAACCAGGCCAACAGTACTGGTGTGCGATGTGGGCATGGCCAAGATGGACGGCTACCAGATGATCCGAGCCCTGCGTGCAAAGGAGCCACCCGTTGACCGGGTTCCGGCGTTGGCGCTCACCGCATTTGCGCGTGCGGAAGATCGAAAACGCTCGCTGATCGCGGGTTATCAGGCTCACCTCGCGAAGCCGTTCGATGTGGGCGAACTCATTCTCGTCATCGCCGATCTGATAGGCAGAGAGGGGCGAACCAAAACTCACACCTGAATGTCGATCGGTCGCTTGTGGTCCAGATTGGATGTCACGGCGTGGCAACCGTGGATATCGGTTTGCCCGTCAGGGTGTGACATGGTGCCGTCATCGCTTCGGGGGGTGGAGCACGTACACGTTTGTATAGCCGAGCAGAATTCGGTTCGGGCCGAACCGGGGCTTTCCGCCGATCGACGGAGTTTCGTCGACTCGAGCAGCTATGAGATTTGCGCTCCCTTCGCGCTTCGCTTCGGAGCCGACATGATCGTAGGGTCGAGATGTGCCCGGCTTTCTCGCAAAGGCATCGTGTTTGGACCCTCCGGCAGCACCTTCGGGCTCTCGGCCCCGCAATGCGGGCCTAGAAACGACGGTTCGCAGCGACCGGTGCGTCTTGCCCATGATGTGGGCGCCGGAAATGAGAGCCCGGATTTTTCGTCATTCATCGCCATGCTCGCGAAGGTCTCCCCGAATATCGCGCGCGGTTGCGACGGGAGCGGGCTTGCGACTGGGTCTCTCCGGATTCCCAATGGACAGGACTGTCCAGATTGCAAGGGGACCCTACAGCGCCGGTCAGGCCCCGGTTTTGCTAGCAATGCCCGAGTTCAGGCAAGCAAGGGAGGGGTCGATGAAATCTCATTCCGAGGGCACTGGCCACCACGCGCGCGGGTTCCATTCGAGGCGCCATCTGCCATGTGCGGCTCGAACAGCCCTCCTCGGCTTGGGCTTGCTCGCGACCTTACCGCTGCCCGGCTGCGGCGGCGGTGGCTCGAACGTCACTCCAACTTCGAACTCGCAGGCGCAGAGCTCCTCGAGTAGTTCCGCGAGTAGCTCCTCGGTCTCATCGAGCAGCTCCTCCAGCTCGTCTTCGAGCTCGGCGCCAACGGAGACGATTGCGGTTTCCCCCGGGAGGGCAGGACTCACAGTCCGCCAGCAGCTCGCTTTCTCCGCAACCACGAGCGATCCGGCCGGTGTGACCTGGAGCGTCACGCCGAGCGGCGGAACTTTTAGCAGTACGACGAGCGCAGGTGGAGCAAAAGTCACCTTTACGGCGCCTTCCGCGGCTGGCGTCTACACCGTCAAGGCCACCAGCGTAAGCAATTCCGCCGACAGCAGTTCAGCGACGGTTGGCGTGACAGACCTTGCAGGCGTGTACACCTGGCACAACGATCTCGCCCGGGACGGTGCGAACACTCAGGAATATGCCCTGACAACGTCCAACGTGAACACGACGAGCTTCGGCAAACTCTTCTCCTGCGCGGTCGATGGGGCGATCTACGCGCAACCGCTCTGGGCCGCGAACCTCACCGTGAGCGGCGCCCCCCACAATGCGGTCTTCGTCGCCACACAGCACGATGGGCTGTTCGCCTTCGATGCGGATGCCAGTCCGTGCGTGACGCTCTGGAAGGCGAACCTCCTCGACAGTGCCCACGGCGGACTGTCGGGAGAGACACCCGTGCCGGATGCCTCCGGCGATTACCTCGTGGGTGCGGGCTATCTCGACATCTCCCCCGAGGTCGGCATCACCGGAACCCCCGTGATAGACCCCGCGGCCGGCATCTTGTACGTCGTGACGAAATCCGTCGTCTGCTCGCCGAGCACCTGCTCGCCCTCGGGTACGAACAATTTCTACCAGAAGCTGCACGCGATCGACGTCACCACGGGCCTCGAGAAGCCGGGTTCGCCGGTCACGATCACCGCCACCTTCACGGGAAGCGGTGACGGCGGCGCAACCGACGCTTTCAATGCTCAGCAAGAGAATCAGCGACCCGGCCTGGCGCTCGTCAACGGTACGGTCTATATCGCCTGGGCCTCGCACGAAGACAAGGCACCCTTCTACGGGTGGATCATCGGCTATACGTATAACGGCTCCAGCTTCACTCAATCGGCGGTCTTCAACGTCGCGCCCAATGCCGGGGAGGGCGGTATCTGGATGAGCGGCGCCGCGCCGGCGGCCGATTCCAGCAACAACTTGTACGTCCTCACCTCGAACGCAGAGTTCGATGTCACGAACGCCTCCCCACCGAACAACGACTACGGAGATTCGTTCCTCAAGCTCTCACCGAGCCTCGCCGTCGAGCAGTACTTCACGCCCTCGGACCAATCGGACGACAACACTCTGGACAACGATCTCGGTTCCGGTGGTGCGGCCATCCTGGCGAACCTGCCCGCCGGAAGTCCGGTTCAGCATCTCATCGTGGGCGGGGGCAAAGACGGCGGCCTGTATGTTCTCAATGCGGATGCCCTCGGCGGGTATGGCGATAGCAATGCGTGGCAGAAGATCAGCGCGGGGACAGAGGATCTTTCGAGCTGGGATGGGGGTGTGCTTTTCTCGAGCGGGGCGTACTGGAATGGCCACTTCTATCTTGCCGCCCAAGGCCAGCCGCTGACCGACTACGTGCTCAACACCTCCACGGCAAAGTTCTCGGCCGGAGCAACCTCCAACTCGCCAAGCGGCGGGTGGTCGTACCCGGGAAGCACACCCGCCGTGACCGCCTCGGGCTCGAGTAACGGCATCGTCTGGGTACTCGACAACAGCAACTTTTGCATAGGCAAGAATGCAACGTGCGCGCCATCCGTCCTGCATGCTTACGATGCGACGAACGTCGCGACCGAGTTGTGGAACAGCTCGACGGTGAGCTCCGATGCCGCAGGCAACGCCGTCAAGTTTGTCGTCCCGACCATCGCGAATGGCAAGGTGTACGTCGCGACACGGGGCAACAACACCGGCGGCACGACGGGCTCCATTCCAGGCGAGCTCGATGTCTATGGCTTGAAGCCGAACTGACGAAAAGCCGAAGGCGCGCCGCGAGGCAAATGAGGCGCAAGATTCATCCGCGCATTGGACCTCGCAATCCCCGCCGCTGCATCGTGCCGAGCATCGAGGCCTCGCTCCACTCGGGTATGCCGAACATTCCCTCGGCACGATCGTATCCGACAGCGAGCAGCGCGCGCCGATAGGCGTCCGGAATGAATTGCGCATGCACGTCGATGAGACGATCAGTGCGAGCTGCCGACGGATCCTCATCGGTCGCGAGCACAAGCGGCGCACCCACAGACGGCGATACAAGACTCCCCGCGGAGGCGGCGGCTGCGCCCGCGCAGGCGAGCAGGGTGCGCCGCTCGAGGTGTGCAGGTGTTCGCTTCATCAATCGACAGGACCGCCGGTCGAGCGCCCGAACTGATGACCGGCATCGACGTGCCGCGCCGGGTGGCTGTTGAGCCACTCGATCCCGGCGACGTTGATCGGGACGACCTCGGCGAGCTGCCGCCCGCCCCACTCGAGCTTCACCTCGCGATCGGCAGACCACGCCGGCCAGCTCACCGCCGCCGTCGATGGACTCCCCGTCGCCGCGAAAGTGACCAGCGCATCCATCATGAGCCCGGACAACTCGTAATCGGCCCTCTGCCACACCCGCGTCTTGCGTTGCAGATTAAAAGCATCGAGCGTGCCGAACCAGAACGGAATGTCCGCCGTGTGGTAAGCGCCGGTGGTCGCTACGTCGTAATCGGAGATGTGTACGCCGGGCGCGAACGCGTGACGCCGGGAGAACAGATCGATGTAGGCCTTGGAATGGTTGTAGCGCGTCTGCAGCTGTGCGCAGGTTCTCGCGCTGCTCTCGAGCCTGCTCTCGCGGGCGACTTGTCCACCGACCGCGCGGATATCGACGGCGCTCGCGACTGGATACAGCGCGAGGAAGGCGTTCGCATCCGCACCGTACATGCGCCGGGCGATCTCCCGGTACTCCTCGACCGTGCGTGCGCTCATCAAGGGGCTCACCGACTCGTCCTTGTTGAAGCTGGCGATGATCGGTACGTCGTTCATCGCGCCGGCCTCGAGGATCTCGCGTGGCGTTCGCGGCAAGAAATAACCGTCCACGACGGGACCGGCGCGGACGCCCTTCGTAACCTTGACCCCGATCTGTCCCTCGAGCTGCGCAGCGACGATACGGTCGGAGGGTATGTTGCGCAGCTCCGCAAGGCTTGCAGCGCCCAGGTACCTCTGGATTGCGAGGCCCGTTTTCTCCCCGTCGGCCAGGGATGCAATGGGTCCCGTCCAATTGCAGCCGGAGGACATCATCGCTCGCGAGAAGAGTCCCTTGGCGAGCGGGCTCACCAGCTGGTATCCGACCGAGCCAGCGCCGGCCGACTGGCCGATGATGAGGATGCGCTGCGGATCGCCGCCGAAGCGGGCGATGTTGTCATGGATCCAGCGTAACGCCAGCGCCTGGTCGAGCAGCCCGTAATCGCCCGAATGGCCGCCCTGCTCCCGCGTGAGCTCCGGATGCGCGAGGAAGCCGAGCACGCCGACGCGGTAGTTGAAGTTCACGAAGACCACGCCGCGCTGCGCGATGATCTCTCCACCGTACGTCGGGATGCCCGAAGAGCCGATCGTGAAACCCCCGCCGTAGATGTAGACGATAACCGGCAGCCTCGAGCGCGAATCAGAGCGCGCCGGAGCCCAGATGTTGAGATACAGGCAATCCTCGGAGGTAGCTTCCTCTCCAAAGTAGTGATTGATGTCATGCGCGCGCAGGACCTGCGGACACTCGGGCATCTTGCGGTCGGCGTTCCACACGCCGCCCCAGGCGCGTGGCTGCGGTCTCTGCCATCGTAGTGCGCCCGTCGGGGGTTGGGCAAACGGCACACCCAACCAGGCTTTGACACCGGAGGATAGACCGAGCCCGATCACCGTGCCGCCGGTGGTCGCGACAGGCGGCAACGGCCTCTCCACGGGCAGCGCACCGGCCAGTTCCGAGCCGGTGAGCAAGGCCAGGCAGACTATTGCGAGTCGCACGGATATGCCATTCATCATCGCACCTCGATGCGTCGGGTACAGCACGACGTGCCGCAGTTCGAGCGGCGCTTGCCGATCAGGTCCTTGTCAGAGTTCAGGCATCGATACGGCGTCTCAGGACGTGCGATGCGGAGTCAATGAGTTTGAAAAGCTCGTCCGGATCGACTGGCTTGACCAGGTGAGCGTCAATGCCGGCATTGCGCGTCTCCAGGCGATTCGCGGGCTGTCCCCAGCCGGTGACCGCAATGATCATGAGCTCCGTTGCCCAGGGCGTGCGGCGCAGCGTGCGGGCCACTTCGAGACCGCTCAGGTCGGGCAGTCCGATATCAAGAACGACCACCGTGGGTTGAGCGGCTTCGGCAAGCTCGAGTGCACCCCGACCGTTGTACGCGACGTGAACCTGAAGCCCGTGCGAGCGCAACAGCAGTGCGAGATTGTCGGCGGCATCCCGGTTGTCATCAACCACCAGTACTCGCGGCTCCCCCTGGAACAGCGTGACGACCTTCTCGGCTGCCGGGATCTGTTCGATCGATGGGGCTGTGCGAGGTAGATGCACGACGAACTCAGCGCCGTGGCCAAGCCCCTCGCTGCGAACCTCGATTCTTCCACCGTGGAGCTCCGTCAGGCGCTTGGTCACCGCGAGACCGATGCCTAGTCCACTTCCCGAGACGTTCAGGTTCTTGTGAAGCTGGGCAAACAGCTCGAACACCTTAGGCAGCATCTCGTGCGACAATCCGACCCCGGTATCGCGGATGCTGATCCGCGCACACTCTCCCTCGGGCTCCAGCGTCACACGGACCTCGCCGCCGCTCGGGGTGTACTTCGCCGCATTGCTCAGTAAATTTCCGAATATCTGCACTAACCGCACGGAATCGCCGCGCACCCATAGGGGCTGTGGCGGCATGGACACCACGAGCTGGTGTCGCGCCTCCTCGATTTGCGGCCGCGCCGTGTCGATCGCCTCCTGAACGATCGCCCGCAACTCCAGCTCTTCGGTCTTGAGCTCGATGACGTTGCGAGTGATGCGGCTCACGTCGAGAAGCCCATCGAGCAGGCGCGACATCTGCAGAGACTGCCGCTCGATGGCGCCTCGGGCCTTCTCGAGGGTCGCCGGTGGCGCATCCGAGCGCAGAAGCCGAGCGCCGTAACGAATGGCAGCCATCGGATTCCTCAGCTCGTGCGCAAGCGTGGCCAAAAACTCATCCTTACGTTGGTCGGCTTCCCGCAGCGCCTCCTCGACTTTGCGCCGCTCCGTGATGTCGGTGACGACCCCTACCCAGCCGTCGATGGCGTCATCCGCATCGCGCGAGGGCGTATAGGCGATATGGACCCAGCTGCGCCGGCCGTTGGGCGTTTCCACTTCGTGCTCGAATGTCACCGATTCTCCGGCCAGCACGCGCTCGATATAGGGCCGCTTGATCTCAAAAAGGCTCTCCCCCAGCACCTCGCGCATGGGCTGTCCAACGACCTCTGCGGATGATTTCCCCACCCATTCGAGGTAGCGCCGGCTCGCCCATCGGTAGCGCAGATCGCGCCCGTAGAGTGCCACCCCAGAGGCCATGAGATCGGCTACCGCCTGCAGCTCCTTGCGTGCTCGAGCAGTCTCGCTCTGGGCGGCATGAAGGCTCGTCATGTCCATCGATGCGCCCACCAGGCCCTTCACCCGTCCGGAGTCGTCCTTGATCACATCGAGCGTCATGAAATAGTGTCGAGTGACGCCCTTGTGCGTCCAGGTGATTGGCAATCGCTCTCCTTGCCCGCTCTGCCAGACGCGTTCTACTGCGGCAACGAATTCCGGGTACTGATCGGACGGATTCGCCTCCCCGACTCTCTTGCCGAGGATTGCGGCCGCATCGATCCCTCGAGGAAGGTTATAGACCCAGGTGTACCGGCGTTGCTCATCACACGTCCAGGCCGTGATGCTGCTGCCCTCCAGCGCCACGCGAAAACGCTGTTCGGTCTCCTGCAATACCTTGAGCACTTCCGCCGAGTGGTTGAAGCTCAGGACGATGATCGACCCGAGTGTTGCAAAGAGCGCGAGGCTTACTGCATCGAGTCGCACGAGAACGAGCCAGCCGCTAGAGCCGAGCCAGAACGTCCCGAGCAAGGCCGTCGCGAAGCCCACGGCAAGTAGACCCGCAATGCGCTGCCCGTAGCGCGCCGTGACCATGAATGCCGGAAAAAAGGCAATAAGGGGCGCAGCGCGGCCCGTCAACCAGTAGATGAGAAGAAACAGCCCCAGCCCGCAGGCCGTGCTGACGATACTCAGCAACAGATCACGCCGCGTGGGAACGAGCCCAAGATAGATCGGGTGTCGCGCTCTTGTGTTGAACCTGATCGACAAGTGTTGGCCCCTCCAGGCTCACGGAGGCAGATTCTAGCGCTGGTACGCGATACCGAATTGTTCAGACCCGGGTGGCGCAGGGAGTCTCAGGGTGTATCCGTGCCGGGTGTATCCGTGCCGGCACAATCTTTCCGCGGTAGCCTTGGGATACGTGTGGCGGACGGCAGAAATCCCCCCAAGAATTCAGAAAGTTACGGTGCAGTTCGAGTCCGCGAACCATGAGCGCCCCTAGCGAGGCAGCCGCACGCTAAATACTGTTTCACCCCCTTCGGATCGCACTTCGATCTCACCCCCGTGCGCCTTGACAATCTCTCTTGCAATGAAGAGCCCGAGGCCCAGATGGCTGTTTCCGCCAGCCCGATCCGGCATGGGGCCTCGGCTCAGGGGGTCGAATAACGTCGGTAGCGCCTCGGCCGGAATCACGGCCCCCTGGTTCTTCACCAGAACGCAGATCTCGTGTTCCGCGCCTTGCACCTCCAGGATCACCGGAGCGCAACTGTCGCCGTAGGTAAGGGCGTTTTGTAGCAGATTGCTCAAGACCTGCTGAATGCGACCGGGATCCCCGTTCCCGCGGAGCTCTCCGCTCATCTGCAGCTCGAGCGTTCGGTGGGGATGAGCTGATTCCAGCTCATTGCAGACCTTCCGGGAAAGCTCGGCGAAATCGACGGGAGCGGGTGCTACCTTGATACCTACTGCCAAGGTCGTGCGGCTGTAATCCAGCAGATCGTCAAGGAGTGCCTGCATGCGTGCACCACTGTCAATGAGCCGCTCGGCCGCTTTCGACACGATCTCATCGGAGCGAGACCTCGCGAGGTGCTGAGCGGTGACTTGGATGGCATTGAGAGGGTTTCGGAGCTCGTGGCCGAGCATTCCGAGAAAAAGGTTTCGTGCGCGATCG
>Ga0335074_10007258_pt1 | contig 15356 bp, 15 predicted proteins | sample Lox_Sample_23_FD_206715 | JGI IMG/M metagenome (GOLD analysis project Ga0335074, IMG submission 206715) | Soil microbial communities from Loxahatchee National Wildlife Refuge, Florida, United States - Lox_Sample_2.3 | ecosystem: Environmental > Terrestrial > Soil > Wetlands | place: USA... | reverse complement strand
CCTCAGATTCTAGCGGCCGAGGAAACGCTCGAGGGTTTCGGCGTCGTTCTCCGCCTTATCCAAGTACTCCTTCGCGGCAGCGGGGTCCTGCGCCTGAAGCGCGGCTTCGGCTCGCGCGAGATTGGTCTGCATGCGCGCCTGCGCCGCGACGATGTCTCCGCGGAGTCCGTATCCCTGGGCTGCCTGGGCCCGCTGCAGGGTAGTCAGGCTCGAATCGATTGCGGCGGCGCGGCTGCTGATCTGGTCGGCTTGCGTCTGCGCTTCTTTCAGCGCGGCGGCCTTGGCTGCAGCTTCCGCAGCGGCTTGGGCGGCAGCGGCCTGCGCGGCAGCGTCGGCAGCCGCTTTTGCTGCGGCAGCTTGCGCCGCAGCTTTTGCAGCAGCGGCTTGGGCTTCCGCGGAGGGCGCCGGGGCCGGAGCGGGCGGCGCAGCGGGCGATGGAACAGGCGACGGCGCGACCGACACCGGCGCGGCGGACGAGCCGCCGACCGCCTGCGTCTTGGCTCTGCGCGGCACGTACACGGCCGCGCCCGCAAGCATCGCCACAACCAGGATGCCGCCGAGCGCCATCCAGACGCCGCGATGGCTTTTCTGCGCTGCGGGTGGAGGCGGCGCGACCTTCGAAGCGGAAGCTGCTGCTGCCATGGCCGCGGGTTGGGTCGGCTGATATGCGGGAGCCATCGGCGGCGGAGTCGCGACCGTGGGATCCATGAAGATCGTGGTGGCGGACGGCACGCCGGAACGCCCCGCGGCAACGGCCATGGGCGCGCCCTGCGGCAGCGCGCTCTTCAGCGCGTTGCGAAATGCCGTGGCGGACTGAAAGCGCTTTTCGGGCTCTTTCGCGAGGACCATGAGAATGATGTCGTTGAGCGGCTTCGGCAGATCGGGACGCAGGACGATCGGCGGCTCGGGGGCCTGCTGGAGTTGCGCGACCATCAGCGAGTAGCCGCTATCGCCGCGGAACGGGAGGCGGCCCGTGAGAATCTCGTAGAGCGACAACCCAACCGAATAGAGGTCGGAGCGCGCGTCGACTTTCTCGCCCTTGACCTGCTCGGGCGACATGTAGTTGAGCGAACCGAGCGTGGTGCCGGTGATCGTCATGCCGGCTTCGTTGCCGGGGCGCGCGATGCCGAAGTCCATCAGCTTTACGACGCCCTGCGGGGTGAGCATCATGTTGCCGGGCTTGATGTCGCGATGGACCACGTTCATCTGGTGGGCGTAGACGAGCGCGGCGAGCACCTGATCGATGTAATAGACCGCGTCGGCGACGGGCACCGGACCCTGCTGCAAGCGCGAGGCGAGCGTCACGCCGTCAACATACTCCATGATCATCACGAGTTGGTTATCGAGCGTGAGCGCTGTGCGCAGCGCCGCGATATTCGGGTGGTTCAGGCTCGCGAGCAATTTGATTTCGCGCAGGAAGCGGTCGGCGAGTTCTTTCTGGTCGGCGAGATTCGGGAGAAGGATTTTCATCGCCTCGATGCGATCCGAGATCGTGTTGCGGACCTTGTACACCTTGCCCATCCCGCCCGCGCCGAGCACTCCGAGAATTTCGTAGTCGCCGAGCTTCTGGCCCACCGTGTAGTCGCCCATGGGGAACTCCTTTGCGCTGCGCGCTTGCTGCTACGTGACCGTGTTGTAGTGGACGAAATGGATAAAGCTGCCGGCCGGTGCCGGCCTTCAATGGCGGGGATTATAGCGCAGTTTCTAGGAAAGCAAGGGCCCGGGAGCGGGGCTACGCCAGATCGACGGCACCGAGCCAGCGCACGGGGAAATGAGCGGCAAGCGCGTTCGCCATGCGCTCGTCGGCCGTCACAAGCGTGGCTTTTGAGGCGACGGCCAGCGATACATAAAGCCCGTCGTAGACCGATCGCCCGAATGACAGCGCGATTTCAAATCCAAGTTCCAGCAAATCCATGGAAGGAACGGCGGCTAACTCGAGATCGGCGAGAAGGCCGAGGGCTGCTTGCGCTTTACTCTTCGTACAGCGCCCCTGACGGATGGCTTTCCACAGAACGTTACCGAGCTCAGCCCAGAAGATATCCGGTACGAGCAACTCCACCTGCTCAGCAGAGAAGCGGCTGAAAAGATGACGCGCTTCAGAAGCAAGCGGCTCGTCATGAGCCGGCAAGAACCACTTGGCGGCTACGCTCGCATCCAGGACGATTGAGTTCACCGCTCGCGATCCTCTCTCTGCATCTCCTCGGTGGACGGGAAAGAACCGCGCGCGAGAGGACGAGCGGACTGCATCTGTTCGATCTTACGAAGCATGGCACGCCGAGCCTTGAGGGCCTTCGGTGTGGGCAGGTGGGCTTCGAGTAGAGCCACGACCTCGGCTGCGATCGATCGACGGCGAGAGCGCGCGGCCTTTCGCAGGGAGTTATAAAGCTCGTCCGGAACGTTTTCCACGTATAGCGTAGCCATAGGCTTCTCCTATGGTAATCCTAGCTAAGGGTGTGAGAAATTGCAAATGGCCGCGGACGCGCGTTGCCAGGGGATCAGACGACGTTCGCGCCACCGTCGACGACCACGTCGATGCCAATGATGTTGGAGGCTTCGGGCGAGGCGAGGAAGAGCACGGGCGCGACGGCTTCTTCGGGCGTGCCGATCTGCTTGCGCAGCGTTGTCCCTTTCAGGAATTCCTTGAAGCCGGCGATCTGCTCCTTCGAGACACTGGGCATGCGCCACGCGATCGGCGTATCGATCGGGCCGGGGCTGCAGACGTTCACGCGAATGCCGCGCGTGACGAGGGCCGCGGCAAGCGTGCGCCCGAGCGACACCAGGCCTGCTTTGCTCGCGCAATAAACGGACGCCTCGGCGAAGGCCCGCGTCGAGGCGTTCGACGAATTGAGCACGATCGCCGAGCCGGGCGGCATCAGCTGCACAGCTTTCTGGACGGTGAAAAACGTGCCCTTCAGGTTGATGTCCATCACGTAGTCGTATTGCTCTTCGGTGATCTTGTCGAGGGCTTGAATGTCGGCCACGCCTGCATTGGCGAAGAGAACGTCGAGGCGGCCGTGCTTTTCCTTGATCGCAGCCATCACGGCGTCGATCTGCTTCAGGTCGCGCGTGTCGCAGCGCAAGGCGAGCGTGCCTTCGCCAATTTCGCGCGCGGCGCTCTCAAGCGTCTTCGGATCGCGTCCGGTGATCACGACCTGCGCGCCTTCGGCGGCGAATCCCTTCGCGGCGGCGAGGCCGATGCCGCTGTTTCCGCCGGTGACGAGCGCGATCTTGCCTTCGAATCGATTCCGACTCATCGCTTCTCCTCAGAATGATTTCGCGGGGCCGAACTGCAAAATCGGGGGGCGCCGGACCTAGGACAGCGCCCCTCGTCGCATTCTTACTTGCCGGTGACCGGATTCTTGTAATGATACGGCGGGACGTAGACGTCCGGATACAGGCCGTAGGTTTCGGTGGGCGGGCGATCCGGTGGGAAGCCGGGGATCGGTCCCGGCGGCGGATCGCCGCCCTGATCCCAGCCCTTGTAGTAATTGGCGTAGTAGGTGAAGTAGGCATGGAGCTTCTTGATTTTCCAGATGCCGTCTTCCTTGACGTAATCGTTTTCGTAGGTGGCTTCGCCCCATTGCGCCGAGCGATGCAGGATGCCGACCTGCATAATCGCGCGCCAGCGTCCCTGTGCCGTTAGGCCGTCGGGAGCGACATCGATTTTGGGCTGGAGCTGCATGTGATTGAAGAGCGTGCCATATTTCAGCTCGGGCAGCTTGTGCAGATAGGCGCGCACGCGGTCCTGCCCGACGTAGACCCCGCGCAGGCCGATTTCGAGCGTGCTGTCTTTGGCGAAGAGGTCGGCGGCCTCGTCCCACTTGCATTTGTCGACGTAGTAGCCGTAGGCGGTCTGAAGATTGGAGATCGCGATGTAGTCTTGCGAAGCTTGCGCCTGCCTTTGCAGCGCCGCCATCTGCGTCTTCAAGGTTGCAACCTCGGAGGCGAGATCGTTCTTATCTCCGCTCGCGCCGGCGAGCGCGACTCCCGCCACCACAAACAGCACAACGCCGCAAATCATCAGTAGTGATTGCATTTTCATCGATGCCTCCCGCATCCGGCAGGCCAGCGGCCTTGCCGGAACGGGAGGGTAACACAGAGGCAGCGGCTAGTGACGAGTGGTCGTGCCCCGCAGTCGCGCATTCTTCGCGCTACTCAGTGTGACCATCTTCGTCGGGTGGTCATTTGCCGGTGACAGGATTGTTGTAGTGGTAAGGCGGAACGAAGACATCCGGATAGAGCTTGTAGTTGACGGTCGTCGGGCGATCGGGCGGGAAGCCCTTGATGGGCGGCGGCGCGGGAAGGCCGCCCTGATCCCAACCCTTGTAGTAGTCGACGTAGTAGTTCATGTAGTAGTGCAGCTTCGAGATTTTCCAGACGCCGTCTTCCTTCACGTATTCATTTTCATACACTCCTCCGCCCCACTGCGCGGCACGGTGCAGCATCCCGAATTGCTCGAAGGCGCGCCAGCGGGCCTTGGCCGTCTTGCCGTCCGGGGCGATATTGATGACGGGCTGAAGCTGCACGTGATTGAATAGAGTGCCGTATTTGAGATCGGGCAGCGTGTGGAGATAGGCGCGGACGCGGTCCTGTCCGACCCACACGCCGCGCAGGCCGATTTCGAGCGTGCCGTCTTTTGCGAACAGATCGGCGACCTGATCCCATTTGCATTTGTCGACGTAGTAGCCGTAAATCGCCTGGAGATTGGCGAGCGCGACGTAGTCCTGCGCGGCCGTGGCCTGCGTTTGCAGAGCCGCGACTTGCGTTTTCAACAGCTCGATTTCGGACGCGCGGTCATTCTTCTCTCCGGCTCCACTGGCCAGAGCCACTCCCGCGACGACCAAGACCAAAAGGGCGAACACAATCAACATAGGTTTCGTTTTCATATCGGCAAATGCCTCCCCCCGTTTTGCGACCCGAGCACGATGTATCCAGCTGCGGCGCTGGGAGGAGGTTATATATCACGGACCTGGCGCTTCCGAGCGGGCCGAACGTCTGGCGCGCCGGCGGCGATTGCAGAGATGCGGATTGTGGGAAGCTATCGGGAGAACTGCGAGATGCTTGCGCGAGCGGGCGGCCCGCTCACGTTCCGCTGCGGAAATGTGCGTGGGTGCGAAGCTACGAGACGATCTTCGAGGTTTGGCCCCAGTTTCCGGTGAATACGAAGGACGAGACCGGCTTGCGGGAGCGCGGGGCCTTCTCGCGTTCGCGCAGGTGGTCGGGCAGACTCTCGGGCGCGTCGGGATAGCCGATGGCGAAGCCGGCGACCGCCTCATAGTCCGGAGGAATCGAGAATATTTCGCGCGCTTTCTCGGGAACGATTCCCGCCATCTGGTGAACCTGCAAGCCGAGCGCGGTCGCCTGCAACGCGAGGTTCGCCGCGGCCTGACCGACGTCGTGAAACGCGTGGCGATTCGTGGAGCCGTCGTGCGGCATTTTGTGCGCGGCAACGCTCAGCACGACGACCGGCGCGTTTTTGGCCCAGCTCTGGTTGAACTCGACGAAGCTATCGAGCACCTTCTTGTAATTTTCCGGGTCGTCTTTCGTGCCGACGATGAAATACCAGGGCTGCGCATTGTACGACGAGGCCGCCCAGCGCGCCGCTTCAAACAGGCTGCGCAATTTTTCGCGCTCGACCGGACGCGCTTCGAAGGCTCGAGGGCTCCAGCGATGGCTGATCAAATCGTGGATCGGCGCATCGGCGGGCGCAGGCCTCTTATGGTCGTGCATCAGTCCTCCTTGGGAATGGAGAATATTTAACCACACATCGGATGCGGACGGCGCGTCCCGAGATTCGCCGCGAATTTTCGGATGCCGGCTAAGCCGATTCGGGAGCGCGGGCCCCATCGATCGAACATGCGCCCGGCCCAAGGGCCGCGAGGATCAGCAGTCCGCCCGCGATCGCGGCGTTTTTCTCGAAGTGGAGCATCATGTCCATTCGCTCGGCCCCTTGCAGGGTCCAGAAATTGTGAAACAGAAAGGTGATGGGAATCATGTAGAGGAAAACGATCCAAGCGGCGAATCGGGTGTACAAACCTACGAGAATCGCCAGCCCGCCGACCAACTCGATGATCATCGCTATGCTGAGCGCCACGACGGGCAGAGGCAGATGTTTCGATGCGACGAACGCCTCCTCCCCGGAGAAGCCGCGGATTTTATTGATCCCGGCGATGATGAAAACCGAGCTGAGGAGAATTCGTCCGATCAGAGCAACGATGCCGCCCGAGGAATTAGCCATGTGCATCTCCTTTTGGCTTTTTTGCGATTGGCAAGACTCAGGGGCCCCAAACCACGTGGAAGCTATCACAGATGCGGCCCAAGGCGGGAGCCCTGGATTGCGCCTGCGCGAATTTAGGCGAGATCGAAGAGCAACACCTCGGACGGCTCCGCTGCTTCGACCTGAACCTTCGTTTCCTGCGTGATGCCGGCGCCGTCGCCAGCCTTCAACTCAACGCCGTTGAGCTTCACCTTGCCGCGCGCGACCTGCACCCAGGCGCCGCGATCCGCTTCGAGCGAATGCTCGGCCTTTGCGCCTCGGTCGAGACGCGCGATATAGAGGTTGGCGTTCTGGCGAATGGTCACCGGCGCTTTCGGACCGGCGACGAGGCCGAATTTGTTGCGCAGCTCATCGTCGGGAAATGAGAGCTGCTCGTACGACGGGTCGAGGCCGCGGCGCTCCGGCAAGAGCCAGACCTGCAGGAGATGCACGGGGTCCTTCGGCGACGGATTGAATTCGCTATGGAGCACGCCGCGGCCGGCCGTCATGTGCTGCAATTCGCCGGGACGGATTACTCCTCTGCCGCCGGTGTTGTCGCGGTGTTCGAGCGCGCCGTCGAGAACCCAGGTGAGGATTTCCATGTCGCGATGCGGATGCGTCGGGAAGCCGCCGCCGGGCGCGACCACGTCCTCATTGATCACGCGCAGCGAGCGAAACTGCATGTGATCCGGGTCGTAATACTGGTCGAAGGAAAACGTGAAGCGAGTGTCGAGCCACGAAAGCCTGTTGTGCCCGCGCTCCTCGCTGGGGCGAATCTCGATCATGAGTTTTCTCCTCTTGTGTTGTCGCGCTTTTGATGCGGGCGAGGAAGCCGAGGATTCGGTCGGAGGCCGGCGGCGCCCGCTCACGGCTTCTGGGCGGGACGGATAAGCACTTCGCTGATAAAGCTTTGCGGGGCTTGGGTGAGGATACTCTCAACCGCGTGGGCCACGTCTTCGGGCTGCAGCATCCTGGATGTATCTTTCCCGGCGTGGGGCGAGAAATCGGTGGCCACCGATCCCGGCAAAACGGCGCTGACGCGGATGCCGTGCGCCCGCAGGTCTTCGGCCATGCACTGCGTGAGGCCGAGCAGTCCCCACTTCGACGCGCAGTAGATAGCGCCGCCCGCAAACGCGCTCTTCCCGGCGAGCGATCCGATGTTAATGATGTGCCCGGCGCGCCGCCGAATCATTCCGGGAACAACCGCCCTGCTGAGCAGGAACACCGCTTTCAAATTGGTGTCTAACACAGAGTCCCAGTTCGCCTCGGACGCTTCCTGGACGGGAGCGAAATATCCGATGCCCGCATTATTGACGAGCACATCGACCGGGCCAAGCGACTGCTCCGTCTGGCGCACGAGCGACGCGATCTCGTTTGCACCGCGAACGTCGGCTGGAACCGCGAGCACCGTGGCACCGGGTTGCTGGAGGCCGGCCGCCGCCGCTTCGAGTCTTTTCGGATCGCGGGCGCACAATGCGAGCTTCGCGCCCAAGCCCGCCACGCAGTGCGCGATCGCCAAGCCGATCCCGCGGCTCGCGCCGGTGATGAGTGCGACTTTACCTTCGAGCGGTTTCTCGTGGCTCACGGCGGCTCCTATGAGGCGACTACTTGGGCGTTCACCTCATCGTAACACGCAGGCTTTTCTTGCCGGGGGCGTCGGAGACATGCCAGACTTGAAGGGTGGGCGGTTTTAAGCTTGCGCGGAGCGGGATGGTTTCCCTATAATCCCGTCGATTTCTGCGTCTTGCGCGATCGTGCTGCAGGGTTGTGATCCAAGGCCGGCCATTCGCCCGAAGTCATCCAGGAGGCAGGGACGTGATCATGCGAAAGTATCTAAACGCAACCGCACTTATTCTGGCCGGTCTTGTCTGGGCGATGATTCCCGCGCGACCGGCAGCGGCGCAGGCCGCGCAGAGCTCGCAGCCGACGTACACGATGCAGGAGTACAACTCCTTCCAGGCGTGCCAGGCCGAAAAAGATCCCGAGGCCAAAATGAACTGCCTGGACGGGTACATGACGAAGTACCCGAATTCGACGCTTATCAAATATATTGGCCCAGCCTACGTGGCCGTGTGCAATCAGTACGCGCAATCCAAGGATTACGCGAAGGCAATCGCCTGCACGGACCGCGTGCTGGCCCTGGGCGACAAAGCGGACGTGACGACGCAGTTGCAGGCTGTGCAGCTTCGGATTCAGGCTTTCTCGGCGGCCTCGGCTACGACGCCTCCCGATACGGCCGCGTTGACCAAGGAACGGGACGCGGCAGCCACGGCGGTTCAGCTATTGCCGAAGCTGGCCAAGCCGGCAAATGTCACCGACGAACAGTTCGATCAGCAGAAGAAGGCCATCGCGGCATTTTTCAACAGCGGTGTCGCGGCCGCCGATTTCCAGATGAAGGATTACGCGGGAGCGATCGCGGCGTACAAGGTCGTGCTGGCGAACACACCGAGCGACGCGGTCGCCGAGTATCGCATCGGCCTGGCGTATATGGCGATGAATCCGCCTCAGACGCTGGACGGCATGTGGGCCGTGGCGCGAGCCATCGACCTGAAGATCGCGGACGCCGACAAGGTGAAAGAGTACCTGCGGAAGACCATCGTCAACTACGAGCAACCGACGTGCGACAGCCTCGTCGATGGACAGCTGAACGAGATGTTGCAATTGGCGGCGAACTCGCCTGACCGCCCGGCGACGTACACGATTCCGGCTGCCGCCGATCTGCTGAAGATCGCGCAGGCCAGCACCATCGTCACCGTGCTAGCGGACTTGAGCGGGGGCGGCGACAAGGCCAAGATGACGTGGCTCGCGATCTGCGGCGCCGAGTTTCCGGAAGTGGTCGGCAAAATTATCGACGTGCAGAAGACCAACGACTCGTATGTGGATTTCATGGTGTTCTTCGGCGCGACGCAGGAAGAAGTCGAAGCCGCCACAACCGCCAACATGGACGTGAAAGTCTGGATCGCACCGAATCCCAACGCGCCCGCAGGCGGGGCTTCGGAGATTCCTCCGCAGCCGGATGTGGTGCGGCTGGAAAAAGACGATCCCATTCGCTTCTCCGGGACGCTCGTGGCCTACGATCCCTCGCCTTTCATGTTGCATTGGGACAAAGTGAAGGTCGATCCCACGATTATTCCCGAGAAGGGTGCGCCTCATCGGGCGCATAAAGCGACGAAACCCGGCAGATAGACTAGAGCGAATACAGATCATTCTTCAGGGCCGGTCCGGCAGCGGACCGGCCTTTCTTTTTGGCGGGAGCGCGAAATTGGATGGAGGCTAGCGGCGGCCGACGTGGTTCAGCTTGTACTCGCCTACCTTGCGGCTGAGGGTATTGCGGTGGATTCCCAGCGACTTGGCAGCGCGCGACTGATTGCCGTTGGCGCGCTCGAGGGCGCGCTTGATGAATTTCTTCTCGAACTCCGTGACTGCCTCTTCCAGCAGAATGCCGCGCTCGACCATCATGCCGACCAGCAACTCCAATTGCTCTTTCACGTATGCACGCTCCGCGCTGCGCCCCTGAAGAAGGTTGCCCTTGAGCTAATCGAGTGCACGGCCGGTGATGCGCTGGTACGACTCCCGGTATTTGTCTCGCGTGTTCGCGACCACGTCCGGCGGCAAGGCCGGCGCGGGCGGCTGCTTATTCCAGCCGATCCGCTCGAGGTAGTCGCGCACGTACTGCTTGTCGAACGAAGGCTGCGCTTTGCCCGGTGAATACTGATCGGCGGGCCAGAAGCGCGATGAATCGGGAGTGAGCGCTTCGTCGATCCAGATGAGCTCGCCTCCGAGCAGGCCGAATTCGAATTTCGTGTCGGCGATGATGATGCCCCGGGCGGCCGCGTGTTCGGAGGCGCGCTGGTACAGAGTGAGGCTCGTGTCGCGCAATTTCTCGGCAAGTCGGCGGCCAATTCTTGTCACTGTCTCGTCGAACGAAATGTTCTCGTCGTGTCCCGTGGTGGCCTTCGTCGAGGGGGTGAAGATCGGCTCCGGGAGCTTGTCCGAATCGCGGAGCCCGGCTGGCAGCGGAATGCCGCAGATGCCGCCGGTGCGCATATAGTCTTTCAGGCCCGATCCCGAAATATAGCCGCGCACGACGCATTCGATCGGCACGGGGTCCGTCTTGCGGACAAGCATCGCGCGGCCATTGAGCTCGGCAGCATAGGGCGCCAGCTCGCCGGTAAAATCCTTCATCGCCAGAACGTGATGCGGCACCACGTGAGCCAGCTTTTCAAACCAGAACATCGAAAGCTGGGTCAACACGCGTCCCTTATCGGGAATCGGCGTGGGCAAAACGACATCGAAAGCGGAAAGACGATCCGTCGCCACGATCAGCAGGCGATCGCCGAGGTCGTAGATGTCGCGGACTTTACCTCGTCCGTGGAGCTTGAGCCCGGGAAAATTTGTTTGCGAAATAACGGCGTGCATTTGAGAAGAAGCCACGTGATTTCTTTCCTCGGTTCTGGGAGGCGGCCATTCTAGCGCAGAGCGAAAGGATGTCAACGGCTAAGAGATGCTATTCCTTATTCGAAATTGCGATGCTCCGGCGCGCGAAATTCTGGATGGCCGATCGCGCATCCTGGGGAATCGTTTGCAGCAGAAGATGCGGCGCATCGAACTCGACCAGCTCCGTATCTGGCCTGACTCTCTTAATGTATTCCCCCGCGGCGCGGAGTACGACACGGTCGCGTTTCGCGCGCAGATACAGTATCGGCACGGCGACCCTGCGGAGCTCGTCCGACACGTTGACGTGTGCAACGAATTCCAGCCGAGCCTTGAGCGTGTTTGCGGAGACGAGACCTCGAAGCTCTGCGAGTTGCGCCCGGAGCCGCGGCGAGTCAAACCTGCCAAACAGATTCCGACATTGAATGAACGCCGGCACGCGTACTGCAGGAAACGGCTTGATCGCCGCTGCGGCCAGCGGGAGCAAAGGGTGCGGGCTGCGCGCGAACGTGCAGCACAGAATCAGCCCGCGAAGGCCGGGCGGACTGGAAGCCGCAAGCGAGATCGCGATCGGCCCGGAAAAGGATTCTCCAAGAAGGAAGAAAGGGCGATCGTGAGGAAGCACCGCTCGTGCGAGCGGTTCAAGTTCGGGATAGCCGAGTTGCGGGTCGTTCGGATATCTCGCGACGACCGGCACGAATGTGCCCTGCACAGCTGCGGCAAAATCGGCGAAGAGTACGCCGGTGCCGTCCATCCCGGGCAGCAGGACCAGGGTCGGCATGGGGACATTGCTACGCAGCGTTGGTGGCGGCTGCTGCGGCGGGCGAAGACGCCGCAGCGTCCTCTTCCCATTTCACCGATACCAGCTTCGAGACGCCGGGCTCCTGCATGGTGACGCCGTAGAGGACCGAGCCCATTTCCATCGTCTTGCGATTGTGTGTGACGACGATGAACTGCGTCTGGGCGCACATATCGGCGAGCATGCGATTGAAGCGGCCGACGTTCGCCTCATCGAGCGGAGCGTCGACTTCGTCGAGGATGCAGAAGGGGCTCGGCCGGTAGCGGAACACGGCAATCAGCAGGGCAAGAGCGGTGAGCGCCTTCTCGCCGCCGGAGAGCAGAAGGATATTTTGCAGGCGCTTGCCAGGGGGCTGCGCCACGATGTCGATCCCGGCCTCGCCAGAGCTGTCTGGTTCGCTGAGCCGCATCTCGCCGTGGCCGCCCCCGAACAAAGACTGGAAAGCCACGGCGAAGCTTGCGTTGATGAACTGGAAGGCTTCCTCGAACTTCTGGCGCGAGACTTCATCGAGTTCGGCGATGGTGAGCTGCGTATTTTGAATCGACTGGGTGAGGTCGTCGTATTCGCGGCGCAGGAAGCCCTCGCGCTCCTCGCATTCCTTGAACTCTTCGAGCGCCATCATATTCACGGGCCCCATCGCCTCGACGCGCGCCTTCATCTCGTTGTAATTCGTTTCGGCCGCAATCAGATCCTCGCCGACGAGAAGGTTCCCTTCCTGCGCCATTAATTCTTCCGGCTGCGCGTTGAGCTCGGAGACGCAAGTCTGCCGGAGATAATCGCGGTCCGCATCGTTACGCGCCTTTTCGATTTGACGCTGGCTGCGCTCGGCGCGGAGCTCGTCGAGCGATTGACGGCGGCCGCGCAGCGAGTCTTCGATCTGCGAGGTGCGCGAACGGGCCTGTTCCCACTCGGCTTCGAGCGCGGTTTTCTGTTCGTCGAGCCGCTGCTTTTCCTTGCGGAGTTCCTCGGCCTGCTGCGCGATCTGTTCGCAGGACTCCTCGATGGAGACCTGCTCCTCGATAAGCGAGGAGTGCTGCTGCCGCAGCGAATTGACACGGTCGCCGGCGAGAGCGGCTTCGTCGCCGAGGCGTTTTTCCAGAGCCTCGGCGCTCGAGAGGCGCTCGGCCATGGCCGCAAGCGCTTCGCGGCGCGCGGTGACCTGCTCCTGGAGCCCCTGAAAATCGAGCCGCAAATTCGCGATTGCTTCGGCTGCAGCGGCGCTCTCCGCTTCGGCGGAGGCGCGCGAGCTGAGCGCTTCGGCGTGCTGCCGGCGCGCGCGTTCGGCGCGAGCGCGTGCGGCTTCAGCTTCAGCACGGAGGCTCGCGATTTCCTCGCGTTCGGCCGCAAATTGCTGGTTTGCACGGTGCGATTCGTTGCGCACCTGATCGCGCTGGTGAGTGGCGGCAACGAGGGATTTTTCCGCTTCCATCTGCTGTGCCGTGGCGGACGCAATGTGCGCTTCGGCGGCCACGATCTGCTCCTGGATGTTGCTGAGCTCCAGTTGCTGCTTGGCCGCGGACTGTTCGAGTCGCGCGGCCTCTGTCTCGTGCTGGCGGAGCTCGCGCTTGAGCGCGAGCGGGCCGGCCTCGCCCTTACGTCCGCCGGAAACCATGCGCCCGTGATAGCAAGTGCCTTCAGGCGTCAGAAAGTAGTTGTGGGGATGCTCGCGGGCCATCAGCTCAGCAACGGCGGCGCCCTCGACGAGATACGCGGCGCGCAGCTTCTTCAGGAAAAATTTCGTGGCGGAGCCGAGCGGCTCGCGGAATTCGACCAGCTTATCGAGACGCGCTATGAAATTGCCCGGCATCGACGACGGGCTTTCCGTTTCGGAGCGGTCGATCTCGAGGCCGCCGATCGAATCGACGAAAAAGGTAGCGCGCCCGCCGACTTCGTCGCGCAGCAGGGCCACTCCGGCGCGGGCCTGGTCGAAGGATTCGACGACTACATATTCGAGCTCTTCGCGGAGGAACTGCTCGATCGCGGCTTCATACTCCTCCTGCACCTCGGTGTAGTCGGCGAGGAGGCCCACGGCGCGAAAGCCAGCGCGCGAAACGTCCGATTGCGGCGAGCCGCCGGCGTTGAAGAGCTTCTGCACGGCATCGGCAGTATAGGCGCGCTCGCGGAGAATTTGTTCGAGCGAAGCATGCCGCGCGCGTTCAGCCGAGAGTTCCTGGCGCATGCGTTCGAGCTGCCGGCTCGTTTCCTGCTGGTTCTGGCGCAGACTCGAGAGATTAGCCTGCGCATCCCGCACAGCTTCGCCGGTCATTTGGGCTTGCCGAGACGCGAGCGCGAAGGCGTTTTCAGCGCCTGCGAGACGCGCTTCGAGGGCGAGGCACTCCTGCTCGAAGGCCATCAGCGCCGAGGCGCGAACGTCTTCGGCGGCCGTGTGCCGCGCGGCAGCCTCTTCCGCCTGCAGCGACTCGGCTTGCTGCCGCGCCGATTCCTCGACGAGACGGCTCGCGAGCTGACGCAGCTCCTCCATTCGAGTTTCGAGCCGACTCTGGTCGGCGGCCCGCGTCGAGACGTTTTCAGACGCCTCGCGCAGGCTCGTTTCGAGCAATGCAGCCTGGCTACGAAGCGCGGTCACGGATTCCTTCTGCACGCCCACGCGACCCGCCAGGTCAGCAGCGTGGCGGACGGCCTGCCCAATTTCGATCGCGAGCTGCCCGGCGCGCGAGGCAAGCTGTGCGGCCTGCTCGCGATTGAACGTGATGCGATTTTCGGCGCGATCGAGGTCGAGCGCAGTCTGGCTCAGCAAATTCTGCGTCTGACGCAGCTCGGCGTCGAGCTCGTAGGTGCGGCCGCTGAGGCGTTCCTGTTCGCCTTCGAGCTCATGCACGGATTTCGATTCGCGCTCCTCGGCGGCGTCCATGTCGCGCAGAAGATTTTCGAGGCGCGCGGCTTCGATATCGAGGTGCTCAGCCTTGCTCGCCAGCACGATGCGCAGCATGCCGCGCATCTGTTCGCGCAATTCGGCGTAGCGCCGGGCCTTGGACGCCTGGCGCTTCAGCGAGGCGAGCTGCTTTTCGACCTCGACGAGAATATCGTTCACGCGCGCGAGATTGATCTTCGAAGCTTCAAGCTTCGCTTCCGCCAGGCGCCGCTTCGTCTTGTACATGGTGACGCCGGCAGCTTCCTCGATGATGGCGCGGCGGTCCATCGGCTTCGAATTGAGGATTTGCCCGATGCGGCCCTGCTCGATGATCGCGTAGCTATCAGGGCCAAGGCCGATGCCCATGAAAATTTCCTGGACGTCGCGCAGGCGCGCCACGCGGCCGTTAATCAGATACTCGCTCTGTCCCGAGCGATAGAGTCTTCGGCCAACGACTACCTCGCCCGGCCGCAGCGAGACCACCGGCTTCTCGGCGGCACGCTTCTTGCGCGCCTTGATGCCGCTTGTTTCCGCGGTAGCTTCCTCCGCGGGCGCCTCCGTGGAATCGGGCGTTACGGCATCACCAGCCGCGGACGAATCGCTTGCCTCGATGTGCCCGGTTTCGGAATTTCCTTCAGGAGTTGCGTCGATCTGCCCGTCGATCACTTTGGCGACAGCCTCGGAGAGTTCCGGGTCGACAAGAGTGAGCGTCACTTCGGCGAGGCCCAGCGGGGGCCGCTTGGCGGTGCCATTGAAGATGCAGTCCGACATGCGCTCGGCGCGCAGCATCTTGTGGCTCTGCTCGCCGAGCACCCAAGAAACTGCGTCGACCACATTCGACTTGCCGCAGCCATTCGGCCCGACGATACACGTGATCCCGCTGCCGCTGAACGTGATCGGCGTCTTCTCGAAGAACGACTTAAAGCCCAGTAGTTCGACCTTACGGAGTTTTAGCACCCGGCCCTCGCACAGTTTTGCTCCTTATGCGCCAACGT
>Ga0335074_10007253_pt1 | contig 15360 bp, 12 predicted proteins | sample Lox_Sample_23_FD_206715 | JGI IMG/M metagenome (GOLD analysis project Ga0335074, IMG submission 206715) | Soil microbial communities from Loxahatchee National Wildlife Refuge, Florida, United States - Lox_Sample_2.3 | ecosystem: Environmental > Terrestrial > Soil > Wetlands | place: USA... | reverse complement strand
CGCGGGCTGGCCGCGCACCTGCTGTACCTCGAACAGACCGACTTCGGACCCCGCGACCCGGAAAGGCCGGGTCTGCACGCCGGGCTCTGGGCGCAGTACGCCCTGGACACAGCGGCCAGCGTCAGCGAGGCCCTGGCGCTGCTCGCCGAGGTCCAGGTGGTCATGATGCAGGCCCGGGACACGAAGGCCACGGTGCACCTGGCGCTTGAGGATGCCGCTGGGGACTCGGCAATCATCGAGCACCTGGACGGCAAGCCGGTTGTGCACCACGGGCCCGAGTACCGGATCATGACCAACGACCCGCCTTACGACGAGCAGCTCCGGCTGCTTGACGAGATGGACTTCTCACACCCCTCCGATGACATGCCGCTGCCGGGGAACGTCAATCCCCGCGACCGTTTCCAGCGCGCCAGTTACTTTGCCGCGCTGCTTCCCGCGCCCCGGGACGAGCGTGAGGCTGCGGCCGGTGTCATGGCGGTCGCCCGCAACACGTCGGTGCCGTTCGGTGCTCCTTACCACGACTTCGGGGTCTACGACACCGAATACCGCACCGTGTGCGACCTGACCAACCGGTGCTACTACTTCGAGTTCACCACGGCACCAAACGTCATCTGGACCGAGCTGGACAAGCTCGATTTCGAGCCGGCAGCATCGGTCATGACGCTTGATCCAGACGACATCGGCCTAGTCGGCGAGGTCTCGGGCGCCTTCCGGGCCAGCCGGGCTCCCTTCTGAACCCTTACCGGTCGGCCGAGCTGTCCTCCACCGGGACGGCGCCCCGTAGCCGCCGGGCTCGTGCGGCCTCATAGCTGGGATCTCAGCACGTCGACCTCACAGCCTGGCGCGGACGGGTCGAAGCCGTGCTCGACCAGCCAACGGACCGCCCGCAGGCTTCGCAGTGACCACCACGCGCGGATCACGTCGTGGTCGACGTCGGCACCGTAGCCGGCGACGACGTCGACGAGGTGCTCCTGATGTCCGAGCGTCAAGCTGGCCAGGTCGTACAGGGCATCGCCCTGGCCTGCCTCGGACCAGTCGACCACGCCGGTGACCTCGTCATCGTCGGCGAACACGTGGGCGACCTGCAGGTCGCCGTGCGTGAACACAGGTGTCCACGGCCGGAGCGCAGCCTCGGCAACCCGGCGGTTGCGCGTGATCAGGTCGGCGGGCAGGACGCCGTTGGTGACGAGCCACCCGCACTCGCGGTCAAGGTCCGCCGCGATCTCGTCGACGCTCGGGCCGGGCCATGGCGGCAGCGGCGCGTCGTGCAGCATCCGTGCTGTGGCACCCGCCGCGGCCCACGCAGACGGCGAAGCGGTCGACGGCTCGCCGAGGCGGCCCAGCGCCGTCCCCGGGAGGGCGGCGAGCGCGAGCACGGGCGGCTTGCGCCACAGGATCTCTGGTGTCGGGACCGGCGCCATAGCCATCGCCTCGACTTCGACGTCGGTGCGCGTCTGATCGGCGTCGATCTTCAAGAACACGTCGCCGACGCGCAGGGTCGCGCGCTCGTGATGGGCGACGACGACCTCGACCTCTTCCACGCCGGCCATTATCGCGGGATGCCAACCGGCGTTGCCACGGATTTATCGCGTGCGGCTGCGCGGCTGACCGCGAGGGACCGGCGGCTCCGTCAGCTGGCGGGATAAGCGGCACCGTCAGCTGGCGGGATAATAGATGGTCCGGGAGCCTGGCCGGCGCTATCGTCTGGGTGTGGGGCGGTGGCGCAAAGTCGCTGAGAGGGCAGGGACCGGGTTGCCGGCCGGCGAGGGACGCGCTGCCAGGGATGCCATCGGCGGGCTGCTGGAGCTGTCCAGGAGCGAAGAGGGCCGGGTCCGTCAGCTCGCATGCAGGAACCTGTGCACCTGCCATGTCCGGGCGGACGACGAGCGGGTGTGGGCCAGGCTGCTCGAACTGGCCGCAGATCCCGATCCGCGGGTCCGCGGCGACGTGATCCACGCCGTCACTGACAGTACGCCTGCGGCCCGGGTCCCTGCTGTGATCCAGGTGCTGGAGTCCCTCCGCAACGACGCGGACGCGGGGATCTGCCGACGGGCCCGCAAGACCCTCGCCCACTACCGCCGGACCGGCAAAGTAACCGATGCCGCTCACTAACCGCCAGGCGGCCGTGTCGGCACCGGGTCGGCTGGCAGAAGTGTTAATTAATGGAAACAGGTGCGGCATCAACTTGAATTGCTGGCCATTAAGCGTGAATCGCACTCCTGCCTCCCGTCCAGCTCCCTGGTACACGGACGGCCATGGGGCGCCAGAATGATGAGGCGCTACCAGGTCACCGGCTCTATGAGGGTGGCCTGGAGTGACTCGGGTGGGTAAGAGCCGGCAGCTTTGTGGGCAGCGCTGAGGCTGTGGGCGCAATCCCCGGACGATGGCAGAGGACAGCAGATCTTCGAGGATACTATCGCTAAGCTATCTGTGCCGTCATCGTTGCCGCATTGAGAAAGCCGCTGATCGGCGGCGTTACGCACCGAGACGTGACTTGCCCGTCCGGGATACCCGGCCGGATCGGCTTGGGGGAGCGCAGTCCCGCGCTTGGCATAGCGGTGCCCGGCCGGCCGTCACCGTGCCATGATGGGGCCATGCGCGCTCAGCGGTTCGCGGCCCGCGTAGCGGCTGATTCCCGGGGCCGTGCGGTTATCACGGTCCCGTTCGACCCAGACCAGGTATGGGGTGCCAAAGCGGTCCATCACGTACACGGCACGGTCAACGGCTGCCGGGTACGGGTGACGATCGCACCCGGCGACAGCGGATGGGCATTCACAGTGAACCCGCGGCTGGGGCAGGCAGCCATCGCGGCCGGTTCGGACGTGGTCGTGGAACTGGCACCCGAAGGCCCGCAGCGCGCCGATCTCGCCGACGATATCGCCGCAGCGCTGCAGGCCAGCCCGGCCGCTGCGGCCTTCTTCGATACGCTGGCCCAGTTTTACCGAAAGGCGTACCTGCGCTATATCGACGCGACGACCCGGCGGCCAGACCTGCGAGCCGCACGCATCGCCGAGGTCACCGGCCTGCTCGCCGACGGGATCAAGGAACGGCCGCGATCCTCACCCTGACCGGCCGGAAGCCAGCGACGCTCAACGATCGAGCATCATGCGGCAGGAGTGCGCGCGCCCACCGCCGGGCTCACCGACGAGCGACCACCGCTCCCGGGACGCGGGCTGTGTCATCCCTGCCGGATTAGGAATGCCTGCCTAAGCCGACATCTTCAGTCACAACGCGACCCCCCGGGAATGGGCCCCAGGGGGTCTTGTGTGGGCCGTACTGGATTTGAACCAGTGACCTCCTCCGTGTCAGGGAGGCGCGCTCCCGCTGCGCCAACGGCCCAGTGCCTCGCCAGATGCTACCAGAGCGACGGGCCCTCGCGCGCATCGCAACTTGCGGATCGGTGTAACGGGCGGGCCGGCCCGCTGGTCCAGCAAAATAACATGCGGGATCGCTCGTACGTTAAGCGCTGACCATCGAAAATGAGGGCTAGCTCTGTACGAAGGGCTGATCCCTACACATTGATCCGGCCCAGCTGGTGCGATCTAGCACTGTCAGTCGCTTACTACACATCAGCACCAGCCCGGCCCAGGCAGCGCGTGTCCGGGGTGCCGGCAGCGCCTGCGCCGGGCGGATGGATAAGCCACGGACGCTGAGGGCGTTTTCCAGCAGTGACCGGTGGCGTACCATCCAGGCCGCCGAACGGGCGCGCCAGGCGACGGCCCACAGGGCTGCGCTGTCCCGGCTCTCCGGGGTGACGCCGGCCTGGATAGCTTCGGCGGCGCTGTCCCGGATCGCGTATCCGATCATCGCGGGGACCAGCGCGCCGCGGTCCGCTGCCGCGAGCCGGTAACCGTCGGCGAAAAGCCGCAGCTGGGCGGCCCGCGCCTCTGCGCTCGGCAGTCCCTCGCGTTCCGCTATGTCGTCGTCGTGCAGCTGCGCGTTCAGCCAGGCCGTGGCCGCGATCTCGTCCATGCGGTCTGTGGGCCCCGCGGTCGGCCAGTCGACGAACGCGACCGGCAGCCCGTCGCGGGCCACGATGTTCCACGGCCCGGTGTCCCGGTGACTGATGATCGCGTCCTGCGCATCGCTGGCAAACGGCCAGGGATGCCAGGTCGCCTCCCGGGGCGGCACGAAGCCCGCGGTCGCGTCGTGCAGGTCACGGAGCAGGACGCCGACACCGAAGACGGCCTCATCGCTCCACGCGTGCGGGTGGACGGACTCGCCCGGGATGAACGTAACGACATCCTCGCCGTCGGCGCTGACCGCGTGCGGGCTGCCGGCGAACCCGGACCGCTCCAGATGGTCCAGCAGGGCGTGCACGGTCGGCGTCCACGGACCGGCCGGGCGGCGGACTACGTCACCGTCGATGACGACATGATGCTGATCGTTCACTGCACTAGTGTGCGGTGCATGACCGACCTCGTCGTAATGAATTACGACCCGGCTTGGGCAGAACGCGGCCTCGCCATCGCAGCCCAGGTACATGCCGCCGCGCGGCCGCTCGCACAGTACGTCGAGCACATCGGCAGCACGTCCATCCCAGGCATGGCGGCCAAGCCGATCTTCGACCTGCAGGCCACGGTGACGGACCTGGCGCGGGCCGAGGAGGAACTCGACCGGCCGCTGAGCCTGCTCGGGTTCGGGCTCATGCCGTACCGCCGTGACCACGTGCCAGCCGGATGGCCCCAGATTTGCGCAGAAAGGGGCAAAATGCTCCAATAACTCACTTAAACTGCAGGTTGCCGGAATCGTCCGATCCCGAGAGGACAGCCTGCCGTGTTGATTGCGCGTCTCGCCCTAGCTCTCGCTATCCTGGCGGTCGTCTCCCTCGCGCTCACTGGCCATGCCGGCATCGGCGGACCTAATGGCCATGCCGGCACCGGACCCGGCGGCCATGCTGCCACGGCGACCTTCAGCCAACCCGGTGCCGCGATGGACGAACTCAGCCCGAACTGGGGCGGCTATGTGGCTACCGGTACCACGTTCCGCTATGTCACAGTCACCTTCAATGTGTCTGTGCTCGACTGCGCGAAGACGCCGGGCACTGCGAAGAACCCCACGCTAGTGGGCGAGTGGGTGGGCCTGGACTCGACCACCGTGGAGCAGGACGGCATCGAGGGGGAGTGCGACGGCTTTCACGCGGAGTACTCAGCTTGGTACGAAATGTACCCGAAGCCTGCGGTGTACCCGGACATCAGCGTCAGCGGAGGCGACACGATCCAGGCGTCGGTCCGGTACGTGGCCAGCAAGGACGAGTACGAAGTCGTCCTTACCGATCTGGCGAACAACCAGGGTTTCACGGTATGGGCACGGTGCGGCAAACGCTCGTGCACGAACTCGAGCGCCGAGGTGATCACTGAGGCGCCCGGCAAGCCGAGCGGCGGCTACTTCCCGCTGGCCGACAGCGGCACCATCAGCTACACCAACATCGCGGTCACCGATGCGGCTGGCCAGCTTGGCACGTTCACGTCAGCGGACTGGCAGACCACCAGGTTCGTAATGGAGGACGGTTCCGGCCGGGTCAAGACTGCGATCGGCGACCTGACCGACAACGGCGCCGCGTTCGACACCTTCTGGAAGCGCGAGACCTGAGCGCCATGTGGTCGTCGCCGGCAAGGTGACCACTATTGAAACGGCCTCCGGAGCGGGCTCGATGGTGCCGCCGCACGCGGCCGTCACGTCGCCGCACGCCGGGACCGGCCAATAACAAGCCGGGAGACAGCTTCAGGCTCCGTCGAGTTCCGCCCTGATCCGGTCCAGCCGCGACGGCCGTTCGGCGGCGAAGCGCGCTATGCCGGAAAGGATCGACTCCTGGTCGAGGCGGGCCTCCGCGATCACCTCATCCACAGATCCGCCGGTCCGCCAGCGGTCATCCCAGTCCGAGGACAGCGAGTATTCCCTGACCAGCGGTCCATCCGCCCAGTCGTTCATCAGCTTGAACGCGCCGTTGGTGATCACCATCGCGTCCAGCCGGCCGCCCGGGCCGACCACCGACGAACGATACGACGCCGGCTGCCGCGCGAACAGCTGCGGGCTGATCGCCGCCACCACCCGCACGTTCAGCCCCAGCCGGTCGAACTCCGGCAGCACCGAGACGAGGTTGCTTGTCGGCATGGTCCCGCGCACATAGACGACGCCGCCACGCGGCAGACCCGGCTTGAAATCGCGTAGCAGGTATGCCCCTCGCGCCGCCTCGAAATGAGACGGGATGCCGAGCGCCTCCCGGTCCGGTATCTCGATCGCCGGCCTGGTCAGGTGCAGCGCCACGACCGGCACGTCCAAGCCGAACGCGGTGCCGAGCAGGACCGGCACCTCGTTGTATTCCCACGGGTGCAGGTCGATCACCTGCCCGGAGGGAAACAGCTGGGTGACGCCGATCGCGAAGATGCCGAAGTGCGTCCGCGAGTCTTCCGCCGTCTCGGGCCCGGAGTGCCCGGCGATCCACAGCACCTTCCCCGTGCGCAGCTCGCAGTCCTGCGTGAGCTGGCTGAACAGCCGCATCGGCCCGTACTTGAGGTAGGAGAACGAGCCGTACGTGGAGCACGCGCCCCAGAACCCGTCCCACTCGGTGAACGGGTCACGGGACAGGTTGACCGTGGCCAGCCCGGCGACCAGCCCCGCGTTGGTGAACTCGGTGATCTCGGTCGGCAGCAGCGCGCCGCGCGGGTTCTCGTCCCGGGAGAACCAGCCGGTTCCCGCGGCGCCGTCAAACGGCTTGCCGAACCCGGCGATGTTCGTCGACTCGGCGAGGTCCGCGGAGGCGGCGATGAACAGCGGCCGCCCGTGATCGCGCAGCGCGAGCGAGTTTACGTACGCGCCCCACGCCCCGAGCCCGGCACGGTTCGGCACGACAGCCCCGGGCTTCTGCCACATCGAGTCCGGATATGACGAGATATCGAACAGGCGCCTGTCGGAGAAAACCGCACCGGATCCGAGCGTGCACCCCTCGATCGAGTCGGGCACCGACGCCGCCGCGGCGAGCAGCCGGTCCGTCAGCCACTCCACGAGCGACGGGTCCCGGCACAGCACGCTCATCGCGACCTCGAAGTTCGCCGGCGCATCGTCGGGGGTATAGGAAACCCCGTATTTTTCTTCAAATCTCCGGCGCACCGCCCAGAACTCCGGTGAGTTCTTCGGCCACGGCGTTCCGTGGCTCGCCGCGCCCTCCTTGCCGTACCCGCGCCCCTTGATCGTCTTGAACCAGGCAGCCGTGGGCACGCCACCACCGGAACCGCAGCTCACGTCCAGCACGGTGCGCACGACCGGCCCCCACGACATCCCGTCGCCAGTGCCGGTCACCCGCCATCCGTACGGCTCGAACCAGTCCGCCGGCCCGCCGTGCACCACGCTGGAGGCGGGCCGCGGATCGATCCCGTAGTCGTTCCAGTCGAGCATGAACACGAGGTTGTCCAGGCCCAGGCCCCACGCGGTGGTCTTGGTCTCGTGCGCGGAACCGGGGGTGAGGCCGCCCTCGCCCTCGAACACGAACACCTTCACCTCGCCGGCCCCGGCCAGCTTCAGCGCCAGGGCCTCGCCGGCGGCCGGCGGCATCCCGTGCCCGGACGGCCCGGTGTTGAACTTGAGGAACAGCGTGCGCCCCTCCATCTCGGCGTGCCCGGGCAGCCCGCCGTGCCTGCGCAGTTTGAGCAACCACTCCCAGGTGAGCGCCCAGCGGCCGTCGTCGGGGAAGGCGAACCGGTCGTCGCCGGTCGCGGCGAACCGTGCCCGCATCGCCTCGTTGAGCACGGCGAGCGTCGCGTACACCAGTGGCGCCGTGTGCCCGGCGGACAGCACGAACCTGTCGCCGAACCGCCGCCACGGCCGCAGCACGTCCCAGCGCATCCCGCCCGACAAGAGCAGGCCGAGCATCATGTGCACCTTGGACCGCGACCCGCCCGGATGCCCGCTCTGCCGGTAGTTGAGCGACAGGTCGATGCACTCGTCGATGAGATCCTTGATGACCTCATAGCGGGCGAACTCCGCCTCGGCGGCCGCGTACAGCTGTCCGGCATCAAGGTCACGCATGCGGCGCTCTCCCTACTTACTGCTAGTACGTCACGTACCTACCATGATGATCATGACAGCCTTTCGTTTCGCCGAACGCATGGACCTGCTCGGCACCGAATCCGCCTTCGAAGTGCTTGCCCGCGCCAAAGCGCTGGAAGCAGGCGGAAAACCCATCGTCCACCTGGAGATCGGCGAACCCGACTTCCCCACCGCTCCGCACATCGTCGAAGCCGCCGTCGAGGCGCTGCGGGCCGGCCACACGCATTATGTCCCGGCACCCGGCATCGGTGAGCTCCGGGAAAGCGTCGCTCGTTTCCTGGACCGGACCGGCCGCATGCCCGGCATCGGCCCGGACCGCGTGATCATCACTCCCGGCGCCAAGCCGATCATGTTCTTCGCGATCATGGCCCTGGCCGGGCCCGGCGACGAGGTGCTGTACCCCGACCCCGGGTTCCCCATGTACGAATCGATCACGGCGTTCGCCGGCGCCACGCCGGTCCCGGTCCCGCTGCGCGAGGCGAATCAGTTCCGCATAGACACCCAGGAACTAGAATCCCTGATTTCAGAACGGACGCGGCTGCTTGTCCTGAACACGCCGCACAACCCGTGTGGCAGCGCGCTCACCGCCGATGACTGTGCCGCGATCGCCGAGATCGCCCAGCGGCACGACCTGGTCGTGCTGTCCGACGAGGTGTACTGGGCGATCAGGTATTCCCCCGGGCATCACAGCGTGCTGGACTTCGACGGCATGGCGGACCGGACGATCCTGCTGGACGGCTGGTCCAAGACGTTCGCGATGACTGGCTGGCGGCTCGGCTTTGGCGTGTTCCCGCCGGCACTGGTCGAGCCCATTACCCGGCTCGCGATCAACTCGGTATCGTGCACGTCGGCGTTCAGCCAGTACGCGGCGATCGCCGCGCTGGACGGGCCCTGGGACGCGGTTTCCTCGATGGTCGCGGAGTTCCGGCGGCGGCGCGACTTCATCGTCGCGGGCCTGAACGAGCTGCCCGGCATCAGCTGCGTCGAGCCCGCTGGCGCCTTCTACGCGTTCCCCAACATCACCGGCACCGGCCTGACCTCGGCCGAACTGGCCGGCCGGCTGATGGCGGACGCCGGGGTCGCGGCGCTGTCCGGTACCGCGTTCGGCTCGCACGGGGAGGGATACCTGCGGTTCTCCTACGCCAACTCGGTGGACAACATCGCGGTTGCCCTGAAGGCGATCGGTGAGCTGCTGTAACTGGGCCGCTGCAACTGGGCCGCGGTAACCCCGCGAAGATGATGGCCGGTGACGAGACGCCGGTGGACTCCTGCGTGCCGTTCTGGTACCAGATGGGCTTCGCGTACCAGCGGTAGCCGATGGTGGCCGCGACAGTTTTCGTGAAGACGCACGTCGCGGCCTTGCAATCGGGTGAGGTGTAGATTCCCACCACCCCCTGCGCGGTGTTCGCGAACGCCAGCCCGATGGTGTCGCTGGTGGTCGCGCCCGTTAGCGTGCCCCGGATCTGCATCGTGGTGCCGTCGGTGCGGATGCACGCGGTCAGCGTCTTGCCGCTCGCGATGCCGTTGGCGTACGGGACAGCCGTGGCGGGGCCGCATGCCCAGACGCCGAACGGGACCGACGACTGCGTGGGGCTAGCGGGCGGGCTCGTGCTCGTTGTGACCGGCGGCGAACTTGAGTGTTTCGACGCCGACGCGGTCGGTGAGGTGCGCGGATGCCCGGCGGAGTGGCTGGAGCTCGCGGGCGAGGGCGAGCCGCTCCGGGCGGGGTCGACCGCGTGACCGCCGGTATGCGTCTTGCGGGTCCCCGCGTGGTGCGGGGTGGGCAGGCCGGCGCTGGTGACCGGGCCGGCCGTCGGCTTGGTCAGCCCGCCCCCGGTCAGCGAGGCCGGGCTCTTGCTGGAGAACGCGGTGGCGTACACCGTGGCCGCCACCGCGATCACCGCGACGAGCGTGGCCAGGCCAGCCAGCACGTGCTTGCGCTGCCAGCGGCCGGAAGGGGGCGTGGCCGGCGGGCCCGCCTGGGTCCGGCCTGGAGGCGGCCCGGCCTGCTGCCCCGGTGCCGGTCCGGTGGACGGCGTCGGCTGCACCGGGACCGCGGACTGGGTCGGCGGGATGGTCGGCCCGGTGGCGAACGGGGTAGCCGGCGGGGTGGCGAACGGGGTAGCCGGCGGGGTGGCGAACGGGGTAGCCGGCCCGGTGGCCAACGGGGTAGCCGGCGGAGTGGATTGCGCCGGCCCTTGCGGCTGGGCCGGCACGGGAGTGAGCGGCCCGGTCAGCTGCGCCTGCCCGGTGTGCCGCGCTTGCCCCGCGGGCTCGAAGATCGTATGACGGGACAGTTCCGGCATCGTGCGGGTGAGGGCCGGCCCCAGCGCGCTCACTTCGGGACCGGGCCCGAGCGCGCTCTCCTCCAGGGCCTTGAGCGAGCGGGCCAGGTCCGCCGCCGTGGGGCGGCCAGCCGGGTCCTTGCTCAGGCAGGCGGCGATCATCTCCCACAGCCGGTCGGAGATGCCGGGGATCCGCTCGGCCTCCCGCTGCAGGTGCGCCTGCATGACGGCGACAACGTGCCCGTCGAACGGCGGCTGGCCGGCGAGCAGCTCATACAGGGTGATGCCGACCGCGTACACGTCGCACGCGTTCGCCGGCTCGCCGCCGTTGATGACCTCGGGAGCCAGGTAGGTGGGGGTGCCCATGACCGTGCCGGTGGTGGTACGCCTGGCCTCGCCCGCGATCCGGGATATGCCGAAGTCCGCGATCTTGACCTGCCCGGCCTGCAGCAGCACGTTGGACGGCTTGAGGTCGCGGTGGACGATGCCGGCGGCATGCGCGGCGGCGAGGCCGTCACAGATCTGCGCGGTGAGCCGCACTGCGATGGCGGGGGTAAGCGTGCCGCCGCTGTGCTGGCGGAACATGTCAAGCTCGCCGCCGGTGATCAGGTCCATGACCAAGGCGAGCCGGTCGCCCTCGACGATCATGTCGCGCAGGTTGACCACGTTCGGGTGACGGAACCTGATCAACGCGTTACGCTCACCGACAAAACGGGCCACCGCCGCAGGGTTTGACGCGTAGTCGGGTCGCAAGAGCTTGACCGCGACCCAGGCTCCCGTCTCCAGATCCTGCCCGCGCCACACGACGCCCATGGCCCCCTGGCCGAGCCTGTCGTGCAACAGGTAGCGACTTCCCAGCCGCTGCGGATTCACAAAGCTGGATCATATAGGAAGAACTGTTCTATACGAGGCTGATCAGGTTGATCGTGGCCCAATCGCCAGCCAGCCCGGCCGATGAGCGCGCGGAGCGTTCACACGGGCGCCGGGCGCAGCAGCGGCGAGCTGTCGATGCGCCGTCCATCCATGTCGAAGAAGAACACCTTCGGCACATCCACCGCGACACTCACCTCCTGGCCAGCGGACCAGCCGCGCGGTGAGTCGAGCCTTACCAGCAGGTTCGCCCGCCGGTGCCCGCCCGGCTCGGGGGTGCTGGCCATCCCGATGTCTACCAGGTGCAGGCCCATCTCCAGCCGGGCGAGCCACTCGTGCCCGTGGTATTCCAGCGAGTACACCCGCCCGCGCAACGTCGCGGCGCCGTCGTCGGAACGGGCCGGAGTCAGCACGTCCGGCCGGATGCCGGCGATCACGCTCTGCCCGTGATAGGGCGTCAGCCGGTCAGAACGCGAGTCCGACCACGGCAGCGACAGGGTCTGCGTCCCGAAGTCGATGACGATCCGCGCGCCGATCTCCACCCAGATCGTCGCCGACGCCAGGTTGATCGGTGGCGAACCGAGGAACGCGGCGGTAAACGCGGTGGCCGGGTCCTCGTAGATCCGGGTGGGGCTGCCGATGTCTTCGAGCTTCCCGCCGCGCATCACCGCTATCCGGTCGGCCAGCGTGAGCGCCTCGATCTGGTCGTGCGTGACGTAGAGGGTGGTCAGCCCCAGTGATCGCACCAGCGCGCCGATCTCGGCCCGCAGCCCGGCCCGCAACGCGGCGTCCAGGCTGGCCAGCGGCTCGTCCATAAGCAGCACCTTGGGGGAGCCGCGCATCAGGGCACGGCCCATCGCCACCCGCTGCCGCTCCCCGCCGGACAGCATGTCGGGCCTGCGGTCGAGCATGCCCTCGATGCCCAGGCCGTGCGCGATCTCCAGCACCCGGCCGGCGATCTCCTGCTTACCCGCGGTACCCTCGGTTTCCAGCGGGAAGGCGAGGTTGCCGCGCACGGTCATGTGCGGGTAGAGCGCCCCGCTCTGGAACACCATGGCGATCCCCCGCAGATAGGGAGGGATGTCGTTGGCCAGTTCCCCGCCGAGCCACACATCACCGGAGGTCACCTCCTCCAGCCCGGCGACGATGCGCAGCGTGCTGGTCTTGCCGCAGCCGGACGGCCCGAGCAGCACGAGCAGTTCGCCGTCGGCGACGTCGATGCTCAGGTCGTCCACGGCGAGCACGCCCCCGTCGTACATCTTCGATATGTGGTCGAGTACCACCGCTGCCATGCCGCCCACCTCTTTAACCGGCCACGTCCTCTTTAACCGGCCACGTCCTCTTTAACCGGCCCACGTCCTCTTTCGATACACCTCCCGTTTGCATAATGACCCGTTTTGCCCGGTTATGATATGGTCCCGTAATTCAGGTAACGGAACCGTCCGTCACTCGGTCCTCGTTGCGCACTATGCGGCTCAAGTACCACTGCCGTTATTAACATCTTGTGCGTGCCTGGCGGCATCTGATGTGATTGGTCCGTGCGGGGGCCCACCTTTGATCAGCCGCTGTGGTTGCGGCAGGCGGGTTTCACAGTGCCGTTCGAGTATGGCTGGCTGCCAGGCGGCCGCTACGCCGTGATCATCGGGGCGGTCCGGGCGTGCATCGCCTTCAACCACGTGCAGGGGTCGAACGGCGGGCACTTCCGCGGCGACTGCGGCATCGTCTGCTGTGCCGACGTCCTCGACCAGTTTGGCGCCTACCACACCGAGGACGACCTGGTCCGGCACGCCCTTGCCCGCGGTGAGCTGCACATCGAGGTGGGCCGGCCGGACGAGTCGGGATGGACCTATCCGTTTGAGCAGGCGCGGATACTCGGTGACTACGGGGTGCCAGCTCACCCCGACCAGGCCAGGTCCATCGAGTGGCTGGCCGGGGCGGTGCAGCTCGGCCATGGTGTGATCGCCGGGGTCAACGCCGGCGTGCTGTGGAGCAACCCGCGCAACCTGGGCACCGGCGAGGCGAACCACGCGATCACCGTCACCGGCGTCGCCAGGGATGCCGGCGACGGTGCTCTGCTCGGGTTCTTCATCAACGATAGCGGGACAGGAAAGTCGGCCCAGTTCCTCGGCTGCCACGTCATGGTCACGGCGTTCTTGCGCACCGGCGGCTACTGCGTCATCACCGACTACTCATACTGTCCAGGATCGGGCGACTACTCATACTGTCCAGGATCGGGCTGAGTCTGATGGCGGATGTCCGGGTCATCTACCGCAAATACGACGGCAGCCTGCACTGGCACCTCCGGCTTGCCCGCCTCGGCGAGGACGAGCACGGGGTCTGGCTGGGCGCGCCCGCTGGATGCTCGATGCGGCGCGGCGACGAGCCCCCGGTGATCATTGAGCAGGCCCACGTGCTGCTGATACCGGCCGGCGACGCGAGGTGGACGCTGAGCTGCAACTCCGCGGGGTGCTGGACCGAGCTGTATATCGACATCACCACGCCGCCGCGCTGGACCGCGCCGGACACCGTGGAGATGATCGACATGGACCTGGACGTGATCCGGCGTTTCGACGGCTCGGCGGAGATCCTGGACGCGGACGAGTTCGCCGAGCACCAGGTCAAGTACGCGTATCCGCCGCCGGAGATCGAGGCCGCCGAGAACGCGGCCGCTTTCCTGCTCGGCGCCGTGCGTTCCTACGCCGAACCCTTCGCAGAGGTCTGCCGCGCCTGGCTTTCCCATGTCGCATAACCCCGCGGTGCTAGCCCTCGCCAGCCTCTGTCCGGGTCCCGGGCCGCGGGGTCCCTGGCCGCGCAGTCCCGGCCCCTAGCCGCGGGGTCCCTGGCTCCTGGCCTCTGGCCAGACCGTCGGCGGCGTCGGTCTATCAGGGTTACGGCGGTTCACGGTTACGGCGGTGCCGCTGATCCTGGTCGGCGCCGCATGCGGAATGCGATGCGCGTGCCATACGGTGCCCGTATTGCTTACGTCCCGGTCCTGGTCCCGTTTTAACGTGAGGGATCTCCCCTTCGTGCAGTGCTGACCCTCATTTTCGAGGGGTAACACTGCACGAAGGGGCAACACTTCACGTTGCCAGAGAGCATCCCCTGCCCGGCAGGCCGTACCGGGGGCGGCAGATGATGCTCTGCCGGTTATGTCCCTGCTAAGTCCGGCACGACCGGCAGGTCCGGCCGTTCCGATGGACCGCCAGGGTTGCCCGCGAGTCCATATCGGGATGAAAGCACGCGCCAGACCGCTTGTATCGATGATCGTGTGCACTTTTACCCCGGCCCGGGGGTACAAGTACACACGGTAATTCGATTTACGCGCCGGGGCAGCATCGGTCTGCTTAAGTTACCTGAATTGCGAGGCGCGACAGCCTAGAGTCCGGTGTGGAACGCTCTTGCGCGGGTCGCGGTCCCCGGCGTGGTCCGCTTTGCGTAGCCCCGTGCGCAACTGGTAGATGCGGCACTTGAGGCCGTCGCCTGGGTCCCTCATGCAGCAGGAGGTCAGAGTTCCGGTTGGTGCCAGCAAATTTCCGCAGCGGTGGGAGACTTATCGCGCTGAAGCTGCGCGGGATGCCGCGCTACCTGGTAAAACTTCATTGTGTATCTAGACGTTCTCTCCCCGTCGAGGTTTCATGGGTGTCGATCGGCCCGAGGAAGATGATCTGCCGCGCCCCGATGACACGGTCCGGAGCGCGACCGACCGGACAAGCCGGATCGCGGTCGAGGAGCGGGATCGTTTCGAGTACTTCGACGCGCTCTGCGCAGCGGTTGACGACGCCTCCCAGGAACGTTGGGCCACCGCGGTAGATCGCTTCAAGCACTCGTGGGCCGAGCACTGCGACCGCTGGCCGCAAGCGGCCCGCACTTCGCCCGACCGCTCAGCCGATCCACCCGGCTCTTGGCGCGGCGACAGCGGCCGATACCTAGACACCGCCGCCAACGCGGAGGTAGAGGAGCGCTGCGCACGGATCGCCGACATCGAACGCACTGTCATCACCCCCGCTATGCGCGAGATCGAGTCCCAGGACCCTGAACGTCACCTAGTCGGCCTGGATCACCGCCTCAAAGGCCCAGACCGCCTAAAAGACAAAGTGGCCGCGGACATCCAAGAGAAGGGACGTACAACCTCTGAAGCGATAGCAATGGCAAAGGATGT
>Ga0335074_10007252_pt1 | contig 15361 bp, 8 predicted proteins | sample Lox_Sample_23_FD_206715 | JGI IMG/M metagenome (GOLD analysis project Ga0335074, IMG submission 206715) | Soil microbial communities from Loxahatchee National Wildlife Refuge, Florida, United States - Lox_Sample_2.3 | ecosystem: Environmental > Terrestrial > Soil > Wetlands | place: USA: Florida... | reverse complement strand
CTCCACCTCGCGAATCAATCCATCTCCGCCGCGAAACTTCCCGTCGCCGCCCGATCCGTACCGGTATCCGTAGCGTCGCACGCGAAACGGATACGCATACTCCAGCGCTTCCACCGGCGTGTTCAGTGAGTTCGTCATGTGCGTATGCACGCCGCTGATTCCGTCCCTCCCCGGCCGCGCGCCCATGCCGCCCGCCGCTGTCTCGTAGTACGCAAAAGCTTCGCCCGTTCCCCCACCTGCTCGTCGATCCACGCCGCCAATCGTCACGTTGCTCATCGTTCCCGCGCTCGCCGCCGGAACCCGCTCCGGCACGGCCTTCGCCAGCGCGCGCATCAGCACATCCACAATGCGCTGCGACGTCTCCACATTTCCGCCGGCCACTGCCGCCGGCGGCCGCGCATTCACAATCGTGCCCTCCGGCGCGTGCACCGTCACCGGCCGCAGAATCCCCTCCGTCGCCGGCGCATCGTCCGCCAGCAGGCACCGCAGAACATAAAAGCACGCTGACACCGTAATCGCCCGCACCGCGTTCACTGCACCCGCTACCTGCGGCGACGAGCCGGCAAAATCCACGTCCATCGCGCCCGCTTCCGGATCGATCCGCATTCGCACCTCAATCCCGATCGGCTCCTCCGTCACGCCGTCGCCATCCAGCCAGTCTTCCGCGCTGAAGTCTCCCGCCGGCATCTTCTTCAGCTCCACGCGCACCAGCCGCTCGGAGTAATCCAGCAGCTCCGCGGTCCACGCGTTCAGCTTCTCCATGCCATACTTCCCGGCCAGTTGCAATACGCGCTGCTCACCCACGCGGCACGCGCCCATCTGCGCGGCCAGGTCGCCCTCGCGCTCCTCCGGAGTGCGCACGCTCTTCAGAATCCAATCCATCACCGCGCGATCCAGTTCTCCTCCGCGCACAATCCGCGTCGGCGAAATCCTGATCCCCTCGTCCTCGATCGTCGTCGCCAGTCCCATCGAACCGGCAAACTTGCCGCCCACATCGGCGTGATGCGCGCGATTCGCCACGTAGAAAACCGGCGTCGCCCCGCCCGCGAGAAACACCGGCTGCACCAGCGTAATGTCCGGCAGGTGCGTTCCGCCCGCATAGGGGTCGTTCAGGATCGCCATATCGCCCGGCGCAAAGTTCAGCGCCGCGATCGCCGCCTGCACGCTCATCGGCATCGATCCCAAATGCACCGGCATGTGGTCGCCCATCGCAATCACGCTTCCGCGTCCGTCAAACAAGGCGCAGGAGTAATCGCGCCGCTCTTTGATGTTGGGCGAGAGCGCCGTTCTTCGCAGCGCCGCGCCCATCTCCTCGGCAATCGAGTGCACGGCGCACTGAAAAATCGACAGCTCAACCGGATCCACGCCTCGCGCGCTCATGCCTCTCCCCCGCCCATATCGATCACCAGGTTCCCCAGCCCATCCACATGCGCCACACATCCCGGCTGCACCAGCGTCGCTGCCGTATACTCCGTCACCATCGCCGGCCCCGCAATCGCATCACCCGGCACGAGCTTCTCGCGCCGGTAAAAGCCTGTTCGCCGCCGGCGCCCGTCGAAATAGACTTCCCGCTCCGCATAGCGCGCTGCGCTGCCATCGCCGGCAACCGGCTCCCGCCTCTCCGGCTCGTACGGCTGGCTCGCCGCAATCATCCGCAACCGCAGATTCACAATCTCCACCGGCCGCGCCGCATCGGCAAACCCGTAGCGTTGCCGATGCAGCTCATGAAACGCCGCAACCGCACGCTCCGGCCGCTCCGGGTCAAACTCCACATTCAACTCGTATCCCTGCCGCCGATAACGCAAATCCACGCTGCGCTGCGCCGCGCCTTCTAATCCCTCCGCGCCAAACTCCGCCGCACCCTGCCGCTCCAGTTCGGCAAAAACTCCATCCAGATTCCCAATCTCCTCACCCGCCAGCATCACCGTCCGCGAATAATCGCGCACTGTATCCGCCAGCAGAATCCCCACCGCCGACAGCGCTCCCGGCAACGCTGGCACCAGCACGCGCGGAATCCTCAGCGCGCGAGCCAGCGAGCAGGCGTGCAGCGGCCCTCCGCCGCCAAACGCCACCAGCGTAAAGTCGCGCGGATCGTGCCCCCGCTCCACTGAAATCACGCGGATCGCCTTCTCCATCTGCGTCTCCACTACGCGCAGAATCCCCGCCGCAAATTCCTCAACACTCGCCAGCGCGCCCTTCTGCTCGTTCATCCTGCGCAGCGCGCGCTCCCGGTCCAGCTTCACGCTTCCGCCCAGAAAACTCTCCGCATCCAGCCGGCCCAATAAAAAATTCGCATCCGTCACCGTCGCCCGTTCGCCGCGCCCGAAGCAGATCGGCCCCGGATCGGCGCCCGCCGACTCCGGTCCCACGCGCAGCATGCCTCCCGCATCGAACCGCGCAATCGATCCACCGCCCGCGCCCGCCGTGTGAATGTCCAGCATCGGCGCCCCAATCGGCACGCCCGCCACCACGCTCTCGCGCGTGCGCTCGGCTCCCTTCGCCGCGTCAGCCAGGAACACATCGGTCGACGTGCCTCCCATGTCGAATCCGATGATCCTGTTAAAGCCCGCCCCCTGCGCCACGCGGCACGCGCCCACCACGCCGCCCGCCGGCCCGCTCAGCACCGTCCGCACCGGTTCCGCCGCCGCCAGCCGCGCCGGAACAATCCCTCCCGACGACTGCATCACGTCCACGCGCCCGCCTGGGCAAGCCTCGCCGACGCGCCGCTCCAGGGCGAGCAAATAGCCAGACAACTTCGGCGCAAGATATGCATTCACCACCGTCGTTGAAGCACGTTCGTACTCGCGAAATTCCGGCAGAATTTTGTGCGACGCCGATACCGGCACACCCAATGCTTGCAGCGCCTTCTGCACGCGCCGCTCTGTTTCAGGACGCGCAAACGAAAACAACAGCGAAATTGCCGCTGCCTCCGCCCCGCTCCCCCGCACCGCCGCTACCAGTGCTGCCAGTTCTTCCTCTGTCGGTTCCCGCAGCAGTTCGCCCTCGGCGCTCACCCGCTCGTTTACTCCAAACCGCAATTCGCGCGGAACCAGGCAAACCGGCGCCGGCGCGAACCAGTCGTAGAGCCGCTCGCGCGCCTGCCGTCCAATGGCAATTGTGTCTTCAAATCCCGCCGTCGTCACAAATGCGACGCGCGCGCCCGTCCGCTCCAGCATGGTGTTTGTGCCCACCGTCGTTCCATGCCGCACCTCCACACCTTCGCCGCCGCCCAGCGCTCGCACGCCCTCCAGCACCGCCCGCGAAGGATCGGCCGGCGTCGAAAACACTTTCATCACCCGCAGACGCTCGCCATCCAGGCACACGCAGTCGGTAAACGTTCCGCCGGTATCGATTGCGATGCGCAAATTTTTCCCCTTTCAGCTGCGGTTCAATTTGAAGTCGCTTTCAGATCCCATGAAGTTTCAAAATGCGGCGAATGCAAGTCTTGAATCCGGCCCGGCTGAACAGGCTGCGGAAAAACTCAACCCAGGGAGCTTTGTTATAACGGCACGGCTTGCCGGGGTCCCCATGGACGGGTCTTCGTCCGTGGGGTGACTTCAGCCCGGCCGATAAAATCAGCCGAATGAGTCGGGCTCCATCCCCCGCCCATTCTTCCTTTGCCGAATTCGCTGTACATGCAAACTTTTTCAGCAGCCTCTTAAGCCGGACCGCAAGCTCAGCAAAAATCAGAGTGGGCTAAAGCTCCTGAAACATACTTCCTGCAAATCATTCAACAGCGAGCCTTCCGCGCCGGGCCCGCTCTAACCCGCAACCGCTGCCGTAAACTCTAATCCTAACGGCGCATCCCACCCCGTCCCGAGGAGACAATTTGCCGAACGGCATCACCAGCTGGCTCACCGCCGCCACGCGTCAGCAGCGGCGCACCATCATCGCCGCCGGCCTCGGCTGGATGCTCGACAGCATGGACGTCATGGTCTACGCCATGGTGCTGGGCGAAGTGCAGCGCGAAATGCATCTCTCCGCGGCAGCCAGCGGCGCCATGATGTCGGCCACTCTCGCCGCTGCCGCTGCCGGCGGCATCGCCTTCGGATGGTTCGCCGACCGCTTCGGCCGCGTCCGCGCCCTCACCTTCAGCATGTTCGTCTACGCCATCGCCACGGCCCTCTGCGGCTTCGCGCAAAACCCCGGCCAGCTCCTGCTCTACCGCGTCTTGCTCGGCCTCGGCATGGGAGGCGAATGGGCCTCCGGCGCGGCGCTCGTTGCAGAAACCTGGCCGGCGCAGCATCGCGGTAAAGCGCTCGCCCTCGTGCAAAGCTCCTGGGCCATCGGCTACGCGCTTGGCGCGGCGCTCGTTGCTCTCGTCATGCCGCGCTTCGGATGGCGCGCCGTCTTTTTCGCCGGCGTCGCGCCCGCGCTCATCGCGCTCTGGATCCAGCGCGGCGTCCGCGAGCCTGCCCAGTGGAAGTCTGTCCAAACTCCTGCCGTTCGCATTACGCGGCTCTTTCGCGGCGAGCTGGGCCGCAGCACGCTCGTCTGCGCCACCATGAACGCCGCCGCGCTCTTCGCCTGGTGGGGACTCTTCACCTGGGTTCCGCGTTTCCTGTCCATGCCCGTTGCCGAAGGCGGCCGCGGCCTCGGCATCGTCGCCACATCCGCGTGGACCATCGTCATGCAGATCGGCACGTTCCTTGGCTATGTCAGCTTCGGCTTCATTGCCGACCGCTTCAGCCGCAAAGGCACTTACATCACTTATCTGGTCGTCGCTGCGCTTCTCGTGCCGTTCTTCGCCTTTGTGCGCAGCCCCGGCGCGCTGCTCGTCATCGGACCGCTCGTCGGCTTTTTCGGCACCGGCTACTTCTCGGGATTCAGCGTCATCACCAGCGAGCTCTTTCCCACGTCCCTCCGCGGCAGCGCCATGGGATTCGTCTACAACATCGGCCGCGTCACCAGCGCCGCCGGCCCATGGCTCATCGGCCTCTTCTCCGCATCTGCCGGAATCAGCGCCGCACTTTGCATCACCTCGGGCGCGTTTCTTCTCGCCGCCCTCATTGCCTGCGCTCTGCGCACTCCCTCGCCCGCCGCCGACGTCATCGTTGTCCCCGCGCCGTTGTCATCCTGAACCGAGCGGCTTGGGCCCCGTGATCGTCACGCGAACGCCCCGCCCTTACCTCAGCACGAAAGAAATTGCCCAGGATCCCCGCTTTAAGATCAGGGTCAGCACAGCGCGGCCCATCGCACGACAAGCGATCGGTTAGAAGCTAAGAGCTAAAGTCTAGAAGCTGTTTCATAACCTGGTTTTGAAAGGGCACGACTTCAGTCGTGCCGTAACGGAAGCAGGAAAATCGCGGGCTTTAGAGGCTGCGGAAAAACTCAACCCAAGGAGCTTTGTAACAAGGGCACGGCTGGTCGGGGTCCCCACGGACAGGTCTTCGTCCGTGGGGTGACTTTAGCCGGGCCGATAAAATCAGCAGAATGAGTCGGGCTTCAGCCCCTGCTTTTTTCGTTTGCCGGATTCGCTTTTCATTCTGCCTTTTTCCGCAACCTCTTCAGCCCCCGAGAGAGTGACCTCAGGAAAGCAGAAGACGGTTATGAAACAGCTTCTAGGAAAGGAACTCCGCCACCGCCCCCACCACCGTCTCCTGCTCGTCCTCCCGCAGCTCCGGAAAGATCGGCAGAGCCAGCACTTCACGCGCCGCGCGCTCCGCCTCGGGAAAATCGCCCTCTTTGTAGCCCAGCCCCTTCAGCGCTTCCTGCCGGTGCAACGGAATCGGATAAAAAATCTCCGACCCGATCTTCCGCGCCGTCAAAAACTCGCGCAGTCCGTCGCGTTTCGCCGCGCGAATCACATACTGGTGCCACACATGCCGTGCGCCCTCCACTTCGCGCGGCAACACCACCCCATGCTCCGGGTACGGCCCGCTCTCGGCCAGCCCTGCCTTCCGGAACAGCGCCTCGTAACGCGCCGCAACCCTTCGCCGCGCCTCGGTCCACGCGTCTACATATTTCAGCTTCACCTCCAGCACCGCGCCCTGGAAACCATCCATCCGCGCGTTCCAGCCCAACTCATCGTGATGGTAGCGCCGCCGCATGCCGTGTTGCCGCAGCATCTTCACGCGCTCGGCCGTCTCGCCGGAGTTCGTCGTCACCATCCCCGCATCGCCTGCCGCGCTCAAGTTCTTCGTGGGATAAAAACTGAACGCCGCCGCATCGCCCAGCCCGCCTGCCTTCACCCCATTCCACTCCGCGCCCCACGCCTGCGCCGCGTCTTCAATCAGCGCCAGCCCGCGCTCGCGCCCGATGCGCGCAAAAGCGGTCCAGTCAGCGCACTGTCCGTACAAGTGCACCGCCAGCATCGCTTTCGCTCCAGCGCCGCGCTCGCTATCCAGCGTCTTTTCTACCTCCGCCGGCGCCAGGTTGAACGTCACCGGGTCAATATCCGCCAGCACGGCGGTCGCGCCTGCACGCAGAATCGAGCTCACCGAGGCGAAAAAGCTGAACGGCGTGGTTACGATGGTCACACCCTCGCCTGCCTTCAACCCGGCAAGCGCCAACCATAAGGCGTCGGTCCCCGACGAACAGCCCAAAGCATGCGCCACGCCAAGCTGATCGGCGGCTGCGCGTTCAAAAGACTCTACTTCCTCGCCCAGGATGAACTGCTGGCTTTCGATCACCCGCCCAAGCGCATCTAACAATTCCTGTTGAAGCGCTGCATATTGGCGCTTCAGATCGAGCATGGGCACGGGCCTTTGCGTCGGCCGGGCAACGGACGGAATAGCAGGTTCTTGCACGCGTCCATGCTAGCAGCAGGCTCAACCGTTCTGTCCCACGTTCAGGCCAGGATGGAGCCCGCAACATGGTGCAGAACCGGGCATTTGCTGGGTATTCACACTTTCGCGGAGTTGAAAACCACGGCAAAGCCCTATATCGTAGTCTCATTGCGGGGGTTTTGCGGGGCCGGGGGTTCCGGAGCCGTCCCCGTTGATCTGAAGTCCGACGCAAGACCGCTGTACCATACCTTCGAGAAGAAAGCAGGAGATCGGCATATGGAGAACAAGCCGGCACAAAATATTCAGGACACTTTTCTGAACACGGTCCGGAAGGACAAGACGCCAATTACGATTTATCTGGTCAGCGGCGTGAAGCTGACTGGCAAAATCCGGTCCTTCGACAAATATTCCGTGCTCCTGGAGAACAACAGCCAGGAACAATTGATTTTTAAACACGCCATTTCAACCGTAGTCAGCAACCGGAGCGTCATGCACGGCGAACATCGTCCGGGTGCTGTTTCATCGGGCATCGGACCGGCCCCCGTTCCTATGCCGTCGGTGTCCCCGGCTACAGCGGAGCAACGATAGCGAAAGCGCAAGAGCGCGCTGTTCTCGTCGGAGTCGATTTTGCGCTCCGTCCGCGCGGCAACCACGCGGATCGAACCGGCGCAGCGGGGGCGGCTGTGTGCCTCGATGGCTCCGAAATCACTGACCGCTCCTCAGAAAGATTCCAGGTCGAATCCTTGCGCGGGGCTGTGCCTGCGCGCGCTGCGGCTCGTCGTTTGCCCGGCCTCAACGCTGAAGAATCACTCGCCGAGTTTCGCGAGCTGCTGATCAGCGCCGGCGGTGCCGTCGCCGCCGAGCTGCTGCAGCGCCGCCCCAAACCCGATCCCGCTACGCTCATTGGTTCCGGCAAAGTTGAAGAGGTCGCCGGCGTCGCCGCTTCCACTCACGCCGACCTGGTTCTCTTCGATCACGATCTTTCGCCCACGCAACTGCGCAATCTCGAAGCCGCCTTGCCGTGCCGCGTCCTCGATCGCACCCAGCTCATCCTTGACATCTTCGCGCGCCACGCCCGCACCCGCGAGGGCCAATTGCAAGTCGAGCTCGCTCAGCTTGAATACATGCTGCCGCGCCTCACCGGCCACGGCAAAGCCATGTCGCAGCTCGGCGGCGGCATCGGCACCCGCGGACCCGGCGAAACTCAGCTCGAAACCGATCGCCGCCGCATCCAGCGCCGCATCGATCAGCTCAAGCTCGATCTCGAAGCGGTGCGCCGCGTGCGCCGCCAGCAGCGCCAGCGCCGCGAAGCCGTTCCCGTGCCCACCGTCGCGCTTGTCGGCTACACCAACGCCGGCAAAAGCACGCTGTTCAACGCGCTTACCGGCGCACAGGTGCTCTCGTCGTCACGCATGTTCGCCACCCTCGATCCCAAGCTGCGCGCCATTGAGCTGCCCAGCCGCCGACGCGTTCTGCTTTCCGATACAGTCGGCTTCATTCGCAACCTTCCCCACACCCTCGTCACCAGCTTCCGCGCCACGCTTGAAGAGGTGGCCCAGGCTGAGGTGCTGCTCCACGTGCGCGATGCCGCCTCCGGCTATGGCGAAGAACAAAAAGTTCAGGTGGAGAAAGTTCTCGGCGAGCTTGACTCGCTCTCCAAGCCGCGCATTGAAGTGCTCAACAAAATTGACCTGCTGCCCGAACCCGAGCGCGCCGCGCTTCTGTCCCGCGCTCATGCCGGCCCAAAAGTTCAAAGCGCCCACCGCGTTGGCGCCCCTGGCGCCGGCGCCGGCCTCCCGGAAGTTCCTGTTTCGGCATTGACCGGGCAGGGAATCGAATCCGTCCTCGCCGCCATCGACGCCGCACTTCATTCCGACCCAATCATTGAAGCCGACCTGCGTGTGCCGCAACACGAGGGCGCCGCGCTCGCCGCCATTGAAGCCGGCATGATCGTTCACACCCGCGCTTACGAAGGCAACCTCGTCCATCTCACCGTCAGCGGCCCGGCATCGCTGGTCGGCCGCATGCGCCGCTTCCGCGCCCAGCAATCCGCCAATCCCGCCCCCATGCTCAAATAGTTCCATGGATTCCCGCTGTTATCTCGCCCGCACCCTCGCACTCGCCGTCTGTCTCGCCTGTTGCGGCCTCGCCGCGGCCCAGACTGGCGTCATTCGCCCGCGCGTTGCCATCGTTGCGTACTTTGAGGTTGGCGCCGACACCGGCGACCAGCCCGGCGAGCTCCAGTTCTGGGTCGAGCGCGATCACCTCGACCGCGTCATCCAGGTTCCCGGCATGTCGCGCGCCGTGCGCAGCAGCGCAGACGGCTCTGAAATCGCAGTCACCGTCGGCCCCGGCAACATCAACCCCGCGGTCAACCTCATGGCTCTGGGCGCTGACCCGCGCTTCGACCTGCGCCACACACATTGGCTTATCGCGGGCATTGCCGGCATCTCGCCCAGCGATGGAACCATCGGCTCCGCTGTCTGGACCAGCTACGTCATCGACGGCGATCTGGCCAAAGAGATCGATCCGCGCGAAAAACCGCAGTCCTGGCCCGACGGCTTTCTTTCCCTCGACGGCGTCACCCCCGCCGATCCGCCGAGTCCCGCGTGGGAAGACGACGTGCGCCAATGGACAGGTTCCGATGCCCGCGCCAATCGCCGCGGCAACGTGATCCGCCTGAATTCCGATCTGCTTCATTGGGCCTACGGATTAACCGGAGATATCGCGCTGCCTGAAAGCGCCCCGGAGCGCGCTCTGCGCCTGCGCTACAAAGGATTCGCCGGTGCCGCGGCCGGCCCGCATGTTCAGATCGGCGCCAATCTCGCGACCGAAACCTTCTGGCACGGAGCGTTCATGGATGCCTGGGCGCATCGCTGGGTGAGTTTCGAGACCAACGGCGTCGCCCATCTGGGAACCACGGCGATGAACGATACCGGCGCGCTCCTCGCGCTGCATTCGCTCACCCTGCAAGGCAAGGCAGATTGGAATCGCGTGCTGCTTCTCCGCACCGCGAGCAACTTTGACATGCCGCTCGCCGGCGTCACTGCCGCTGAAAACCTGGCCGCTGAGCGCCACGGCGCGTACACCGGTTACCTGCCTGCGCTCGAAGCTGCTTACACCGTCGGCCACCGCGTGGTCGCAGCCTGGCTGCAATAGGCCTCAGCCGCGCTTTCGCCCGCCGAATCCGCGCCCACCACTCGGCCGTCCACTGCCGCCGCGTCCACCCTCGCGGCGCGGCCCGCCAAACCCGCCCGGCCTTCCGCCAGACCCAGGGTTTCGCCCGCCCGGTCTTCCACTGAATCCAGGCTTTCTTCCGGCGAATTTCCCGCCCTGGCCGCGGAATGCCGGCGCGCCGGCTGGCCGGTCTGTGCCGGCGTCGCGGAACGCCGGCGCTGCTGGCCGCGGTTCGCGAAACTCGCCGCGCGGCCCATCGTTCCTGCGGCGCTCCGGCTTTGCGCCCCAGCTCTTCCGCGAGTCCCTCTCGATTTTCAGGCCCGGCGCATGCTCTCTTTGCTCTCGCTGCCCCGCGCCTTGCTTGAAGTAGGGTCGCTCTCCATGCGCGCGAAACGGCTTGCGCTCGCCCCGGTCAAATGTGCGCCCTCCGCCCTCGCGGAATGGCTTGCGTTCACCGCCGGCGCCGCCGCCTTCGCGCTCGCGACGCGGCCCTCCGCCAAATCCCTGCCGCTCGAATCGCGGCTTCGGTCCGCTGAACGGCCGTCCTCCGCGCCTTTCGCCAAAGCCGCCGCGCTCGCCGCGATTCGCACCCTCAACCCGCTTTCCGCGAAACTCGCCGGTCCGCGGCGGGCCCTCTCTCGCCGGTTCCCGCTCACTTCGCGGCTGGAACGGCTTGCTCTCGCGCCCGGCAAATCCTCCGCCGGCACGTTTGCCAAAACCCCCGCCTTCGCGCCGCCCAAAACCACCGCCGTCCCGCTTTCCAAAATCTCGCCGCTCGCGCTTTTCAAAACTCCCGCTCTCATTCCGTCGCGGGCCAGCGCCCTCGCGCCGCTCAAAATCTCTCCGCCCTAAATCTCTCCGTCCGCCCCGTTTCTCCATGCGCTTCTCCGCAGTCAGCCCCGCATCCTTCGGCAGCATCCGGTCCGCGTGCAAACGCTTCGGCTTCATCTTCCCTTCGGCCGTCAGCCGCAGCACCTTCACTTCATCCGGCGTCAACTCGCGCATCTTTCCCGGTTCCAGGTCGAGCACCAGCGGCCCATAGCCCACGCGGCGAATCTTCTCCACAAAATGTCCAACCGCGCCAAACATCTTGCGCAGCTCGCGATTCCGCCCTTCGATCAGCACCACCTCAAACCAGGGATTGTCGCCCACGCGCACCTGCCGCACCCGCGCCGGCGCCGTCAGCACGCGGCCCGAGCCGGCTTCGCCGCGCTCGATCGTTACGCCCGCGCGCAGCCGCCCCAACTCCTCCTCGGTCGGCCGTCCCGCCACCTTCACCAGGTAGGTCTTCTCCACGCCCGATCCGGCCTTGGTCAACAGATTCGCCAGCTCGCCGTCGTTGGTCATCAGCAGCAGGCCTTCGCTCTGGTAGTCGAGCCGCCCCACGGGATACACCCGTTCGTGCATCTTTTCAAAAAACTTCATCACCGTCGGCCGGCCTTCAGGATCGCTCACCGTCGTCACGAACCCGCGCGGCTTGTTCAGCAAAAAATAGCGATGCCGCTCCGCGCCACGCAGCAGCTTGCCGTCCACCCGAATGTGATCGCGCCCGGGATTGGCCTTCGAGCCCAGCGTCGTCACCACCTGGCCGTTCACCATCACTCGGCCCTCGGTGATCATCTCCTCCGCGCGCCGCCGGCTCGCAATCCCCGCCTGCGACAGAATCTTCTGCAGCCGTTCAAGCTTGCCGGGATCCTGCTTTTCGGCTCCGCCCTGTTCGCGATCATCCAGGTTCGCGCCGGCCGCCATCTCCACGGCCTCGTTGCGCGCGCTTGTCTCCATCGCCGCCTGCGCCGCTTCCATTCCCGGTCCCGCCGCCAGGCCCGCATCGCTGGCCTCAATCCGGGTCTCTTTCCTGAACGCGTCAACTTCAGCATTCGCCGTGTTCCCGCCCGCCTGAAATTCGTCCCCGACGTTCTGCTCTCCCAGGTACCTCCATCCCTCGCCGTCGGTCGTATCCCCGATCGGGTCCACCACCGGCTCGCCGGCGCGGTACAGGCTCGCACCCGGTGCAGCTTCAGTTGTCTTCGTCCGCCCCTTCAGCCCCGCCGTCTTCACCGCCGGCTTTTTCGTCCTGGGTCCAGGCTTTTCAGTCTTTGTCCGCGCCCGCGCGGTTTCGGCAGCCTTTTTCAGCGCGGCCGCGGCCGGTTTCGCCGCTTTTGCGGTGGGATTCACAGCCCTGGTTTTCTTCGCACTCTTGGCGTCGGCCTCCAGGCCCGCCGTCGCGCGTGTCTCCCGGCCCGCACCCGCCGGCTTCGCCACGCTGCCCGTCGCCGTTTTTTTCGCTGCGGGTTTCTCCGCCTTCACCGCGCGTTTTGGCGCGCGAGCCGACTTGGCCGGCGCTTTCGCTGCCGATTTCACTTTGTCCTTCATGGGGATTGCCTCGGTTTCTTTTACTCCGCGCCGTCCGGCGCCGCTGCGCGACGGTGCGCCTCTTGCGGGTCTGCTTCTGCGTTCGGTGCCGCCTCCGGCGCCGCGGCTTCTGCCTCAGCCAGCTCCACGCTTGGGTCCGGATTAAACTCCGCCGTCCCGCCATTCGCCGCTTCTTCCGCCGCTGCCTCGGTCTCGTCCAGTTCCATCGCCGCCATCTTCTCGAACTCCTCCATCGAGGGCAGCTCCGACACATCCTTCAGCCCAAAGCGCAGCAGGAACTCCCGCGTCGTTTTGTACAAAATCGGACGTCCTACCACCGGCTTCCGTCCCGCCGTCACAATCAGCTTGCGCGCCAGCAGCGAGCCAAACACGGCCGACGAATCCACGCCGCGAATCTCGTTCACTTCCGGTGCCGTCACCGGCTGCTTGTAGGCAATCACCGCCAGCGTCTCCAGCGCCGGCAATGACAGCTTCAACGCCGGTTTCAGGCTCTTCACAAACGATCGCACCGCGTCGTGGAACTCGGGCTTGGTCGCCATGCGGTATCCGCCGGCAATCTCGCGAATCTCAATCCCGCGCCCGTCTGCCGCGTACTCCGCCACCAGTTCGTCCAGGATCTGTTTCACCACCGCGCGTGCCTCGCGCTCGCGCTGCTTTTTCTCCTGCTTGGCCGCCGCAGCCTCGTCCGCTGCGCTCGCCTCAGCCCCAGCCTCGCCATCCGCCGATGCACTCTCAGCGGCTTCACCCGGCGCCTCTGCGGCTTGCCCCATTGCCTCGGCAGCGCCGGCCTCCCGCTCGGCTGTCGCGCGGGCGTCTACGCCCGCATCAACTCCAGGCTCAACTTCACGTTCAGCCGCAGCGCTTTCCGCTTCCTGCTCCAGTTCCAGGTAGGTAAACGCCTCACTCAACAACGGCATCGCCGTGGGATCCACAACCTCAGGCGCCAGCGACGCCGCAGCCGCCGCGAGCGCAGCCGTATCCCGCTCCGCTTTCCATTCCAGCGCCTCATCGGCAAACAACACCGCCAGCTGCGCCAGCGTCACCGGCTCCTCAGCGGCATAAATCACAGCTTCCAACTTTGCTTTCAGGCTCATTTCTCAGCGATCACCATTCTGTATGGTATCGGATGCGGCGCGTCCCCTGCGCGGCCATTGGTCCCGTCCGCTCGCCGCACCAAAGAAAAGGCGCCCGGCATAACCGGACGCCCAAACATCAAGAAATTCTGGCAACCAGGAATTACCGCGGTTTCACAACTGCCTTACACCGGAGCCGAAATTGCCGAGTGGCTTTTTCATCAAGAAAAAGCCACCCTTGAAAATCCCGAAAAGTGCACGGGAATTGTGAAACCGCTCGAGTGTCCTGAGTTTGAAGTTCGCATCACAAATAAGCTGTCATCCTGAGCGAATTTTGGCGCGTTTTGCGCCGAAATGAGTCGAAGGACCTGCATTTCGGGGCTTCGGCTTATGCTGCGAACTTCAGCCTCACCACACTAGCTGCGCATGACGTGACTGAACAGGAAGAACAGCCCGCCTGAAAGCAGCGCCGCCGCCGGCAGCGTGAATACCCACGCCGCCGCAATGTTGCGAATGGTCGAGAACTGCAATCCGCTCTTATTCGCCGCCATCGTTCCCGCCACGCCCGAGTTCAGCACGTGCGTGGTCGAAACCGGCAGCCCGAAGTTATCCGCGGCCATGATCGTGCCCATCGCCACCAGCTCGGCGCAGGCGCCCTGCGCGTAGGTCAGGTGCTCCTTGCCGATCTTCTCGCCCACCGTGACCACGATGCGCTTCCAGCCCACCATGGTGCCCAACCCGAGCGCCAGGGCCACGGCCACCTTCACCCATCCGGGAATAAACTTCGTCGCCTTGTCCACTCTCGCCCGGTAGTTGTTCAAATCCGCGGTTTCCTGCGCCGTAAACGGGAAGGCCTTGCTCTTCTGCATCAGCCGGATCGCCTCGCTCGCCACGTACATGTCGTTGCGCACGTTGGTCTGCTGGCTCGCCGGAACCGCCTTGTACTCCTTGTAAAGCGCTACTTCGTTCTTCAGGTCGTTCACCAGCTCGCGCAGCGCCAGCATGGTGTCAGGCTGCATTTGCTTTGAGCTGATGTAGTCGGTCACTTCCGTTCGCGGATCAGCGCCCATGATGCCGTTTGTGTTCACATATTTGTTGATCACCTGGTCGGCCTGCTGCGACGCCACCGTGAACGCCGCAATGTCTCCCGTCGTCACTGCGTGGTTCAGCGCGTAAGCCGTGGGCACCGTGCCGATCAGGATCAGCATGATCAGCCCCATGCCCTTCTGCCCGTCATTCGATCCGTGCGCGAAGCTCACGCCGCTGCAGGTGAAGATCAGCAGGGCCCGGATCGGCCACGGTGGAGGAGTGTCGCCCTGGGGCGAGGTAAACAGCACTTCGGCGTTCTCGATGACGATCCTGGCAAACAAGGCGACCAGATACCAGCCGGCGATGCCCACCAGAACCATGACGGCAATAAGGCCAACCGGGGCGTTCCATGACGCGAAATCCTTGATCGGTTTCCATGCGGCCATTCCCGGAGCGGAGAAGAGCCCGAAAACCATCGGTGCGACCCATAAAAATATATAGGCCCCGGGAATTCCTGTAATGGCCATCGTCGCCATCATCCAAAGAGGCTTTTTGTGGTTCGCATCGAATAGGACGGCAAAGCTCCTGGCCCATTTTGTGAGTATGAACAGCTTTGAGAGAAGCAGCAGCAGCGCGGCCGCGCCGAAGCCGACGATGGGCGAAATCAGCAGCACCTGGAACACCTTCGTCGCCTGGCCCCAGTCCACGCCGCTCGTGCCCGAGTGCACGTTCATCAGCTGGTTGGCCACGCCCACGCCGATGATCGAGCCCACCATGGTATGCGAGCTCGAAGCCGGCAACCCGAACCACCACGTGCTCAGGTTCCAGATGATGGCCGCAATCAGCAGCGCAAACACCATGGCGAAGCCTGCGCCGTAACTCACCTGCAGAATCAGCTCCACCGGCAGCAGCGTGATCACGCTGAAAGCCACGGCGCCGCTCGATACCAACACGCCCGCCAGGTTGCACAACCCCGACCAC
>Ga0335074_10007251_pt1 | contig 15363 bp, 17 predicted proteins | sample Lox_Sample_23_FD_206715 | JGI IMG/M metagenome (GOLD analysis project Ga0335074, IMG submission 206715) | Soil microbial communities from Loxahatchee National Wildlife Refuge, Florida, United States - Lox_Sample_2.3 | ecosystem: Environmental > Terrestrial > Soil > Wetlands | place: USA... | reverse complement strand
GTTCGAGGAGGCCGCGCGTCGATTGACCCAGGCCAGCGGCACGCAATTTGATCCAGCTGTGGTAGAACGTTTCCTGTCGCTTGCCCGTGCCGAAATATCTGGCGTTCTCGGCGCTGTGGGCGCCCCACTGTCATCTGAACCTGCTGAGAGTGTTGCCACTCCTGTTTACGGCAAAGCAGAGCGATCATCTCCAGCGCGGGTTTGACCTTCCCAAACGCAGCATGCGGGCCCGGATGTAGCCTGGCTGTTTGCGGTTGAGCGCCCTTTCAGCGTCTCATAAGTAACGCACGAATCGAGACGCGCAGGCCGGCGCGCAACGAGGGTAATCGGCCGGGTCGCTATCGAATTCGGCGATTCCTGGCGGTGGTGCTGCTGCTTGATCTGTGCGCAAGGCAGCGTAGGCGCCGACAATCCCAATCGCCACACCCTGTAGAAAATCACGGCGCGCAATCGGTTTTTTCATTCCCAGATCTCTTGCACGATCCTCAAGATCAGACATTTCCCGCTCCTCGTAGGCCGTCGATCTCTTCACACTAAGATTCCACGGTTAGCCAGCATCGGCTCGAAAGCGTGCGGCGGAGAACTGGTCGCCCTTCGGACCCAACCTTCCAAGCTGAATCGACTCCGCTGACACGCCGCGCGCAAGTGTGTCTATGGCATGGAAAATCGACCGGCCCTAGGCCAGCAACGGAACGGCACGGCGGTCCAGTGCATAACAGACCGCCTTGTAAGCCGCGAGCATGGCCGCATCGGTGTGTGAGCTTGCTTCCGCATCGGAGTTGGCTATGGTGATGCACCCAAACGGTTGGCGTGCGGCGACACAAGGTCGTGTCGGCGTATCCGTATACACCCACTCCATCGGGTCTTCGAGGCTGTTATAGCTGTACGCGTACCCGTGCGGCCAACGGTTGACGGACATCCCGACGATGTCGCGCGCCGGATCAAACCCGCCGGAGCCCAGTATGCGACCTAGTTGGTCGCGGATGTTGCGCTCGAAGGTCTCGAATGAGGTATTGAAGAGCTCAATGCGGCCAAGTACGTGCTGTTCTTTCATCGAATGGCCCGGAGAACATGGCATTCGCCCCATGTGAAGAACGATCGGTTCCTCAGGGGTCTGCGGAGCTTCGAGATCTCCCAGCGTCACTGCTTCCGCCAACTGCACGCCATTGTGATACATGGTGGGAGTACTCACCGATGAAATGCCCAGTTTGTGGAACGCCGTCCAATTGCGAATCGCAACGTTGGTATAGACAATTGGGCGTTTGATCCCGTAGGCCAGAGCTTCTTTTTGCTTTTCCGGCAACTGCGGGCACAGATATGGGATAAACATGTTCCAGCAGGCCATCACGCACGCCTTTGCCGTTACCTGATAGGCTTTTCCGCCTCGAAGATAGCTTACCGAGGCCTGGAGGGCGGATTCCGGGTCTCCATCCTGGGTGACGTTGACAACGGTGCTGTTGAGGCGGATGCGTGCCGTTTGGTCTGGGCGATCGAGTAGCGGATAGCTCACTCGGGCAGTTCCGACCGATTCCATCGTAGTTCCAGGAACCGCCTCCGGCACCAGCCAGCGCACTAAAAGTCGGGCGATGGTCGCATTGCCATCGGGGAAATGAACCTCTCCACCGCCGATGGGTTTTTGGCGGCCGTGCGAACCGCCCGGAAGGTCGCCCAGCACCCCGTTAGGCGTTGGGTCCAAATGTAGGCCATCGAAGCCTGGGTAGCCGCCCATTTCCCAGCCAAACAGCGCCGGGATCGCATCAATGCCTACGCAGAAGAGTCCTTGCGGCCGGGCTTGAAAAAACCACATCGCCTGCTGGTCCACCCGCGCGACGTTGAGCAAGAAATCCTTGTAGCTCATTTTGGCCAAGCGCAGTTTCTTCTGAGCCGAAGTGAGTCCCGGCATATAGTCGGGTTGTCCCGGATCGTATAGGCGCAGCACATCCTGCCGCGCTTGTTCCGAGAGAGGGGTTTTGGCAAGGAACTCCGCCGTCATGCCGTGGGGATTTGGGCCGTAGTCTCGCCCCCCTCCTACCACCAGCTGATCCTTGCCCCACGTTTCTTTATCGAAAAAGTAAGAACTTCGCAATCCGAGTGAAGGATAAAGCTGGCGATTCTGGGCGTTGCTTGCCAAGTATCGGGGTATGTCGATGCCGATGTCGGAGAGGAGCTCCTTGGACGGCGCGTTGTAGTGAGGTGGTGATTCGATGTTCAGTGTGCCTCCATTTAGAACCAGCAGGCGTCCGTCGTACCGAAATTCATTGCGTTTTGCGTGGCCGCCAAAATCATCGTGGTTATCAAGAACCAGAACACGTGCGCTGCGGCCGATGTTCTTCACAAAAAAGTATGCAGCCGCCAATCCGCTCATCCCGGCACCAACCACCACCAAGTCGTAGTGCTCGCCAGTTTTCTCGGCCTGCGCCGGATCCCAGGTGCCCTCCCTACGCATATGGTGCGCCGCTTCAAACGAACCGGGATGGCTTCCCCGCATTCCGGTGAGGGCGGGCGGATAATAACGTGGATCCTGCTGGGTAATCCCTTCAGCCAGAAGCGGCTCTTCCGCTGATGTATCTGCGCCCTTGCCCGCTGGTGGCGGAGGCTCAACGAACTCATTAGTGGGCGTTTGAGCGCCAGTATTCCCTGGCAGCAACGAAGCTCCGATCGTAACTGCGGCGCCGTTCATGAAGTCGCGCCGGGTAATATGCCGGTCCATTCCTAAATCTTTGTCGCCCGATTTGCTCATAATCTCCTCCTATGAAGGCTTCATTAATCTGGCCACGCATGCTGCCGTATTCAGCAGAGCGGTCTCGCACGCGTGTCCGATGGCGCTGACGTGCCCCCGCTCGCGCTCGAAAGGCTGCGTTGGCTCAACGAATTCGCATTCGTTGCCCGTCTCCATCGAATCCCAAGCCGGCTTCTACGACCGCCCTTTCGGCCTCGCAGACAATAACGGGTCAGCAGCAGGTCGTCGCTTCGTGTCGCGATTGCTAAAACGCAAACTGCACACCAAACCGCGCAACCCGCGGAGGCGTAATATTCGACGGAGTCAGGAAGCTGCTCCCCGACGCCGCCGTAACAGCTTGATCGCCGTTGTCGTTGAAGATGTTGTAGACGTCGACGAAGCCGGTTAGGCCGTACCGTTCTTTGATAAGAAATTCCTTGTCCACACGGATGTCGAATAGGGCAAGCGTCGGGGTCCGCTCCGAACCATAAGGTTCGGCCAACACGTTTCCGTTCACTGCCAGTGTCGGTTCCAAGCCTGGTGGCGCGATAATGCCCGATGTGCTGAAGTAACGGCCAAAGGGAATGCCGGACTGTACCCGGAAAATCGGCGTAATCCGAAAACGGCGGGGCAGCTGAATCGTGCTAAGGATTTTGCCCTGCCAGTTATAGAATTGCGCCTGCCCATTGCTGGTGCAGGGATCAACATTCTCACAACCGACGGTATTGATCAGCTGGTTTGGTGTGAAAGACGACCCGGTACCGAAGCCGCTTGGGAAATTCCGTACATAATTCCACGTGTAGTTGAAGCTGCCCATCAGCGTCCACATTTTCCCCGTGTTCTGCTTGAGCGCTGTCACCTCCCAGTTGTAGTAGTGGTCATTTTCCGGGAGATCTTCAAACACGTTGAGGGCACCCGTGGGAGCGGCTAGATTCCAGACCGTGACCGTGGGAGATGCCGCCGTTGCCACGTCGTTGGGGCCCGGAACGTAGAGCGTTTCCGGAACGTTATAGGCGGTTAACGGACGGTCAGCATTTACGGTTCCGGCGATGTCGCGAAGCAAGTTATATACGAGCCCAGTCCGCAGCGTAAAACCGCCAACTTGCTGCTCGAAGTAGGCCGAAGTCTGGTAGGTGTTGGCAAGCTGAAGGTTGGGAGCAAAAGTGGTGGTGGCCTTTCCGCCCGCAGAAGCTTGGAGCGCTCCAAGGTCATCGCCCGGCTCATAATGGTCGTCCGGTGTATCGCCCGACCGGCCGCCGAGCTGCGCCGCTGTGGGGTCCCACTGATACTCGTAATACCAGCCGTCGGCGTCCGGGTTTAGCCCTGAACCATAGTCAGCTGCTGGATAGTTGAAGTAGTGGCCAAAGCTTAGCTTGACGACGCTTGTTCCGTGGCCGCTCAAATCGTAGGAGACGCCCAGGCGCGGTCCATAGTCGTGAAATGCAACATAATTCGCCGCGCCAAACGACGTTCCATTCGGACCGGTTTCCCCCTGGGAGAAAATATTCTGCCGGTCGAAACGCAAGCCGATGTTGAGCGTGAGACGATCGTTTATCTGCCAAGTATCGATGCCATAAATTCCGGTCGTGGAGTTCCCGTTGTTCGCCTCGTACGGACCCACCGCATAAAAGTACGCGTTCAGGGGCAGACCGTTATTAAGTGTAGTGACAACTTGGCACGTGGATCCCAAGGCGGCGTTGGGAATTTGGCTCGGGCACGGGACGGTGGGCGCCAGAGCACCGGGCAATCCCAGCCCATTCCACGGATTGAAATCGGTATCGCGCATGTACTCCGCGCCGAACTTAAAGTTGTGCGTTCCTAGCCAGCCAGAATGCACGTAACTTACCGAGCCGCGGGCCTGCGGCCGGTGTCGATCATTCTCGGTGTTCTGCAACCCCCCGGAAACGTAATTGGACGCGACGTCTTCAATGCGATCCAGGCTGCTTTTGCCGAGCCGCGTCCAGCCGGTGAAATACTGACCGGCCTCAAATTGAAACAAGAGGTACGGGCTGACTGTGTATGTATATTCCCCAGCCCAGGTATAGCTCGGATAGCTTGAGTTCCAGCTCGTCTCCGCGCTTTCCAAGGCTCCAGCTTGGCGTCCTCCGGGTATGACCAGCGTATTCAGATAATCCGGCTGCAGCTTGTTCGAATGAGTGTAGAAGAAGACCAACTGCTGTTTTGGCGTGAGCGCATAGGTGGCCTTGCCAACGTAGCTGGGCGACCAGCTCGTCTGCGTTACGTTCAAGGTCGGATAATTCTGCTGTGCTTGAGTGTAGCCGTAGGCGAAATACCACCAGAGTTTGTCCTTCTTGAGGTAGCCTCCGACGTCGGCATCGACGTCCGCAAACAGATTGAGGCGGTTGACATCCGCCAAAGGTACAGCCGGGGAGGCTTGGACTCCGCCGGCAGTCAGAGCTGCGATCTGTGCCGCATCGATGTTATGTCCCTCCATCGAGGCGTTCTCGTATTCGAAATCGATGTCGCCGTGATATTCGTTTCCTCCAGTCTTGATAAACATGTTGGTCAAGACGCCTGGCTGAGGCATCTCCGGACTGTTGTTGGCGGTGTTCACCGAAATGGTCTGCATAGCCGCGGTGTCCACGTAGAAAAACTCGCTGCCTCCACCCCCGGAGCCCTCATTTATGACCATTCCTTCGATCTCGCCGCGATTGATGCCTCCTCCACCTAAACTGGCCGAGCTGCCAAGCCCATAGACTGTGTAGGGTTCCTGCGTTAGCGCATCGCTGCCTCCTACATCCATTTTTGTCTGCGCAACGGCGGGAGCTAGCGAAAGTACTGACCACACGTCGCGAGATCCAGGTAGATCTTTCACCTGTTCATCTCCGAGGTTAGTCGTAATATTGTTTTCCTGTAGATCGATCGCTGATGTTGCTCCACTCACCGTGACCGTTTGTGTCACCGAGCCCAGAGTCATTTGTGAGTTCACCGTGGCAGTGAAGCCGAGCGACACGTGAACACCCTGGCGGGTTTCAGTTCCGAAACCCGCCGCCTCGAACTTGAGGTTGTAGTTCCCCGGTGCGAGGGCAAGAAAACGGTAGGCGCCGCTTTGGTCGGTTAGAACGGTCTTCGTCCCCGTCACCATCGCGCTACCTGATAATGTGACTTTCACACCGGGGACTGCCGCTCCCGAACTGTCCGTGACGACGCCTAAAATTGCACCTCCATTGATACTGGCGGTTTGCGCATCGACGGGAGTACTCACTGCCGCGCAGAAGACGCATAAAATCAAGGTGACGAGACATCGGTCGAACGATCTCATGACATCCTCGGTGATCGAATGGAATTTTGAGCTCAAGCAGGGAGTCGCCATCAACATCGATTCGGAGCGCTCGAAAACCTGCGGGTACTCCGGACATCAGTGGGCTTCCCTGACAACCGCTTAATTAACGCACGCGAAGTCTGCGTGATTTATGTAAGGTTGTAAAATTCAACTTTTTTATGATTCGGTTTAGTTTTTCGGATGCGTCGAATATGTAGGACTCTCCATATCGGAATCTGGCAAAACCGCAGCAACCAAGGCGCTAAGGCGGAAAGCGGAGTCGTGCAAGAGTCCTAAGCCTTCCTCTGGTATAGGGCGGAGAACCCGCCTTCGAGAGCGTGGAGGAAGCGGAGGAAATCACGAACTTGGTAATGCATCATTGGAACACGATTGTAGGCGCGTTATATAAGGGCGATGTGTACTGTCTCCTTTTGGAAGGAGAAGATGGCGTCGCGCACGGCAACGATTGGGCGACGGGTTTCGTCCGCGGCATGCATTTGCGGCATGATGCCTGGGGAGTGCTCGTGAATGGCGACCGGCGCTGCGGCAGTCTAGTCCCGATCCTCGCGCTCTATCATGAGCATGACCCGGACCCGAAACTGCGTCCCAGACCCTTTACGCCGAACGGGCGCGCGAAATTGTTGGCGGACCTCACGGCAGGAATCGTCCTCACCTATCGCTATTTCAGACAAGATCATGCCGCGAACCCGAGGCGGTAGGAGAGAGATGCGATTGACCATGCTGCTGAAGATCATCCGAAGAAGCTAGTTTCGAAACCGAAAGCGCTCGCTGCCTCGCTGCCATTCAGCTTCAGGCCCAGCAGCGGCGGCTCGACCGACTCCCCGCTGCGGGCGGCATTGAAAATCTGCCCTTTTTGGAAAGCAATGCCGACGTACCACTTGTCTACGCAACCTTCTGGATCGAAACGGTTACGCCCAAGAACGAACGACCGTTTATGCAGCTGCAATACGCGCAGATGGTACTTCTCAATTTTCCAGCTGTTCTTATTCCATCGACTGCGGCTCCTCCAGCGTCCGATCAAGGAAAACTCAATTTTAGCTGGCCACACGTATCGGTCGCGACTCTGAAAAAAACTTTTGGATGAGGCGAGCTCGTGTCGGCTACTGCGCTTCTGCGAGACCGGCAGCGCGCCGGGCAGCTGCATAATCGTGACAACGTTCGAACGTTTTCTGTCTGGCGATAGGCGAAACCTGACTTTCAGGAGCGCATCGCGTGCCGAAAAGACTAGCAATCACCATCGCTGGCGCCGTTTCTCTCGGTAGTTACGAGGCGGGCGTCCTTTGCGAGGTGTTAGATGCAATCAATCAGCACCACGATGATCCGGCAACCGCCGCCGACGACAGGATCGTGATCGACGTACTGACCGGTGCTTCCGCCGGCGGCATGACAGCCATTATTCTTGCCCAGAAGCTGCTTTTAGCGCCTCGGAATTTCGCGGCCCGTACGACAACCCTATGTACAACACGTGGGTGAAGAGAATCAGCCTCCAAGGGCTGCAGGCCACAGGTGACGGAGAGGCCGCGCTGCACTCGCTCTTTTCTTCGAACCTTATCGAAAACATTTCTAAAGAAATACCTCTGGAGCGGTACGATTCGACAGCCCCTTGCCAGCAATTCCCGGTTCGGACTTGATTTTAGAATCGATCCTTGATCGCTTGATCGCTAAGGATTAGGAAGTACCAAGCACACTTTGCTCGTGTCCGGCACGTCTCAATGCTGTGCGCAATTGCCGTCGTCACCCGTTCAATCAGCAAAGCGGCAGGTTTCAGGCTCGTCGAACACAAAGACGTTTGAGGCGCTCGACGTGGGACTCAGAGAAGAGAAAGGAACTTCCGTGGCTACGTCCAACAAAACTTTCCGCATTCCGGTCCAATTTACAGCCGACGGTGAACACATATCTCTCAGTCTCACAAGCCCATCGGTGGCACTTGTAGGTGATATAGATGTGAACTTGCCCTTTCCTCCGGGGATATCATGATCGGCGACCTCTCCGCAAGTGTCAGCACCGGAAACCCTGTCAGATTGGGAGATGCGTTCGCTCCGGATGGCGAAACTAGTCGCTCCTAGGTTCGAATTTCCTCAGAGCAGGAGGCTCATATAACCTCCGCATTTGCGCCCCGCAGCAGCAGATCGGATTTGAGAGACCATCAGTCGATTCCTTATTGACTCGGATTTCCGCTCCGCAACGCGGGTTTTGACATCGATATACCTGTCCCGGCCGCATAATCGGGCTATACGCATAACTAGTTTGAGAACCGGGCAGGAGCTTTCGCATTTCTGCAACGAGCTTTCGGAAATCGGCCTTTTCGATTACTGCATCAATGCCGGCTTCCTTTGCGGCATTCTCTATGCGCGCGGATGCGACAAACCTGTAGAGCAGGACTGGCACATCAGGCAGCATCGCGTGGATTTTACGGCCGGCACTGATGCCGTCGAGTACCGGCATGGAAAAGTCGAGAACCACGAGATCGGGTTTCAGCTCGGCAGCCTTTTCCACAGCTAGTTGGCCGTTCCCAACCTCGGAGCATACTTCCCAATTTGGGTCGGCTTCCGAAATAACGTTTGACAGCATGGGGCGAACGCGGTCGTTGTCGTCGGCGAGCAAGATGCGAATCGTGGAATCCATGATGCCGCTTGGCCTCCTTATTATCTTCGGCTCGCGGTCTCGGTATCCACACGAGCGTGCTGACGGGAGCGTGAGTGCAAGCTATAGTGTCGAGTTCCCGGGGCCGCAGGAGTGGTCTCTGGAGAGTCTCCCTTTCGCTACATGCGACTGGATGATCCGTCAACATTGCTTAGGTGTCACATTATTGAAAATCGGGCGAATACCTCAATTTTTGGTACGTGCGGAACCTGTTTTCCCGACGTTCGCTTCCCGGCCCGTCGATGCAGGAGGTGTCCATCCAACCAGTTATACTTGTGTATTAAAAATCAGAATGGAATTCCACCTGCCCACCGACAGCAGATTGATACGCCGACACGCGCCGCTCGAAGAAATTCGTTAGTTCTTGCACGTCCTGAAGCTCCATAAATGCAAAGGGATTACTTGAACCAAACACTGGTGCAATACCGAGTTGCGCCAACCGCCGATCCGCGACATATTCCAAATACTGCCCCATACCGGTTTCCGCCAACGTTTTCATCATCCGTCCGTAAAGCTCTCGCGCTTTTACTTGCCGAACGTATAGCTCGCGCACTTCCGCTTCAAGATAGGCTGCTTCGAACGCCTCTCCCCACAGATCGGGAAGATGAGGAACGGTCTTCGGATCGAACAAGGACCATAGTTCGTCCGCCTCCACCCTCTTCATAAACAGGTCGGGAATCCAATTCGCGAGGTTCAGATTGTAGGTTCGTCGCGAGGGATCTCCTGTGTTGTCGCGCAGCTCCAGGAAGTCGGCGATGTCCGCGTGCCAGGGCTCGAGATACACGCAGCACGCTCCCTTGCGCTTACCACCCTGATTGACGGCTGACACGGACGAATCGAGAGTCTTGAGCCACGGGATGATGCCGTTGGAATGGCCATTGGTCCCGCGGATTAACGATCCCTGTGAACGCACGCGGTGGAAGGCCAAGCCGATTCCGCCCGCAAACTTGGAGCACAAGGCCACATCCTTGTACTTGTCGTAGATTCCTTCCAGACTGTCGATGGGAGAATCGAGCAGGTAACACGACGACATCTGTGCGTGACGAGTTCCCGCATTGAACAACGTCGGTGAGCTGGGCATGTATTCGTGGGAAGAGATCAAGCCATAGAGGTCGAGCGCCTCCTGAATGGAGCGCGAGAGGCCGCAGGCGACGCGCATGAAAAAGTACTGCGGAGTTTCAATCACCTCACGCGTTTCAGGGTTCCGGAGCAAGTAGCGGTCGTAGACGGTGCGGATGCCGAAATATTCAAAAAGCTCGGTGCGCTCGTCATCGATTTTGTCGTTCAATTTCCTTGAGTTCTCGATCACAAACCTGGCCAGGTCCGGCGCCGCCAGGGCGTGATCACGCGCTGCGATAACCGCTTGGGAGAAGGAATGGATGTTCTGGTTTCCCACTTCCTTGGCAATGAAGCCTGCAAGCAGTCGGGCGGCGAGCTTTGAATACTGCGGCTCCTCGTAAATCAGGCCAGCCGCGGTGTGAATCGACAACTGATCGAGTTCTCTGGTGGTTGCGCCGTCGTACAGCCCGCCAATGGTCTTGCTGGCGATGCGCATTGGATCGATATCTGTGAGCCCGCCGCAGCAGCGCTCCACGGCGCGCACAATTTTGTTTACGTCGACTGGCTCAAGCGTGCCATTCCGTTTCCTCACATGCATCGCCGCTCCCTTCCGCGGAGGGGGAAACGAGCCTTCCACCTTCGCAAATGTCGACTGGGTTGCGGATGCCATTAGCACCTCCCTAGCCGGATACGAGGAAAAAGGGGAATGAGCAGGCGGGATACAGCACGCCGTTCATTGCCCGCCTCCCCTCGGAGGCTCGTGCAATCTTCGCGCCCGGAGGGCGCGAGCGCTGGCAGGTCTTCGGACTCGCAGGTATATCCGATCTGGGCGATCGGGCTTCCTAATAACCCGGGCTTCCCGGTCCCAGAGAGGACCAGTGCCCTGACGGGCGTTCGTTCCTGCTTACCGCTGCGGGGCAGTCCCAGAGTTTCACTGGGTTCCCTATTCGGCGCGGGATCGCCGCGCCACCAACGATGCGCAAAATATAGTGTGGCCATTGTGGCGTGTCAACCAGATATTGTGTTCTGTGAGAATACTTCCTTCGGATTCTCCGATCGAATCGTCGTGCCTGGAACCGCCAAATAGTGCGCGTGCGCGCAGCCGATGCACGTCGCTCCTTTGGTTGCCGCTCGAACGGCCGTTGCAAAATTCTCGGGGATCTCTCGTTGCTCTCCGGCGCGAGACCAAAACCGAGGCGACTGTGGTTTTTCGTCTTCCGCGCCGCCACCAAACCAGCCATTTACCCCGCCAAATACCACGGTGTTCACTAGCGATGGTCTGCTGCCGCTTTGCGTCGACGCCGCCTCGTGCTTGCTGATGAACAGTTGGCACGTTCTGCCAACACGAAAGAGTTCAATTCGTATGAGTGCCGGCGCCACGACGACTGCATGAACCCCATTGACCCCGATCGCGTCGAGCGGATGAAGGTACGCTAATGGCTCACCGTTCGGGCCGGAGAATGTCACGTAGCGTCCGATCTCCCCGACGGCCCCGCCCGATTCGATTCCGCGAACCACATAGCGCTGCGCCAAATTCTGATGTTGGAGACTTACTTGCGGCTGCGCAACAATGCCGAGCTTGCAGAGCCGCCGCAGCATGTCTTTGGACAACGTGAGTCCGTGACGTGCCAGAGAATTCTGCTTATCCACTTGTTCTTTACCTCCTCAGGCGCTCTGCCGCGCCGGGGTCGGGCATCCCACCGCACGGCGAATCATTTCCTTGGTGCAGCCCGCCCAGCAGATGTACTTTCGGGGATCCTCGATCGAGATCGCCAAATTGTCACCACTTCGGTCCTGGCCCGCCTCGGCGCATGAGGGACATCGAGTCACATAGTTGCGTCCGACTTTGCGGGTCTGCCCTACATGTTCCAGAATTCGAAACTCCAGCCCTGAGCTGCGAGCGGGGCGAATTCCTTGCTGTGCGGAAAGCGTCTTTCGTTCGAATTCCGGCGGCATTGCCTTGCCCGCAATGAACTGCCGCAATTGTTCCTCGCTGACCCTCGCGATGCGATTCAGGTAGGCGATCTGTTCGTCCAAACTGTGGTCCGCGCCGTAAAACCAATACCTGCGGTTCGCCCCACGATGGACGCCGAGCGGGCCGCGAATGGCGTTTCCAAATTCTCCTTTGCGCAGTTCGTCATGCTTGGGAAAGATTTCGATCCCGTTCGCTGCACCTGCTCCCTTGATTCGTACCCCGAGCCGCAGCGCTAGGTTGTAGATGTAAACGCGGCACTCGCGAGCCAGGACGGGCTGTTGCATGAACACCCAGAGGTGCCCGCCACGTCGGCTCATTTCCAACGCAGCTTGCACTCGATCCTGCTGAAGAGAGTATTGGAGCTTGAGTAGGTCCTCCATCGCCCCAAGATAGTCGGCATCCACGGCAACCCACTTGGTTCGCTGTGTAGCTGGGTTGATGGCGTACAGGCCAATCGTGATTTCTCCTTCGAGGTGACGTCGAATGGTGTCCGCCGTCAGGCGAAGCTCCCGGCCCATCGTCATAGCCTTGGGTCGAAAGTAGTAATGGCGCCCACTTACAGGGTGCGGTCTCGAGGATTGCAGGGTGTAGGCGCCCCGATTGACGAACAGGCGCGTATAATCCGCAACGATTTGCAAATCCGCCCTCCCCTGGGCGGGATTCGGCTGGAATATTCCTTCCATCGTATCTTCCTCGTTTTCCGCCCTCCCTTTCCCGCGAATCTGCGCTCTACCTAAACCAGCAACCAAGTCGCTGTCAAATGTGCCGAAATATGTGCCTCTACCCTACGGGAGGACGGGGAGTTACCGCGGGTCTGGGCCAAAGGCTTAGAACAATTCTGCGGGCTATTTATCTACCGAAAGATGTCGATCTCTGCTAGCTTGGGCCGAAGTCCGGGCTCGACGATCCAGCGGTTCCTGCCTGCCATCTTTTGGGGGTCCTCAACGAGGTCCAGAAAACGGCACTCTCGGATCAGCCGTTCACAATCGATGCTCGTGTATCCGGCGAACTTGTCGTCATCGAAATCCACCCAATACCAGATTCTGGATGAGCGGTCATACACATAGAAAGCCCCCGATTCCGAATCTCCCGGAACGACGAGGAAGACGAATAGCGACTTTGGCAACTGTACCCATTTCGCGATGCCCGGGTGGTCGGCCACATCAAGCAATCGGGCAACTGCACCATTGACCGAACCTCCCACCTCCTCCGGCGCTTGCCGAAGATCGATGATAGGGACCACATTCATTCGCCCAAACATAGACTCCCTCCTTAGTATCTGAATTAGACGAACACGGCTGCTGTGCTCTCGGCGCTACAACACTTTTCAGGCCTGCTCTGTTAGCGATCAGCTGTTGCACTGATCCCCGAATCGGTTCTCGGATCTGGTGATTGGCGATTGCTTCCGCGCTATGCGCGACGGAAAAAATGTCACCCGCGGCGGGGTTGAAAAACGGAGGGGCTTGTTTCGCTGCTAAATTTACCGCGTCGAAAGCGAAAACGCAGTTCCGGCCGTTGAAGCGTCCGGGCGGCAGTCAAAGGGCTCGCTGAGCTACGGATACGATTTGGCGGGCCGACGCACAAGTGTTGGGGGCAGCCTCGCCGCGGGGAACCTGCCAAACGCCGTTTCGACCACCGCATACGTTTCTGCGAACGAACTGACGCAATTGGGCAACGCGACTCCGACCTACGATGCCGATGGCGACACCCTAAGTGACGGCACCAATACGTACGTCTGGGATGCTCGGAACCATTTGGCGTCAATGAATTCGGGCGGGGATACCTCCAATACGATCCCTTCGGCCAGCGCGTCGGGAAGACCACAATTCTAGGAACCACAAACCAAGTTCGAGCGCTACATGCGCAGTGATCCGGGCAGTGCAGACCGTAAGCGCAAGGCGTACGTCGCTGTCGCTGCCAAGATCGCCCATGTGACCCATGCGCTCATCCGGTCCGGAGCCGATTACCGCTGCTTCCATGAAGCGGCGGTGCCAAGTGGAAGAACCCGTTCTGCACGGGCCGTTGAGGCGATTCCGACCTCGCAGATAATGCGCGGGTCTTCCACTTGGAAGGGACTTCGTTTTAAGTACAGAGAAGGCCGCTATTCTTCGGCGGACCTTGTCGCTATGGTGGAGTGCCATTCCTGTTGTTGGTGGGAGCCACTTGCGTTTAGACTTCAACCGCGCCTGAGACCAGGCGCACAGGAGATCTTCGTCCCTACCTCATTCTTAGCATTCCGCAGTTAGTACGTTGTCCACGGTGATCGTCTCGGGCTCGGCCTAGCGCGCTTGCCGCGCTGGACACGACTCTCCGTCCTCGTAAATTTCTCGCACGAATATTCCACTTAATCGAAATACCCGGAATGCTCAGCCGGCGATCGTTCCTGGAGCCGCGGACCGTTTCACCGCGAATCATCACACCTCGCGTAGTTGTCCGATCTCAACTCAAAAGGGTAACCTCGTATTCGATGGATTGGAAAAAAGAAACCGGCCGATAAAAAGGTTGAATTGTACAACCTTACATAATTCGCGTAGAGATGGTGAACGTAGTTCGACTGGGTCCCTCTCCACGTGCCGCGGACGCGACGTCGCGGGCGCGGCACGCAAGATTTGCGAGGAGACCCGAGCAGGTTTTGGTGTGCATGGGTGACTGCCTAATTTGGGAGGGAGCGTTTGGCTACGTGTCGGACTCTTGGAGTGTATCAAGAGCCTGCCCGAGTCGATCGGATTGCGTCTTCCCGCCACGCAGAACATGCCGGCATACTCGGCGGAAACCTCGGTCGTGGTCTGTTTTGTCGTAATGGCCAGCCTTGGCGGGTAAAACTGGATCCACTTTTTTGTTTTGCTGATCCGGGGCTTGTTCGTCTGCCAGTTCTATAGTCGCCTCAACGCCACGCTCGGCCCCGACAGGATGACAGCGGCCACCTAAGGAGATGTCCCCAGGTCCTCCACCGGATATCGCAAGCTGTTGCAAGGGATCAAGTTGTTTGCCGAGGCGGTGGACAGGTTGGTAGCAAATTTCAACTAGAGCCCATCGGGACGCAAACAGGGCGAAGATGAATCTGGCGATTGTGGGTTACGGGAAGATGGGCCGTCTGATCGAGCAGCTGGCGCCGGAGTACGGCGGCAGCGTAAAGCTGCGGCTCGACGTGGACAACAACTCGAAATTCGAGGGCATGACGGCGGAGAATTTTCGTGGCATCGATGCGGCCATTGAGTTTTCGACGCCCGCGACGGCGGTTGAGAATATCGAGCGGCTGGCGAATCTGAAGGTGAACACGGTGGTGGGCACGACGGGCTGGGGCGATCACATCGAGCGGGCGCGGGCGGCCGTCAATGCCGCCGGAACCGGACTCGTCTGGGGCGCGAATTTTTCCGTGGGTGTGTACATTTTTTCGCAGCTGGTGGCCGAGGCGGCACACTTGATGGCGCTGCAGCCGGAGTACGGAGCTTGGGCTTGGGAAATTCATCACGCCACGAAGAAGGACGCGACGTCTGGCACTTTACTTGCCTTGGTGGAGCGGATGAAGCAGGCCGGTTATGAGAGGCCCATAAGCACTGGAAGCAATCGCGCTGGCGCACATCCAGGGACGCATGAAATCGGATTCGATTCGGCGGCGGACACGATTACGATTCGGCACACGGCTCGCAGCCGTGAGGGGTT
>Ga0335074_10007249_pt1 | contig 15366 bp, 16 predicted proteins | sample Lox_Sample_23_FD_206715 | JGI IMG/M metagenome (GOLD analysis project Ga0335074, IMG submission 206715) | Soil microbial communities from Loxahatchee National Wildlife Refuge, Florida, United States - Lox_Sample_2.3 | ecosystem: Environmental > Terrestrial > Soil > Wetlands | place: USA... | reverse complement strand
ACCCTGATCATCACGCCGTTCCTCATCATGCCGGCGGCGGCGGCGCTGGTGTGGGCGGGCCCGATGCTGGACCCGAACTTCGGGCTGCTGAATTACCTGCTGCAGCCGTTCGGGGTGCACCACGTGGCCTGGCTGTCCACGCACGCACTGGGCTCGGTGATCGTGGTCATGATCTGGCAGTGGACCCCGTTCATGACCTTGATCGTGCTGGCTGGCCTGCAGAGCCAGCCCGCCGACTCGCTGGAGGCGGCCAAGGTCGACGGAGCCGGGGCGATGGCCACGTTCCGCGAACTGACCCTGCCCCACCTGCGGCCGTACATCGAGCTGGGCATCCTGCTCGGCTCGATCTACCTGGTCAACGTCTTCGACGCGGTCCGGCTGATGACCAACGGCGGCCCGGGGACCGCCACCACCAACCTGCCCTTCTACCTCTACCAGCAGGTGAACAACGCCTTCGACATCGGCGGGGCGGCCGCGGCCGGCGTGGTCACCGTCATCCTGACCATCATCGTGGCCACCTTCGCGCTGCGCATGTTCGCCAGGGTCTTCCAGTTCGAGGAGGCATCGTCATGAGCGAGCCGAAGGGGCGCGGCGGCGCCTGGACTGAGGAGCGACGAAGGAGCGACGAGGGAAGGCGGCGCCTTAGGGCGCCCCGGAGGCGAGCGGGGAACACAGCATGAGCGAGCCGAAGGGGCGCGGCGGCGCCTGGACTGAGGAGCGACGAAGGAGCGACGAGGGAAGGCGGCGCCTTAAGGCGCCCCGGAGGCGAGCGGGGAACACAGCATGAGCGCGCCTGCCGTGCCGGCGCGGACCCGGATGCCCGGTCCGCAGAGATTCCGCGAGATGTCGAACACGGTGGGCTGGGGCGTCGTCGCCTGGGTGGTGGGGATCGCGTTCTTCCTGCCGGTCCTGTGGATGGTCATCACCGCGTTCAAGCCGGAGTCCGCCGCCGAGACCTGGCCCCCCAGGTTCACCTTCAGCCCCACGCTGGCCGAGTTCCGCCTGGTCTTCGCGGGCTGGGGTCCGTACGTAACCCATTCGGCGATCGCCACGATCGGCTCCACCATCCTGGTGCTGCTCCTGGGCGTCCCGGCCGCGTACGCCCTGTCCGTGCACCCGGTCAAGCGGTGGCGGGATGGCCTGTTCTTCTTCATCTCCACCAAGATGCTGCCGATCGTGGCGGCCATCGGCCCGCTGTACGTCATCGCGCTCAAGGCGCACCTGCTGGACAGCATCTGGGTGCTGATCATCCTGTACACCGCGATGAACCTGCCGCTGGCCATCTGGATGATCCGCTCCTTCATGCTCGAGGTGCCCGGCGAGATGCTCGAAGCGGCGCGGCTGGACGGCGCGGGGCGGATCCGGGAGATCACCGAGGTGATCATGCCTGTCGTTTCCCCCGGGCTGGTGTCGACCGCGCTGATCTGCGTGATCTTCGCCTGGAACGAGCTGTTCCTGGCCCTCAACCTGACCATCACCAATGCTGCGACCATGCCGATGTACCTGATCAGCTCCGTCCCCCAGGAAGGGCTGTACATCGCTCACCTGTCCGCGGCGGCGACGGTGGCCTCGGTGCCCGTGATCATCGTGGGCTGGATCGCCCAGCGGTCCCTGGTCCGCGGCCTGTCGATGGGAGCCATCAAGTGAAGCCGAACAAACCGGTCCTGTCATTCGCGAGCGGAGGTGCCCGATGGCTGAGGTGAGGTACGTGCAGGCGACCCGGGTCTACACCAAGGACGCGCCGCCCGCGGTCGACGCGCTGGACCTGGACATCAAGGACGGGGAGTTCATGGTCCTGGTCGGCCCGTCCGGATCCGGGAAGACCACCGCGCTGCGGATGCTGGCCGGGCTGGAGCCGCTGGACGGCGGACGCATCGAGATCGGCGAGAAGGACGTCACCTGGGTGCATCCCAAGGACCGCGACATCGCGATGGTGTTCCAGAACTACGCCCTGTACCCGAGCAAGACGGTCGCGGAGAACATGGGCTTCGCGCTGAAGATGCAGCACGTCCCGAAGGACGAGCGGGCCCGCCGGGTCCGGGAAGCGGCCAAGCTCCTGGACCTGGATGAGAAGCTGCTGGACCGCAAGCCCAAGGCCCTGTCCGGCGGGCAGCGGCAGCGTGTGGCCATGGGCCGCGCCATCGTCCGCGAGCCCCGCGTGTTCTTGATGGACGAGCCGCTGTCCAACCTGGACGCGAAGCTACGGGTGCAGACCCGCAGCCAGATCGCCGAACTGCAGCGCCGCCTGGGCATTACCACGGTCTACGTCACCCACGACCAGGTGGAGGCGATGACCATGGGACATCGGGTGGCGGTGCTGAGCGGCGGCAAGCTGCAGCAGTGCGACACCCCGCGCCACCTGTACGACAACCCGGTGAACCAGTTCGTGGCCGGGTTCATCGGCTCGCCCGCGATGAACCTGCAGACGGCCCCGCTCACCGAGGGCGGCGCCCGACTGGCCGGGACCGTCATCCCGCTGCCCACCGCGGTACGGACCGCCGCCAGCCAGGCGGGCCTGCGCGAGCTGGTCATCGGCATCCGGCCCGAGCACCTGCACCTGGCCGACGGCGTCGGGGAGATCAAGGGCGAGGTGCTGCTGGTCGAGGAACTAGGGGCCGACGCCCTGCTGCACGTGCGGCTCGCCGAGAGCGGGAACCAGGTCGTGGCCCGTACCGAGGGGCGCAGGCCGCCCGCACCAGGGCAAGACGTCACCTTCCGGGTCGAGCCCGATGACATCTTCGCGTTCGACCCGGTGACCGGAGCCCGGATTGCCGGCTGAACCGCAGCCGCTCAGCGCGCGGACGCTCGCGTGCTGGCGTGGTCAGCTGCCGGTGCCTTCTTACGACCGCGGCCTCGTCACGCCGGGCGTGGTGCATGTCGGCGTGGGCGGTTTCCACCGGGCGCACCAGGCGATGTACCACGACCGCCTGCTGAGCGAGGGCGCGCTGGACTGGGGCATCTGCGGGGTCGGGGTCATGCCGGCCGACCAGCGGATGAAGCAGGTCCTGGACGCCCAGGACGGCCTGTACACGCTGGTGCTCAAGGACAGCGACGGGACCTACGAGCCGAGCGTGATCGGATCCATCGTGGAGTACCTCTACGCGCCCGACGATCCGGAGGCGGTCATCGAGAAGATGGCCGCGGAATCAACCCGGATCGTCTCGCTCACGATCACCGAGGGCGGATACAACCTGAGCGACATCACCGGCGAGTTCGACCTGGGCAACCCGGACGTGACCGCCGATCTCGTCCCTGGCGCCGTTCCGCGGACCACGTTCGGCCTGATCACCGAGGCCCTGCATCGCCGCTGGAAGCGCGGCCAGCGGCCCTTTACCGTCATGTCCTGCGACAACCTGCAGGACAACGGCTACCTCAGCAAGCGGGTCTTCACCGCCTTCGCCCGGCTGCGGGACCCGGAACTGGGCGACTGGGTGGAGCGGGAGGCCCGCTTCCCCAACTCGATGGTCGACCGCATCACCCCGGTGACCACGGACGCCGACCGGGCCGAGATCCGGGAGCGGTTCGGGATCGAGGACCGGTGGCCGGTCGTCTGCGAGCCCTATACGCAGTGGGTGCTCGAGGACGCCTTCACGGCCGGCCGGCCCCCGTACGAACACGTCGGAGTTCAGGTCGTCGACCACGTGGAGCCGTACGAGCTGATGAAGCTGCGGCTGCTCAACGGGAGCCACCAGGCCCTGGCCTACTTCGGCTACCTGTGCGGCTACCGGCTGGTGCACGAGGCCGCTCAGGATCCCCTGTTCCAGAGCTTCCTCCTCGGCTACATGGACAAGGAGGCCACCCCGACCCTGGCCCCCGTGCCCGGGGTGGACCTGGAGGGATACAAGTACACGCTGCTCGAGCGCTTCTCCAACCCGCAGGTCCGCGACACCATCGCCCGGCTGTGCGCGGAAAGCTCGGACCGGATCCCGAAGTGGGTCCTGCCGGTGGTTCGCGAACAGCTCGCGAAGGGCGGGGAGATCAGGCGCTCGGCGGCCGTGGTGGCGAGCTGGGCTCGCTACGCGGAGGGTATCGACGAGGCAGGCCAGCCGATCGAGGTGGTGGACCGGCTCCGTGACACCCTCATGCGGGCCGCCAGGCGCCAGCGTGAGGACGCCAACGACCCCGACGCGTTCATCGCCAACCGGGACGTCTTCGGGGATCTGGTCGACCAGGAACCGTTCGTTTCCGCCTACAGGTCCGCGCTGGTCTCCCTGCACGAGCGCGGGGCTCGGGCGACGTTGGAATCGCTGGTGTGATCGGCCAGTGATCGCTCAGCGGAAGTGGCGGGCCAGTTCGTTGGCGTAGGTCCGGCCCAGGGTGCCCTTGTGGTCACTAATCCACTGCATCAGCGAGATCTCGCCGGTCGCCGGGCCGTCGGTGTCGGCCAGACCCTCGGCCATCGCCTCGTACTCCTCGGCGGTGAGCAGCGTATCGCGCAGCGCCAGGCCGAGCACGCGGGCGGCGGGCGGGATGAGCGACCCGGGGACGCAGATCACCCTGCACCGACTGCCCACCGAGTCCCTGATGTGGTGAACGAGCCCGAGGAAGGTCGGCCGGTCGGGCCCCACGGCGTCGACGACCTCGGTCTCCGTGGCATCACCAAGACGCACGGCGAGCCGGGCCAGGTCGTCGACGTGGATGGGGCGGACGCGGTACTCACCGGTGCCGCCCACGGCGAAGACCGGCATCCGGCGCAGCAGCCACGCGATGTTGTTGATCAGGACGCCGTTCCCGCCGAACAGGATGGAGGGTCGCAGCACGGCGTGGGACAGGCCGAGATCGGCCAGGGCCAGCTCGACCGCGGCCTTGCCCCGGAAGTACGGATAGGGTGAATCGGCGCTAGGGTGCGTGATCGAGACGTGCACGATCCGGCGCACACCCGCCTCGGCGGCCGCCTGGAAGAGCACGCGCGACTGCGCCACCGCGGCCTCGTGGCTGACGGGCCCGCGGGCAAAACGCACCCAATAGGTGTTGAACAGCACCCGGGCGCCGCGCAGCGATTCCGCCAGCCCCGCGGGATCGGTGAAATCCAGCGGCCTGGCCTCGATGGCCGTGCCCGCGGGAGCACGGTCCGGGTGGCCGGTGAGCGTGCGGACGCGCCGCCCCGCCGCCTGCAGTCCGCTGGCGATGGCCGCGCCCGAGTAGCTGAACGCCCCGGTGACCACGTCGAAGTCCCCGACGGGACCGGCGGTCGTCATCGCAGCCTCTTGATCAGGTCGGTCAGGGTCGCTCCGAGCGGCGCGTCGAGGATCGCCGTGGCGTGCCGGTCGCCGCGCGTGGACCCCTGGTTGACGATCACGACGGGCCGCCCCAGCTTGGCCGCGTGCCGGACGTAGCGCAGGCCCGACATCACGGTCAGCGAGGACCCGAGAACCACCAGCGCGCGGGCCTGCTCGACCAGCGCGTAGCAGGCCTGGGCCCGCGCCGGCGGCACGTTCTCACCGAAGAACACCACGTCCGGCTTGAGCACGCCCTCGCACGCGGGGCAGTCGACGACCCGGAAGGATTCGGTCGCCGAATCGGCGAGGGCCGCGTCGCCGTCCGGGTTGATCATGGTCGGAGCGCCCGCGCCCCAGCCGGGATTGGCCGCCTCGAGCCGGCGCTCCAGGTCCGCCCGCGGCGTGCGCTGTCCGCAGGACAGGCAGATGACGCGGTGCAGGCTGCCGTGGAGTTCGGTGACGTCAACCGCCCCCGCGGCCTGATGCAGGCCGTCCACGTTCTGGGTAATGATCCCGGTCAGCAGGCCGCGCCGGTCAAGCTCGGCGACGGCGCGGTGGCCGTCGTTCGGCACGGCCCGGGCGATGCGCCGCCAGCCCACGTGGCTGCGGGCCCAGTACCTGCGCCGGGCCGAGGCACTTCCGGTAAAGGTCTGGTAGGTCATCGGCGTGGCGCGCAGAGCCTGGCCGGTCGGCCCGCGGTAGTCCGGGATACCGGACTCGGTCGACAACCCGGCTCCGCTCAGCACGAGCACGCTGCCGGCCGCGACGACGCCGACGAGCACGCCAAAGGAGTCCATGGCCGTCGCCTCAGCGAACTGCGTCACCGTCACCACTTCATGGTGCCTTACGGCACGGAGGGAAACGCCAGCGGACCGGGAGCTAGACCGCCTTAGTGGTGATCGCGCGGGCCACGGCGGCCGCGCCCTTCCCCTCGTACATGATCGTGTAGTGATTCACGTCGGGTACCAGGAGCGGCCGCAGTTGCGGGGCACGCTCCTGCCACGTGGCGACGAGGTCGGGCGGCTGGAATCCCGGTGGCTCGCCCAGGAGCCCGTCTGGAGCGGTCAGCAGCGGCGTCGGCCTACTCAGGTGGCCGAGGGCGTCCGCGAACGGCTTTTCCGCCACGATGTCGCGGGTGTCGGCGCGGACCGCGTCCTCGATCGGACGCGCCCTAATGTCACCGGGCTTGCCGATGATGTCGTACCGGGCGTACGCCTCGATGTCGGCCGTCCAGTGACCGGCCAGCGCGGGATGCGCTCGCCAGAAATCCAGGTACGCCTCGGTCGAGGGGTAAATCTGGCGGAGCCGGGTCAGCGCCGGGCCCAGCGTCGCCTCCAGCGCCGCCTCCGGGTCAACGCCATCGGGCACCGGCTTCGGCAGGCCGCCGTCCACCAGGACGAGGCGCCAGATGAGCGACGGGTGCGCGTCGCGGGTGAGCAGCGCCGCGTACGCCCCCATCGAGTGCCCGGCGAGTACGGGCCGGCCGCCGAAATGCCGCAGCACGGCGGTCACGTCCGCGACGTGCCTGTCCAGGCCGTACGGGCCGGGCAGGTCACGGCTATGTCCGCGTCCGCGCAGGTCAGGAGCCGCGAGCGTCCAGCCGGTCGGCATGTGGCGCGCGACCCCCTGCCAGGACATGGCCGAGGCGGTGATCCCGTGCAGGCCGACCGCGACGTGCTTGCCGGAGCCCCACACCAGCAAGCGGAGGTCCCCGCCTTCGACAGGGACGTTAATCAACCGGGATTGCATAATTCCCCTCCCCAAGCGGAGCTGTTTCAGCCAGAACCGCCATATCTCACCCTTATTATCAGCCGCCGGGTCGCCGGCAAGATGACGCCACGGACACGAAACAGTTACCGCCAAACCATGCCATGCTGGACTGGTGGCGCCAATGCCAGGTAAAGCCAGCGTGGAGGTGTGCGGGTCATGTCGGCAGCGCTGAGTTACTCATCGGGAGAATCCGAAACGCCGATGCTCGGCGACACGATCGGCGCCAACTTCGACGCCACGGTCGCGCGGTTCGGGGACCGCGAGGCGCTCGTCGACCGGACGACCGGGCGCCGGTGGACCTACACCGAGCTCGCGGCCGACGTCGATGCCCTCGCACTGGGCCTGCTCGAGCTGGGCATCGGCCAGGCCGACCGGGTCGGCATCTGGGCGCCGAATTGCCCGGAGTGGACGCTGACTCAGTACGCCACGGCCAAGATCGGCGCGATCCTCGTCAATATCAACCCGGCCTACCGCACCCGTGAACTCGAGTTCGTCCTCAACCAGTCCGGGACCAGGCTGCTCATCGCGGCGGAGCGGCTGAAGACCTCCGATTACGCCGCGATGATCGCCGAGGTGCGGCCGCGTTGCGCGGGCCTTTCGCACATCGTGATAATCGGCGGCCCAGACTGGCAGTCTCTTATCCAACGCGGACGTCAACTGGACCGATCCGCGCTGGAGCGCATCGAGCTGGATACGGACGACCCGATCAACATCCAATACACCTCGGGCACGACCGGTTTCCCCAAGGGTGCGACGCTTTCGCACCACAACATCCTCAACAACGGGTTCTTCGTCGGGGAGCTCTGCAAGTACACCGAAGCGGACCGGATCTGCATTCCGGTGCCCTTCTACCATTGCTTCGGCATGGTCATGGGCAATCTCGCCGCGACCAGCCACGGCGCGTGCATGGTCATCCCGGCGCCCAGCTTCGACCCGGTGGCCACCCTCGAGGCCGTGCAGGCCGAACGCTGTACCTCCCTGTACGGCGTTCCGACGATGTTTATCGCCGAGTTGTCCGCGCCTGGTTTCGCCGACTACGACCTGTCCAGCCTGCGCACCGGCATCATGGCGGGCTCGCCGTGCCCGGTCGAGGTGATGAAGCAGGCCATGTCGCGGATGTCGATGCGCGAGGTGTCGATCTGCTACGGCATGACGGAGACCTCGCCGGTGTCCACGCAGACCCGGGTCGATGACTCGCTCGACCGCCGGGTGTCCACCGTGGGCCGGGTCGGGCCGCACTTGGAGGTGAAGGTCGTGGACCCGGCCACGGGCGCGACCGTGCCCCGGGGCACTCCCGGCGAGCTGTGCACGCGGGGGTACTCCGTGATGCTCGGCTACTGGGAGCAGCCGGATAAGACCGCCGAGGCCATCGACGCCGCCCACTGGATGCACACCGGCGACCTCGCCGTCATGGACTCCGACGGCTACCTGGCCATCACCGGCCGGATCAAGGACATGGTCATCCGCGGCGGGGAGAACATCTACCCGCGGGAGATCGAGGAGTTCCTGTACACGCACCCGGACATCCTGGACGCTCAGGTCATCGGGGTTCCCGACGCCAAGTACGGCGAGGAGCTGATGGCGTGGATCCGCCTGCGCCCGGGTGCGCAGGACCTGACGGCGGAGTCGTTGCGGGAGTTCTGCGGGGGCCAGCTGGCGCACTACAAGATCCCTCGGTACGTCCATATCGTCGACGAGTTCCCCATGACCGTCACCGGCAAGGTGCGCAAAGTCGAGATGCGCGAGCGCTCGGTCGAGCTCCTCGGCCTCGGCGACTGAACGACCCGCGGTACCGAACGGCCGGCTGACGCCATCCCCGGCCGCCATGATCTGCGGCTCCTCGGGTTATGGGATACAAAAGCGCACCGTGGTCATGCATGTTGAGGTTCGCGAACTTAATCACGGTAGAGCGTGAAAAATGATTGTATTGGAGGAAATCACAACACTACTAACAAGCACAGAACCAGGATCAGACCGCTTTGGGTACAACCCCGCTGCTCACGGGGTTGCGGGGGGCGAGATGGGCCAGGAGAACCACGTCGTGACGTCGGCCGCCCGCGGCGGCCGGCTGAACCCCGCGTGGTCGCAGGTCGTCGCCACGACGATGCGCCTGTGGTTCGAGCGCCACCGCGGGACCGCGAAGGGCAAGGAACTGACGGCGCGCAGCCGGCGCCTGCTGTTCGCGCTGAGCGCGATCGCCGCCATGGCCGCCGGAGCCCTCATAACCCTGGCCTTCACCCAGAATGCGCCGAAGGCCGCGTCTCCGCAGCCGAGCTTCGCGGCCCACAACACGAGCCCCACCACGCTGCAGATCGCCGCGGCCAACCGCACCCAGGCGGCGGCATGGATCGCGGGCCAGATCCTGCCGAGCGCGATCATCGGCTGCGACTCCGAGATGTGCAACTTGCTCCTGACGGCTGGCGTGCCCGCGGGCCGGCTGTACGAGTTCCAGCCGACCACCCAGGACCCGCTGAACGCGACCGTGGTCGTCGCCACGCCGGCGGTGCGGGCCCTGTTCGGCGCGCGCCTCTCCTCGGTCTACGCGCCGTTGCTGATCGCGACCTTCGGCACCGGCGCCGAGCGCGTCGAGGTCCGCGGCGTGTGGCCGGGCGGAACCGCGGCTTTCAACAACTCGCTGAGGACAGATGTGTCTGCCCGCATCGAGGCAGGTGACCAGCTGGTGACCAACAAGAACGTCCACGCCTCGCCGGCGGCCCAGGCGGACCTTAAGGACGGCACGGTCGATCCGCGCCTCCTTGTAACGCTTTCGGCACTTGCCGCCAAAATGCCAGTACAGCTGCTAATCTTCGATGACTCGTCACCAGGTGCAAGTGCGGAGGTGCCGCTCCGCGGTGCCGAAATCGGTGCCTCATCGGCCTCCGGCCTGTCGGCGATTATGGGGTTCCTAGCTGCGCAGCGGTCGGACTACCTGCCCTCAAAGTACACAATTGTCCGCCTGAAAAACGGTCAGTCCGCTGTGGCCGTTCAATTCGACGCCCCAGGTCCCCTGGGTCTGAACGGTACCTAGCAGCTCATCAGCTGGGTTATTTGGGAGGGGTCGACATGAAATCATCGAGACTAACTAGGCGATTGCTCATGCTCTTGGCCGCGTCGGCCCTGCTGCTGGGCATTCCCGCCGCCGCGACGGCGTTCGCGTCGTCGGCCACCACCGGGACGGGCTGGATCAGGCTGGCCCACCTGTCCCCGAACACCCCCGCCGTGGACGTTTACCTGTACTCATTCGGCAATTCGAACGCGAAGATCGTGCTCCACCACGTTGCGTACGGAGACGCGTCGCCGTATGAGACGGTGACCGCGGGCGACTACAGCGTCGCCATGCGCCTCGCCGGGGCATCGCCGTCCACCGCGCCGGTCCTGTCCACCGGCGTAACCATCGCAGCAGGTCACGCCTACACCGTGGCCGGCATGGGCCCCGAGTCGGGCCTACGGCTCCAGGTCCTGGATGACGACCTGACCACCCCACCCGGGGAAGGCCTGATCCGGGTGATCCAGGCGTCACTCAAGGACCAGACGGTCAAGGTGACCTACGGCTCCACCGTCCTGGCCAGCAGCCTGGCGTTCGCGACCGTGACGTCGTACAAGGCCGTCACGCCTGGCACCGAAACCGTCTCCGTGACCGCCGTCGGCGGGGACGCGAACAGCAGCGTCACCGTAGCCGCGGGGACCGTCCACACCCTGGTCGTCCTCGACGGAGCCAACGGCCTGGAGATCGACAACCTCACCGACGCCTCCGGCAGCGGTGTAGCGCCCGCGGGCGCCGTCAGCACGGGATTCGGCGGCACTGCGGCGCACGGGCCGGGTTCGGCACTGCCGTGGCTCGCGCTCATTGCGGCTGGCCTCGGGCTGGCCGCAACCGGCGCACTGACCGGGCGCAAGCGCCCCCAGCCGCGCCACGGGTTCTAGGCAATGCGCTCGCGCAGGCCGGCCGTGCTCCTTGCGGCCGGCCTGCTCGTCGTCGCGGGCGGAACGGTCGGCCTGCTGCTGACCCGGCACGGGACCCCCGCCCTGCGCCCCCCCGCGCTCGGCGTGAACGCCGTGCCCGTGCCCACCAACACGATCGTGGCAGCATCGCCGTCGGCGCAGGCCCGACCGGTCTCCCGCCCGGTCGCGCTGACCATCCCGCTCATCGGCGTCCAGACCAAGCTCATGTACCTCGGCCTTACCTCCGGCGGTGAGCTGCAGGTCCCGCCCTTGTCCATGGTCGCGGTCGCCGGCTGGTACACCGGAAGCCCGCGCCCCGGCGCCATCGGCTCGGCCATCATCGTGGGCCACATCGACTCGTACAAGGGACCCGGGGTCTTCTGGCGGCTGAATACGCTGCGCCGCGGGGACAGGATCTACGTCCAGCGAGCGAACGGGTCGCTCGTCGAGTTCCGTGTCACCTCGGTCCAGACCTACCCGAAGAACCACTTCCCGACCGAGGACGTCTACGGTCCCGTCCCCGACCCCGAACTGCGCCTGATCACCTGCGGCGGCAGGTTCGACTACGCCACCGGCCACTACCTCAGCAACGTCGTGGTCTACGCCGCGGAGGTCGGCTGAGGTCGCGGATGTAGCTCTCCGCCGGTGCTGCGTAAAATCCGCATGATGTCCGTCCCGGCGGAGACCGCCCCTGCGGACTGAGAGGTGGTCATGGAGCTGGAGGTCGCCGACCATCCTGAGCAAGAGAGGTTCGAGATCCGCGCCGACGGCGAACTCGCCGGGTTCGTCGATTACCGGCTGCACGGCGGCGAGCTCGCGCTGCTGCACGCCGAGACCCTCACCCGCTTCCGCCACCTCGGCTTCGCCGGGCGGCTCGTCCAGTTCAGCCTCGACTCTGCCCGCGAGCGCCAGCTGGCCGTGCTGCCCTACTGCCCGTTCGTGCGCCGCTGGATCGCGGATCATGCGGAGTACGCCGACCTGGTCCCGGAGGACCGCCGCCCGCACTTCGGCCTGTTACGCAGGGCATCATCGCTGCACCGATGAGTTTTACCGCGCGATCCCGTTACACAGGAGCAGTCGGCATCCGGCCGCTGCGAACGCAGGAGGCTGAGCCATGGACTACAAGCTGGAACTGGTGCTCATTCCGGTCTCGGACGTGGACCGCGCGAAGAAGTTCTACCTCGAGGAGGCGGGCTTCGGCCTGATCGTCGACACCCCGATCGGCGAGGGTAAGCGGGTCGTGCAGGTCAACCCGCCCGGCTCGGCGTGCGCGATCGGGTTCGGCACCGGGATCACCGCGGCTGACCCGGGCGCCGCGCAGGGCCTGCACCTGGTGGTGACCGATATCGTGGCCGCGCGTGCCGAGCTCACCGACCGCGGCGTGGGCGTCAGTGACGTGCGCCATCTGGAGTCGGGCACGTGGGTGGACGGCCCGCACCCGGAACGCCATGACTACGAGTCGTTCGCCGACTTCAGGGACCCGGACGGCAACATCTGGGTGCTGCAAGAGGTCGGCCACCACCGCGCGTGACGATGGACGAGGCCTCCTTCACCGCCCTGGCCGAGCCGCACCGGCGGGAGCTGCACGTGCACTGCTACCGGATGCTGGCGTCGTTTGACGAGGCCGAAGACGCGGTGCAGGAGACGTTCCTGAACGCGTGGCGCGGCCGGTCCGGCTTCCAGGGCGGGTCGCAATTCCGCGCGTGGCTGTACCGGATCGCGACCAACGTCTGCCTGGACATGCTGCGCCGCAACTCGCGCCGCGCGGCCGGGGCGCGCTCGCTCGCCGAGATTCCGTGGATCCAGCCCTATCCGGACCTGCTGCTTGACCAGGCGGCCCCGACCGACGAGCAGCCCGAGGCGATCGCCATCGAGCGGGAGACGATCTCGCTGGCGTTCCTCGCCGCCCTGCAGGCCCTGCCGCCCAGGCAGCGCGCGGCGCTGATCGCCCGCGACGTGCTCGGCTGGCCCGCCAGCGAGACCGCCGAGGCGCTCGGCACCAGCGTCGCCGCGGCCAACAGCGCGCTCCAGCGCGCCCGGGCGACCATGCAGTCGCACCTGCCCGCCCGCCGGGCGGACTGGTCCGCCAAGTCGCCAAGCGCCGCGGAACGCGAGTTGCTCGAGCAGTTCATCGAGGCGCACGAACGACTCGACACCGAGGCCGCCATCGCGGTCGCGGCCCGCGACGTGCGGATCACGATGCCGCCTCTCCCGTTCGTCTTCGACGGGGCGGACTCGATCCGGCCGCTTATGGCCGACGCGGCCGAGATGGGGGAATGGCGCCTCATCCCGACCGCAGCCAACCGGATGCCCGCCGCCGCCAGTTATCTGCGCAGGCCGGGGGACAGCGTGTTCCGCGCGTTCAAGCTCGACGTGATCCGGATGCAGGCGGGTGTGATGGCCGAGATCACCACCTTCAACGCGGATCTGTTCCCGGCCTTCGGCCTGCCTGCGGAACTCGGGGTCTAGTCTCGCTGCTGTGCCCGAGAGCTGCGCGACTACGGTGACGGCCCGATCGAGTACAGCCACACGCTGACCACCCAGATCGGCGGTCAGCTGGCCGCCGGCTTCAGCCTGACGCACCTGGTCGAAGCGCCCCACCACGTTGACGCCACGGCCCGCTACATGCCCGGATACGTCGCCACCCGCGCCGTCAAGCCGCCTCGTTATGGATCGAGCGATTCCCCGTAGGTCCACCGCATCCGGAAATACTCGATTATCTCGCTCGCCTGCGCGTGACTGACCTCAACCAATTCGTGCCCCAGACCGCCGCGCTCCCACTGGGCGATCATCGGGCTGACCGCCCAGCTGAAATCGGTCCGCATGCTCTCGTCAGAGGGGCCATCGTCGTGCTCGAGGCGCCTGACCAGCCCGTAGGGGTTGTGGATCGTCCGGTTATCGGCGATAACCGCGTAGTACGTTATCGTCCCAGGCACGACAACACTTCCTTCGCTAAGCCTCTCAGCCCGTCTTCGCCCTCGAGCCGGGACTTGAAACCCTCCGACGGCCACAGCATGGTCTCGACTTCGGTGAGGGACCGGACCACCGCGGTGCCCGCCGTGGGTGCGTTCCCGTCAGGCTCGCCCCGGACGATCTGCACCGCGGCGATGCCAAGCGCCGCCGCGCCCGCGCAGTACGACCCCTGATCGTCCACGAACACGGCGGTGGCGGCGTCCACCCCGAGCTGGTCCAGGGCCCCCAGGTAGATTTCCGCCGACGGCTTCGCCGCGCCCACCTCACAGGACAAGATGACGGCGTCCACCAACTCGATGACGCCGAGTTTGGTCAACAGCGGACGCGTGTGCTCGCTGCAGTTGCTCACGATCGCGATCTTGAAGCCGGCGGACCTGAGCCGGAGCAGGAACGGGATGGCGTCGTCGTACAGCCGCGCTGAAGCGAACGCCAGTTCCCGGTCCCGGTCCACGAGCGCACGGACGAGGTCCGTGCTCGGCTGCGCTCCCAAGGTCCGCAGCGTCTGCGCGAACGCCTGGGTCTTGGAGACCCGGCCGGTCTGCACCGCGGCCCACAGCTTCGCGTAGGCCTCGCTCCAGGCGTCCGCCGTCACGCCGGCCATCTTCGGCAACTCACGCCTGTTGGGCGAGAAGTCACAGTTCAGAAGGGTGTCATAGAGATCAACGAGACATGCATCCCATCCGCCCACGAGTGCAGCGTATGAGCCCGCGTCCTCCGCCCTCAAGGGCGGGCACACCGGTACTGTCTGGCCCGACGGCGAAAAGAGTGGGGGAGCGGCCCAGCGGCGGCGGAAGGTAACCGGCGCCGTGATCCTCGTCCTCGGCGCCGTCCTGCTCCACGACGTCACGGCGCGGCGCGGATCAGCCCTCTGATCAGGTCCGCGAGTCCCGACGGCCAGATCACCTCGTCGGTGGCGTCCATCTCCGCCAGCGTCCACCAGTGCCACGCGGCTATCCCGTCCGAAGCGTGCATGGCGGCCACGTCGCCGAGACCCCGGCCTACGGTCTCCACCCGGGCCAGGAAGATCCGCTCGTGCTGCCGGACGATCGCGTCCGCGTACTCCATCGTGCGCGTCCACTCGTAAACCTCGGCGCCCAGGGCCACGTCGGTCCACCCGGTCTCCTCGGCCAGCTCGCGCCGCGCCCCCGCCGCGTAGTCCTCCCCGTCGTCCAGCCCGCCGCCCGGCGTGCACCAGTGCCGCCCATTGGGCGGCCCCTCGTCGTACCGGAACAGCAGGACGCGGTCACGAGGGTCGAGCACGATCACCCGCCCGGCTCGCCGCAGCCTCAGCTCCTGGAACTCTCCCACGGTCAGGACCGCAGGCCGACGGCGGTGAGGCGGTCGCGCTCCTCGAGCGTCAGCTGGTCGGCCACCTCCAGCGCGCCGAGACTCGCCGCGACCTGCTCGGGCCGGGTCGCCCCGAACAAGACGGTGGTCACCGACGGGTTGAGCAGCGCGAACG
>Ga0335074_10007248_pt1 | contig 15366 bp, 11 predicted proteins | sample Lox_Sample_23_FD_206715 | JGI IMG/M metagenome (GOLD analysis project Ga0335074, IMG submission 206715) | Soil microbial communities from Loxahatchee National Wildlife Refuge, Florida, United States - Lox_Sample_2.3 | ecosystem: Environmental > Terrestrial > Soil > Wetlands | place: USA... | reverse complement strand
GGATCGCGGTCTCGGCCTGGGCCAAGTGGGGACGCCACGCCCGGTACTTCGCGCCGGGCGGTTCCACCGTGGGCGACATCCCCGACGCCGGGCCGGGCCAGCTCAGCCCGCTCGACGCCGCCATGGTCGCGGAGTAAGCGGACCGAGCGGACTGATGCGACGCGCCCACACCCCCTCACCAAAAGGCAGATCATGACGAGTGCTCCCCAGGCGGACCTGCTGTTCGACAACGGGCCCGTGTTCACCGCCGACGGCGCGTCCGGGCCGGCCCGCCAGGCGGTCGCCGTCGGCGGCGGCCGGATCCTCGCCGTCGGCCCCGGGGCCCGCGCGCTGGGCGGCCCGCGGACCGAGCGGATCGACCTGGCCGGCCGGCTGCTCGCCCCCGGCTTCCAGGACTCGCACATCCACGCGGTCTTCGGCGGGCTCGAGCTGAGCCGGTGCGATCTGAGCGGGCTGAGGAGCGCCCAGGAGTACCTGGCGGCGATCGGCGAGTACGCCCGCTCCCACTCGGAGCACAGCTGGATCACCGGCGGCGGCTGGTCGCTGGAGTCATTCCCTGGCGGCCTGCCGACCGCGGCCGCCCTCGACGCGGTGGTTCCGGACCGGCCGGTGTTCCTGCCGAACCGGGACCACCACGGCGCCTGGGTCAACAGCCGCGCCCTGGAACTGGCCGGGATCACCCGGGACACCCCGGACCCGGCCAGCGGGCGGATCGAGCGCGACGCCCGCGGCGAGCCGACCGGCATGCTGCAAGAGGGCGCGATCAGCCTGATGGAATCGCTGCTGCCGCCCGCCTCACCGGAAGAGCTTGACGCGGCGTTCGACCGGGCCCAGGCGCTGCTCCACTCGCTCGGCATCACCGGCTGGCAAGACGCCATGGTCGGGGCCGGCATCGGAGGTCCGGACAACTTCGACGCCTACCGGCGCGCCGCCGAGTCGGGACGGCTCACCGCTCGGGTACGCGGCGCCCTGTGGTGGGAACGCAATCTCGGGACCGAGCAGATCGAGCGGCTCCTGGAGCGCAGGAAAGCCGGCCGGGCCGCGGGCAACGGCCGGTTCGACCCCGGCACCGTCAAGATCATGCAAGACGGCATCATCGAAAACCGCACCGCCGCCCTGAACTCGCCTTACCAGCAGCCGTGCGCCTGCTCAGGCAACCCTGGGCCCGCGGGCGCCACTCAGCCGGGCGGCAACCTCAGCGGCCTCAGCTTCGTCGACCCGAACATGCTCGGCGGGTACGTGACCGAACTCGACCGCCTCGGCTTCCAGGTGCACTTTCACGCGCTGGGGGACCGGGCCGTGCGCGAGGCACTCGACGCCGTCCAGGCCGCGCTGGCCGCCAACGGCCAGCTCGGCAACCGGCACCACCTCGCTCACCTGCAAGTCGTGCACCCGGACGACGTCCCGCGGTTCGCCGCACTGGGCGCGACCGCGAACATCCAGCCGCTCTGGGCCTGCCACGAACCGCAGATGGACGAGCTCGCGATCCCGTTGCTGGGACCGCTGCGGTCCCAGTGGCAGTACCCGTTCCGGTCGCTCGCCGCCAGTGGCGCCGCCATCGCCGCCGGCAGTGACTGGCCGGTCAGCAGCCCCGACCCCATCCAGGGCATGCACGTGGCGGTCAACCGGGTCGGGCCCGGCCGTCATGCCGAGCCGCTGATCCCGGAGGAGCGACTGACGCTGTCGGCCGCCCTGTCGGCGTACACCGCCGGGACAGCGCGCGTCAACCACGCTGACCAGACCGGGCGCATCGCCCCCGGGCTGCGGGCCGACCTGGTGATGCTCGACCGTGACCCGTTCGCCCGCCCGGCGGAGGAGATCCACCAGGCGCGAGTCGCGGCCACGTTCATCGACGGCGTTGAGGTGTTCCGCGCGTAGGAGGCGCCCGGCTAAGCGCGGCAGGTCACTGGCGGGTGAGGCGGTGACCCGGTCGGCGGAGGCCAGGTCCGGTCGGGCTCGGTTGAAGCGGGCGCTGATCGTGACCTGGCTCTTGAGCGCAGCGCCCATCTTGGCCCCCCAGGTGATGCCCCACAGGCTCCGGTCGATCTCGATCCCGGCCGCCACCGTGACCGAGTCAGGGGACCCGCTGATCTCGGCGTGCAGGCTGGTCGGCTGCGCTTGGCCGCGGACGGTGAGGGTGCCGCGGATCTCCAGGCCGCCGATGTCCGGACGGGCGCTGGCGGCCTCGAAGACGATGGCGGGGTGGTTCGCCGCGTCGAAGAAATCATCGGTGCGGGAGTGGTGTCGAGGTAGCGGACCTCGTAGACGCGCTCGGCGAACTTCCAGCCGCCGCCGGCCCGGATCTCGTCCCGGCCGGCCAACTCGGCCGGGACGTTGGGCATCCGCAGGATCCCCTCAGGCGTGAACAGCGACGCCAGACGGACGCGGTCGCGCATCATCACGGCGTCGGTGAACTCGCCCCGGAGGGCCTCGATCTCGACCCGGTCGGCGATGGCCTGCAGGTCACTCATCAGCTGCATCCCTTCCATCTCAACGACCGGAGAAGCCGGTCGGCAGGGAACGGCCGGCCGGCCGGGAGCGGCCGGCGAAGGCGGTCGCCACCCCCGCCGAGAGCGCGGGTGGCTGTCACCAGTCCGACAACGCAGGCCCCAGAAGTGTGAGGTGACGGGCCGGGCCTCGAACTGAGGCCAACCGGGCAGAGCGACCGGCCAGCCGGGTTCAGCCGACCCGGGGAGCGTTAGCCGCGCTGGCTTCCCGCGCGACGCTGGCAAGCAGCGGCGGAATGTCCATCTGGGGCACCACCGCCTGGATCAGCGCGAGCTCGCCCGGCCTGCCCGCCAGCTCCAGCGCCTCGTCAAGCTCGCCCGCCGTGAAAACGCGCCTGGCCACGCTGACCCGCCCGGACCCGAACAGCGCCGGCGCGGCCGTCCAGTCCCAGGGGGCGATGTCGTTGTAGGGCTGATCGGCACCGTGAATGGCCCGCTCGATCGTGTAGCCGTCGTTGTCGACCACGATGACCAGCGGCGACAGGCCGGCCCGGAGGATCGTCGACAGCTCTTGCCCGGTCATCTGGGCGGCGCCGTCGCCGATCAGCAGTATCCCGCGCCGGTCGGGGCACGCCAGGCACGCCCCCAGCAGCGCCGGGAGGGTGTACCCGATGGCGGCCCACAGCGGCTGGCCGATGAAGGTGACGTCGCGGGGCAGCCGGTGGGTCGCCGCCCCGAAGAACGCCGTGCCCAGGTCGGCCAGCACGATGTCGCCCGGGCGGAGGAAGCGCGCCACCCGGTCCCACAGCGCCTGCTGGCACAGCGGCGCCGAGGATGGCGGCGCCTCGCCGGCCCCTGCCGCCGGCGACGGGTACCCGACCGGGCCGCTGCGCTCGATCGCCAGCTCCGTCACCAGCGAGGTCAGCACCCGCAGGGCGGTCCGCAGCGGCACCTGCGGGAACAGCGCGGCGCCGACGCTCGCGGCCGAGGCGCCGATCTCGATCGTCTGCGGCCGGATGATCTGCTGGCTGAAGAACCCGCTGGTCAGGTCGGTGAACTCGACGCCCGAGAGGATCAGCACGGCCGCCCCCTCGACCGTGCGGCGGGCGGCGCCCGCGCTCGCCGCCCCGACGTAGACGCCGGTGAAGCCGGGATCGGTCTCGTCGACCAGGCTCTTGCCCCACAGCGTGGTGGCGTGCGGCAGCGGGCCGGCCGCGAGCAGGGCGGACAGGTCGGCGGCGGCGCCGCACCGGTGAGTGAGCAGCCCGCTCAGCACCGCGATGGCGCTGACGTCCGGCGCCGTCGCCAGCAGCCGGCGCGCGGCCGCGGTGAAGCCCGCCACCGCATCGGGGTCCGCGTCCTCCACCGGGGCGGGGAGCGGGGAGGTCGGCGGAGCGGCCGGGGCGATGGCGACATCAGCCGGGATCAGGATGTAGCCCGGCAGCCGCCGGGCCCGCACCGCGGTCAGCACCCGGTCAATCGCGGAGCAGGCGCTATCGGCCGTCAGCGCGGCCTGCGCGCAGGTGATCTTCTCGTGCATCTCGGCGAAGTGAGTGAACACGCCGTCCCCGAGCGAGTGATGCACGATCCGGCCGGCCGCCTGGGTGCCCAGCGGGGGAGAGCCGACAATGTGCACCACCGGCACGTGCTCGGCGAAGCTCCCGGCCACCGCGTTGATCGCGCTGAGCTCGCCGACCCCGAAGGTGGTGCACAACGCGCCGATGCCGCGCATCCGGGCGTACCCGTCGGCGGCGTAGCCGGCGTTGAGCTCGTTGGCGCAGCCCGTCCACGCCATGTCCGGCTGCCCGGTCAGATAGTCGAGCAGCGCCAGCGAGTAGTCTCCGGGCACCCCGAAGACCCGGTCGACACCCGCCTCCGCCAGTCGATCTCGCAGATAGTCACCGACCGTGTACGCAGTGTCACTCACGCGCCCTACGTTACAACCCCGCTCGGGAGCGCCCGCAGCTGCGCCGGCGCCACCAGCCGCGCCGGCGCCACCAGCGGCGCCGGCGCGGCTGCAGTCGGCTACGCGCCGCCGTCGCGGATCGCCCGCTCCTCGTCCCCGGTCAGCTCGAGCCCGGCCGCCGCGATGTTGTCGGCCGCGTGCGCAGGCGAGCCGGTGCCGGGAATCGGCAGCATCACCGGCGAGAAGGACAGCATCCAGGCCAGCACCACCTGGTACTCGGTCGCCCCGAGCCGCTCGGCGGCGGAAAGCACGCCGACGTTCTTCCGCGCCTGCTGGATCGGCGCCCAGGGCAGGAACACCATCGACTCCTGCTCGCAGATGTCGAGCACCGCCTGCGAGGCGCGGTCGGTCACGTTGAACCGGTTCTGGACCGAGACGACGTTGACGATCCCCTGCGCCTCGCGCAGCTGCTCTTGCGACACGTTGGACACCCCGACGTGCCTGATCTTCCCCTCCTTCTGCAGCTCGGCGATCGCGCCGACGGACTCCGCGTAGGGGACCTTCGGGTCCGGCACGTGGAACTGGTACAGCGGGATCTGCTCAAGCCGCAGCCGCCGCAGGCTGCCCTCGCACACGCTGCGCAGGTGCTCGGGGCGGCCGTCGGGCGTCCACTTGTTGGGGCCCGACCGGGCGTAGCCGCCCTTGGTGGCGATGACGAGGTCCTCGGGGTAGGGGTGCAGCGCCTCCGCGATCAGGTTCTCGCTGACGTCGGGGCCGTAGGAGTCGGCGGTGTCGATGAAGTTGACGCCGAGCTCGACCGCCCGCCGCAGCGTCGCGATCGCCTGCTCGCGGTCCGGCGGGTCACCCCAGACGCCCTGCCCGGTGATGCGCATCGCCCCGAACCCGAGGCGGTTGACGGTCAGGTCGCCGCCGACGTCGATAGTGCCCGCCGTGGCGGCGGTTGCCTGCTTGCTCATGCCTGTGGCCTCCCGCTGTTGTTCCTCGACTCCAGCCTTCACTCCAGCCTTCCACGCCCCGCTTCGCGTTCGCACCCGGGGCAGCGGTCAGCCCGCGATCCGTAGCTGACTCATCAACAGCATCACCCGTCGGCGCGATGCGGCATCCTAGGAGTCATGCCGCCAGCCGCCGATCTGCCGTTGCCGCCGCCCAGGGACCCGTCGCAGCCCTACCGGATCTGCTGCGTCTGCCTCGGGAACATCTGCCGTTCCCCGATGGCCGACGCCGTGCTCCGCGCCCAGATCGAGCAGGCCGGCCTCGGCGACCGCGTGGTCGTGGACAGCGCGGGCACCGGCGACTGGCACGTGGGCGAGCGGATGCACCGCGCCGCCAGCCGCCAGCTCACGCGCAACGGCTACGACGGCGACACCCACCGCGCCCGCCAGTTCGACCGCTCCTGGCTGGCCGAACGGGATCTTATCGTCGCCATGGACGCCGACAACCTCCGCGACCTGCGCGCCCTCGCGGGCGGCGACGAAGATCACCGGATCAGGCTGTTCGGCGAGGTCGGCGCCTTGCACGGGGCCGAGGTCCCCGACCCCTACTACGGCGGCGACGCCGAGTTCGCCGACGTCCTCGCCATGCTCGAAGCGGGCATGTCGCACCTGGTAGCCCGCCTCAAAGAACTCCCAGACCCACCCAACTAACCCCAGCCCCCAAAACCAAAACCCGCACCCCATCATCCCGAACGGACCCCGGCGACTCTTCCACCCCACCCGACTCCCAACCCCGTGGCCCACCCCCGCGCGCTGTCGCCCTTGCTCCACCGTCCGCCTTGCCCCGCTGGCGGGCCCGTCCGCCGACCCGTCCCGCGGTTGTCGCCCGTCGTTTACCCCCGCCACTTCCGCCTCACCTGCCCCGCGTCCAGGACGGGCGGGACTTCAGTCGTTCAGAGGGTCGTCAGGGTCGTCGGGAGACGCCTGCGCGTCGGGGGAGAGCGGCAGCCGGACCTGGAAATCGGCTCCCCGGCCGGGGGCGGTGCGAACCGAGACCGTGCCGCCGTGGGCGCTCACCAGGCCGGCCACAATAGCCAGCCCGAGCCCCGTGCCGCCGGACGCCCGGTTGCGCGCCGCGTCGGCCCGGTAGAACCGCTCGAACACCCGCTGCGCCTGCTCTGCGGGCATCCCCGGCCCGTCATCCTCGACGTCGAGCACCACCGCCGGCACCGGCTGGCCCCTCTCGGCGCCGCCCCCGGACCCGTTCTCGTCAGCCGACGCCGGACCGCCCGCCGCGGCCGGACCGCGGGCCCGTCCGTCGGCCGCGGGCGGCAGCGTGCCCGCCCCGATCTTCACGCGCACCGCGGTCCCGGCCGGGGTGTGCGTGATCGCGTTGTTCACCAGGTTCCCGAGCACCTGCCGGAGCCGCTGCTCGTCCCCGTCCACCAGGAACGCCGTGCCGGGCGCGACAATCAGGTCGATTGGCCGTCCGGGGGAGACGATCCGCGCGTCCTGGACCGCGTCCGCCGCCAGCGTCAGCACGTCCACCGGGGCGACGTTCAGCGGCCGCTGCTGGTCGAGCCGGGCCAGCGTCAGCAGGTCCTCGACCAGCAGCCCCATCCTGGTCGCCTCGGCCTCGACCCGCCCGATCAGATGATCCAGCTCCTCTGGCGACATGCCGTCTCGGGAGGAGGACCCGGACCCGCCGCCACGCGAGGGCCCCTGCGGGGCCAGCCCCGCAGCTGCGGAGCCGTTGGCCGATTGGGGGACAAACGCGTCCGTTCGGGATGACTGCTCTTGATCTTCCAATCGGCCGCCGCGCCCGCTGGCGGCGGTGCGCTGCACCCCGCCCGCCCCGCCCCGCATGCGATAGTGCGCGGCGAAGCCGCGGATGGTGGTCAGCGGCGTGCGCAGCTCGTGCGAGGCGTCGGCGATGAACCGCCGCATCCGCTCCTCAGAGTCGTGCGCCGCCTGCTCCGACTCCTCCTGAGCGTGGAACGCCCGCTCGATCTGCGCCAGCATCGCGTTCAGCGACCGGCCGAGCGAGCCGATTTCGGTCCGGGGATCGCCCTCAGGCACCCGGTGGTCCAGGTGGCCTTTCGCGATCTCGCCCGCGGTCATCTCGATGTCGTCGAGCTGGCGAAGATTGGCCCGGACGACCCCGACACCGACGATCGCGAGCACCATCACGATCGAGGCGCCCACGATCAGCTCGACGAGGATCAGCCGCTGGAGCTCGGCCGTGACCGGTCCCAGGTCGACGGCGACGAAGGCAATAACCGTTTCCGTCTTGCCCGTCGCGTTGATCGTTACCGAGATGGCCTGCCCCATCACCCGCCACGTGTCTCCGCCCGACTGCGACCCGGTGATGATCAACTCAGGATTGCTCGAACTCGCCCACTGTTTAGTCGGGAGCTGGGGAAGGGCCAGCGCCTGGGGCGAGTTGCCGGCGCCGGGGAAGTTATTGCCAGTGCTCGCGCCGGACAGCTGGCTCCCCGGTTCCTGGTAGCCCCCGATCAGGCCGGCGCCGTAGTTGTAGGGGCTATTCAGCACAATGCTGGTCTGGTACCCGTTCACGAAGCGGCCGAACGAGTCCCTCAGGTTCGTGTCTCGCTGTGTGTAGAGGTCGTTCCTGACGATGATGACGCTCACCACGCCGATCACCACCAGCGCCATGACCACCAGCGCCAGGACGGCCGTGATGAGCTTGGTCCGCAGCGGCGTCCGGTCGGAGAGCCGCTGGAAGAAATGCCGGCCGCGCTCGTCGCGGTGGCGCCAGGGAGGATCCGGCGTCTCCGTGTCGACGACATCCGGTCCCGACATGGCTGCCACCGCTAAGACGGTAGCCGCAGTACGTACCCGACGCCGCGCAGGGTGTGGATAAGCCGAGGCTCCTTGGTGTCGATCTTGCGCCGCAGCACGGAGACGTAGGACTCCACGATGCCGGTGTCGCCGCGGAAGTCGTAGTCCCAGACGTGATCCAGGATCTGCATCTTCGACAGCACCCGGTTGGCGTTGGACATGAAGTAGCGCAGCAGCTTGAACTCGGTCGGTGAGAGCTGCACCTGGGTGCCGCCCCGCCAGACCTCGTGGCTCTCCTCGTCGAGCTCGAGGTCGGCGAACTTAAGCCGCGGAGTCGGCTCAACGCCGTCGCCGCGGGTGCGCCGAAGCACCGCCTTGATCCGGGCGATGACCTCCTCGAGCGAGAACGGCTTGGTGACGTAGTCGTCGCCGCCGAGGGTGAGGCCACGGATCTTGTCGTCGGTGCCGTCCCTGGCGGTCAGGAAGACGACCGGAATCCGCGCCCCGCCGCCGCGCAGCCGGCGGATGACGTCGAAGCCGTCCATGTCCGGCAGCATCACGTCGAGCACGATGAGGTCGGGCCGGTGCCGCTGCGCGGCCTGCACCGCCTCGGTGCCGCCGGCCGCGGTGATCACCTCGAAGCCCGCGTAGCGAAGGGACGCCGAGAGGAGCTCGAGGATATTCGGCTCGTCTTCGACGACGAGCAGCCGCGCGTCGGACTGCGCCCGCTCTTCGATGATCGACGTGTTCATGATCTTCATCTTCGTGCCTTAGGCTGAGGACAACCTGAACGTTTCCTCGGGGACGTCTGTTGTCTTCCCAGGGTACGCTCCGGGACTGCTGCGCAGATGACGACGTCGGGCGCTGATTAAATTCAGGATTCCCGGACCAGGACGACCCGTCCTGTCGGCCGTCGGCGACGCACGCTAGGAAGCGCGGGGCGTCCTGGCCCCCAGCCAGTTCTCGATGGCTTCCGGGCGGGTGTGCACGCCGAGTTTGGAGTAGATGCGCCGGACGTGGTTCTTGACCGTTTTCTCTGCCAGGAACAGGTGAGTCGCGATCTCGCCGTTGGTATGGCCGTTGGCGATCAGCGACATGACCTCGATCTCGCGCGTCGACAACCCTAGGCCGACCTCCTCATCAACCCCTGCGCGGTTCATGAGACCTCCGGTTAAGCCAGTTCGCGGCGCGCCGAACAGGGCACGTCGGCGCACGCGAACGAGCGCGCGCTGGCGACGCCACAGCACCGTCGCGTCACGGCGTCAAGACCTACCTTTACCCGTACAGATACACCAAAAAGGCGTCTCTTAAACCGTCCGAACCCACCCGAACCAGTTCCATGACCGGCGCCATCGACCCAAGCGACGGCCCGCCTTCCAACGAATCCGCAGGTCAGCCCGCCTGAGTGGTCAGCCGACCTGGGTGCCGGACAGCAGGCCGGCCGGGACGGGCTTGCCCGCCTTCAGCGCATTGAAAAGCTGGAGTGCCTGCGCCTGGTCCCACTCCACCGCGTCGCCCGCGCTGGTCTCGTAGTTGGGGTTGGCGATCGGCACGGTGCCGGTCTGCGGGCCGCGCAGCGCCTCCGCCACCTGGATCAGGTCCCACAGGCTGGTGCCCTTGTCGACCGCGATCGAACTGGCCGCGGTGGACGCGAACGGGAGCGCGGTGAACGGGTTCAGGTACACGCCCGGACTGGTCGCCTTGGACAGCAGGGCAGAAAGGAACGCCCGCTGGTCCTGGATCCGCTGCAGGTCGGAGGTGGCGAACGAGTGCCGGTCGCGGACGAAGGCGATCGCCTGGGTCCCGTTGAGGTTGTGGCAGCCGGCCGCGAGACCGTTGAAGCCCGAGTCTCCCGTCGGGTCGGCCGGGATCGCGGTCTTGAGGCACATCCGCACGCCGCCGACCGCGCCGACCACGTCGGCCAGGCCGGCGAAGCCGATGCCCATGTAGTGGTCGATCTTCAGGCCGGTGACCGATTCAACCGTCTGCACCAGCAGCGTCGGCCCGCCGATGGCCAGCGCGGCGTTGATCTTGTTGTCACCGTGCCCGGGGATCGGCACGTAGGAGTCGCGCGGGATGCTGATGAGGACCGGCTTGCCGGTGCCCATGTGCAGCAGCATCAGCGAGTCGGAGGCGTCCGCGCCGTCCGCGCCCAGGTGCAGCTGAGCCCGTTCGCTCCGGCTGATCCCGGTCCGCTGGTCGGACCCGGCGATCAGCCAGTTCGTCCCGGCCGAGGTGAGGGTTGTGGCGGGCAGGGTGACGGTCTTGTTCAGCTTCCCGTTGACCCAGAAGTAGGTGCCCGCCGTGCAGGCGATGAGGAGCAGGATGACAACCCCGATGACCAGCGCGATCCGCCGCCCGTGACGACCGGGCTGTCCCCAGAACCGCCACCGGCGTCCGCTTCCAGGCCCGCCGCGACCGGGAGCTCCAGCCGGCTGCGTTCCCGGCGGCGAGACCAGCGGGGGCTGCGCGCCCCAGCCGCCACCGCCACCGCCGGCGCCGCCACTCGCGCCGCCGTAACCGCCGGCGCCGTAGCCGCCACCGCCCGCGCCGGATCCGGGGTTCGGCTCGAACGTCGGCCGGTTCGAGGGCTGCGGCATGGAGACGGTTCGGTCAGCCGAGGCGGGATCGGACGGCGTAGGCTCCTGGTACCAGCTCTTCCACGGGTCGTTCTCGCTCATGTCAATCCCTTGGGGGGTCGCGGCGGGTCACGCCTGATCGGTCCGAGTGTACCGGCGGTATTCGATCCGGCACGTACGACGAACGGCGGCGGGCTCCCCGCTAAAAAAACCGGACCAATGCATGGAGTTACCCCTCGGTCGCTTGTGGTGATCCGGTAACGTATCCACCTGGTTGGCCGGATCGACTGTCCGCCGAGTTTTCACATAAAACACCCCCCATGTCGCGTTGAGCCGCCCGGAGTGCTCCCTCTCCTCCAGACGGCGGCCGCGGCAGGTTAACAGCGCAGGTTATGCCCGGGTGGCATTCCGGGCCTCCGAGAGGGAGAGCAACAATGGCACATGGTCAGGGCTTCGCCGCCTCGGCAACAGCCGAGCGGGAGCAGACGGACCGGGAGCAGACGGACCGGGCCAACGCGAACCGGGCCAACGCAGATCAGCAGGATCGCGCGACCGCCCAGGACCACGCGGCCAGGCAGCGCGCCACTACCTGCATGGTGATCCGCCCCAACGCCATCGAGCAGCAGGGCCTCACGCTGACGACTGGGGTCAGCCGGGAGACGGTCGGGTCGAACGCGCTGTGCATGCGCCTGATGATGCTGCCCCCCGGCACCCGGGGGACGCCGCACTCTCACAGGGGCCACGAGTCCGCGATCTGGGTCGCGATGGGGGAGGCCGAGATCTGGCACGGCCCCGGCCTCTGCGGCCGCACGGTGGTCCACGCCGGGGACTTCCTCTACATCCCGCCGGGCACCCCTCACCTGCCGGTCAACCGCAGCGAGACCAAGATGATGGTCGCGGTCATGGCCCGCTCCGACCCGTCCGAACGGGAGTCGGTCGTCCTCGTCGACCTGCCCCCGCACCTGGACGGACTGTTCGCCGTCCCAGTCGCCACCGCGGTCTGATCCCTGGTTGGCTCGGTCTGGCTAGCTGAGGTCCCAGGCGGCGAAGAGGTCGTCTGGCGTGAGGATGGTGACGCCGCTCGCGGTGGCGCCGGTGCGGGAAACGGCTAGCAGCGGGGTGGAGTCGTCGGCGCCGGGGAGCTGGTTGCGGTGGATAATGAGCCTGGCAAGGTCTCGTGCATCGAATGGTTTGTTTTCCAGCCACTTGATGGATCCGGTCATAGTGACTTTCTTGGCGATGGGGGAACGGTCCGCGCCTACCAGGTCGATTTCCGGGTCGTTGCTGCGGGTCCAGTAGCCGCCGACTACTTCGGTTCCTTCGGGCAGCGTCCCTGCGGGGAGACGAAGCAGGCTCTCTCTCACGACGGGCTCGACGGCGCGGCCCCGCCAGGAGGTCCACTTGCCCTTGATGGCCGTCAGCACTTGGTCTCCGCGACCGCGTTCGATGGCGGGCATGCCCGGGGCGATGAAGGATAGCCAGAACCGGAGGTGGGCGTCGGCCACGTGGTAGCGGGTGTCCTTAGAAGGCTGGTTCGACAGCGGTAGGTGCGCCCCGACGAGCCGCTTGTTGTTGAGGATGCCTAGCGACCTGCTCAGGGCGCCGGGATTGAGGCCCCCAGCGGCGCGGCCGATGAGGGTGAATGTCCGCTCGCCGTTCCCGATTGCTCCTAGGACGGTGCGGGCCTGTGCCTCGGCGGGAAACTCTGCCGCGAGTGCCCGCTCGCCGCTGACGATGAGGGCCGAGGTGGGTTGGCGCACGGCGGATTCCAGGTAGTCCCACAGAGTCGCGCCCTGCGGCCATTCATCCAGGATGAGCGGGAGGCCGCCGGTGATCAGATAGGCGTCGATGGCCTCGGCGGGGGGAAGGCCGAGCATGACCGCGACCTCGGCGGGGTTGAGCGGCGGGACGATCATCTCGGTGCCGCGCTGGTAGAAAGGGCGGCCGTAGGTGTTGAGCGCTTCCATCATGGCCAGGTCCGACCCGATCAGCACTAGCAGCACTGGGAGCCGAGACAGAGTGCGGTCGAAGAGCTTCTGCAGGGTTCCTTCGAAGCCGGGTTCTTCTCTGGCGAGGTAGGGCATCTCGTCGAGCACGACCATGCTCGGCTGGTCCACGGGCAGGATGGCGGCCAGCAGCGTCAGCGCCGCGTCCCAGGTCTTCGGGACGGCGAAGTCGGCGAAGCGGGCTGCCTCGGGCAGGTCGGATGCGGCCACCTCGGCGGCGAAGCCGGCGAGTTCCTCTTCGCGAGGTCCGCCGGTTGCGGTAAAGAAGACGTGCGGCAGCGCGGCCCGCTGGGCGAACTCCTCAACTAGGCGCGATTTCCCAACCCGGCGTCGACCGCGGATAAGCAGGGCCCGGCCCGGTCGCCCAGCCCGCCCGCCGGCGCGGACACGGTCGAGCAGGGCGCCGAGTTGCGCCAGTTCGTTCTGACGTCCCACGAACTTGCCCGTCATCGCCTCCTCCACATAACTTTCTTTCAAGTAACTTTCTTTCATGTAAGTTATGTTGCTCATAGTATCACGCATGAAGGACAGCGACGATGAGCGGACACGTCGGGCCAATCGCGAGGCGCCTGGGTGGGTCTCGACCTGCCCATCCCAGCCAGACGTGTGCCCCACTTGAAGGTCAGGAAGCGCTCGCTCTGTGACGCGGTCAAGTCTCACTGCTGGAGGTCAGGCTGGGCAGGCAACTGCGCTTCCATGAGCAGTAACCCAATGGTGGGCAGTTGATCGGAGGATACCCAACAGAGGAATCCAGGAAATTCATCTGCCATCCACTGGACCGGCGTCGCGGCGTATTGCTCTGCGCCAGTCGTCTACGGCCGCTGCCTTCTGCTGGCCGACGTGCAGATCTTAAATCTCAGGTGCCTCTGCCGACACGGCCGTGGGCGGAGAGCTGGTATCCACGTACCTACCGGTGGCATCAGATGCGCCAGCCGAACCGCTTGCGGGAGATTCGTCTGACGCAGGCTCTGCTGAGTCTCTATCGGCGGATTGGCTCTCTGCGGGGCCGTCCTCGGACGCGTTCGGTCCCATTTCGTTCCCAGAATCGGACATCGAACGGGGAACGGCCCCGGCTCGGTATCGAACTAGGGCCGCTGACCTGCATCAACACTGGGGTGAGTGACGGGACTTGAACCCGCGACATCCAGGACCACAACCTGGCGCTCTACCAGCTGAGCTACACCCACCATGAACTGCCTTCACGCAGGAAGACAGTAAGGAGTATAGCGGTCCGCGAACGTGCCGGTGAACGCGTTACGCGTCGGCCGGCTTCGCGTTCTCGAACCGGGCCGCGATCTCCCGCGCGGTCGCCGAGTCGGGCCCCGGCTGGGGCACGAACACCGCCTCGCGGTAGTACCGGAGCTCCTGCACCGACTCGATGATGTCGGCCAGCGCCCGGTGCCCGCCGTGCTTGCTCGGGGAGGCGAAATACGCCCGCGGGTACCAGCGCCGCGCCAGCTCCTTGACCGAGGAGACGTCGATCATCCGGTAGTGCAGCCAGTTGTCGAGCACCGGCATGTCGCGGGCGATGAACCAGCGGTCGGTGGCGATCGAGTTCCCGCACAGCGGCGCCTTCTTCGGCTCCGGCACGTGGTGCTTGACGTACGCGAGCACGGCGTCGGCGGCCTCGTCGAGCGACATCCCGCCGGACAGGTCGGCCAGCAGCCCGGACTTGGTGTGCATCTCCCGCACCACGTCGCTCATCTGGTCAACCGCCTCGGCCGGCGGCTTGATAATCAGGTCGATCCCGCCGTCGAGCAGCGTCAGCTCCCCGTCGGTCACCACGCACGCGATCTCGATCAGCGCGTCCCGCTCGATATCGAGCCCGGTCATCTCGCAGTCGATCCATACCAGCCGGTCGTTCATCCAACCAAGGTTAAAGGCAAAAACCATCGTCCCGAACGGACGCGTTTCTCCGCCCCCCCGCCGCCGCTCACCTGTCGCCTACGCCATCGACCCGGCCGCCCTCACCTGTCGCCTACGCCACCGACCCCAATAGGCGACGTCGCTGGCGTAGCCGACAGACCGCGAAACCTGTCGCTGGCGTAGCTGACAGGGCCCGCGCGGAGTGCCCGCCAGCCCCTACGCGCCGCCGCCCGCCAGCCCCTACGGGCCGCCGCCCGCCCGCGCCCGAGCGCTCGCGAATGTGCGCCGACACCTCAGCGCTTAGGCCGCGCTTAGGCCGGGATCGGCAGCGCGGCGGCGGCGAACGGGGGCGGCAGCTCCCGGCTCCGCACCGCCCGTCCATGCGGCCCGCTGCCGGTGAGCCGGTGAATGTCGATCGCCCCCGGCCCGACGTGAGCGCACCCGGGGACCTGCGACGCGCCGAAGTGACCGCCCCGCGCCCACGCCGCGCGGCTCCGCTCGGCCGCCCCGACGGCGCCCCCAACCGCCCCAAAAGCTCCAACAGCCCCAACGGCTCCAACAGCTCCAACGGCCCCGACAGAGCCGACAGCCCCGACAGCGCCGACCCCGCCCCTCGCCCGCCCGTGGTCGGCCCAGCCGCCAGGCGGCCCCCCCGGCCACCGCCTCGAGACGCCCCAGGAGTCGAGCCAGCTCATGATCGCCTCCACCCCGATCAGCGGCCCGCTGGTGAACGGCTCGGCCGCCAGCGCGAGCACCCCGATCTGCACGCAGACCCGGCCCTCGGCGTTCACGTTCTCCGGTCGCCGG
>Ga0335074_10007247_pt1 | contig 15367 bp, 18 predicted proteins | sample Lox_Sample_23_FD_206715 | JGI IMG/M metagenome (GOLD analysis project Ga0335074, IMG submission 206715) | Soil microbial communities from Loxahatchee National Wildlife Refuge, Florida, United States - Lox_Sample_2.3 | ecosystem: Environmental > Terrestrial > Soil > Wetlands | place: USA... | reverse complement strand
AGTTTTCATGGCTGAACCCCTCCCATGACCAAGCGTGCCCTGGACAAGCTATCCGCCGAGATCCGACGCTGTCATGCGTGCACCGATCTCCCCCTCGGGCCACGCCCGGTCTTTCGCGTCTCGGCGACCGCGCGGCTGTTGATCGTTGGGCAGGCACCCGGAACGAAAGTGCACGAGACCGGTATCCCATGGAACGATCCGTCGGGAGACCGGCTGCGCCAGTGGCTCGGCATGACCCGCGAGGCGTTCTATGACGAGCAGACGATCGCCATCGTGCCGATCGGCCTGTGCTACCCGGGTCGGCTGCCGGGTGGCGGCGATGCGCCGCCACGGCCGGAATGTGCCCCACTGTGGCGAGGCAGGTTGCTGGCACTGATGCCCGAAGTGCGGCTGACCTTGCTTGTTGGAAGCTACGCGCAGGGCGACGCGCTAGGCCCGGGGGCAATGACCGATCGCGTGCACCGGTTCCGCGCGTTCCTGCCAGAGTTCTTCCCCCTGCCGCATCCATCCTGGCGCACCACCGGCTGGGAGCGTCGGAACCCCTGGTTCGGACAAGAGGTGTTGCCGGCGTTGCGGGAAGCGGTGGCGACGGCCCTGCGATCGCGCTGACCTGTTGGATTGAGGTCTGCGCTTCTCAGGTTCGAGGACGAGCGTCGCCAGTGCGAGGTGGGCAGCCGGCAAACGCGCCGATCGACTGCCAGGTCAATGCAATGTCCGGGGACGTCGGCTCGGCAACGTGCAAATCGCAGAACCGGCTTGAGGTTTTGCCGTCACTCGACGGACCGGCAGGCTGCTATGCGGCCGTCGCGTCGGCCGTCGCGGCCGCGAGACGAGTCGGACCAGCCGACGACGGTGATCTCATGCGCAAGCTCCAGGCCCTGGCGGGGCCGCTGCCGGGCCGGACACGTTCCGCATCCGGCACTGCCGATGCGCCTCAGCGGGCCATGTTCCTGGTACTGTGCTTCGTCTGGGGCACCACCTGGCTCGCCATGAAGGTCGGCATCGCCGTGGTGCCGCCCGGCATCTTCGCCGGTACCCGCTGGACGGTTGCGGGCCTTGCGTTGCTGCTCTGGCGCTTGGCTGGAGGCGCGCCGGTGCGGGTGCCGTTTCGGCTCCGCTTCCGGCTGGTTGTGGTCGCCGTGCTGATGGTCGCGCTCAATCAGGTGATTCAACTCTACGGGCTGCGTTTCGTGCCGGCCGGGCTGGCGGCGGTGCTGAGTTCCGCGCTGACGCCGATCTCGTTGCTCGGGTTCAGCGTGATGCTGGGGCAGGAGCGCTTCCGTTGGCGCCAGGTGGGGGCAATCGCACTTGGCGTGGCCGGCATCCTGGTGCTCTTCGGCCCGCAGGCGCTGGCGGGCACGCTGAGCTGGCGCGAGGTGTTGGGGGCGATCGGCGTGATCGTCGGCTGTCTTTGCTATTCGCTCGGCTCGGTGCTGGCGCGGCCGCTGATGCGTACGATGCCCCCGGCCGACGTTGCAGCGGTGACGAATCTTGTCGGCGGTGCGTTGCTGTTGGTTGCAGCGCTCGCGGTCGAGCCTGGGGCGGTCGCGGCGCTGGATGGCCATTGGGGATGGCCGGCTTTCCTGGGTTGGCTTTGGCTGCTGCTGCCGGGCTCGCTGGGCGCAACAGTGATCTATTTCCTGCTGGTGCGCGACTGGGGCGCCAGTCGCACCGGAACCTATGCGTTCGTCTCGCCGGTCGTGGCGGTGGTCATCGGTATGTGGCTGTTCGGCGAGCGGGTGACATTGTCGGATGCTGTCGGCATCGTGCTGATGCTGTCGGCCGCTGGAATGGTGCTGCGCCGCTGATGCAGGAACGGCGGTCCGTTGGCCGGCACCGTTGACACGGCGAGACGTGCGTGCGGTTAAGTGATCGCGGCCAGAACGGTGTCCAATGAGCGACTGCGCCCCTCACTGGTAAAGCGGAGGAAGACGTCGATGAGCAACTCGAAATGGCTTGTTGCCGGCGGGCTGTTGGTCGCCAGTCTCGACGGCTGCTGCGGCCAGGGCCCTTCTATCCGGGCCGCGGCCGTGGGGCCGCTGGCAATGACCGAGGGTACGCTTGTGGTGGCCGGCACGCACCTGGCTCCCTCACGTGGGTATTATGTTGGCGTCCATACATTCTGGTCTCCTGAGCTGGTTGCAACCGTCCGGTCCGATCCCGCCGGCAATATCGCTGCGACGCGGGTCCAATACAGTTGCGATTTCGTTATCGGGGCACCAGTGGACGTTGGCTTCTATAGAGAGGATGGCCTGGCGATCGTTGAGACCGCGGCTGATCAGAGATGTGCCGACATCGTGCAATTGCCCCCACGTGTATCGCATCCTTGACGGCGCTGCGTCGTTTTTGGGGGAGTAGCCGTCGCGACGGTGGGCACCTAGGCTCGGTCATGGCAGGACAGAAAAGGAGGCGACGCCCATGGCGCAGACGGCGATCCTGACCGGAGCGGCGAGCGGGCTTGGGCGGGCCATGGCGCTTGGCCTGCTTGCGGCCGGCATCGACGTGGCGGGTGTGGACAAGGACGAGGCGCCGTTGCGCGAGCTCGCCGGGGTGGCGGCGGAGCGGCGGCTTCCCGGTGCGTTGCAGACAATTACTGCCGATTTGTCACAGGAGGAGTCGTTTGCGACGATCATTGACGCCGCACTCGCACGGTTCGGTGGCATCGATGCGCTGGTGAACAACGCCGGCATCGGCCAGGGCTCGGTGCGCGCGGATCAGCGGCGCAACCCGATCCGGTTCTGGGAGATCACGCCCGAGCAGTGGCGCCGGTTCGTCGCGGTGAACGCCACGGCCCCACTGATGCTGGCGCGCGCCGTCGTGCCGCACATGATCGAGCGCGGACGTGGGCGCATCGTCACCGTCACCACAAGCCTGGGCACGATGATCCGCGGTGGCTATGCCCTGTACGGGGCGAGCAAGGCGGCGGCCGAGGCGGCCACGGCGATCATGGCCGCCGACCTCGCCGGTACCGGTGTCACCGCCAATGTCCTGGTCCCGGGCGGCATGACCGACACCCGCATCATCCCGGAGAGCGAAGTGCCGGAGCGGCACAAGCTGCTGCGTCCGGAGATCATGGTGCCGCCGCTGCTGTGGTTGTTGTCGGATGCTGCGGCCAGTGTAACGGCTCGACGGTTTCTCGGCGTGCACTGGGACCCGTCGTTGCCGACGGAGCAGGCCGCCGAGCGGTCAGGGGCGCCGATCGCGTGGACCAGCATCGCGACGATGCCGATCGAACCGGTGTGAACTTGTTCGTGCATTTTACCCCCCGATTCACCCAAGAACGGCAAGCGCGAACCCATCCCATCCCTTGGCCCCAACCGTCTGGATCGCGGTCGCGCTCAGCCGTGGCTCGCTTGCCAGAAGGTCGAAGAAACGCCGGACTCCCCGCACGCCCGGGGCAGTGCTGTGCGGGTCCAGCACAGCCCCCTCGCGCACCACGTTGTCCCCGACGATGACGCTGCCCGGCCGTCCCAGACGGATCGCCCACGTGAGGTAATGGGGATTGTTCGGCTTGTCCGCGTCGATAAAGATAAAATCGAACGGCCCCATGCCCTCGGCCTCGAGCATCGGCAGGGTCTCGAGCGCGGGGCCCACCCGCAGGTCGATCCGCGCTGCCAGCCCCGCTCGTGCAAAGTTCGCCTGCGCCACCGCAGCATGGCGCCGGTCGGCTTCCAACGTCACCACGATTCCATCCGCCGGCGATGCCCGCGCCAGCCAGATCGTCGAGTAGCCGCCCAGCGTACCGATCTCCAGAATCTTGCGGGCCCCGGCTATGCGCGCCAGCAGGTGCAGAAACTTGCCCTGGGGCGGTGAGACATCGATCCCCGGCAGCCGAGCCGCCGCATTGGCCGCGAGCACCGCCTCAAGCACGTCATCACGGACAAGCAGTCGGTCGACGATGTAGTCATCAACTGCGCTCCACTCATCTTCGCTCATGTGCGTCCTCTGCTACATCCACGTCAGCGCCACATTTGGCAATGGTGTGCTCGGCTGCAAACCTGTCATTGCCGGCAAGGGAAATCGATGCCCGCCAGAAGGGCTTGGCGATTCTGCGCCCAGGCAACAGCACCGGACACCGGCGGCAATTCCAGCGTGACCACAGGTATGTGGCGCTCCTTACCGGCGTATGTGCCGAGCGAGCCGGGCGTCGGATAACCGATATAAGTGGTGATCCGATAATGATCGAACCGTTGCATAATCCGGGCAAGCGCCATCGCGGGGCCGTCGATATTGAGCTGGTGAAAAGGAGCATGAATGGTGATGATCTGACATGGATGAAGCCGGGAAATGAGCTGAATGACGATTCTGGTTTCCGGTTCCGATGCGGGCTGCGGCCCAGGGGTGAAGCGCGGTGCTGCGGGATGGCTGTGCCAGTCGGCAGTTGGGAAATTTCGATTGATGTCCACACCGCGCGCGTTGACTCGAGTATCCCTCGCCAGTCCGTCCGGATTGACCTGCGGCACAAGCACCGCTGTGGCGGAAGCTTCTAGACCATCGTGCCGGTCCAGATAGGCTTCCAGGCGCTGGACGACATAGCTTCCGGCCGACTCGTCCCCCTCCATGCCGCCAAGCACAAGAGTGACCTCCGGTCCGGCGCCGTATTCAGTTGCCGTAATCGAGCGATGCAGCACCGAGTATCCCAGGAACTGTTCTTGGCGGAGGGAAGCCGCCTGGGCCTGGGCGCCGAGCGAGACGATGGCGGAAAGCACGCTCAGACCCAACGTCATGACCCCGAAGCATGTCGCCGCACGGTCGGGGGGCCCGGCATCGACGACTTTTTCCTCGCACCCGTTAGTCAAGGTGCACGGATCGTCGACGGTCATTCTTTCGGCCGCCGGGGTTCCTGCAACCGTCCTCTATACTTCCACCACGACGTATTGTTCTTCGAGTGTTACCGGGATCTTCTCTGCGACATAGGGGCCTTGCACAACGCGCTGGCCGGGTGCAACCTCGATGGGATAGTTGCGAACGGTGATCTTCTCCGGATCGCACCAGGATTGCCCGGTCTTCACGTCGAACTCCCAGCCGTGCCACGGGCAGCGCAGAATCTCGCCGGCACGGGAGTATTGGTAGGTGCCGGGATCCTCGGATTGGATCAGCCCGGTCAGCACGCCCTCGCACATCGGGCCGCCCTGGTGCGGACAGCGGTTCAGCAAGCCATAGAACTCGCCCTTGATGTTGAATATGGCGATCGGCCGGCCGCGGACCGTCACGAGCTTCCTGTTGCCGGGCGGGATCTCTCGCGCCAGCGCCACCACGTGCTTGCTCATTCAGCGTGCTTCCACCTCTGTCGTGTCAATCGAGATTGTAGGCCGCACGGGCATTGTCGCGGAACAGCATGCGGCGCTGCTGCTCGGTCAGCGGGATCTTGATCGCGGTTTCGGGGTCGTCGAAATCCCAGTGCGGGTAGTCGGTGGCGAACAGCAGACGGTCCCAGCCGATCCAGTCGAGCATTTTCGACAGGTGCTCGGGTTTTTCAGGCTCGTCCATCGGCTGGGTGGTGAACCACATCTGGGTCTTGATGTAGCTCGATGGCGGCCGATCGAGATGCGGCACCTCGTCGCGCATGCGCTTCCAGTGCTGGTCGAGGCGCCAGCAGAGCGGGGCCACCCAGGCGACGCCCGCTTCGACGAGCACCACCCGCAGCATCGGGTTGCGTGCCAGCACGCCCTCACATACCAGGCTGGTGACCAGGGCCTGCTGGCTGATTGCCACTTCGTGGTGTTCCTCGGCGTAATAGGACGACCAGCCGGTGGCGCTTACCGCGTGGCCATTGTAGCCCGAAGTATGCAACCCGACCGGCAGGTTGTGCGCGGCAGCGGCTTCGTAGATCGGCCAGTAACGGCGGCGGCCCAGCGGTTCGATCGTGTGGGTCACCATCGATACCTGCGCGAAATCCTTGTTGCCGGCCCAGTGCTCGATTTCCCTGACGGCGGCTGGGGCGTCCTCGCCGGGCACGACGATGGCGGCTTTCAGGCGGCGGTCGTGTTGCGTCCACTCGGCGTATTGCCACTCATTGATTGCGCGGCACAGCGCGGCGCCGAATTCCTGATTGCGCTGGTCCATACCGCTGATGGACAGCAGGTGCAGCATGCCAGTTTCGATGCCATAGCGGTCGAGCAACTGCTCCTGGAGGAATTTCAGGTCCGACCCGGGCGGTCCGCCATCAGGTGGCCACGTGTCCTTACGCGACAGCGCCGGCGCGGACTTGAAATAGGGCGAAGATCCGATGAACGCCGCCGGCCGTCGCGACCCGTAGGTAGCGAGGTGGTCGCGCCATTTCTGTGCCAGATACGGATGGATGTCCTTGGGGGAGCGCAGCGCGTGATGGACGTCGCAGTCGATCAGGCCAAGGCGCGCCTGTTGTGCTTCCGCGCGGTCGAGCAAGCTTTGGCTCATGCGACGGTCTCCTTGAGACGGGGATAGGTGTCGAGCGGATTGTCCACCAGCAACTTGCGCAGCAGTGATGCATCGAGCCCGGCAGGCAGCGCGTCGTCGCCGTCGAACTGCCAGTGCGGATAATCGGTGGAGAACAGCAGCGTGCGGTCGGTGCCGATCATGTCGATCGTCTGCGCGAGCTGATCGGGTTCGGGCGGCGCGTCGGTGGGTTGCAGGGTAAAGCGCACATTCTCGCGGATGATTTCGGCGGGGGCGCGATCGACCCAGGGTATCTCGGCGCGCATCGCCCGCCAGGTCTTCACCTGGCGCCACATGAACTGGGGCAGCCAGGTAAAGCCCGCTTCGGCGAGCACGACAGTCAGGTTCGGGAATTTGGTGAACACGCCCTCGGCAATCAGGCTGAGCAACTGCGCCTGAAAGGCGTGCGACATCACCACGTAGTCCTCCAGGTAATAAGAGGGCCAGCCGTTGGACGTGGTGGCGTGGCGGAACGTGCTGCCGGCATGGATGCAGAGCGGCAGGGCGTGTTTTTCCGCCGCGGCGTAGATGGGCCAATACATGCGGCGGCCGAGGGGCGCCTCGATCGCAGCCGGCACGAGAATCTGCACGAAGCGCTTGTCGGAGACGCGGCGTTCGATCTCCGCCACCGCGAGCTCCGGGTCCTGGATCGGCACCACGATCGAAGCGCGGAGACGCGGCTCGCGGCCGAGCCATTCGGTCACCAGCCAGTCGTTGATCGCGCGTGACAGCGCGGCGGCGAAGTCCACATTGAAGGTTCCTGCCGCACCATAGAGGCAGTTGCAGATCGCCGCCCTGGTGCCGAACGGATCGAGCGCGTGGGCGCGCAGCAGGTCGAGGCTGCTGCCCGGCTTGGCGCCGTTTGCACGCCAGTCGGGTCGGCAGTTGGCCGGGGCATTCAGGGGGAAGCTGCTGGAATCGAGACCATCGATGCCACGTAGCGTGACCTGTTCGCGCCAGTGGTCATCAAGGAAAGGCAGCAGCGTGCGCATTCCCGGTACGGCCGGATGGATGTCGCAGTCGATCGCGCCGGTGCGCGGGAAGCTCATGATATGGCGGCTCCGTTTCGCAGAAACGCTACAGCCGCCGCGCGCATGCGGCAACCCGCGTGGCTTGACCGGTCCGGAACGGCGGCCCTAGGAAACTGGCGGAATGAATGAGGGAGGATGGACGTATGCGTGGTCGGGGCTGCTTTCGGTTGGTTGCGGCGGCGGGGTGCGCATGGCTGATCAGCACTGCGATCGTGTCGGCCGGCGCCGAAACGATCCGTCTTGGCGCAATCGTGCCGCTGACCGGACCAGGCGCGGTGGTCGGCAATCAGGAAATGCGCGGCATCCAGTTTGCGATCGATCAGGCCAATGCCAAGGGCGGTGTGCAGGGCAGCCCGGTGCAAGTGCAGTTCGAGGACAATCAGGCGAAGCCCGACCAGTCGGTCCTGAGCTTCAACAAGCTGGTCGATCTGCAAGGCGTTCCGATGATCTTCACCGGCTATTCCGGGCCGACGCTGGCGATGGCGCCGCTGGCGACGCGCAAGAAGGTGCTGATGGTCAATGCCGGGGCGCAATCGGACAAGCTGGGTAATGCGTCGCCGTATCTCATCAATACCATTCCCAGCACCTCCGATGAGGTCAAGGTGATGGTCCGCTACCTGATGGACCACGGCAAGAAGTCTGCGGCCGTGCTGTATGAGAACGACGCCGCCGGTATCGGCGGGCGGGATGATTTCGTGACGGACTACGAGAAGGCCGGTGGCAAGATCACCGGCCAGGAGCCGACGCAGTTCGGCCAGACGGATTATCGGCCGGCTTTGTTGAAACTCGCCGGGACCAATCCTGATGTGCTGTACGTGGTGATCACGGCGGGGATGGTGCCGCTCGCGGATCAGCTTCATCAGATGGGCGGGCACTGGCTGGTGGCGGGGAGCACATTTATGTCGGACCCGCAGGCGATCGCGGATCCCTCGTCCACCGGGCTGATCCATACACAGGTGCAGGTCAACGCGCCACCGGAGCTGGCTGGCGAGTTCCAGAAGAAATATGGTGCCGAGATGGATTTCTTCGCCCGCCAGTACTACAACGCGACGCAGATCATACTGACGGTGCTGGATAAGGTGCTGACCGAGAAGAAGAAGGTCACCGGACAGAACCTGCGCACCGCGCTGTTCGAGATCAAGACATTCCAAGGCCTGATCCCGATGGAGTTCAACAGCAACACTGCGACGGTGCCGATCGCTATCAACGAGATGCGTGACGGCAAGGACGTGACTCTGACGACGGCGACCGCGCAGTAGCGACCGAGCGGATCCGGACGGCGCGGCCATGGTGCTGTTGCAGCTTCTGTTGAACGGCGTCGTGACAGGTTGTGCGCTGGGCGTGGTAGCGATCAGCTTCGCGCTGGTCTATTCCACGACACGCATCTTTCACGTCGCGCATGCGGGGATTTATACGCTGGGCGGCTATCTCGCCTGGAGCTGTGTGACTCACGGTGTGCCGGACCCGTTGGCGCTGCTGCTGGCGATGCTCGCCTGCACGCTGCTCGGTGCGCTGATCCAGGCGCAGCTTTACGCGCGGCTGGAGCGGCGCGGGGCGACGCACCTTATCGTGCTGATCGCTTCGCTCGGCGCGCTGGCGGTGATCCAGAATGTCATCGCCGCGATCTATTCGCCGAACATCCTTCAGTTCCCGTCGGCCTGGGCTGCCGGCGTGGTGGCGCTGGGCCGGTTGCGGCTGAGCTACGCGCAGATCGCAACTTTGGGAATCAGCCTGGCGGCGTTCGCCGCGGTGTTGCTGTTCGCCCGGCTGTCGCTGCTGGGTAAGCGGATCCGGGCGGTGGCATCCAACCCGTTCCTGGCCGAGATCACGCGGCTGGAGCCGCGACGCGTCTATATCTATGTGATCGCCATCGCCTCGGCGGTGGTATGCGTGCCGGGCGTGCTGGTTCCGCTCGACCTCGGGCTGCAGCCGTATGGCGGCGTGACACCGCTGCTGACCGCGACCATTGCGATGATCGCCGGCGGCGTGGGAAGCATCACCGGGGCGTTCATGTTGTCGGTCGCGATCGTCGTCTTTCAAAACTTATCCCTCCTGGTCATTCCCGGCGAATGGAGCATCGGCATCACCTTCTTCATTTTCGTGGTGTTCATGCTGTTCCGCCCGCGCGGGCTGTTCGCTTCCGCCTGAGGCCGCCGTGGACTTCCTGTACAGCTATCTCATTCTCGCCGAGATCTATGTGCTGCTTGGGCTATCGACCAACCTGCTGGTCGGTATCGTGGGTATCTTTTCGGTTTCGCAAGCGGCGGTGTTCGGGGTTGGTGCGTATATCGTCGCCGATTTCCTGCTGACCGGGGCGCTGCCGTTCCTGCCGTCGCTGGCGATCGCGGCGGCCTGCTGCGTGCTGTTGAACGTGCTGGTGACGTTGCCCAGTCTGCGGGTGGCGGGAGACTATTTCGTGGTGACCTCGTTTGGCATTCAGTTGCTGGCGACGGCGGCGTTCACCAACTGGACCGGCGGTACCGGCGGAGCCAACGGGCTGCCGGGCATCCCGCCGGCCGGACTGTTCGGCTTCATGCTGACCGACACCTGGCAATATCTCGTGCTGACCACGGTCGTGGCGACGCTTGGATGTCTGTGCTTCTGGCTGATTATGCGGGCGCCGTTCGGTCGGCTGTTACGGGCCATCCGCGAGGACGAACTGGCGGTTGCAGCGGCCGGCAAGGGCGTGTTGCGGGCGAAGGTTGAAGCGGCGGCATTGGCGGGCGCTTTCGGCGGCATCGCCGGCGGGCTGTATGCGACGTTCCTGAGCTTTATCGATCCCTCGTCCTTTGATCTGGACGCGTCGATTCTGTTGCTGACGATGATCGTGGTGGGCGGGGCGCGCACGCTGGCGGGGTCGATCCTCGGACCGTTCCTGCTGCTGGCGCTGCCGCAGGCGCTGGCGCTGGTGGCGATTCCGACCTCGATTGCCGCGGCGGCGCGTCAACTTATTTACGGCGCGCTGCTGATCGCCTTTGCGCTGTTTCGCCCGCAGGGTCTGCTGGGCGAGCGACTGTGACGGCGTATCTTGCGGTTGCCGGTCTGATGAAGCGTTTCGGTGGCTTGCAGGCACTGGACGGAACGACGTTCGCAGTCGAGCAGGGGCGCATCACCTGCCTGGTGGGGCCGAACGGTGCGGGCAAGACGACGATCTTCAACATCATCACCGGGTTTTTGCGTCCAGAGTCGGGGAGCGTGACGTTCAATGACCGCTCGCTCGATGGGGAGCGACCGCAGGCGATCGTGCGTGCCGGCATTGCGCGGACATTCCAGCATCTGCGGTTGTTCTCCGATCTGACTGCGCTCGATAACGTCCTGGTTGGTCTTGGCGGGCAGTTCGGCGAGGAGCCGCTGGGAGCCATCTTCCGTCCGGTCCATGCCGCTCGCGTGCAGCGGCAGCGGCGGGACGATGCACGCGAATGGCTGGCACATGTCGGACTGGCGGACCGTGGCAATGAGCGGGTGCGCAATCTGTCGTACGGCGAGCAGAAGCTGCTGACTGTCGCCCGCGTGCTGGCGACCGGCGCGGAACTGCTGCTGCTTGACGAGCCGGCGTCCGGCCTTGCCGCCGGCGCGCTCGATCAGGTGATGACACTGCTGCGGCGATTGCAGGCCGAGGGCAAGACGTTGCTGGTGGTCGAGCACAATACGCGTGTCGTACAGCAAATCGCCGACGAGGTACTGTTCCTGCATCAGGGCCAACTGCTGGCGCAAGGCGAACCGGCCCGCATCATCGCTGATCCGGCATTGGCGGAGATTTATTTCGGTGGGGCGCTGTGAGTTTGGAAGTCGTATCGCTGTCTGCCGGCTATGGCGCCAAGACGGTGATTTCGGACGTGTCCTTCGTGCTGGAGCCGGGGCAGATCACGGCGCTGCTCGGCCATAACGGGGCCGGCAAGACGACCACGTTGAAGACGGCGATGGGGCTGTTGCCGGCGCGCGCCGGTGAGGTCCGCTTCGATGGCCGCAGCCTGGGGCGCATGCCGGTGGCGGAGCGGGTCGCGATGGGGCTGCGGCTGTTGCCGGAGGGCAGGGGGATCTTCCCTGATCTTGCGGTGGCGGAGAACATCGACGTGGTAGCCGCACGTACCGGCGAGGCCGGGGCGATGTTCCGCCCGCCAGATGTGTATCGTCTGTTTCCAGTGTTGCGGGAACGGCCGGCACTGCGCGCCGGCAGCCTGAGCGGCGGGCAACAGCAGATGCTGGCCTTCGCGCTGGCGATCCTGGGCACGCCACGCTGTCTGATGCTGGACGAGCCGTCGATCGGGCTGGCGCCGAACCTGGTGCAGAGACTCTTCGCGCAGACGCGGGAGCTGTGCCGCGCACATGCGATGACGGCGATCCTGGTCGAGCAAAACGTAGCTGCGGCATTGCAGATCGCCGATCGGGTGGTGATCATGAACAATGGTCGGATCGTGTTCGACGGCCTGCCGGACGAGGCGCGCGCATCGAACGTGTGGCATTATTTCTGAGGCTGGGCGTGGGCCAGGCTACATGCATGATCAGGCGGATGTTGGCCGCGTTATCGAAGATCAAAGGGCACGTTGGTTCCAGCGCTCGCTGATCTTCTGGATCGCGATCACCATGATGATCGAGGGAACGACAATCAGGTGGCGGGGTATGCCACGCCCTATCCGACCTATATGCGCGCAACCGGATCCGGCTGGGCGTTCGGCGTCGGCCGGATCGGGTCGATCATCGGACCGGTGATCGGCGGGGTGCTGCTGGGGCTCGATCTATCGCTTCCCAGGCTGTTTCTATTCGTGGCTGCACCGGCACTGTGCGTTGCGATGGCTTTGTTGTTGATGCGGCGCGTCGCCGGAAATTACCCCCAGCGCGAGGGGACGGTGTGAGAGGAGCCCGGAGGCGATGAGCATGTCGGAGATCGCGGCTGCACGGCACAAGCTGATTGATGCGGGGCGCACCCTGGCGCATCAGGGGGGCGATGACGGGCCGCAGCCTGGAAGAAGCTGTGGTCCTGTGCGTCATGCTGGAGGAGGCGGCGCGCATCCAGCTTCTTGTGGACGCGACTGGCCCCGACGTCCCGGACTTCCCACCGGAGGACGTTGCGCGCCTGCGGGACAATCTCCTGCGTCGCGAGCAGTTCGTTATCGATTTCGTCTACCTCGCCCGCAAGGCAAACGCGTCGGGGGATAAGGCTCGCCTTGCGGGGAAAGGGCGGTGGAAGATCAAACGTTCGCGCCCTCGATCAGATTGCCGAAGCGCTCCCATGTCTTTCCGGTCCAGCGCATGAGCTGCATTGCCTTGATCGGGCGATGATCGGTGGCACTGGTATTGATCTTGATGCCGGGCAACAGCACCGGGCACAGGTAGTCGTGCAGGTTCTGGGCCTGGTGCATGACGTTCTCACGCGAGAAGTCGCCGTCGCACTGCGTGAGCACCTGCAGCATGGTCAGGCTGATGCCGTAGCCGAATACGTACTGAGCGTCAGTGGGATCGGAGCCCGGCATGTATTTGGTCATGAAGGCCCTCCATTCATTCAGACCGGGATCGTGGTCCCAGCCAGGGTCGGTCGGGTCCTTCAGGTAACCGGTGCTGAGCATTCCGATCGCATTCTGGAGGCCGGCTGGCCGCAGCACGCTGCCTACCGAGATCGACACGTTCGACATGATGAAGGTTGGTTTCCACTCCAGGTCGTGCACCTTGCGGATCGACTGTGCCGCGAACTTGGGAATCGCCGCGACCAGCAGCACATTGGCGCCGGATGACTGTAGCTCGGCGATCTGCGAATCGATGGTGGGGTCGGTCGTCTCATAGCTGAGCGACTTGGTGACGCGCTTGTCCCAGTCCTTGGCCAGGACGTCACGCACGCCGGTGGGATAGTCCTTTCCGAAATCGTCGTTCTGATAGAGGATCGCGATCTTCGGGTCCTTGACGTTCTGCAGCACGTACTTAGTGTAGATTTGTGCCTCGGTGCGATAGTTGGGCTGCCAGCCCATGGTCCAGGGGTATTTTTTGTAATCGCTCCACTTGCTGGCGCCGGAGCCGACGAAGAGATGCGGGATCTTGTGGTGGGTGACATATTCAACGATCGCCGAGTTGCAGGGTGTGCCGAGGTTCTGGAACAGGAAGGCGACCTGATCCTGCTCCACGAGCCGGCGCACATCCTCGACGGTGCGTGGCGGGCTATAGCCGTCGTCGAGCGAGATCAGATCGATCTTGTGGTTCGCCACGCCTCCCTGCTCGTTCACCATCCGGTCGAAGAATGTGACCTCGGTCTTGCCGATGTTGCCGTAGGAGGATGCGGGGCCGCTGTAAGGCTCGGTCTGACCGATCTTCAGGGTTGTCGCGGTGACGCCGGGCAGGTTCGCGGCGCGAGCGCGGCTGGTACCGGCGATGCCTGCGGCGAGACCTACGGCGAGCGCTGCTCTGCGGGTGATCATGTTTTGTTCTCCTCGCTTGGACGTCTCCCTCCCGATTCCCGGAGCGAAGCCGGTTTCCAGGAACCGGCTCTGCGATGCTGCTCTGTTTTGATTGCGGGAGGCAAGTGGGTTGAAGGAGGATTGAGGTGAGTCAGCAGAGAAGTCTCAGCGCAGAGGCGCAGAGTAAATAATTCAAGCTGAAGGCCATCCTGAAGGTGAGCCCCGGCTGGATTTTGAATGCTGGGACTCAGCGAACTGTGTGCCTCTGCGGTTAGACCTCTTTCTTCGCCTGGCGGGTTCAACGATCATCGACTGGCAGGTTCGCCCGCACCGAGGGGCGGCGATCGAACTCCGCCTGCCATGCCGTCAGACGCGGACGCCGCTCGCGCCAGGCGATCGAGGTGAAGCGGAAATCCAGATATCCAAGCGCCACGCCGATTGCGATATGGCCGATGCTGAACGGCGATGTGGCGAGCGCATCAGCTTCCGCCTCCAGCGCGTCCACGGCGGCCAGGATCTTGCCGCGCCACAGCTCGATATGAGGCTGCGACTGGCGCTCGGGCGGGCGGAGCCGTTCGCCGAACCAGGCAAGTGCCACATCCAGCATGCCGTCGCCGAGCGCAAGCCGACGCAACGCCGTCAGCCGCCCGGGCCAGGGCGGGTAAAGTTTCGGTCCATCATGCAACGTATCGAGATATTCGCAAATGACCGGCGAATCATACACGGCCGTGCCGTCGTCCAGCATCAGTGTGGGGATTTTGCCAAGCGGGTTGTCGCGCATCAGCGTGGTGTGCGGCGTGGTGCCACCCACGACGGTGCGCACGGTGCGCAACCGGTCGAGCAAGCCGGTCTCGTGCACGACGATCATCACCTTGCGCACGTAAGGCGAGCGTGGCGAGAAATGGAGGGTCATCGGCGCGGGCATGCGGGTCTCCTCAATCGCCGCCAGTTTGCCATTCGCCGCCAGGGCAATGCTAGGCTCGGCGGCGAAGGAAGGTGCGATGCCGGCAACATCCGATGACACGCCAGCCCGTGTGGTGCTGCACAGGGCAAGCCGCGCCGACCGGGTCGAGCTGGTCGTCGGCAACCAGGCGAGCCGGGCCTATCATCATCCGTGGGCGGAGCCGTTCACCGACGACGCCGGATTCGACGCCTGGCTTACGCGCTCGCTTACGGGTCCGCACGTGCAACTCGTGGCACGCGCGAACGGTGAGGTGATCGGCGTAGTGAATATCAACGAGATCGTGGGCGGGTTTTTTCAAAGCGGTTATCTCGGGTATTACGGCATGGTGCGGCAGACCGGCCGGGGGCTGATGACGGAGGCGGTTGGGCGGGCGGTCAGCTTTGCGTTCGGCGATCTTGGGCTGCACCGGCTGGAGGCGAATATCCAGCCGGACAATCTTCGCTCGCTTGCATTGGTCCAGCGGCTCGGCTTTCGCCGCGAGGGATACTCACCGCGCTACCTTCGCATCGGCGGCGTGTGGCGCGACCACGAGCGGTGGGCGGTGCTGGCCGATGAGTGGGATGACAGCGGCT
>Ga0335074_10007246_pt1 | contig 15371 bp, 14 predicted proteins | sample Lox_Sample_23_FD_206715 | JGI IMG/M metagenome (GOLD analysis project Ga0335074, IMG submission 206715) | Soil microbial communities from Loxahatchee National Wildlife Refuge, Florida, United States - Lox_Sample_2.3 | ecosystem: Environmental > Terrestrial > Soil > Wetlands | place: USA... | reverse complement strand
TTCGTTGCGGCGCCGACGGGTGGCGCGCCCTAGTAGCGTCCGACCAGTAGCCCTCCATCGACCGCGACGACCTGGCCAGTGAGGTATCGTGCGGCCGGCGATGCGAGAAACAGGATGACGTCGGCGATGTCCTCGGGCTCGCCGACGCGCCCCAGCGGGATGAAAGCGGCCGCCTGCGCCAGCCCTTCGGGACCGAGCGAGTGCTCGAGCGAAAGCGCCTGGGCGGTGCGGATGTAGCCGGGTGCCACGCCGTTGACGCGGATGCCCGAGCGCGCGAGCTCGACGGCAAGGCCGCGCACCAGCCCGACCACGCCCGATTTCGCCGCGGAATAGTGCACATGCTCGTCCCAGCCATAGGCGACGCCCATGATCGACGAGAGCGCGACGATGGCGCCGCGCCTGCGGCTCGCCATGCCCGGCGCCGCGGCGCGCACCACGCGCAGAATGCCTTTCAGGTCGACATCGAGCGTATGGTCCCATTTGGCGTCGGTGAGCTGCGCGAGCGGCACTTTGTGCGCAATCCCGGCATTGGCGACGATGGCATCGAGCGGTCCGCGCGCGCGCTCGATCGCGGTAACGACCGCATTCGCCTGCTCGGTGCTGGTGACGTCGAGCGGGCGGAACTCGGCGCTGCCGCCATTCTCGCGGATGCTCTTGGCGACCGCGGCGCCTTCCGCCTCGAGCACATCCGTGACGACCGTGTGGTAACCCGCCTTGGCAAAGGCGAAAGCGGTCGCGCGGCCGATGCCGATCCCGGCGCCGGTGATGAGAACGGTCTCCTCCGCCATGATCCCCTCCCCCTCGCGCCTCAGAGCATCACGTCGCCGGAATTCGGCCCCAGGGTCTGCCCGACATAGAGGCGCGCCGCCGACGACGCGAGGAAGGCGACCGTCGCGGCCACCTCCTCCGGCTCGCCGAAACGCGCCAGCGGCAGCTCCGCCGACTTGGCCTTGCGCCAGGCCTCGGACAGGCCGAGCACCAGTTCCGTGTTGATCGGCCCGGGCGCCACCGCGTTGACCCGGACGCCGCGCGCGCTGACTTCGCGCGCCAGCGACTTGGTGAGGCCGATGATCGCGGCCTTGGCGGCGCTGTAGTGACAGAGCTCGATGCCGCCGATCTGCCCCAGCTGCGAGGCGATATTGACGACGATCCCGTCGGCCGCCTCGAGCATCGCGGGCAACGCGCGTCGGGTACAGAGAAAGGTGCCGCGCAGATGGACGGCGATCATGCGATCCCATTGCTCAACGGTAAGCTCCTCGAACTTCGCCTGGTGAACGAAGCCGGCATTGTTGACGAGGAGCGTGCAGCGACCGAAGACCGCTTCGCAGTGCGCAAAAATCGCATCGACCGCGGCCGGATCCGAGACGTCGCCCGGCACCGCCGACGCCCAGCCGCCGGCGGCTTTGAGCTCGGCTGCGGTGCGTTCGGCCGCCGCGGGGCGGAGATCGTTGACGATCACCTTCGCGCCGTCGCGACAGAGCCGTGCCGCGCTGGCTTTGCCGATGCCGGAGCCGGCACCGGTGACGATCGCGACATGCTCGCCAAGCTCGGTCATGCGATCTCTTCCTGGATCGCGACCCGCCGCGCGCGGCGCACACTCAGGGCCATGAGGAACCCATAGACCGCGAGAATGGCAAAGGAGAACAGCGTGGTCAGGACGCCGAAGGCGAAGATGTTGGGATGAATCTCGACGGAAAATGTGCCGTAGATCGCGAGCGGCAAGGTCAGGTCGCCGCCGGCGGCGAAGAGCGTGCGCGGGAACTCGTCGTAGCTGAGCGTGAAGGCGAAGAGCATGGCGCTCAGCACGCCGGGAAAGATCAGCGGAAAGGTGATCTTGCGAAACGTGCGCGCCGGCGGCACGCCGAGGGCCCAGGCGGCCTCCTCGACCGAGCGGTCGAAACGATTGAGGACCGCGAGCATAACCAGGAAGGCGAAGGGGAAAGTGTAGACCACATGCACCAGGAAGGTGGTGCCCCACCAACTCCGATCGACGCCGAGATAGGTGGAGACCAGCGCCACGCCGAGCCCGACAAGCACGCCCGGCACCATCATGCCGAGGACGACGAGGTAGAAGACCAGCCCCGAGCCGGCGAAGCGTCGGCGAAAAGCCTGCGCCGTCAGCGTGCCCAGCAGCGTCGACGTCACCATGGTGGCGAAGGCCAGGATCAGCGAGCGGATGAGCGCATCGCCGATCGGTAACGGCGCCACGCGCGAGGGCGGCGTCAGGCCGAACAGGTGTTTGTACCAGTAGATCGACCAATGGATGATGGGAAATTGCGGGCCGCCCTCGGGCCCGCTCTGGAAGCTCAAGATGGCGAGAACGATGAACGGCGCGTAGAGAAAGGTGATGAAGATCACGGTATAGAGACCGAGCGCGCCGCGCAGGACCGGCTGGTTCTCCATCTCAGAGCTCCTCGCGCAGGTTGACGGCGCGCAGCAGTCCCGCGATCACGATGCCCATCACCGCGGTCAGCACGACGCCGGCAACCGCTGCGAAGGCCCATTTGAGCGAGCCGACTTCCGTCACGATGATGTTGCCGAGGAGGTTGACCTTTTGGCCGGACAACGCCGCCGAGGTCGCGAACTCGCCCAGCACCATCACCGAGACGAAGATGGCGCCCACCGCCACGCCCGGCAGCGTGAGCGGGAAGATGATCGTGCGGAAGATGCGCCAGCTCCCGGCGCCAAGGTCGCGTGCCGCTTCGATCAAGCTGCGGTCGATGCGCCCCAACATGACCGCCACCGGCCCGACCATGAACACGACGTAGATCTGGACCATGCCGATGATGACGCTGACCTTGGTGAAGAGCAGCACGTCGATCGGATGGCTGATGAGGCCCAGCTTCAGCAGCAGCAAATTGACCGCGCCTTCCTTGCCGAGCATCGGGCGCCACGCCAGCACGCGGATCAGGAACGAGGTCCAGAACGGCACGACGCAGAGCACGAGGACAATGGTCTGCGTCGTCTTGTTGCGAATGAAGAGGCCGATATAGAGCGCGGTCGGATAGCCCAGGATGAAGGTGAAGAAGAGCACGATGGCCCAGATCTCGACGGTGGTCACCAGGGCGCCGACATAGGTCGAGCTGGAGAAGAAATTGATCCAGCTCTGCAGTGTCAGCCTTGGCTCGATCGAGAAGGTCTTCTGCGTCCAGAAGCTGACATAGACCATCATCAGCATGGGCACGGCGAGGAACAGCAGCATCCACAGCGTGCCCGGCGCCAGCAGCAGCCAGGTGCCGTAGCGTTCGGTCCAGCGCGGGCGCGCCGGGACGGTCGCCGAGGTCACGCTCACACTGCCGAGTGTGGTTCCATCGCTGGGCGCCCGCATCCTGGTGCGATCCTCACGCAGCGATTTTCGGCGAGCCGAAGACCATGGCCTGAGCGGTGCGCCAGACCAGGGCATAGGAACTGCCTTCGCGCAGCGGTTCGGGCCGCTTGTGGCTGAGGTGGTACTCCACCTCGACGACCTTCCCGCTGGGCAGGCTGAAGAAATAGACGATGATCGACCCGGAATATTCCGAGGCGACGAAGGTGGCGGTGATCGCGGTCTCCGGCGCGGCCGCACGGTAGCCGGCTTCGTTCACCGTGATCAGGTCGCGGCGGATGCAACACACGCCCTCCGCGGCCGGCGCGCCGTCGAGCTCGCGGTGCTCAAAACTGTTGTAGCGGTTGAGGAAGCGCGCGACCTGAAGGCTGGCCGGACGGTTGTAGACCGTGTCGGGCACATCGGTCTGGAGGACGCGGCCCTGGTCGAGCACGACCACCCGCTCCCCCATGGCCAGCGCTTCCATCTCGTTGCCGGTGACGTGGATGAAGATGATGCCGAGACGCTGATGGATGCGGCGCAGCTCGATGGTCATGCGCCGGCGCAGATTGGCGTCGAGCGCGCCCAGCGGCTCGTCGAGGAGGCAGATCTGGGGATCGACCACGAGCGTACGCGCCAGCGCCACGCGTTGCTTCTGCCCGCCGGAGAGTTGAGCGATCTGGCGTCCGCCGAGCTCGCCGAGCCCGACCAGCTCGAGCATCTCGCCGACGCGCCGCTTCACTTCGGCGGGGGCGCCGACCGGGTTGCGCTGCCGGAAGCGCAGGCCGAAGGCAACATTGTCGAAGACGGTCAAATGGGGAAACAGCGCGAAGCCCTGAGAGACGAAGCCGACGCCGCGCTCATGCGCCGGCTTGGCGGTCAGCGGCTTGCCGTCGAGATAGATGTCGCCAGCGTCGGCGCGCTCGAAGCCGGCGATGATCCGCAGCAAGGTCGACTTGCCCGACCCGCTCGGCCCCAGCAGCGACAGGTATTCGCTTGGCCGCACCGACAACGACAAATCGTCCAGCGCGCGCTTGGCGCCATAGGATTTGCGGACGCCTCTGATTTCCAACATCGGCCCTTCCCGTCCCCGGACGTTCGCCGGTGCGACCTGAGCCACCGCCGGCGGCCGGTCCTTCTTCCTTCGGATAGGTTACGCACAAATGATTTTTGCATGCAATCATTAGTTATAGCATTTTGAAAGCAGGACAGGATGGTCGACTTACCGGCACAAACTGCCAAAAAATCAATCACGTGGCCGATTCCTCTGAGAACGATTGCGGTTTTTGTATGCAATATCCAGTTTAGCCGCTATGGTTTCGCCCGTATTGGCGCTATTCCCGAGGACGGCGCGGGAATTGGGCGAAGAGGAAAACCGCGGGTGGCGCGCAAGCTCTACGAGATCATCTACGAGACGCTGAAGGCACAGCTGGTCGCAGGAAAGTTGCCGCAGGGGCTCGTGTTGCTCGAGGGGCCGGTCGCGCAAATCTTCGGCATCAGCCGCGCGCCGGTGAAGACTGCCTTACGCCTTTTGAATGAGCAGGGATTGGTCGAGCGGTTCGATGGACGCGGCTTCATCGTCCCGGGTGCCAACGGCGCGACGGCGCCGCTGCGCATCGACCTGCGTGAGGCCGGGCTCGGGCTTGATGCCCATCTCGCCGAAGAGGAGCTGCAGAGTGGAGCGGCGTGGGAGCGCATCTACAGCGCCGCCGAGAAGGAAGTCGCGACCGCGCTGCCCTTCGGGCGCTTTCATGTCAACGAAGCGCGCATGGGTGAGCATTTCGGCGTCAGCCGAACCGTCATCCGCGACGTGCTGGGTCGCATGCACGAGCGCGGCCTGGTCGAGAAATCGCCGCGTTCGCATTGGCTGGCTGGCCCCCTCACCGCCGCGGCCACCCGCGAGTTCTATGAGATCCGCGGCATGCTGGAGCCGCAGGCGCTGGTGCAGGCCGTCACCAATCTCGACATCGACGACCTGGTGGCGATGCGCGACCGGGTGGCCGCCGTGGAGCAGCGCTATCCCCGCGTCTCCGCGGAAGAGCTCATGGCGCTCGACGTCGATCTGCACACCAGCTGCGTCCAGCGCATCGCCAACAAGCGCCTGGTGGCGATGATCCGCCAGGCGCAGCTGCCGCTCATCGCCAATTATGTCTTCATGCATCATCTCGGCATTCCCGAGGAGACGCCGGAGCTGGCCGAGCACAAACTCGTGTTCGAGCATCTGATCCAGGGCTCGTCCGCGGCGGCGGCGGCGGCGCTGAAGGCGCATCTCGAGCGTTCGCTCGACCGCGCTCTGATCCGGCTCAAGGTCTTGTCGGTGAAGTCGACGCCGCCGCTGCCGCCCTATCTGTCGCTGTCCGCGCCTTGAGCCGCGACGCGCTCACGCGGCGATGAACTGGGCCCAGCGGCGAACGAGGTAGTTGTGCTCGTCGATGCTCGAGTTCCAGACGCTGATGCGCGACAGCCTCTCCCAATAGCTGCCGCCGTTGCGCACCGCACCGCGACGCACGATCACGGTGCCGTCGGGGCCGCAGAGATCGGTGCTGGCGGGCTTGCCGAGATACCAGTAATCCCACTCGGCCGGCGCGAGATGATCGATCACATTCTCCTGCGCCGCCATGTAGTAGCCCTGACGCGCCATCATCGCCCCGGGCCAGCCGGAAAGCCACCAATTGAGATAGTCATAGGCGGCATCGAGGGCCGCGCCGCGGACGTTCACCGAGATCGCCATGCAGCCATGCCAGCCGCGATAGCCTTCCTTGGGCGCGGCATATTGAACGGCGACGCCATGGCTCCAGAGCTCGGTCAAGGACGGTGTCCACAGGCTGGCGATGGCCACCTCCCCGCTCTCCATGATCGCCGTCGCCTGGTCGATGGAGCTCCAGAAAGTGCGGAAGTGGCCAGCCTTCTTCTTGAGGATGAGAAGCCGGATCAGCGCGTCGATCTCGTCGATGGCGAGATTGCCGATATCCTTGAAGCGGACAAGTCCGAGCGCCTGGGCGGCCAGCGCCGCGTCGGCGGCGCCGATGGCGGGGTCGTCGACCAGGGCAACTCGGCCGCGGCAGCGGCGGTCGAGCAGCCAGCCCCAGCTTTCCGGCTCGCCCGCCAGATCGGGAGCAATGATGCCCTTGAGATAGCCGAAGGCGTCGACATTGTGGACGCCGGGAAGCGCCGCGACATGGTCGGTCGGACTCCGGCCGAGGCGCTTGTCAGGCTGCACATAGAGATATTTGAGCGGCGTATCGCCCTTGCCGATCGGCTGGCCGTCGCGCGTCACCGCGGCGGTGAGCTGCTGCTTGATCTGCTCCCAACGAGGAATGCGCGAGATGCGCAGCGGCTGAATCGCGCCTGACGACCAGACGATGTCGAGATTGTGGTACCACTGATCGTAGACGTCGAACGAGCTCGGCTGGGTTGCGGCGCGTTGCTGTGCCGCAATGCCGTCGAGCGCGGCGTACTCGAGGGAGAGGCCGAGGTCGCTCTCGGCGCGCCGCCGGATCTCTTCGAGCAGCGTCACCTTGGTGCCGAGTACGCGCAGCACCGGCTTTCCGCGGGTATTAATATGAGGCGAAGGGAGCGCGCCATTCTCCATGCCTGGGCCCCATCGTTTTGGCCGAGGACCATCCCCGACGGTGCCAGGTTCCGTCAACCACCTTCCTGCCGCGCACCATGGAGCCGTCAGCGGTCGTGACGGGGAACACTCGGCTCTGACGGCGTCTTTCGCCAAAAAAGGCGAGGCGCTCGGTTGGAAACGTGCTAGCCTTCGAGGGCCTGATCGACGTCGTGCCTGCCGGCACGGGCTCAGCACGTTTCTCTTCAATCGACAATCAAGCCGCATAAGCGGGGTGATCGCCGGGGCCACGCCGGGACGCTGCACATTCTTGAGCTGCAGGAGCGACGCGGCCGCTGGTCGAGCGGACAGAGGGCGGCGCGCTCGCCCCGGAACGCGATCGCGTCGCGGTGCCGCAAGGCCCGGGTCTCGGCATCGAGCCGGATCAATCCCATCTGACATCGTCACAAGTCCCGTGATCAGCAACAGGAGGTGGTTGTGGAGATCAAGCTGTCCCGACGTCTCGCCATGCTGTTCGGTTTTGCCGCTGCAGCGTCGGCAGCCGGTGTCGCCGTAACCCGTGCCGATGTTCCGGGAGAACTCTTCCTGGATCTCGATGAGAATAACGCGTCGGTGGTCAGCCCGCCGCGCGACCAAGCGAGGCCCCGCATCTCGAAACTGCCTGCGAAGCTCTCCGACGAAGACACGGCGGCCCTCGTTGCCGGCGCTCAGCCCGTGGGTGCCTGCAACATCATCGTGGCTTATCGTGGACAGCTCTACATCGTCCCCGACAAGCAGCTCGCCAGCGGCAAGATGGCTTCCGTGACAGTGATGGAGGCCGCGATGCACGCGACAACCGACTGATCGCGGTCACGACACGACCGAGCGCAGTCTGATCTGGATCAGAGCGGACTTTTCTTAACGCGGCGCCGGCGCCGGCGGAGGTGGCGCGTTCGGAGGCGGCGGCGCCGCGTATTGCGGTGCTTGCCCCAGCAGCTTGTCAGCGGTGGCTTTCTGGTCGGCAGACAGGCTCGCGTAGAACGGGCGCAACGCATCGACGAAGCGTTTCGCTTCCTGGGTGCTGACCTCAGCCGACTCCAGTTGCAGCTCAGCGCGCTCGACAGCGGTTTGCGGTTGAGTCGGATCGGACGGAAACTTGTCATAGAGATGCTGCGTGTCGCGGTTGTTCTCGCGCATCGCGCCCGCAACCCTGTCCCATTGAGCTTCTTCCGCGGGCGTGACGTCGAGTGCGGCCTTCAAAAAGGCGATCTCCCCCTCGACGTAGGGATCGGGTCCGACCTTGATCTGCACCGGGCGATTCGCTGCGGAAGTCGGTGGATTGCCTTGCCCTTGTGCGGCGGGGATCGCAGACAGGGCAAAGGTCACCGAGATGACCAGAGCGGCGGCGACTGGCGGGAGGGTCCGAAGGGCTGCGCGTCCGAAGTTCATCATGATCAGCGATCTTGCGTATGGGGGCTTAGGCCCGCGAGGGTAACGAGCGGACCGGCTACACGACCTTGATCTGGATCAAGCACGGCGCGTGCTCTCGTTCAACCCCCATAGTGTGAACGGCTCCACGCGCCGCGGCAAGCTTGTCGCAGAGCAGCCTCCGAAATAGATCACGACGGCGCCGGACGGTTGCGCGCCGCAGTGAAGTGGACCCGACGTGCAGACCATTGGCGGCGTTTGACCGGATGCTAATTGGTGGCAGCGGTATAGGGATAGACCATTTTGCCCGTTGCGTATTCGCCGGGCCGCAGAATGGCCTGCTTGGCGTCCGTCTTGAACTGATCGAGGCCATTTCCCTCGATCCCGTGGAACTGTATTTCCAGGGGGTGGCCAGCGGTGCGCAGCTGGCCACCCGCCTGCCCTCAGGCTTCGCCGATCGGGTATCTGGCGAGTATCGCGCCAATGCTCTTGAGTGCCTTCTCAGCTGCGGCTTGCGGCGTCATCCCGCTGCGGATGATGTCGGCCTCGGCAACTCCCCAGAGCTGCTGCGCATTGACCACCGCGTAGCCGGGATTGAAGATCGGATAGGTCACGACCGTCGGGCTGAGGAGGCCCTCGCGCACATAAGCGACCCGGTGCTGATCCTTGGGATCGAGCCAGAAGGGATCGCTCTTCACCAGCTCAGGATAGGCGGGCAACCACCGCCCAAGCCCGCCTTTGAGATAGGCGTTCGACACGTTCGGCTGGATCACGTATTTCATGAAATCCTTGGCTACCTCGGGGTTCTTCGCCCCATTGGCGATGAAGCTCACGCCCACGCCGAGCTGCGCCTCCATCGGCTTGCCGGCATTGTTGTTCGGCAGGCCCAAGGTCACGACGTCGTCGTACTCCGCCTTGTTGTGATAGAGCGCGACCTCGGTCGAGATCGTGCCGTCGAGATCCATGATGATTTCTTTTGCGTGGAACGCGTTGTTGTCGTCGGCATCGTTCCAGCTTATCGCGCCGGGCGGAACATAGCCCTCCTTGAACGCCGTCGTAATGTAGGTGAGCGATTTGATGACCGCCTCTTTCACCTGCGGGTCGTCGAGGTGCGGCTGACCGTCCTTGGTGACGATACCGTTGCCACCATTGGCGATGAGGAAGTGATGGAACATGTTGTTGCCGTCGGCCGGCCCGACGGTCGTCGCCTGCAGGCCGAGCGCGTAGACGTTGCGCTGGCTTTCGCGCAGTTTCTTCTGCATCGGCTTGAAGAAATCCCAGAAGGCGTCCCAGGTCTTCGGCGCTTCGGAGAGCTGATAGCCCGCCTTCTCCACCATCGAGCTCCAGACGTGGAAGGGCACCACGGCGGTCTTGTAGGGAACGGCGTAGAAGCTGCGCCTCTTCGCCACAGTGTTGTAGTACTGCGCGCCGAGAAGCGCGGTCGGGTGATAATGCGCCTTTTGAGTCTCGACGACGTCGCTGACATCGACGAGCTTGCCGTGCCACGCGTTCTGCGGAACGATGATCTGATCAGCGATATCGTGCGTCATCAGATCGGGGACGTCACCGCTCGTCATGGCCGAGACGATCTTCTGCACGAGTGGCGCAAACGGAATGATGCTGTAATTGATCTTGTTGCCGCTTTCCTTCTCATAGTCCGCGACCATGCTGCGGAAGGCTTGATCCTCTTCAGGGATGAAGCCCTGGGTCCACCAGACGCTTGCGGTCTTAGCCGCCGCGTTGGCAATGAAGGGCCGCGACAGCGTTCCCGCCGCAGCCAATCCCAGCGATGCACGAAGCACCGAGCGCCGGCTCAGCTTGCTCATTCTGATCCTCCCTGTGTTTCCCTGGGCCGGTTGGTTGCCACCGCTGCAACTTCTGCGACAGACGCCGATTCCGGTGCGTCGCATCTGTCGGATTGCCGGCGAGCGCGCCAACGATCCCGACCGCCGGGTATTGTGCCGCATGATCGCTCATCTGTGCTTACCGGGACGTGGCCCGATCATGAAAGTTATGTCATCGGCGCGCCCGGCGAGACTTTAGGCCTAGCCCGGGCGCCGGCGAAGGGTCTCGAACCGTAGAGAGCGATGCAGGCCGCTGCATCGCGCGAGCGTTGCGCTCGCGCGTCAAGGGCGACCGCGCTGACCTCCCACCAGCGGCACGTCCGCAACGATGGCGAAAGGGAGAAAGTTACGGACCGACCTGGCGGTTCTACTGTTTCTCGACGCCGCCGCCGTTGACCAAAAGCGATACCGGTTTGCCGCTTTCCTCCGCCTTTGCCGTCCAACCATTCTTGGTCTGATGCAGGTCCTTCACCTGCATATAGCCGTCCGTACGGATCTCACTCAGTGCTTCGGCCTTGGTGATCGGCGCCGTCGACGAACCAGATGTCGCCGCATGCAGGTCGTTCGAAGCCGCAAGAGCGGCAAGGGGTGCCGCGCAAGCAAGCGACAGCACTGCTGCCGAAATCGCTAGTGTCTTCATGGTCGTGTTTCCTTCCCTCATGCGGGAGGTGCGCGCCACAGCCGCCGAAAGCGGCGCCGGCGCACCCGCCTTATGCTTTGAAAGCTGTGTTGCCGGCGCGGCCAGTTCAAATTAAAGCGATGCAATGTCGTGCCGCGCCGTGGGAGGTACGGCGACCAGCGATCCTCGGGAGTTCACGAGCTGTCGCATCGGCGGCGCGATGCTTTCCCGTCAATGCCCCACCGGCGCGGCGCCGCCGAGCTTGACCTTGCGCAAGGAGAGCGCGAGCGGCACGGCCACCAGCGCGACGATCATCAGCACCCAGAAGGCATCCATGTAGGCGAGGAACGATGCCTGCGCCTGCACCTGCTGTCCGATCCATTGGATCGCCTGCTGGTGCGACTGGGCGGGCAAGCTGCCATGGACGGCGAAATAGGTCGTCGCCTGCTGCAGCGTGTGTTGATACGGGACGCTCGACGGGATCGCGTTCTCGATGAGCCGGCTCTGGTGGAACTGCTCGCGATGGGTCAGCACGTTGGAGAAAAGGGAAATGCCGATCGAGCCGCCGGTGTTGCGTGCCGCGTTGATCATGGCCGAGGCCTGGTCCGTCTTCTGCGCCGGAATGCCGTCATAGGACGCGGTCATGATCGGCACGAAGATCAGCGGCAGTCCGACGCCCAGCAGCATGCGCGAGCGTGCGAAGAACCAGAAGCCGAGATCGCCATACACATTGGTCATGTCGTACATCGAGAGCGCGATGACCACCGCTCCGACCATGATCAGGTATTTGGGCTGGAACCTGGTCGACAGCCGGCCGACGACGAACATCATCAGCATGGTGACGACGCCGCCCGGGGACAGCACGAGACCGGCCCAGGTCGCGGTGTAGCCGAAATCCTGCTGCACCAGCTGCGGAACGCCGTTCGTGGTCGCGTAGAGGATGGCGCCGGTCGCCAGCATCACCACGAAGGAAGCGCCGAACTGGCGCGTTGCCAGCATCCGGACGTCGATCGTCGGATTGCGGCGGCCGGCTTCCCACGGGATCATCAACACCAAGGCAAGCGCGGAAATGGCCGCGGACGCCATGATGAAGGTCGAGCCGAACCAGTCATCCTCGAGCCCGCGGTCGAGCACGAGCTCGAGCGCGCCGAGAAACGTCGCCACCAGCACGAAGCCGACGAAATCGAATCCCGGACCCTGCCGCCGCTGCCCTTCCGCGGCCGCGGCTTTGCCCTCGCGCAGAACCGCCGCGATCAACGCGATCGTGAGCATGCCGACCGGGCCGTTGATCAGGAAGCACCATTGCCACGACCAGTTGTCGGCGAGCCAGCCGCCGAGAGTCGGTCCGACCACCGGCGCCACCACCACGGCAACGCCGAAGAGCGCGAAGGCCTGGGCGCGCTTTTGCGGCGGGAAGGCGTCCGCCAGGATCGACTGCGAGACCGGCACCATGCCGCCGCCGCCAAGCCCCTGCAGGATGCGAAACAGCAGCAGCGAGTTCAGGCTCCAGGCGTAGCCGCACAGCACCGAGCTGAGGGTGAACAGCGCGAGGCAGATGAGGAAGAAGGTTTTGCGGCCGAGCTTGCGGGCGAGGAAGCTGCTCGCCGTCAGGCTGACCGCGTTGGCGACCAGATAGGTCGTCACCACCCAGGACGCCTCGTCGTCGCTCACGCCCAAGCCGCCGGCAATGTAGTTGAGCACCACATTGGCGATGGTGGTGTCGAGCACCTCCATGAAGGTGGCGAGCGCGACCAGTACCGCGATCAGCCACGGATTGGGTCCGGCGCCGCTTGCCGCGGCGGGAGCGCGCGCCCCGACGCCGCGGGCGCTCACAGCCACCCCCTGAGGCGCTCATAGAGCGAGGGGCGGGGATTGACGCGCACGGTGGGGTCCACCGACATGCCCGGGCCGAGCGCAACATCGGTCGGCGGATTGTCCATGATGATCTTGACCGGCACGCGCTGCACGATCTTGACGTAGTTGCCGGTGGCGTTCTCGGCCGGCAGCAGCGAGAAGGCGGTGCCCGAGCCGGGCTGGACGCTGGCGACATGGCCGCGGATCAAGCGCTCCGGATAGGCGTCGATGCGCAGCGTCACCTTGTCGCCGGGCCGCATTTGGTCGAGCTGCGTCTCCTTGAAGTTGGCGGTGACCCAGATGTCGTCGGGCACGAACATGGTGAGATCGGTGCCGGCCGCGACATACTCGCCGACGGCCGCCGACAGGTTCACGACGCGGCCGGCCTCGGCGGCGGTGACAATGGTGTAGGAGAGGTTGAGCCGCGCCTGGTCGCGCTGCGCCGTCGCTTGCGCGACCTGCGCCTCGGCGGTGCTGCGCTGGGCCTTGAGCGCCGTGACCTGACGCTGCGCCGACACCAGCGCGGCCTGTGCACTCTTCAGCGCCGCCTGCTGCTGGCTGAGTTGCGAATCATATTGCTGCTGGCTCTGCACCGAGCCGGCGCCGGCGTGCGCCAGGTACCGGAACCGCGTCGCCTGCTGCTGCGCAAAAACGAGGCTGGCGTCAGCCTGCTGGACCTGCGCCTCGTTCTGCGCGACCTGAGCCTGCTGCACGGCGATCTGCGCATCGATGCTTTCGATGTTGGCTTGGGCGGCCGCCAGCTGCGCCTCGGCCTGGGCGAGCGCCGTGCGATAGTCGCGGTCGTCGATGCGGGCGATCACGGCGCCGGCGGCGACGTGCTGATTGTCGGTGACGGGAACGGCGGTGAGATAGCCCGACACCTTGGGAGCGATGGCGTATTGGCGCGCCGCAATGAAGGCATCGTCGGTCGTCTCGAAACGCCTCGCATTGTCCCAGTAGAGATACCCGGCGGCCGCCACGACCAAGGAGCACAGGAGCCCCAAGGCGATCCGAACCCGACGCCGGCGGAATCGGCGCTTCCGGCCCTCGTCCTTCGCCGCAGGGGCTTGCGGTGCGCGCTCCGCCGCCGCTGGAGAGCGCGGGCTCGGCCGCTCGCGGGACCGCATTTCCGGGCTTGCCGACCCCGGAGCGCCCGGCTCGGACCCCGCCGGTTCTGGCCGCACCTCGTCACTCCACTCCTGCGTGCGCTCGTCCAGCATGTTCGCCTCTCTTGCGGCAAAAACGAAACGATACGGTTCTGTTCTCTTAACATCGACGATCTGCCGCGCTATATCAAGGGCGATCGGGCGAGAAAGGACGGGAGAGTGACGGAGATCACAGGGACGAAGCCGAAGGTGGTGCCCGGACGGGGTTCTCCGCGGCGCCGTCCGGTGCGGACCGGCCGGCCGCCGGCCAAGCTCGCCGGCGAGGTCGAGGAGCGGATCCTGGACGCCGCCGCAACGGTATTTCTCGAACGCGGCTTCGAGGGCGCGAGCGTCGACGAAATCGCCGATGTCGCGCATGCGGGAAAGCCGACCATCTATGCACGCTTCGCCGGCAAGGACGCGTTATTCACCGCCGTGATTGTGCGCCTGGTGCGCCAGCACACCGGGTCCTTGCTGAGCGTCGCGGCGCAAGGGTCGACGCTGCAGCAGCGCCTGGAGCACCTCGCCGAGGCTTTGCTCCGGAATGTGCTCGCGCCCGATTCCGTCGGCTTGTGCCGAGTGGCGGTGGCCGAGGCCCGCCGGTTTCCGAAACTCGCGAGCAGTGTCCACCGGATGGCGCGCGAGCGCGGCATCGAGGGGGTTGCACGGGTTCTGGGCGAGCTCACACGCTCCGACGGCACACCGCCGCTTCCGGCTTTCACGGCGGACCGCCTCCCCGCCACCACGCGCCGCTTCATCGATATGATTCTGCTGCCGATGATGTTGCGCGCGCTGTTCGGCGAGGATCTCGCCGCGTTCGAGGGCGATATCGGTCCGCATGTTGCGAGCACCGTGGGGTTTTTTCTGGCCGCCTGCCGGCACGGCGGAGAGTGACGACCCGGTGGTCGCGATCACCTTCGCACTCGGAAGGTGGAGCGGCCATCCGCAGCACGGTTCCCCGACCATGCTATCGTCGGCCGATGTTGCGCGGCAAAACCGGCCACCGTGCGGCACCGCTGCTGCTCGTCGGCGCGGTGTTGGCGGCCATTGCCCCGGCACAGGCGGCGGATCTCAAGATCAACCCGCCCTCGATCGAGGAGGGCGAGATCGATCTGGAGGATAACAGCGAAGTCCTCCTCCAGCGCGGGCACTCGACCGATGCCGGGCAGACGCATTTCGGCGAGTTCGGCTATGGCATTCGCGATTGGTGGTGGACCGAGATCGAGACGCATTGGGACAATGGCGACCGCGGGCAGCGCCTGCGGACGCTCGATTTCGAGAATGCGATCCGGCTCCAGCCTCAGGATGGGTACCGGCCGGAGAGCGCCGTGTTCTTGGAATACGACCATGCGGTCGATGGGGTGAGCCCGGAGACGGCGACAGTCGGCGGCCTTTTCGAGGAAGATCTCGGGCCGTCCTCGACGGTGCTCAACCTGCTCTTCGATCACGATCTCGGCCGCAATGCGGAGACCGGCGAGCAGCTGCGCTATATCGGCGTCACGACCTGGACAATCGCCGAGGCGCTCGCGCCGGGTGTCGAGTTCTTCGGTGCGCCGGGCAAGCTGCCGAGCTTCGACCGGGCGAGCCTCCAGGACCATCGCCTCGGCCCGGTGCTCACCGGCGCGGT
>Ga0335074_10007245_pt1 | contig 15371 bp, 12 predicted proteins | sample Lox_Sample_23_FD_206715 | JGI IMG/M metagenome (GOLD analysis project Ga0335074, IMG submission 206715) | Soil microbial communities from Loxahatchee National Wildlife Refuge, Florida, United States - Lox_Sample_2.3 | ecosystem: Environmental > Terrestrial > Soil > Wetlands | place: USA... | reverse complement strand
TCGATGCGAGCCAGGCGCTCGAGGCTTTCGCCGCCTTTGAAGAGGACGCCCAGTTGCGCCCCGCGTCCGATCGCGACCGTGAGGGCGGCGGGAACAGCGAGTCCCATGGCGCAGGGGCAGGCGATGACGAGCACGGCGACCGCCACCGCGAATGCGCGGCCCGAACCACCGCCAGCGAAAATCCAGATCAGAAAGGTTGCGAGAGCAAGGGCGAGGACTACGGGAACAAAGACAGCGCTGACGCGGTCGGCGAGCTGCTGCATGGGCGCGCGTGAGGATTGCGCCTCCTGCACCAGGCGCATCATCTGGCCGAGAACGCTGTCGGAGCCAATGGCGGCAGCGCGGTATTCGATGGCTCCGTCGAAATTCAACGAGCCGCCGATGACACGCTCCCCCGGCTTGCGCGGGACGGGCACAGATTCACCGGTGACGAGGGATTCGTCGACAGAGGTGAGCCCGGAAAGAATGACGCCGTCAACGGGCACGCGCTCGCCAGGGCGAAGCACGACAACATCGCCGGGCAGGACCTGAGCAAGGGGAACGTCGATTTCGTGGCCGTCGCGCCGAATGCGGGCCGACTGCGGTTGCAGCTTCATGAACTCATGGAGTGCATCGAGAGTCCGGCGCTTCGCGCGCGCATCGAGCCAGCGGCCCAGCAGAAGAAAGCCAAGGATGAGGAGCACGGCGTCGTAATAGACGTCGGCATGGAGACCGTGGCGGCGAAAGACGCCGGGCATCGTCGTGGCGGCCAGCGAATAAACAAAAGCGGCTCCGGTACCAAGCGCCACCAGCGTGTTCATGTTCGTGCTGCGATGGATGGCCGCGATCCAGGCCTGTCGATAAACGATCCCGCCCCCCCAAACCATTCCGGCCAGGGTGATCGCGAGCATAGCGTAATCGAGAGAGCGGGGTGGGATCTCGAAAAGAAGGGGCACAAAGGGTGCGAACCAGTTGTGCGCGTTCATCAAAAACAGAACGATGAGGCCCCCGGCAAGGGTGAAAACAGCCTTTGCACGCAGCGGGCCTTCATCCGAAGCGGTTTCCGCCGGAAGGTCGCGGGATTCCACGGGCAACGTGGCGTCATAGCCGGATTCGCGCACAGACGCGATAAGGTCTTGCGGGTTGGTGATCGCCGGATTGAAGCGGATGCGCGCGGTGTTGGCGAGCAGATTCACCGAGGCTTCGCTGACCCCGGGAGCCGATCGCAAAGCGCGCTCCACGTGGGACTGGCAGGCGGCACAGCTCATCCCGATTACAGGCAAAGTAATGGTTTGGATCTCCGGCTTGCCTGCCGCCGCAGCCGTTCGTTCCGTCTTTTCGACCTCAACTGCTGACATGAACCGTCCGAAATCAATGCTCGACAATGGCGGGGTACCCCGCCTTTTCGATCGCGCTTACGATAGACGCGTCGCGGAGATCGTCGGACGCATGGACACGCACCCCACCGATGCGAACTTCATCGACCTTCATGCCGCCGATCTTTTCCAGCGCCTGAGCAACGCGACGTACGCAGGCTCCGCAGTGCATGTTTTCCACGCGGAGCACCACTTCCCTCATAATTCCCTCCCCTATAACAGATGCAAGCGCGCTTCTATCGATGCGGCGGGAGCGACGTTCCACCTATGGTTCTACTCCGGATTCGGCACAAAGCGGTAGCCGACGCCGCGGACGGTCTGCAGATATTTTGGCGCAGCGGGATCCTCTTCGAGGTAGCGGCGGAGGCGGACGATGAAATTGTCGATGGCGCGCGTGTCGGTATCGTCGCGGACGTGCCAGACCTGCTCGAGGAGTTCCTTGCGGGAAACGATGCGCTCGCGATTGCGGGTGAGATAGCGGAGCAGGTCAGCCTCCATCAACGTGAGGCGAACGGTGCGGTCCTGTGTGCGTAGCTCGAGGGCGTCGAAATCGATGCGCCGGCCGGCAAAGGAAAAGACTGCGGCTTCGTCAACCGCGTTCGCAGTGCTTTCGGCGGCGCGCGGCCAGTGCATACGGCGCAGCAGAGCGTTGAGCCGCGCAAGCAGGACGCCGAGGTCGAAGGGTTTGGGAAGATAGTCGTCGGCGCCGGCGGCAAATCCATCGACGACGTCCTGGGTGCGGCTGCGAGCGGTGAGCATGAGCACGGGAACAAAGTTGCCGTCAGAACGGAGAGATGTGGCCACTTCAAAGCCGCTTTTACCGGGAAGCATTACGTCGAGCACGACGGCATCGAAGGCCTCTCGCCGAAGCGATGCCAGAGCGGAGTCGCCGTCGCCTTCGACGCTGACCTCGTGGCCCTCGGCTTTCAGGTTGAAGAGGAGGCCCTGAGCGAGATTGGCTTCGTCTTCGACGATGAGAATGCGCGCCATCTCTATTCCTGGCGGAGAAGCGGGGTGAGAATACGGGGCAACTGAAGGCTGACGGTAGCGCCACGGCCCTCTCCTTCGCTCTCGGCGGTGGCATCGCCGCCGTGCTGGCGGGCAATGGTCCGAACCAGATACAGGCCGAGGCCGGTGCCTTTGGTGCCGAGCACGGTGCGGCTCGGCACCCGATAAAAGCGACGGAAGATGCGTTTGAGATGAGGAGCGGGGATGCCGATGCCCCGGTCGGTGACGCTAACGCGCACCCAGGCGTCGTGCTCAATGCTGAGGCTGACGCGAACATCGGCGCCATTGGGCGAATATTTCACCGCATTGCCGAGGACATTGAGCACCGCGGTTTGTAACTCGCCGGGATCGCCGCGAACAATCATGGGAAGCGGCGTTTCCTCGATGCGGAGGGCGATGGCTTTCTCTTCGAGATGGTGGCGCTGCAGCGTGGTGCGAATACAGTCCGCGACGAGAGAGCGCATGTCGACGGAAACGCGAACATCGGAGCGCGCGCGCTGGCCGACTTCGCCTGCTTTGAGAACCTGCTCGACGGTAGCCAGCAGCCGGTCGCTGTCGGCGAGCATGCGGGAATAGAAATCCGTTCGCTGGGCATCGTCGAGATGACGGCGCTGAAGGGTTTCGAGATACAGGTGGATCGAGGCGATGGGGGTTTTGAGTTCGTGGGTGACGGCGCTAAGAAAGGCGTCGTGCCTCTCGTTGCGGCGGATTTCGCGGACGAGAAAGACAGTGTTGATCGCGACGCCGGCAATGAGGAGCAGGAAGAACGGGATTCCGATGGCCATGGGGACGATGCGGCGCCAGTTCAGGACGATCCAGCCCACGTTCAGGAAGACGGCGACACCGATCAGACACACGCCCAGCAGTGTGAAAAGAACCATGTTGCGGCGGCGACCGGAAAGGCGCATGGGAAAGCGCCCGCCGACGCGGGCGGGCACCTCTATTGTCGCAGGTCGGCCGACGAGAGACTTCGCCACATGGATTCGGAATGTCGGAATGATGGCAGGGAACCGCGAGATCAGGCGGTGCCGGACGGACGGGGATTGGCCCTGTCCCAGTGGGCCGTCTTGATTTCCTGGGCGAGGCCGAGCCTTTCCAGCAACCAGATGCCGTAGTAATTCACATCGAACTCGTACCAGCGGAGTCCGTGTCGGGCGGAAACAGGGTGTGCGTGGTGGTTGTTATGCCAGCCTTCACCGCCAGTGATCAGGGCCACCCACCAGTTGTTGCGGGAGTCGTCGCGGGTTTTGAAGCGGCGCGAGCCCCACATATGGGTCGCGGAGTTCACCAGCCAGGTGGCGTGGAGGCCGAGGGTGGTACGCAGGAAGATGCCCCACATCACGGCGGGCCAGCCGCCGATGGCGAGGAGCACGCCGCCGGCGACGACCTGCGGGACCCAGTGGTACTTGCTGAGCCAAACCATAAAGGGGTCGCGCATCAGGTCGGGAACGTAACGGGCGAGAGCCTCGGTTTCGGCGTTGAGCGAGTCACCGATCAGGATCCAGCCGGCGTGAGCCCACCAGCCGCCTTCCTGGGGGGTGTGCGGGTCGCCGTCGTGGTCGGAGAGCTGGTGATGAACCCGATGGAGAGAAACCCAGAAGATCGGGCCGCCCTCCATCGCCAGCGTTCCGCAGACGGCAAGGGCGTATTCGAGCCACCGGGGGACGCGATATCCGCGGTGCGTGAGCAGACGGTGGTAGGACATCCCGATGCCGACGTTCGTCGCAAGCACCCACATCACAAGCGCGCAGATCAGGGCCTTCCAGGTGAACATGAAGAGCGCGGCGATGGCGCCCGCGTGGAACAGGATCATGAAGCCGGTGGTAAACCAGTTCGTTCCATGCTGATGTTTACGGCCGAGTTTCGGCATTGCATGGCTGCCTCCCTCACGGGGAAGCGGGGCAACAACATCCGGGATTGCGGTGGTCGCAGAGAGGACGTCGCGTTCCTCTGTTTCGGGGAGGGTAACCTGAGTCGACATGAAGGAGTGTGAGGATCCCGGGAGAATGGAATTGCGGGATGGAAAAAGCGCCGCTTCGTCTACCGTAACAGCCAGGCTGCGGCAACCGTGTAAGACTTTTGTAAGCGGATTGGCCGGCGCTCGGTTTGCCGGCCGAATCACGGCAAACGCCCCTTTACGCCCTGTTCATCAGATCCGGAGACGATACAACACAATGACTCGTCGCAAGCTGCTCCTTCTCTGCGGTTTCCTGTGTTCCGTTGTGACGGGAGTCACCGCCGCTCAGACCATCCACCTTTCCACCAGCAAGGAGATCCTGGGGCCGGTTCCTGGCTCGCCGCAGCCGTTGAACAGCCTGCCCATGGCCGCGGCATGGTCGCCGGATCACCGCTACCTGGCGCTGGTGAACGCCGGCTTCGGGACGGTGGAATCGAATTACGAGCAGTCGATTGCGATCCTGGACACGGGTACGGGAAAGCTGACGGACTATCCGGAGCCACGGACGGAAATCCTGGCGCCTCAGACTTACTACTCGGGGATTGCCTTCTCGCCGGACGGCGCACACCTTTACGTCAGCTTCGACTCGCTCAGCGCTCCGGAAGGCGGCAAACCGGATCAGACCGGGAATGCCATCGGCGTATACAGATTCGATCCAACGGCCACCGGCGCGGAGGTTCTCCGGCCGGAGAGGCTGATCCCTGTTCCGCTGCGTGAACTTCCGGCTGGGCAGAAGCAAAACCATGGGCCCCTGGAACTGGCCGAAAACGAAGCGATTCCGGCGCCAGCCGGCATCGCAGTGGTGAAGAGAACTGAGGGCGCAGAGAAGATCCTGGTTGCGGATGAATACTCCGACGACGCTCTGCTGCTGGACGCGGGAAGCGGCAGGCTGGAAACTCGGTTCGATCTTTCGGCCGGACCGGTGATTCCATCCACGTATCCGGTGGCCGTGGTGGCGAGCAAGGACGGAGAGCGCGCCTGGGTTTCGCTATGGAACGGGTCGGCGGTGGCGGAGCTCAATCTGACGACCGGGAAGGTCGTGCAGCGTCTGCCTCTGCTTGCGCCCTTGCACGACATATCACCGAGCTCACATCCCATCGCGATGGCGCTGAGCCCGGACGAGAAGACGCTGTACGTCGCGCTGGCCAACCGCGACGTCATCGCGGCGGTGCGGGTTTCCGGACCCACCATGCGCACGCTGGCTTTCTACGACACGCGGCTGCCCGGACAGGCGTTCTTCGGCGCAATGCCCGATGCAGTGGCGCTGTTGGATGACGGCTCGACGCTCTATGCGGCGAACTCGGGGTCGAACGCGGTCGCCGTATTCAACCTGAAGGCGCTGCCGCACGGGAAGACGCCGGAAGTTCCGATCGGGTTTATTCCGACGGAATGGTATCCGACAGCGATCGCGATCGAGGGCGATCATCTGTACGTAGCCACCGGCAAGGGCAGGGGGACGGCACCAAACGCCGCGCCCCAGCCCCCGCCGAAGAATCCCCCTCCGAACGCGCCCTCGCGTCTGGAAGGCCGGCCGCATACCTACATCGCGACGATGCTGCACGGGTCGCTGGCGACGATCGATCTGCGGGAGGCGAAGGCCAACCTGCGCGAACTGACCAGGCAGGTGCTGGAATCCAATCTGATGGATGCGGCGCAGAAGCGCATCCAGTTCCAGGGCGGCGGCGACAAGATCAAACACGTGATCTACATCATTAAGGAGAACCGGACCTACGATCAGATCCTCGGCGATCTGGGTGCGGGCGACGGTGACCCGTCGCTGACCATGTATGGCGAGCAGATCACGCCCAACCTGCACGCGCTGGCGCTGCAGTTTGGCGTACTCGACAACTTCTACGACTCAGGCGAGGTGTCAGGCGACGGGCACGTGTGGTCGACGGCCGCGATCGACAGCGATTACAACGAGCGTACGTGGCAGATCGACTATCGCGGCCATGAGCGACCTTACGACTTCGAAGGCGTCGTCGAAGAGGGGTATCCGCTCCTGGAAAACATTCCCGATATCGATGAACCGGGAAGCGGCTACATGTGGACCGACCTGGCGCGCAGCCACAAGTCGCTCTACCACTTCGGCGAATTTATCTCGACGAAGTTCTGCGACGACTCCGGCGAGGCGCCGAAGGACCGGCCGATGCCTCAGGCAGGAGGAACGCCGGAAGGGGCGCACTACTGTGAGCACGCCTTCATTGCGAAAGGCGATGCCATCCCGGGTAATTACGGCGGCGGCATCAGCCGGTATCCGTGGCCGATCCCTCTGATCTACAAGAATGTGGCGACGAAGCCGGAGCTGGTTGGGCACTTCGATCCGGAATATCCGGACTTCAACCTGAGCTTTCCGGATCAGCTGCGGGTGAGTGAGTTTCTGACCCACTTCAACAAATGGGTTGCGGAACTGAAAGCCGGGCGCGACACGATGCCGCAGTTTGTGATGTTGCGCCTGCCCAACGATCACACGGCGGGAACGCGGCCCGGCATGCCGACACCGAGGGCATCGGTTGCGGATAACGATCTCGCGGTCGGGCGCGCCGTCGATGCGGTGAGCCACAGCCCGTACTGGGATTCGACGGCGTTCTTCGTGCTGGAGGACGACGCGCAGGACGGCGCGGATCACGTCGATGCGCATCGGTCGATTTCGCTGGTGATCAGCAAATACGCACCGCGGCGCGACAAGCCATTTGTGGATCACACCTTCTACACGACGGTGAGCACGGTGCATACGATCCTGACGCTCTTGGGCTGTCCGCCGATGAATAACAACGATGCGTTTGCACCGCTGATGGCGCAGGAGTTCAGCGGAGCGGGGGATCAGCCGCCGTTCACAGCCGACTACAGGAATCGGGACAACGGGCTCATCTATACGGCGAACCAGCCGAAGGCGGAGGGGGCGAAGGAGTCGGCAAAAATGGACTTCAGCCACGAAGACCGCGCCGATCCGATAAAGCTGAACGTGATTCTGTGGAAAGACGCGATGGGCAACAAGCCGGTGCCGTGGATGCTCACGCACCCACATGGTTTGAAGAAGGACGACGACGACTAAGGCGCGGGGCGGGACGGCGCCGGTACCGCAGTAATCCCGCCGCGGCGAAACGCCTGGAGTTTTCGCAACACCATTGTCCGTAGGTTGTGCGCGGGGCTATGATGCGTCCCACGCTCTCCCCTGTTCTTCCTGCGGATGTGGTCGCGACGTCCCTCTGCCCATCCGTGCACGTCTGCCCACGAGCGGTTCCCGCCGCACGCCGCGTGCATGGCACAGCAGGCTCAGCTGCCCCGATGCTGCAGCGCGGCTGACCTCGCCATTCCCCTCGAGGTTGAGCCATGGCTCTCAACAGGAATCTCCCCGGCGTTCAGCAACTGAAGCACGTTGTGGTTCTGATGATGGAGAACCGCTCGTTCGATCACATGCTGGGTGCGCTGAAGGCGCAGAACCCGCAGATCGATGGACTGACGGGAACCGAGGCGAATCCGGACAACACGGGAGCGCAGGTGCAGGTGCAGCCGCTGGCGGAATATCAGTCGCAGCTGGACCCCGATCCCAACCATCACTTTGCGGCCGTGAACCTGCAGATCTTCAACGATCCGCAGAAGGGGCCGCCGTTGCCGGCGACAATGCAGGGGTTCGTGAAGAGCTACTTCAACCAGCAACAGAACACGGCGCACTCGCACGAGATTCTGTACTACTTCACGCCGGACAAGCTGCCCGTGCTGACCGCTCTGGCCATGAATTATGCAGTGTTCAACCGCTGGTTCGCGTCGATTCCGGGGCCGACGATTTGTAACCGTGCCTTTGCCCATTACGGAACGTCGTTCGGCCAGGTGAGCATGGACATCTTCTACGAAGGCAAGCAATATCCGGCCATCTATGACCGGATGCTGGCCGCGAATCACACCTGCAAGCTTTTCTATTACGACGAAGCCAGCTCGACCATGGAGGTCGTGAACCTGCTGCAGAACGAGCCGGCCATCTTTGGGACGTTCCAGGATTTTGTAACAGCGTGCAGCAAGAATGCGCTGCCCGACTACTGTTTTGTGGAGCCGAACTATACGGATCACGATGCCCCGGACGGCAGCGGCGAGGTGATCGCGTGCGATCAGCATCCGGATCATGATGTGCGCGCGGGCGAGCAGTTCATTGCATCGGTGTACAACGCGATCCGGCAGAATCCGAACCTGTGGCCGAACACGGCCCTGCTGGTCGTTTACGACGAGCATGGCGGAATCTACGATCACGTGCCGCCGCCGAGCTGCCCGCCGGATGGATTCGTGGCGCAGCCCGCGGATACAGGGACGCTGGATGCGTTTCACTTCGACCGTCTGGGCGTGCGTGTGCCGGCCATCCTGGTTTCGCCGTGGGTGCAGAAGGGCTCGGTGATCAACGACGTCTTCGAGCATGCCTCGATTCCGGCGACGGTGACGGATTTCTATCTTCCGGGTTACACAAACCGCTCGCCACGCGAGGTTGCGGCGAACACGTTTCTGCAATATCTGTCGTTGCCGGCGATTCGCGCGGAAGACGACTGTCCGAGCTTCCAGTTGCCGTGACGGCTGGGACGCGCAAGGAGGATTCCCGTGCAAACCATCATCGTTCCTGGTCCCCCGAAGTCGGCATTCAACAAGAACCGGCGCGTGTCGGACCTGATCCTGCACCAGCTGCGGCATTTTCAGCATGTGGCGCAGAAGAGCGGGATGAAAATCGATCCGGCGCTGGAGCGCGATATCGCGACCGAAGGCGGAGCGGCGCGCTACATTGCAACCGTGACGCGCCAGATTCGCGCGCAGGCGACGGGTCCAAAGCGGGTGACTGTTTCTCCGGCTCCGATTGCAGCTGTGCCCGCGCCGGCGACAAAACCGGCTCCGACGGCGCTCGATCTGGCGGCTGCGGCCGGAAGCGTGAAGGCTACGCCTGGGGCGCGAAAGCGGGGCAGCGGGAAAGCGAAGAAGTCCTCAGGGAAAGCAGGGCGCGGAAGGGGAAAGTCATGAAGAGACTTTTTCCGCTGATTCTTTTCCTCACGGGAGCGGCGGGGCAGGCGCAGACGCCGAGCACGGCTCCGGGCAACGAAGGACGCGTGGCATCGGATTTTCGGCGCGAGTGGCAGCAACTGCATCCGTGCAGCGGAGAATCGGCAGGAACGTGCCAGGCGGCGAGCCTGGGCAATCTTGTCGACATTGGGCAGACTCTGTTCACGGGGCAGCCGCTGCACATTGCGGCGGGAAGCCTGGCGCCGCAAAACGGATTTGGAGTGGGTGCGGCGTTCGTGGAGCATACGGATTTTCCGAACGAGTGGCGCCTGACGTACAACACCGATGCCGTGGCGAGTCCGAATGGCTCGTGGCGAGCGGGGTTCTACCTGAAGGCGTATCGGCTGGCCGGCGGCAAGATCGTGGTGGTGCAGGGGCCGGGCAAGAAGCAGTCGCCGTTGTTTCACACGGCGCCGCTGTTCAACGTCTACGCAGAGGCGGATTCGCTGAACAAGCTTTACTACTACGGGCTGGGACCGAATACCGTGCCCGCGGGGCAGAGTGCGTTTGGCATCACGGAGACGATTGCGGGGGCCAGTGCGATTGTGCCGCTGGGGGCGGGAGGGATTTCGTTTCTCGGCGAGATCAACGGACGCGTTCCGCGGCTGCGCGGCGATCACGGAGAGAGCGTGCCGTCGATCGAGCAGATCTACACCAACGCGACGTCTCCGGGGCTGAGTTCCCAGCCGGCCTTTGTCGAGCCGGGAATCGGCGCGCGCATGGAGCCGACCCTGTTCGCCGGATATCTGCGGCTGAATTATCTGGCGGAGTTCCAGGATTACAGCGGCGTGGGAGGATCGGGTTCGAGCTTCCGGCGCTGGACCGCCGATCTGCACCACCAGATTCCGATGGACACGAAGGTGCGGCTGACGGCGGCGAGCGATCAGAACGGCCCCGATTCGTGCGCGCCGACGCCGGAAGTGGCGTGCGCGTCGCCGGTGCACGTCTCGAGCGCGATGAATCACGAAGGGGCGATCGATTTTCGCCTGCTGATGATCGGATCAGCAGCGAGTGCCGGGAATGCGGTTCCCTTCTACTTCGATCCGACGGTGGGCGGATCGGACATCAACGGACAGGCGCTGCTGCCGAGTTACCCGGACTACCGGTTTCGTGCGCCGAATGTGATGCTGCTGACGGAGTCGATCGAGCATGCCGTTCCCAAGCTGCCGCTGGGCGTGTATTTCTCGGTGGATGAGGGCAAGGCGGCGCTGACGCGCGGCGACATCGACTTCGGCAATCTGCAGCGCAGCTATACCGCGGGGGTGACGGTTCATGCCGGCGGGCTGCCGCTGGTGTATCTGCTGTTTGCGTGGGGCGGCAACGAGGGGCATCACATCACCTTCGACGTGAGCAACGTCCTACTGGGCGCGTCGGCAAGGCCCTCGCTGTTCTGACGGTGGTTTGGCTCCGGGCCTGGCGCCTCGCCAAGTGGCTATGCTGAGCCGCAACAAGTGGCTATGGTCTGTGAAGAGCCGGCGCGATGAGACTAGCTCAAACGTTTTAGGGAGGGGGGAAGGGGCTCTCCACGAGTCCCTTCCTTCGTCTGGAATGGAGAGTTCGCCGCCGATGGAACGCCGAGGTCTGCTCCCTGCGGGGATCTATTTGTATGGCGGGGCTGCCATGTATCTGGGTGTGCTGGGCCTTGTGTCCGGCGATTTTGCCACCAACTGGCAGCGGGTGACTCCGGGAGTTCCGCATCGGGAGATGCTGGCGTATCTGGCGGGGACGTGGGAACTGGCGGCCGGGGCGGCGATGCTGTGGCGCGGGACGGCGCGATGGGGCGCGCTGGCTTTGGCCGGGAGCTATGGGCTCTTCTGGTTCCTTTGGATGGTGCATGCAGCGTCGGCGCCGCAGGTCTGGGATAGCTGGGGGAATGTTGCCGAAGAACTGTCGGCGGTGATCGCCGGACTGGCGGCGTTTGCGTGGCTGTCGCCGACGGGATCCGGCTGGTCCCGGCGGGCGGTTTCGATTGCGAGGCTGTATGGGCTTTGCGCGATTCCCTTCGGGTTGACACACCTGATCCATTTGACGGGGGCCGGCCATTTTGCTCCGCAGTGGATTCCGCCGGGTGGGAAGTTCTGGGCAGGAGCGACGGGGGTGTTTTTCCTGATGGGAGCGGCGTCACTGTTGTCGGGGGTGCTGATGGGACTGGCCTCGCGACTCCTGGGCATCATGGTCCTGGCGTTCGAGGCGTTAATCTGGCTGCCCTGGCTTCTGTTCGGTCCGCCGCCATGGCTGAAGAACCTGGTCGCCCAGGGCTCGGTGACGCATTTCCTGTGGTCGGGCAATGGGGTAGCGACGGCGTTCGGGGCAGCGGCGTGGGTAGTGGCGGATGTGATCAACGGGGCGGCAAAGGCGCGGCGTGCGGAGCGGGTTGGCGTGGAGTCGGGGAGTTACGCGGCGTGAAGGGTTGGCGCCTTAGCTGACGGCGTGCGATTGCTTCCGTTCCCAGGGCTGGAGGATGCGGACCGACTGCATGCCGGCTCGCGTGGCGGCTTCGATGCCCATGGCTGTGTCTTCGAAGACGAGGCACGCATCAGCTAGGACGTTGAGCTTTTGCGCAGCGAGGAGGAACGGCTCGGGATCGGGCTTGGGGCGCTGATATTCGCCGGCGCAGACAAGGACGTCGAACTTATCGGTGAGGCCGAGGATGTCGAGGGATTTGATGACCGACTCGCGCGTCGAGCCGGAGACGACGGCGAAGGGGATGCGGGTGTGGGCCTCTTCGATCTGCTCGAGAACTTCGGGGACGGCGGTCAGCCTCGGGAGCAGGTTGAAGTAGAGGCCCTCCTTGCGGTGCGCGACCTCATCGATTGGCATGGAGAGGCCGTGCCGACGGTTGAGGGTGGCGACGATGTCGCGGACCGGCATGCCGCCCCAGGAATAGAAGAGGTCTTCGGGGAAGAGCGGGCAGCCGTATTCGGCGAGGGCCTGCTTCCAGGCGATGTAGTGCAGGGGCATGGAATCGGCGATGGTGCCGTCCATGTCGAAGAGGTAGGCGGAGAAGGGGCCGGGAGGCAGAACGAGCTTCATCAAGTCAGAGTATCGGGTGGAACAGGTAACGGGTAGCGGAAGAGGGTGACGGGGCTCAGGATGACCCAGCCAGCGTGGCGGTGCGCAGGAAGTCGAAGGTGCCGGAGGGATTGGGCTGGATGCCGCCGAGGCGCCGGTTGTGGACGACGACCGAGTCGAGATACCAAAGGTTGATATCGGGCAGATCGTGGGCGGCGAGTCGCTGAATTTGGGCGTAGTCCTGGAGGCGCTGCGCCTGGCTGGTGGTTGCAGCCGCGTCGGCGATGAGGTGGTCCATTTCGGGGCTGGAGTAGAAGCCACGGTTGCCGCCGTGAGGCGGGAAGCTGGCGCTGGCGTAGGCGTAGCGGAAGATGTCAGGGTTCTCGTTGCCGCCGATCCAGCGTGAGGGGGCGAGCTGGAAGGCGCCGCGGGTGAGGTCGGCATAAAAGGTAGCGAACTCGTAGCTGCGGAGATCGAGGGCGATGCCGACCTGGGCGAGCTGTTCCTGGATGGCGACGGCGGTGAGGCGGACGGTTTCGTCGTTGGAGGTCTTCATGCCGATGTGGAAGCGGATACCGTGCGCGGAGCGACGATAGCCGGCCAGGTCGAGAAGTGCGTTGGCGGCGGCGGGATCGTAGTTGTGCGGCGGGGTTGGAACCCAGGCCCAGTGCTGCGGGGGCAGAAGACTTTCCGCGAGGCGAGCTTCGCCGCGGTAGAGCGCCTGGATGAGCAGAGGGCGATTGATGGCGAGCGCCATGGCGGTGCGGACGCGGACATCGCTCAGGATGGGGTCGCGCATGTTGAAGACGATGTAGTTGAGGATGGTGCCGGGTCCGTCATCGACGGCGAGATGCGGATCGCGGGCGAGGGCGTTGATCTCGTCCGCGGGGAGGGCGTTGCTCTCGATGTCGGCGGAGCCTTTTTCCAGCTCGAGGGCGCGCGTGGTGGCGTCGGGTACGACAGCGAAGCGGACGCGGGAAATGTTGGGCATCGTGCCCCAGTAGTGGGGGGCGCGCGCGATGACGACGTCGCGGTCGAGTTGCTGGCTGACGAATTCAAAGGGGCCGCTGCCGATGGGGTGGCGGAAGAAGTCACGGCCGCTGCCGTAGGGGACGATGCCGATGGCGCCGTCGCAGAGGTTGAAGGGGAGCGAGGGGTCAGGCTGTTTGAGATGGAAGACGACGGTGGCCGGGTCGGGGGCGTCGATGCGATCCAGGTTCGTGAAGGAGCCAGCCTTCACGCTGATGACGGTGCCGTTCAGGATGGAGTCGATGGTGTACTTCACGTCGCGGGAGGTGAGGGGGCGGCCGTCGTGAAAGCGAGCGTCGGTGCGGAGGTGAAAGACCCAGGTGAGGGGGTCGGGGTTTTCCCAGCGCGTGGCGAGAAAAGGCTGGAGCCCGAAATGTTCGTCGCGGCGGACCAGGGCGTCGAAGATGAGCGAGTCGATGTGTTCGGCCTGGGCATCGGTCCCGATGCGCGGATCGAGGGAGGCAGGGCTGGACTCGATGAGCATGGTGGCGGTGGAGGGGTCGGGCTTTTGGGTACAGCCGGAAAGCAGGCAGAGCACAGAGCTCAGAGCGCAGAGCCCGAGGAGGCAGCGCACAGCGGAGAGCAAAGGGAGCAAGAAGTCCGGTGACTCAGGCATACGTGATCTGGCCGAGGACTGCGGGGCGAGAGGCGCCGGTCGCGGAGGGAATGTTGCCCGGGCGGCGATGCCAGGTTTGGTAGGCGAGGAGCGCGAAGGCGGCGGCTTCTTTGGCTGCGGAGGGAAGGCCGATCGCATCGGCAGCGGCGAGGTTGAGATCGAGAGGCACGAGGCGATTGCCGAGCATGGCGAGGAGGGTGGGGTTACGTGCGCCGCCGCCGGAGACGATGAGGTCGACGGGGGCAGATTGCGTGTGGGGCAGAACCCAGGCGCGGATGGCATCTGCAGTGGATTGGGCGGTAAACGCGGTGGCAGTGGCGATCGCGTCCTCGGGGCGCTGGCTGTAGCGACGGCAGGCGGCGAGGAACGTTGCGGCTCGGGCGCCGCCGAATTGTTCGCGTCCGGCCGACTTGGGCGGCGCGAGGCGGAAGAATTTCTCCTTAAGCGCGGCGGCGAGGACGGGCTCGAGGATTCTGCCGCGCGCGGCGATGCGGCCGTTGCGATCCAAGGGCCTCTCGAAGAGCTGTTGCGTGAGAGCGTCGATGATCATGTTGCCTGGGCCGGTGTCGAAGGCGGTGACTTGCTCGAGCGGCGCGCCTGCGGGGACGACGGTGAGGTTGGCGATGCCGCCGATATTCAACAGGATGCGGGCGCGGGTGGGGTGGACGAAGGATGCGTAGTCGAAGAGAGGGACGAGCGGCGCGCCCTGGCCGCCGAGGGCCATGTCGCCGGGGCGGAAGTTCGAGACGACAGGAAGGCCGCACTTCGCGGCGATGACAGCGGGCTCGCCGAGCTGCCAGGTACAGCTGAAGCGGCGACCGGCGTACGTGACTGGCAGGCCCTGGTGGTAGACGGTTTGGCCGTGACAGCCGATGAGGGCGGGGTTGATCTTTGTGTCGCGGATTGTGGCCTGGAGCGCTTCGCCATAAGCGAGGCCAAGACGCCAATGGAGGCGGGCGAGCGCCTGGGTGGTGGTGTTGGGGGTGTCCGATTGGCCGGCCATGCCGGCGAGGATGGCGCTGCGGAGCGCGCGCGGGTAGGGGAAAGCGCGGTGCGCGAGGAGGCGCAGTTGGGGGAGCGATCGGTCTGCCGAAGGCGCAGCGATCTTCACCATGGCCACGTCGATGCCGTCGGCGGAGGTGCCGCTCATCACGCCGGCGACGATCATGGGCCGGTCGAAGACAATCCAAGATGCAGGCCGCATTCTGGAGCCAATTTTACAGAGGGATAACGGGCGCGCCGCGGGGCAGAAATTGCCAGGGCTGCTGTGACAGAATGCGGACACGACACGCCGGGTCGTGCCAGGCGAAAATTCCTCGAGAAAAAGGTTGTCTAATTCATTACCCTATGTAAGGATTGG